>Ga0302319_10010556_pt1 | contig 17590 bp, 18 predicted proteins | sample Bog_T0_2_FD_203319 | JGI IMG/M metagenome (GOLD analysis project Ga0302319, IMG submission 203319) | Peat permafrost microbial communities from Stordalen Mire near Abisko, Sweden - Bog_T0_2 | ecosystem: Environmental > Terrestrial > Soil > Wetlands > Peat | place: Sweden: Abisko, Stordalen Mire...
AGCCTTTTTGGCAAAGGCCGCCGAGATTGGTGGGGAACTGACGCGGGGCCACGGCCAGATTGCCATCGATACCCTGAAGGTTCATGCCGCACTGCAGGGCACAATAAGGGCAGTGGGTCTCACATGAAGTCGCTAGCTGGGCGGCGCTAGGCGCTGGTTGCATAACCTTCAGCAGGAGACGGCCCCTCGCTCGAAAGCAAACCAGCGCGGTAGGCAGCGGCGGCCGGCCAGTTCTTTCGCCATGTTCCCTTCAAACACCAAAGACTGAAAGCGCCCAGAAAAACGATGGCGGACAGCATGTCGAAGCCGATGCCGAAGCTGCCCAAACTCTGTTTCACAGAGCCGAGGAGGGAAGGCAATAGAAAGCCGCCAATGCCGCCAGCGGCGCCCACGATGCCGGTCATGATGCCGACTTGGCCGGCGAATCTTTGCGGGACTAATTGGAAGACCGAGCCGTTGCCCATGCCGAGCATCCCCATGCCTATAGCCAAGCACCCCAACGCAACGACAACTGGCGGAAGTGTGCCGACAGCAGCGAGACATACGCCAGCTGCGGTGAGAAGGCCCAGTAACATTCGATAGCCGCCAAAGCGATCGGAAAGCATACCGCCGACAGGGCGCAAGAAACTGCCGAAAAGCACGACGATGGTTGTGAAATCGCCAGATTGCACTTTAGTGAGGTGGTATTGATCGTGAAAAAAGATGGAGAGGTAACTGGCCAAGCCGACGAACCCGCCGAAAGTAAGGGAATAAAGCAGACAGAACCAAGCGGTGTCGCCGGTTTTCAGGAGCGCGGCGTATTGGGCCCACTTTTTCACTGGGCGCACGCCGGGCGCGTCTTTCGCCAGGAAAAAGAAAACGATCCAAACGGCGGCGACGGGCAGCATCGCTAATAAGAAGACGGTGTGCCAACCTAACGCTTGCGCCAAGCGGGGAGCGAAAAGCGTTGACAATAACGTGCCTGAATTCCCTGCCCCGGCGATGCCCATCGCGAGGCCCTGATGCTCGGGCGGATACCAGCCGCTGGCTAAGGGCAGTGCGGCGGCGAAACTAGCCCCAGCGATACCTAATAGGAGGCCGACGCCGATAAAAGCATCAAAACTGTTGGCGAATTTCCAGCCAATGAGAAGTGGGATCAAGGTGAGGCCCAAGCCGAGTAGGCTGGTTCTGCGGCCGCCGAAGCGCTCCGTCATAAAGCCGAGGATTGGGCGAAAAAAAGCACCGCCGAGCGGAGGTATGGCGGTTAACAAACCTTTTTGGGCGGCGGAGAGATGGTAGGCCTCGCCGATAAACGGACCAAGGGGGCCAAGGATGACCCACACCATGAAGCTCACGTCGAAATATAGGAAGGCCGAAAGCAACGTCGGCGGATGCCCAGCTTTGCGAAATTCGCTGAACGCCATACTTCACACCTCGATTTGGAACATAGAAATCTGACAGGTGCTCGCGGACATTGCGAACGAAGGCGACAGGGGCTGGCACAGGGGGGGACGCGAACGGCAGGGCGTCTCTCACCGTAAGTCTAGCGAAGATTCGAGCGGTACGGCAATGCAAAGCTGGTTGATTGGGTGGATAGGTATCATCGAAAATTCCGATACACTGAAAAAGCCCGCCTAGCTGATGCCGGGCGGGCTTTAGTAACTATTCAATTTCGCGGGGGCGCTTCTTGCGGTTGCGCTTGCGGGCGAGGGCTTCTTTAGTACGGCGTTTTTCCCCTGGTTTCAGGTAGAAAGAATGCCGCTTGATCTCTTTAACGATATCTTCTTGTTGTACTTTGCGTTTGAAGCGTCGAAGAGCACTTTCGAGCGTCTCGCCATCTTGGAGATGGACTTCTGCCAATTAAAATTCACCACCTTCCAGAAACTAATAGTATAGCGTGATGGGAGCAGAAAACCCGTGGCGAGCGCGGTTGCGCCCGTCTTCATCCTGCTAAAGTTATAAGTTCGCGGCATGCGACGGGTACGAAGGAACTCCATGTTTGGAGCGCTTATTTGTCCCCGCCAATTCTATTCCCAGGACAGCAACCCATTCAATTATGGAAATTGTAAAAGTAGTTGGCAGAGAGATTCTAGATTCACGCGGCAATCCGACGGTTGAGGCGGATGTTCACTTGGCGGACGGCACGATTGGCCGGGCCGCTGTACCGTCTGGCGCATCCACCGGCGAGCACGAGGCGGTGGAATTGCGTGATAACGATAAGTCGCGTTATCTGGGCAAAGGCACGAAGAAGGCGGCCGAGAATGTAAGTAAGTTGATCTCACCGGCGCTGGTGGGATTGGATGCCGCCGATCAGACGCTGGTGGATCACACCATGCTGAAGCTGGATGGAACACCGAACAAAGGTAAGTTGGGCGCGAACGCGATTCTAGCGGTTTCGATGGCCACGGCGCGTGCTTCGGCCGAATCGGAGATGACGCCGCTCTACCGCTACTTAGGTGGCGTGAACGCACGGGTACTGCCAACGCCGATGATGAACGTGATCAATGGCGGCGCACACGCGGATAGCTCCGTTGACTTACAGGAATTCATGGTTGCGCCGGTGGGTGCGAAATCGTTCGCGGAAGCGCTGCGGATGGGTGCGGAAACATTTCACACGCTGAAGACCGTTTTGAAGAAGCGCGGTTATTCCACTGCCGTGGGCGATGAAGGCGGGTTCGCGCCCAGCCTCAAATCAAACGAAGAAGCGCTGGAAGTGTTGATTGAAGCCATCCAGCAAGCCGGCTACAAACCGGGCGAGCAAATTGCGATCTGCCTGGATCCAGCATCGAGCGAGTTTTACGACAAAGACAAGAAGAAGTATGTTTTCAAGAAGTCTGACAAGAGCGAAAAGACGTCGGAGCAGTTGGTGGAGTTTTACGCCAAGTGGGTGGCACAATATCCGATTATTTCGATTGAAGACGGCTTGGCCGAAGACGATTGGGATGGTTGGAAAGCGATGACAGACGCGCTCGGCAAGAAGATTCAGTTAGTGGGCGACGATTTGTTCGTGACTAACACCGAGCGGCTGCAAAAGGGCATCGATCTGGGCATCGCTAATTCAATCTTGGTGAAGGTTAACCAGATTGGGACTTTGACGGAAACATTGGAAGCGATGCGGCTGGCGGCGAGTGCCAATTACACATCGGTTGTTTCGCACCGCTCGGGTGAAACGGAAGACGCATTTATTGCTGACTTGTCGGTTGCCACCAATGCGGGGCAAATTAAGACGGGCTCCGCCAGCCGTACCGACCGGATTGCCAAATACAATCAGTTGCTGCGCATTGAAGAAGAACTGGGATCCGCTGCTGTTTATCTTGGCAAGAAAGCGTTCCGTCAATAATGGCGAAACTCAAACCGCTTGTACTGACAATTCTGGACGGCTGGGGCTACCGCGCCGCCGCCGAGGGCAATGCAATCGCGCTAGCGCGCAAGCCTACCTTCGACCACTTGCTTGAGGCGTATCCGCATACTTTGATTCACACGTCTGGGCCATCCGTGGGCCTGCCCGAAGGTCAGATGGGCAATAGCGAAGTGGGCCATATGAACATGGGCGCGGGGCGCGTTGTTTATATGGATGTGACGCGCATCGATTTGATGATCAGCAATGGCGAATTTGATTTGAATCCGGCTTTGCTGAACGCAGTAGAGAAGGCCAAGGGACACCGGTTACATTTGATTGGGCTTTGCAGCGATGGCGGCGTACACGCGCAGATGACTCACCTCTATTCTCTGCTCGCTATGGCTAAGAAGCATGGCGTGACTGATGTGTTCGTGCATTGCTTTATGGATGGCCGGGATACGCCGCCCGAGAGCGGCGCGGGGTTCATTGAACAACTCGAAAAGAAGATGCGCGAGTTGGGTGTGGGCAAGATTGCGTCGGTCTCTGGACGCTACTATGCCATGGATCGCGATAAGCGTTGGGAGCGCATTGAACGCGCGTTCGGCGCTATGGTCTCGGGCAACGGCACGAGATTCACCAGCGCCACGGCCGCCGTCAAAGCTTCCTATGAACATGGCGTAACTGACGAATTTATCGAGCCGGCGACGATTGTGAATGAGCGTAACGAGCCGATTGGCTCGGTGCGTGATGATGACAGCATCATCATGTACAACTACCGGGCCGACCGCGCGCGCGAAATCACCTCAGCGTTCACGGATGCGACGCTGGAAAAACCGGCGCGTTCGATTGTGCCTAAGAACCTGACGTACACCATGATGACGCAGTACGACAAGAGCTTTAAGCTGCCGTTCGTGCTGCCGCCGGAGCATCCGGACAATATTCTGGCGGACGTCATGGAACGCGCGCAATGGAAGAATTTGCGCGTGGCGGAAACCGAGAAATACGCGCACGTGACATATTTTTTTAACGGTGGAAACGAACGCCCGTACGGTGGCGAAGAGCGTGAGATGGTGGCATCGCCGAAAGTAGCGACTTATGATTTGAAGCCCGAAATGAGCGCCTCGGGCATCACTGAAAAAGTGACCAAAGCGATTGAGCAGGGCAGCTTTGACGTGATCGTGATGAACTACGCGAACGCCGATATGGTGGGCCATTCTGGCAAACTAGAGCCGACGATTCGCGCCGTTGAAGCGGTAGACGCGGGTTTGGGCGAAATCTACAAAACGCTAAAGCGCTGTGGCGGATCTTGGCTGGTGACGGCCGACCACGGCAATGCTGAGACGATGATTGACCCGGTTACGAAGGGCCCGCACACATATCACACGTTGAACCCGGTACCGTTTCTGTTTATGACAAACGACAAGATCGATTTACAACAGAACGGGGCGCTGCGCGATGTGGCGCCGACGCTGCTCGGAATTCTAGGTCTTGATCAACCGAGCCAGATGAAGGGCAAGGATCTGCGGATCAAGCTAGGCTAACTAGGTTAGGGCGCGGTGTTGGCAACGGGCCTCACGTAGTGCACGATTCCTTGCGAATCGCGCAGCCAATTCCGCGCCGTCAATTCCAACTTCATATCAGGGCGGGCCTGCACTTCCACACGTCCGGTCGATTTTTCCTCGGGTGTGAGAGGTACGGGCATGCCGTCGTCCACACGAACAAAGGCTGAGATGGCGGAACGCGTCTGTTCGGCGGGCCAAGTAACGACTAAGTTCTCACCACGCGCTTTTACTGCCAACGGAATGATGGGAGGAGGCACTTGCTTAAACGCCAGCCAGCCCACCAGACATCCGAACAGGGCGGCTAACGGAAGAATCAAAACCATGCGAGCCGTTGCGCTGACGGGGCGTTTCTGATTCAGCAGTTCCATCTGCCGGTAGGTGTCAGTAGCGTCTAGCTCTTGATCTCTGCGTTGCGAGGGACGCACAGCGGCGGGGCGATCGAGGATCGCGCGATCATGCAACGGTTCCAAGTCTTCGCCCGATGTGGGTGATGCCACAGGAGAAACGGCAGCGGGGCGCGATGGGACGAGAGTGGGCTCCGTTGCTTCCAGGTCCTCGCCTTCTTTGGGGCGAACCTGCTCAATGCTCAAGCGCTTTTGACGGCGCGCGGTGCGATTGGAGGGCAGTTGCACGGCTGCTGCGGGTGCGGCAGGAGCGGACGGTGGTGCGACAACTTCGAGGTGCTCTACGTGTTCCTCAGCAGGCGATTCGGCTTCAACTGCCCGGCGTGCCGCGGATGTATTCACAGTAGGCGCAGGAATTGAGGCGACAGGTCCGGCGGAGGGTTTCGAATTTCGGCCAGGCAGGGGGAGAATAATCGCATTGGCCACGCCATCGCGAGCGAGAGAGCCATCAGCGCCACGAACCAGGAAACCAAAGCGCGTCGGTTGGAAACGTTCCGGTTTCACCAGCACGGTGAGCATACCGGGATGAGCGAAAAAGTGATCGCACAAATCCACTTCTCTGTCGGTCAACGTGAGCGGACCACGTGTGTGCGCCAGGAACCAACCCACCACGTGTAAACCTTCCAACTCCGGGTCGGCCGCTGAATTCTCAATCTGCACGTTGAGCACTTCCAGATCATGCTCGGACAGCAGGAACGATGGGCCGGAGGCATGTTCGCAAACGATCGGGCGAAAGGCTTCAACGCGCGTGCCCTTCTCATCAATCGTGCCGAATAGCAAGCCGCCTTCTTCAATGCCACCGTGCGGAATTTTGCGGTAACCTTCGTTGACCGCAAAATCGATTTCATGGAACAAAGGCAAGGAATAGGTCACCGTGGAAGCGGCTCCCGGGATTGCCCAATATGCGTACTCGTTCCGCTTTTCTGTTGCGCCTTCCGGTTTGTTTTCGCGAGTCATTTATGAATAAGCACCCGTTGCCGGCGTGCATGGATAATAGATGGTCACGGTACCTGACGGTTCGTCAGAATCCCCCGACTCTTCTTCTAGCGTGTAGTAATAGGTTACAACGCCCATACCGATGAGAAGCGCCAGGATGGCTCCGAGCCAACCGACGGAACGCCAACTGATGACATTCTCCGACGTAAGAATGGTGTTTGTAAAGCCGACGACCGCAGCGGCCAGCACAAATCCGAATCCCAGTTTAAAACCCCAATGCATGAGAGCCAGCGACGCTTCGCCACCAATCTCAGGCCAAGCGGTGAAAATAGCGGCCAGTGCCAGCAAGAACTCGCAAGTATAAGCGAACCGAAATAGTTTGGGAGTCATTCCTGCGCTCTCTCATTCTACGATGAGATGTAGGCAAGAAAGCCTGCCGGCTGGCACCGCGGCGGAAGCACGCGGCACACCGTTTGTCCTGGAGAGAATTACTGTACTCATGAAAGTTGTTCTGGAAGGTATTGAACTGCATCTGGCGCACCCGGATGAGTTGAACGTGACGTGGGTTGGCCAGGAAGAAGCCATGCGTCAACTGATGGCGGCCTGGATGGTTTTGAACGACCGCGACGTGCCGATGAATCCGCGGCTGTTAGGCAAGCCGGGCGTGGGCAAGACAACGATGGCCTATGCGGCGGGCAAGCGATTGGGGCGCGAGGTCTACATCATTCAAGCGACCGTCGATACGCGGCCCGAAGATTTGCTAATTACGCCCGTGGTGGAAGGCGCGGCACGCTTGAAGTATGTGGCTTCGCCATTGGTTACAGCGATGATCCGCGGCGGTGTGGCGATTCTAGACGAAGGCAATCGCATGAGTGAGAAAAGCTGGGCCAGTTTGGCGCCGCTGCTGGATAACCGGCGCTATGTTGAATCGATTGTGGCGGGTGTGAAAGTGAAGGCGCATCGCGATTTTCGGTTGGTGGCCACGATGAACGAGGATTCGTCTACCTTTGATTTACCGGAGTATATTCATTCGCGTTTGCAGCCGCAGATTCTCATCGATTTTCCGGAGCGCGAAGAGGAACTCGCCATCTTGCGCGAGAACTTGCCGTTTTCGCCAGAGGAAGTGCTGCAGTATGTCACCGATTTTCTGCAGCAATCGCATGCGGCCGATGAAGGGTATACGGTGCGCGATGGTGTCAACATTGCACGTTTTGCGCTGAAGCTCGCGAGCGAAAGCGGACAGCCGGCGAGGCTACTGCTGACGGTTGCCATTCAATCCATTCTTGGAGAAGAAGCGTTGCGCTACCAGCCGCGCCGCTAAGATATGGCGCAAGAAAAGACGTCCGATAGTATTCTGACGCGCGGAAATCTGGCTTACTTTCCCGTAGTGCCGGGGCGTCTGGAGTTTGCTTGGCGGGTACGGCGCTATTTGCTGGAAACGCGTCCCTCGGTGGTGGCGGTGGAATTGCCGTCAACCTTAGAAAAGGCGTATCGCAAAGCTTTGGAACGGTTGCCGCAGATGTCGGTGATCTTGATTCCGGAAGATCAGCTCGACCATGACGACGAAGGGCGCGCAACTTACATTCCGATTGAACCGGGCGACCCGTTTGTGGAAGCGATGCGTACGGCGCTGGAACTGGGAGCGGAGATTGTGTTCCTGGAACCGCCCACGCACGAAAAACCGCATCTGAGCGATTCGTATCCGGAACCCTATTCGCTGGAAATCATTGGTACGCGCGCGTATGTGGAAGCGTATCGGGTGCATCCGCAGCCACGCAATGCACAGTTGGATGCGCATGCCGCCGCCATGGCGTGGAAACTACAGGGCGCCGATCCGCTGGCTAACATTTGTGCGGTGGTATCGCTGAACTTGGTGGATCCGTTGCTTGACGCGATGGAGGTGCCACAGGATGCGCCGCCCGCGCCGCGAACGCGTCTATTCCAGCGTGCGGAACTGTGCAATCTGCATCCGGATTGTCTGGCTGAGATCACCACTGAGCCGCCGTATTATCAGGATCTTTATGAGCACGTACGGGTCGAAGAAGACCTCAATGTCTTTAAGTTCGACCGCCCGCGCTGGCAACTGCAAATGCTGCGTGAAGCGGAGAAAGAGTACGCAATCAACACCGGGGACAGCATGAAGGCCTGGCAGCGTATCGCGCTGGCTAAATTTTCACGCAACCTAGCCACGTTGGACGGCCATCTTGTCCCAAGCCTCTATGATTTGACACTGGCCGCACGCGCGATTGTGGACGATAACTACGCTTACGAGGTTTGGCAGATGGCCAACCGTTTCAGCGAGCAGCAAACGAAAGTGCCGGGTATGGAGACGCTCAATTTGTCGGGCGATGAGGTTTTTCTGCGTACTCGCAAGTTGCGTATTCGCCGGCGGCTGCCGCGCATGAAGCAGCGTCTCAAACCCAGCGGCTTAAAGGCTCGCAAGCGCGAGAAATTCAAAGGCGAATGGGCGCAGCAGACCGATGGGCACAGTATCTGCTCTTATCCGCCAGAAGATCTGGTGATTGAGAACTACGGTAAGTTTTTGAAGAAATACGCCAAATCGAAGTTGTCGGAAGAACGGGCGCGCGTGGAACCGTTCCTTTCGTCAACATTAGACGGTATCGATCTACGTGAAACGATTCGCAATTGGCACGACGGGAAGTTATATGTCCGTGAGCTTGGCAAATTCTCGGGTGAAGTGGGCGCGCTGATCGTGATTTTCGATGACGACCGGAAAGATCGTTATCAATACCTGACTACTTGGTTGGGTGAGCATCAGAATGAATCGGATATGGCGTTCTATTCAACGCCGCCGTTCGATCATTTGATTGGGCCGGGCATCGGACGCGCAGAATACGGCGGACTGTTGATGACGCTGCCACCACGCCGTTTGTATGACGTCTGGAGCGACCCGGATTACGACACGGCCGAAACAAAGGCCGAAAGGCTACTGATGGCAGGTCTTGATTACGCGATAGAGCGCAACGTCGTCTATATCGCCGCAAAACCGCCGCGCAGCGTCTTTCGGCATTTCGCGGCCAGGGTGAATCGCAAGATTATCTACATACCACTGGGCCAGCTATCGCCGGCGAAACTAAAGAAGATCCGTGTGGTGCATGTGCTGGATAGTTATGCGAGGCGCGCCGAGGCGAAGCAGTTCCTCTGGTGATTTTGCGAAACTAAGAAGCATCATGGACCAGCCACGCGGTGGGAAAGCATTCGGCTTTTGGATTTGTACCGCGCTGATAGTTGGCAACATGATTGGCTCCGGCGTGTTCCTGCTGCCGTCTTCGCTGGCCTCATTTGGCTGGAACGCGACCTTCGCCTGGCTGCTCACGATTGCCGGAACGATGGCCTTGGCTTTTGTGCTAGCGAAACTGGCACGCGCGCTACCGCACGAAGGAGGGCCGTATGCGTATGTGCAAGCGGCGTTTGGACCCGCGCTCGGATTTGCTGCGGCTTGGTCGTATTGGCTTTCGACGGTAGGGGGCAATGCGGCCATTGCCACGGGCAGCGTGAGTTATCTGAGCGTTATTTTTCCAGTGATCGGCCGAGTGCATGCGCTGCCCGCGCTTATCACGTTAGCCGCCATCTGGAGCTTGACGTTGTTGAACTGTGCGGGCGCGCGCATTGCGGGCGGATTCCAAGCGGTGACAACGCTTGTCAAACTGTTGCCGTTAGCGGCCATACTCATTGTGGCCGGCGTGGCGCTGGCACATAGTGGCTCAGCCGTGGTCTTGCCGTTTCACTCAGGCGATATTCACTTCAGCGGCATTACGAGCGCAGCTACCCTCACGCTATGGGCGTTGCTGGGGTTTGAATCGGCCACGTTCCCCGCCGACAAGGTGCATGACCCAGCGCGCACCATTCCGCGCGCAACGCTGGTTGGCACAAGCGTTACGGGACTCATTTATCTGGCGGTTTGTTCCGCCGTGATGCTGATGCTGCCCGCTGCACAGCTGAAAACTTCGCCCGCGCCCTTATCCGATTTTCTCGATCGCTATTGGGGTGGACACTCGGGTTATCTACTGGCCATCTTCGCCACTATCAGCAGCTTAGGCGCATTGATTGGCTGGGTTTTTCTACAAGGCGAATTGGCATGGATCATGGCTGTTCGGGGAGTTTTTCCGGAATGGCTGGCGCATACTTCGTCGAACGGCACCCCGGTTCGCGCACATCTTGTTTCCAGCTTCGTCTTGACGCTTATTGTGCTGACAAATTTCAACAAATCGATGGTCGACTTGTTCACCTTCGTCATTCTGTTGTCCACCACCGGCTGCCTGTTTACCTATTTGTGCACGGCACTGGCAGCGTTGAAATTGCAATCGAGCCGCGAGTTGGAACGTTCGGCGCTGCTAAAGGGGCTGGCGCTTGCGGGAACGATTTACTCAGTTTGGGCCATTTGGGGTGCGGGCCACGAAGCGTCACTTTGGGGCCTGGCCGCTTTCCTGATTGCGTTTCCTCTTTACGCCACCATGCGCTGGTCGCGGCGATATGCCCCAGCGGTCGCAACGGGCGATTAGCTTTTCTGCCCGCTGGCGACGAGTTGCTTCACATCTTCCAGTTCTTTAGTAAGTCGTGCGCCGCGGCGAGCCAAGCTCACGATGTAGACCAAGACAATTAACCAGGCGGCCAAGAAGCCGTAAAACATGAATGTAAAATTGCGTGCTTCCATAAAATATCCTTTCAAACGTGCGCGGCGCGGCGCAGAGAATCAATTTCGCGAGCGGTGGATTCCTGACGGGCACGCACCAAAGTCAAAGCAACAGCCATAATGAGGAGCGCTAGAGCATTCAAGAAGAGTTGGTGTTCCATGGCGGGGTCCATGCGCTGTTCACCGCCGGTCCGGAAACTGAGTACGGGACCGGGATGATTATTGCGGAACCATTCGATGGATTTCCACACAATCACCGCATCGAAACAGCCAAAAATGGTGAGGGCCGCGGATAAACGCGCGCGCTGGGTTGGCTCATCAATGGCACGCCGCATGATCAAGTAGCCGGCAAAAATCAAGACGCACACAAGTTGCGACGTGAGGCGGTAATCCCAAGTCCACCAGATGCCCCACTCGACGCGCGCCCAGATACTACCGGTGACCAGATTCACTGTCGCGAAAACCACGGAGACTTCCACAATAGAAGCCGCGAAGGAATCGAATCGAAGGTCTCCGCCAGCCAAGTACCAAACGCTGCAGACCAAAGCCGCGAAGAAACCAAGCATGGCCACCATAGCCGCAGGCACGTGGAAATAGATGATTCGGTAGATGTATCCCTGCGCCGCCTCATCGGGCAGCACCAGGAAGATTTGATACAGGTTATAGGCCAGAAGGATGGCGCCCAACGCCACGAACGCGACTACAAGTTTTTCACGCATAAAAATCCCTAATTCCTATTGTCAGCTAACTCACCAAAATTGTATCGGCCAGCAGCCACGCCAGGCCGGTAAAGCCAATATCCGATGCCACCAGAACTTTGACCCACTGCATGTCTTCACTGATCGAGCGACGCGTTAGAACAATGTTCGTCAGTTCAATGGCAGCAATGAGGATGGGAATCATGAGCGGGTAAATCACTACAGGCAGCATCAGCTCACGCAGCCGCAAGTTTACGGTTAACGCGCCAAAAACGGCACCCAAAATAGAAACGCCCCAGGTGGCGAGCGCAAACACCGCGCCCAACCAACCCGCTTGACCCAGCCAGTCTACGTTGTAAAAGATGCCAAAAACGACAAGCGACACCAGTTCCACAACCAGCAGCATTGTAAAGTTGGCGAAGGCTTTTCCAATCACCAGCGCTGCGCCTGATAAAGGTGAGGCCAGCAAGGTGTCGAGGCACTCGTTCGGCAACTCGCGCGCAAAACCGCGATTGAAGACCAGTGCGCCCGCGAAGGCAAAAACCAGCCAAAGCAGACCACCGCCGTACTCTTTCATCTCGTCCGAAAAGGAGTCAAAGGCAAAGCTGAAGATCACTAGAATGACAATGGCGAACGAGCCTGCGGCATTCAAAGACTCCTTAGTTCGCAGTTCGACAGCGAGATCTTTACGCGCGACCGCAAACGCCTGCGAGAACAGGCTCATTCGGGCACGCCCAACTGGGTATGGAGCCGATAGAGAAGCGTTGGATCGTCCAACATTTCCTGGGTTCGTTCACCGGTATAGCGCAAGCGGCCATTTTCCACCAAAGCAACATGAGAGGCGATCGCCAAGGCCTCGCGCAGCTGGTGCGTGGAAAGAACAATCGTCGCACCGCGCTGCCGGGCCTCTGTTAACAGTTCGCTCAGCATGGCAATCGCGCGATCGTCAAGAGACGTGAAGGGCTCATCCAAAAGCAAAATTCTTGGTGAATGAATGAAAGTCCGCGCGAGCGCAAGCCGCTGCCGCATACCGCGGGAATACTGGCGCACCGGCATGGTGGCCACACGCGATAGGCCCACGCGTTCGAGCCAGGTGTCGGTGAGAGCTTTCACGTTGCTGCTGTTGCCCGTGATGCTGGCGAAAAAATGCAAATTCTCGCGCGCGGAAAGATCTTCGTATACGCCAATGCCGTGGCCTAGAAAGCCCGAATGCCGACGCGCATTCTCGGCACGCGGCTTCTCGCCGAATAAGGTAACGACTCCGCGCTGGAAATGAGTAAGACCACCTAAAATGCGCAGCAGCGTCGTCTTTCCCGCCCCATTGCGTCCCAGCAGTGCGCAAGAAGAACCCTCATGCACTGAGAGCGTGCAATCGCGCAGTGCAGCATAATCGCCGTAGAACTTCCAAACCTGATTGAGCTCTATGGCCTGAGTCATCTATTTGTTGGCGTAAGGCGCGCGCACGGGAGAAGCCGTGTAGAGATACACCAAACCGACGGCAAGAATAGCCAGCGCCAAGCCAAGCAGCCAATACAGGTGACCGTAAATTTGTGGTTGACCTTCGGTTACGGGAGGCGAATCGCTTTGGTCGGGCTGGGTCGTTTCCGGCCCACGCAGAGAGCCAGTGCCCGCAATCTCAGCCGAGAACGCGCCGGTGGCGGCTACGTTGTAAATACTTGCTTGCGTTTTTGGTTCGGTCCCGACACTCTGTAAATCGCTTCCCGTCATGGTGACACCTGCTGGAGCGATCAAACGCAATGGCCCCGCGTTCGGCATACCTTTCACATTCACCACTTGTCCGCGAAGCGTAAACGGCGGACCTACCGGCAGCGCGTAATCTACTTCGAACTGCGTTTCGCCCGGCTTGATCGGATAATCAACCTTGTAAACACCTTCGATTTGCGTACGCTCCGCCGCACGGGGCAGCGGCATCCCTTGCGGTCCTTGAACCTGAACCTTCACCTGTCCATTCGCTTCTGGCGGCAAGTAGAAACGGACACTACCCACGGCGGGATTGCTATAGGTGGAGGTCGAATCGTTCTGAATGACGAAGTTTTCACTCACCCCGATGCTGCTCGTGCTCGGCTCAACCAACAGCATGTGTTGAGCTACGCGCGCGACGTCGGGCGATTTGGTGGCGTCAAAGATGTCTAACTCAACATTTGAGGTGGCGATATTCGGCGTCATCAACTTGTTGTAGTTGACACCGTTGTAGGTAGCCTGCAGAAGCTGCGGGCCACCGCCCGGCTGATCTTTTTCGAAGACAAACTTTCCGGCAGCATCGCTCACCGTAGTGCCAATGGTTTGCATGCCTTGCTGTCCAGGCTTCACAAGCGTCACGGTGACGCCCGGTTGCGGCTTGTTGGTAGAACGATTGACTACTGTTCCATCAATCGAAGCCTGCAGCGAAATGGCCGCGCAAATTAAGAATGCGTAGAGGCTCAGTCGTCTCATGCAATCGCCTTTCCACATTCGCCGCAAAATTTCAGGTTCTCTTTAAACTTCGCGCCGCAGTGCGGGCATAACGTCCCCGAGGCCGCCACTGGCGCAGGCTTTACAGCAGCAGGCTTGCGAACCGCTCCTAGACCCAGTGTCTTCAACGTCTGCTCCGTTTCGCTCAAAACCACGGCCAGTTCTTTCTGCAGCGCCTGTTTGGTTTGCTGATAATCGTCGTCTGTTAATTTGCCCAAGCGATATTCAAATTGCAGGTCGCGCAGATTATCGTAAATGGCGTGTTTGCGGTCTTCCAAGTGCTGAATAGGCGAGACGGGAATCGGCTCCGGCACGTCTCTGTCGCGCACGAAAAGGGTATAGAAGAGGGCGGCCAAAACCAAGACTAAAGCAGACGTGATGATCATTGCTTCGACGGGCCGCCACTGATGGGTGAATCATCTAACTCGTGATCGATCTGCGCTTGAAAACGGTCGAGGACAGCTTGGTCGGCCGGCAGCAGCTTGGCAGGTTCTTTCTTGTTGCGACGGACCCACCAGGAATAAACACCAAAGCCAATGAGCAACGCGACGCCAGGTCCGATCCAAGTTACGATCGGGCCTAACCCTTGCCCGGGCGGCGAGGCGAGCGTAACGATGCCATCTTCCCGTACAAAGGTGTTTACGATCTGATCATCGCTCTGCCCCTGCTGCTTCATCTCAAAGATGCGCTCACGTTTCGGGCTGCAATAACCACAGTGCAACATGGCACAATCGCCGACCGTATTGCGGCAGGTTCCGCAACGGCACGCTAGACGGCCGCCCACACGGATGACGTCGGGCGTTAGAAATGATTCGGGCGCTGCGGTCTGCGCGCAAAGGGCCGCCACGCTGGCTGTGACGGCCAGTACAAACTTAATGCTGAATTGTTGTCGCGGGCTGCGCATCGGCAATACCTACAACTTCCGTACGAGCGTACTGAAGTCGAACCTTTCCGGGAATCAAACAAATGATGGTGCCGAACAGCAGAATATAAAAACTGCCCCAAATCAGCGTCACCAAGGGGAATACATAAAGTTGGAAAATCGCTTTTGTATTGTCTTGCGAAAGACCGGCGTAATTAATGTAGACGTCTTCGTTAATCCGGCGGCGGATGCCAATGATAGAAGACTGTTCCTGACTCGCCTTATAGCTGCGCACTTCCGTTTCGAGAGTCGTCAGCACGTTTCCATGGCGCGCTACGTCCACGGACGCGTGGCTGAATTGATAATTGGGATTATCGCCGTCACTCACGTTCTTGAGCGTGAAATCGTAGCCTGCAAAGGCCACGGTCTGATTGAGTCCAATGCTCACCGTTTCATGCTGGTTGAAAGCGCTGCCCGTGAATCCGACAAACATCATGACGATTCCCATGTGAACCAGATAGCCGCCATAACGGCGAGTGTTTCGCCAAGTCAACTCATAGGCAGATTTAAAAATATTGATGTGCTCTTTCGCTTGGATGGCCCGTGAGCCTTTCCAAAACTCGCTTACGATGGAAGCGACCACGAACGCGCACAGCCCGAACGACATCACAGGCGCAATACCGTAGACGCCCCCGGCCAATAGCCCGATGATTACCGCCAAGCCCACAATGCTTGGCATCAAGAACGATTTCTGCAAACTGGCGAAGGAACTTTTGCGCCAGGCAATGAGTGGCCCCACGCCCGTCAAAAAAATCAGAAATAGAGCGATCGGCACGTTGACTCGGTTGTAATAGGGAGCGTCAATCGTCTCTTTCTCGCCGGTCAGAGCTTCCATCACGACCGGGAACAACGTGCCCCACAGCACGGCGAAGCAGCTGGCCAGCAGAATCAAATTGTTAAAGAGGAAACTCGATTCGCGGGAAAGGACGCTTTCGAGCTTCACTTCGCTCTTCAGATACGGCAGTCTGAGGACAATTGCATAAATTGTCAGCGCGGTGGCACTTAGCAGAAACCCGACGAAATAGACCTTAACCGGCGATTGCGCAAACGCATGGACCGAGGAAACGATACCGGTTCGCGTCAGCGTGGTGCCCAAAATACTCAGCAGGAACGTGGCGGAAACCAGCACCATGTTCCACACCTTCATCATTCCCTTTTTCTCTTGCATCATGACCGAGTGCAAGAACGCCGTGGCGGTAATCCAAGGCATCAACGAAGCGTTCTCTACCGGATCCCAGCCCCAATAGCCGCCCCAGCCCAATACCGTGTAAGCCCAGCCCATGCCCAGCAGGATGCCGGTGGTTTGGAAGAGCCAAGTAAGAATCGCCCAGCGGCGGGTCGTATGAATCCACGCTTCACCAGGCTGCTTGGTAATGAGAGAAGCCATCGCGAACGCGAAGGGAACGGAGCAACCAACGTATCCGAGATACAGAAACGGTGGGTGAATGGCCATCGTCCACCACTGCAGCAGCGGACTCAGCCCACTGCCATCGCCCACATCAATCACGCCTTTGCCGGCCATCAAAACGCGAAAAGGGCTAGCCACAAATGTAATCATGGCGACGAAAAACCCCAGGATCGTCATCATGATCGCGGTGACGATCGGCATCATGTCGCGGAATTTGCGGCGGTTGGTGAAGACAATGATCGCGGAATACACCGAAAGAAGCCACGCCCACAGCAGCAGCGAGCCTTCTTGGCCGCCCCACCATGCGGTGAACTTATAAACCGCAGGCATGTCCTTGTTGCTATGTGCTGCCACGTAGGCCATGCGGTAATCGCCCTGAATCAGCGAGTAAATCAGCACAGCGGAAGCTATCGTCAGCAAACCGCAAATGGCATAAACCGACCGCTCGGCGCTAATCACCAAAAACGGCCGCTGCGTATATTTGCCCGTCAATGAGGCGGCGATGGCAAAGATCGCCAAACAAAAGGAAACCAGAATGGCTAAAGCGCCGATATTTTCCATGCAACTCCTCTAGCGCAGGCTAGAAATTTTGTCGGGCATTTCCGCTGGATGCGAAACACCTTTTTGATTCGGTTTGGCTTCGTATTTCGACGCGCATTTGGCTTGAATCTTGTTCGCGCGAAAGACGTTATCAGAACCCAAACGCCCATCCGCCAGTGCTTGGGCGTTGTCGCGGAAGGTATCGGGAAGTGGATCGGAACCCGTGTACACCACACTCAGCACCGCAGCCCCTTGATGCAATACAAACGTTGTCTCCATGCCGTTTTTCACGATCGACCCAGGCTGCACATCCCCGCCGACACGCAATTTATGATCCTGCGCGTCCCTGCCCATCTTTTGCAGTTCAGGAATGGTCTTGTAATAGGTCTTGGTATCGGCCACACCACCCACCGCCAGCCAAACCAACGAACCCACGATCACGGCCATGATGCCGCCAAACTTAAGATACGTTTTCATTGCAAACCGCCCTTCAAACTGCTACCAGTATATGACGGCTTGTATGACAACTCGCCAAGAGCCGATTTCGGCCACGCTAGATTTTTTACGGTTTGAATAGAATCGTAGTCTCACCAAACCTTGCCAGTACCTTCTACAATTATCGGTACGGAGCACGGCGCTCCCCAAAATTTGACTCCTTCACCAGACCTAGGCTTC
>Ga0302319_10010561_pt1 | contig 17587 bp, 14 predicted proteins | sample Bog_T0_2_FD_203319 | JGI IMG/M metagenome (GOLD analysis project Ga0302319, IMG submission 203319) | Peat permafrost microbial communities from Stordalen Mire near Abisko, Sweden - Bog_T0_2 | ecosystem: Environmental > Terrestrial > Soil > Wetlands > Peat | place: Sweden: Abisko, Stordalen Mire...
CGCCGCGGAATTCTACGCGAACATGTGGCGCTCGCTGGCTCAGGAAGGACAATGGTCGGGCGAGTTATGGAATCGGAACAAGAGCGGCGATGTGTATGCCGAGATGAAGACGATTACCAGCGTTCGCGACGCGAGCGGCAAACTGGTGCGGTATGTGGCGCTCTTTTCCGACATTACCCAGGTGAAAAAGCATGCGCAGCAACTGGAGCATGTGACCCATTACGACTTGCTGACGAACTTGCCCAATCGCACTTTGCTGGCTGATCGTCTACAGCAGGCCATGGCACAGGCAAAGCGCCGGAATCAGAAAGTCGCGGTAGCGTATCTTGACCTGGACGGATTCAAGGGCATCAATGACAAGCATGGCCGCGATGTTGGAGATCGGCTATTAACATCCCTGGCCTTCAATATGAAGTGCGCCCTGCGGGAAGGCGATACGCTGGCCAGGATCGGCGGGGACGAATTTGTCGCCGTGATGCTCGACCTGGACGATACTGAATCGATCGCGCCGGTCCTGGTCCAATTACGGGAGGCCGCGTCGGAGCCGGTTCAGGTTGGTGACCTGGGTTTGCGTGTAGCGGCGAGCATCGGCGTAACGTATTACCCGCAACCAGGCGAGGTGGACGCGGACTCGCTATTGCGCCAGGCCGATCAGGCAATGTATCAGGCTAAACTCGCGGGCGGAAACCGCTACCATATCTTCGATCCCGATCACGACCATACCGTACGCGGCCGGCATGAGAATGTGGAGCGCATTCGCGGGGCGCTTGCGGCCGGCGAGTTCGTGCTCTACTACCAGCCCAAGGTGAACATGCGCACCGGTGAGGTAGTTGGCGCCGAGGCCCTTATTCGCTGGCAGCATCCGGAGAGGGGGCTTTTGCCGCCAGGAATGTTCCTGCCGGTGATTGAAGATCAGCCGGTGGCGATCGAGGTTGGCGAATGGGTTATTGAGAGCGCCCTGGCTCAGATGGACCGTTGGCGCGAAGCGGGGCTTGAAATGCCTGTCAGCGTGAATGTGGGCGCCATGCAGTTACAGCGAAAGGATTTTGTGGATCGGCTGAGTTGCCTGCTCGGCGCACACCCGGGTGCCAAACCCTTCAGCCTTGAGATCGAAGTGCTGGAGACAAGCGCGTTGCAGGATGTTGTGAAGGCCGCGCAAGTTCTGAACGCCTGTCACGCCATCGGTGTGGGGCTTGCACTGGACGATTTCGGTACCGGCTATTCCTCTCTCACCTATCTCAAGCGGCTGCCTGCAAGCATTCTGAAAATCGACCAGAGCTTTGTAAGCGACATGTTGGACGACCCTGAGAATTTGAACATTCTGGAGGGCATCCTTGGCCTCGCTTCCGCCTTCCATCGCCAGGTGATCGCCGAAGGCGTAGAGACAGTCGAACACGGATTGATGCTGCTTCAACTTGGATGCGAACTGGGCCAGGGCTACGGGATCGCAAGGCCCATGCCGGCGTCTGATTTTCCGGGCTGGGTTTCGGTATGGAAGCCCGATCCGAGCTGGGCAAAGGTGCCGCTGGTTCACTCAGGTAATCGTGCTGTGCAATATGCCAGCGTTGCGCACCGTGCCTGGTTTGCCGCCTTTGAAGCGTTTGCTCTTGGAAGACGTCATGCTCCGCCTTCGATGAATCCGCGAGAATGCCGATTTAGGACGTGGCTGGAATCTGAGCGGCAAGCTGGGCGAGGTACCTCGCCCGGCTTCATGGAGGTTGACGAGATCCACGAAGCCTTCCATGAATTGGCAGGTGAAATACTCACCGCCGAGATTCAAGGCAGAGACGCTGAGGGGCGTGGACGTCTAAGTGCCCTGCAGGGCATGTGCGCCAATCTTGTGGAGCATCTGGACACCTACGGGCAGGAATAACGGGGCCGAGCTTTGGGTTTCTGAGAAGGATACCGTGCACGTCCTGGGTGCGACCGCGCCGTTTTGGACCACGAAAAATGGCTTCCCTTTTATTGGAAGCCACTCTGGAATAACATTTCCTTTGCCTGCGGGTGAAAATGGAGCCGAAAGTCGGACTCGAACCGACGACCTGCTGATTACGAATCAGCTGCTCTACCAACTGAGCTACTTCGGCTTGCAAGTTCGATTGTATCGTTGTGCCGGTGGAAGGTAAAGTCGAGTCGTGCGGCGGCATTCCTGCTGATAGGTGCGTATGAATCGATGATTCTCAGGCGAGGTACACCATGACGATACTGGCACAGACTGTTCAACTTGCTTTCAAGATCGCAATCGTATGGACCGGAGGTTTCCTGCTTGCGGTTGCGGTGAACGCCCTGCTCCCCGACAAGCTGGGGATTACGCTCTATGGCAGAGAGTCTGCCCTGCTGGTACCGTTCAATCGCATTGGTTTCTGGACGTGCCTATTGGCGGCGGTGACGGTGACTGCGCTGGTTGTTATTCGGGGAATGCTGGCGGATATTGGCTGGCGCTCCTTCCAGTAGGCGCACTTCAGTCGCTGCGGAGGGGATCCTTCGGCATAAGAAAGCGGAGACCATTCGACGTCAGGAGGCCCCCGTAGCCGACCGAGGGAAATCGTCTCGAAAAGGGGTCAAGAAACGGAAAGAGCCGCCCGGCAACAGGGCAGCTCTTCCCTCAGGGAGAATAGTTCCAACGGAGGCAAAACCATCAGAACTTTCTGGCTGCATAGTAGGAGCGGGGGAAGAGAGTGTCAAGGAGAAATCTCGGTAGAAATAAAGTGATTATTATCATAGTGTTACAGGGGGGCATCCACAGGCGAAGCTGCCTGGATCTTCGACGGATGTTCGCCTTTGAAAGATAGGGATTTACCGTCTTTCAGGGGTGTTTCTTCGGGTTTATGTCCTATTTTCCACAGGCAGATGCTGCAATTAACCCTTCGGATCCGTGCCTTCGACGGGTCCAAGCGTTTCAGTCCACTTTTCCCGCAAATCGATCCGAATGAACTCCTCGTCGAAGACCGAAGAGGCCGGCTTGCCGCGCATGATGCGGTACATTGCCCTTCCGCCACCGAGGAAGAACCCGAGCAGGAGCGCGGCGCTGCTGCCCACAATCACGATGGCCGCGATGCCCACCAGCAGCCTGGCCGTTCTTGCCACCTCGGTTTCCCCTCCCACCTGGGGCAGTGCGGTGAGGTCGGCCTCATAGTGGACCATTTCAAGAAGCTTGTGGCTCTCGTCGGGGATTGCGTCGCCGCTCACAATGGCGACCAGGGTGCCGCTGCGCCGCACCTCAAGCGAAGCCTGGTCTGAATCGGCGAGGGGCTTGGGCCATGGCGGTTGAGCTGCGCCGCCGGCCTTGATATAGTCACGAATCTTCGGCTCCTGCGCCTCAGCCATCTGCGGAGTGGGGTAGTCAATGATGGTGAGCGTGGCAGGTCCGGAGGTGAGACTGTAATTCGCGGTGACGGCCTCTGCGCCGCGATCGAAGCCAATCAGATCGGGGGGCAGCACGCCACCAGAACCCGCATAACCGGCTGGCCCGATCGCATAATGCGTTGTCTGCCCGTCCAGCGCGTGTTGGGGAAGATTCGCAAGGACGGGCGGCATGAGAGCACGGGTTCCCGGCGGATCGGGTATGTGGTGGGCAAGTTCGCGCATTTCAGCAGCAGACATGGTGCCGATGTGAGAGAAGGTCGCATCGACGACCGTATCGCCCTTCCAGAAGAGGACGCGGTTGTGGAAGGAGGTGGCCCCGGCCCCGATATCCTCCTTCAACCAGCCATTCTGTCGGTAAAAGGAGTAGGCGCCATAAGCGCCGGTGGCGTCCTGAAATCGGAGGGCACGGATGCTGAGCGTTTCGCCTTCGCGCTTGTAGGTGGCGGAAGCGCCGCCGTTGTAGTCGTATTCCTTTAGAGCGGCCGCGTTGGCAGGGTCGGCCTGCGCCGGATCGGCAAGGGCTGTAGGCGCGGAGTCCCGGACCCATCCGTCGAGTGCCTCGGGCAGCAGGGCGGACGGCGAGGCCGGCAGCACCACAGTTGTTACGGTCTCATGCGCAGCTTTGTTTGCTGCATTACCGGGCGCAGCTTGCGACCTGGCAATGGATCCGCCCACAGTGACTGCGACCGAGCAAGTTAGAACTTGAATCCAACGCTTCAAAATGTGCTCCATATTCAGGGTACACGTCCGCGCTGGCACGAAAAGCGGCCGACCCCCCTTCTACTTTGACACCGGCAGCGCTCAAAAAGGTTCCCGGACTCAGGCTTGAGGGCCAGTCCACGGTGTAAGCCGCGGAAGCCAGCGGGGGACATGGCTTTTATAGTGTGGATACTCCTCAGGGTGGCGGCGGGCCAGGAACGGTTCCTCGTGAAGGCGGACGAAGAGATTGAATCCAATGAAAACCAAAACCTCCTCCACCACCAAACCGCGGCTCCAGAACAGAACGCCCTCTCCGGCAAGGGCGACCAGAACACCGACGTACATTGGGTTTCGAACATAGCGGTAGAATCCGCTCACGACAAGGTTTTCAGGTGGCGTCGTGGGGAGGAGGGCGCCACGTCCCACGAAGACAAAGCGGACAACTGATTCAAGCCCCGGAGTAAGACCAACCGCAATCAATCCAAAACCAAGGAGCAACTGGGACCGTGGTTCTCCAATTGGTAAGCGGAATCGCGTCATCGAAAGGGGAAGGAAGAACAAGACAATTCCGGGACCGCCGAAGACGGTGAAGAGGATCGAGACGATCAGGTTTCGGCGCTGGGCAGCCACTGCTTGCCTCTCGCTCAAGCTTACGACTGCAAGCGCCTGGAGGTTACAGGAAGCAGCGCAGCTATGGCCGGGCAGTCCCGAATGGTCCGCTTGCAGATGCCGGCAGAGGCGTGGGGTAGAGCAGGTCTCCCAGCACTTTGTAACGGCTGCCATAGAAGATGAGCGCATACTCGCGAATGCCCGTGCTCAAGGGTCCCCCCAGGCAGATGCCCGCGATCACGGCGAAGCCGAAAGCGATCAGGCCGAAGAAGCCCTGAAGGAGAATGCCGACAAGCGCGGATCCGCCAGTCGCATCTGCAAAGAGTGAGTGCAGGCCGAGTTCAACCGCCGCAAGAGCACCGGCCAAAGCGAGCCCTGGAAGTATCAGCAGGACAAAGAGGCCGACAGCAGCAACGATAGGCAGAGCTACGCGCAAGAGCGCGTAGACGAAGAATTCCTTCTTCTCGGCCATGATGCGGGCCCAGGCGCTGCCCCAGGCTTCGCCGGCGGTTGCGTCCTCAAGCGCGATGTGCGGCAGCATCCAATCACGCAAAATGATTTCGGCCAGAATTCCGGCAAGCGCCAGCAGCAGGAAGATCGGAATCAGGGGCAGCACGAGAGTCAGCAACAAGCCAATGTCGGGTTTGCCGTCCTGCGCGATTTGCTGAAACAACCGGATAAATCCGCGCACGAAGGGGATTGCGATCAATACCATCACGCCCAGGAAGCCTAGTCCCACCGCAATATTGAGCCAGAAAAAGCGCATGGCCTGCCCGCCGTAGAGCCCCCATCCGGTGTGAATGAGCTTGGTGTTGGTGGTCAGGCAATGGAAGTAGGCGAACCGCAGCCGCGTAATCAGATAGAAGATCACGATGGACAGAAGAATCATGACCACAACGGCTGCGCCAATCGCCGCGAGCACTCCCGGCGTAAGCCAGGTAGGCCATCCAGAACCGGGCCATCCGGGTGTCACGGGGAACGGCGAATGGCCCGTCGGTGCATGTCCATTCGACCCGAACGAGTGCGACGAGGATCGGAACGAGTTGCCGCCGACTCCTTCAGTGATGATCGCGACGAGGCTCAATTTCAGATACGTTCCCCAGGTGAATTGCCTGAAGAGAAACTCCCTGGTGCGTTGAATGGCAAGCGAGACGGAGTCTACGGCGGAGATGGGGATCATTTGGCACCTTTCTGGAGCAGGCCCAGCGTACCACTGAATTACGCGGAATCAATGGGCGAAGTTCCGCAGCGGGTGGGGAATTGCGCCCCACCATGCGTCGAATGCCGCAAGGGCGCGTTCGCACACGATGCGATGGCGCTCCTTTTTGTCGCGGACTTTCTTGCGCAACTCCTCTTCCAGGGGCTCAAGAAGGTCGAAGGTGATGTTGGCGGGTTGAAAGTTCTTGGGATCGGCATGGGTAATGTAGTGGACCAGGGAGCCAAGAGCCGTCGGGCGCGGGACGGGGACTGGTTCTTCACCGCGCACAATTGCAGCGGCGTAGAAGCCGGCCAACATGCCGGTGGCGATGGACTCGGTGTAGCCTTCGACGCCGGAGAGCTGGCCGGCAAAGAGGATAGGATGGTCCGAACTCTCCGGTCTTAAAGGCGAGATCGGGGGCACCCGGGTTTTCAAGCGCAGACACTCGTCCAACAGCAGAGGCGCCTGGATGTAGGTGTTGCGGTGGATCTGGCCGTAGCGCAGGAAGTGTGCGTTTTCAAGGCCGGGAATCAGGCGCAACACGCGAGCCTGTTCGCCAAACTTGAGGTGGTTCTGAAACCCGACGAGGTTGTAACTGTCGGCCCGCACGTTTTCCTTGCGCAATTGCACAACGGCCCAGGGAGTTTTTCCAGTGCGCGGGTCGCGCAGGCCTACCGGCTTCATGGGGCCAAAGCGCAGTGTGTCGCGACCGCGCCGGGCGAGCACCTCGATGGGCAAGCATCCCTCAAAATAGTCCAGCTTCTCCCATTCCTTTGCCTCCGCTGCCTCAGCGGCAAGCAAGGCATCAAGAAAAACGTCGAATTCTTCGCGATTCATGGGGCAGTTGATGTAGTCAGCCGTTCCCTTATCCCACCGCGCGGCCATGTAGACGCGATTCATGTCAATGGATTCGGCATCGACGATGGGTGAGATCGAATCGTAGAAGGCCAAGTGACCAGAGCCGGTTAGGCGCTCAATTTCGCGGCTGAGCGAGTCAGAGGTAAGCGGACCCGTGGCAAGAATGGTGAGCGCATAGGCCGGATCGGGCGCCAGGCTCACAACTTCCTCGCGGACCACGCGAATGTGCGGCTCGGCTGCTATAGCTTCTGAAATCATCCTGGAAAACTCAACGCGATCGACAGCCAGTGCGTGGCCTGCAGGTACGGCTGTCTTGTCTGCTATTTTCAAGAGCGCAGATCCTGCCCGGCGCATCTCCTGCTTGAGCAGCCATGGAGCCGTATTGGGTGATTCGCTCTTGAGAGAGTTGGAGCAAACCAGCTCGCCAAAGTCCGTGGTCTGGTGGGCAGGCGTGAGGCGAGGCTTGCCGTCAACCATGGCGCGCATTTCGTAGAGATCCACGTCGCAGCCATGGCGAGCAGCCGTCAGCGCGGCTTCGGGGCCGGCCAGTCCTCCGCCAACGACGCGAATCCTCATGGTTCAGGCTCCAGTTTCACTTCAGAGCCTGCCAGGCGACGCAGCGGTTCTCCTGAGAGGCGAACATTTCGCCATTCATCAAGGAACTCTGCTCCCATTGCGCTATAGAAGTCGATGGCCGGGGTGTTCCAGTCGAGGACCTCCCACTGCAGCCGCTGACAACCGCGCTCAAGCGCAAAAGCGGCGACCCTCTTGAGCAACGCCTTTCCGAGGCCGAGGCCACGATATTCCGGCTGGACGAACAGGTCCTCAAGATAGACCCCAGGCTGCCCCTTCCAGGTGGAGTAGTTGAAGAAGTAAAGGGCGAACCCGACGGGCAGACCATTCTGTTCGGCGATGTGGCAGTAATAGAACGGGTTGGGGCCGAATCCATCCCGGCGCAGACCCTCCTCAGTCGCCGTGACGGCGTCTGGCGCGCGCTCATAGGTGGCCAGCGCGCGAATAAAAGCCAAGATTTGCGGGACATCCGCAACCGTTGCGGTCCGAATCGTGGTTCCCATTTCTTCATTCTAAAGTGTGATAGAGGCCACATGTAATCAGCGACCTAAGGTACTAGGATGATGGGTCGGGGGTGTTGCGCAAGGATTGCGGAAGTACCCAAGGTGCAACCCGGGACTCGTCTTATCCGTCCTAGTGACACGGGAGGAGTGAATTTTTGGCTCCAGCCGGGCTAACAGCCCTTGTGCCGGGTGCACGGTTGGATTTAACTTTGGTTCTGCCGAGAAATCAGATCTGCGCAACGGTCCAGCCGTTCATAGGGGCACCCATCCGCAGGGGAAACCTGATTTCGGGCTCTTCAAGTTTTGCGGCAAGGCGTGTTGTTCGGTGCAGTGGATCGCATGGCCTGGCTGGTTGGAGATGAGGCGCAGGCCTCTCCCAGCAAAGTAAAAGAGATAAGATTTTTTGAGCACGCGGGCAAGATGGTTCGCGATGCTCCCAAGGAGAAGAACATGAAGCGCAACATTTCACTTTGGCTGGGTCTGCTGGCCTTCGCCCTTTTGCCCGCTTTTGCCCAGACCCCGGCCGGTCCCACGGGTAAAGTGCATGGACATGTGACCAATCCCACCGGTGAGCCCCAGGCGAATGGCACTGTAGGCCTTTCGACCGATGGCGGAGCTACACAGAAGTTCACTTATCCAGTGGGCCCCGATGGCAACTACGCCGGTGACGCGGCTCCTGGTACGTATTCGGCAGTCTACCGCGCTCCCGATACACCGGCCGGAAAAATGGTCGATATGCTCAGGGGCGTCAGGATTGTTGAAGGCACCGACGTGGTGGCAGACATCGACATGTCTCGCCAGGAATTCATCGACAAGATGCCCGCGGACCAGAAGAAGCAGCTCGAGGACCTGAAGAAGGCCAATGCAGAAGCCCTCAAGACCAACCAGGTCATCAACACGTTGAATGCCGACCTGAAGGTTGTGAATCAGGACATCAAGGATGCTGAAGGCGCACGGGCACAATCAGCCCAGGTCCTGGGCGCAGCAGCCACTCGCGATGCTGTTGAAGCCAAGGCGGACGAGATCAGGACGGCCAAATACACTGAGATCGAAACTCTGATGAAGAAGGACACCGCAGTGATGCCCGACCAGTCCATCCTGTGGACAAATTTGGGGCGCGCGGACGTAGGCCTCAAGAAGTATGACGAGGCGGAGACCAACTACAAGAAAGCCCTGGATCTTGAGAACGCCTCGAAGAAACCGAAGCCGGAAGTGATCGGCGTTGCCGATGCGGGCCTTGGCGAAGTTTACGCACGCCAGGGAAAAGTCCCGGAAGCGAATGCTGCGTTTGACGCAGCGGCCAAGGCAGATCCGACACGGGCCAGCTTCCACCTGCGCAATGAAGCGGTCATCTTCTTCCAGGAGAAGAACACAGATGCTCAGGTTGCGGCTGCAGCTGAGGCGCTCAAGGCCGATCCCAACCAGGCAATCCTCTACTACATCATGGGCCAGGGGCTGATTCAGAAGGCCACGATTGATCCCAAGACGCAGCGGATCGTTCTACCCCCCGATTGCACCGACGCCTATCAGCACTACCTGGCCCTGGCTCCCACCGGACCTTATGCCGCCGAGGTCAAGGGGATTCTGGATCAGGCTGGTGAGAAGGTGAGCACCAACTACAAGGCTCCCAAGAAGTAGCGTTCCATCAACCCTGTTTCACCTGTGAAGGGCGCGTTCGCATTGCGGACGCGCCCTTTCGGCGTTTCCGCACTCCACAGGGCGAGGTTGAACAATACCGAAGTCTCGCCGGGCCTCAACACTCTACAATCCATTGCATGAGTACGGAACTACCCAGCTACGAGGAAGCCACCGCGCTTGTGGCCGCATATTTGGGCCACGCTGGCCGGCTTCAGCCGTTGTGCGAGCGGGTTGAAATTGGTCGTGCGTCTGGCCGCGTTCTGGCGAAGCCGCTGCTCGCGGATCGGGATATGCCACCGTTTGCACGCTCCACGCGCGATGGCTTTGCCTGCCATGCACGGGAGGCATCGGCGCATATGCCTCTCACGGTGGCGGGTCTTTCGCGTGCGGGTGATTTGCCTGCCAGCGAACTGCATTCGGGATCGGCCTGGGAGATCATGACCGGGGCTCCAGTTCCCCCGGGCGCCGACGCCGTGGCGATGCTGGAACATGTTGAAACCGCAGACGGCAAAATAAGACTTGCGCCAAAGCGCAGCCTGAAGCCGGGCGCTAACATCGTGGCGCAAGGGGCCCAGGCACGCAAGGGAGATGAGTTGCTGCCGACAGGAACTGCGATTTCGGCTGCGCAGGTGGCCTTGGCGGCGGCGTGCGGACATTCGGTTCTGGAAGTTTTTGCCAGGCCGCGCGTGGCCATCCTGTCGACAGGCGACGAGATTGTTCCCATCAAGTCCCTGCCCAGCCCCGGACAAATCCGCAACTCCAATGGTCCCATGCTGGCGGCGATGGTGGTCGCTGCGGGCGGTGAACCCTGGATCTTGCCGACCGCCGCGGACAATTCCCGAGCTTTGGACTCGGCGGTTGCCCAAGCGATGGAAGCGGATCTGCTGATCGTGACCGGGGGCGTTTCGGCAGGCAAATTCGATCTTGTGGAACCAGCATTGGCCCGCGCAGGAGCCCGTTTCCACTTTACCGGCGTACGCATTCAACCCGGCAAGCCACTTGTGTTTGGTGAATTGCCAAAGCGCTCAGGGGAACATGGAAGCCTGGCGCCTTCGACGTCCGCCAAAACGACATTGCGTTCAACGGCAGCTACGCACCTGCCATTTCTTGGGCTTCCGGGCAACCCTGTCTCTTCCGCAGTGACATTTCTGCTGTTTGCCGCGCCTGTTTTGGCCATGCTGGCCGGCAACATCGAAGCCAGCCCGCGCTTTGCACTGGCAAGGCTGAGTAGTTTGGCTGAAAACGCCAAGGCCGGCCTCACTCGATTTCTGCCAGCAAAGTGTAGCTTTGGTTCTGGTGGCGGAATTCCTGAGGTTTCCCTAGTTTCCTGGCAGGGTTCCGGCGACATAGGGGCCATGGCCCTTGCCAACTGTTTTCTCATGCTGCCCGAAGACGCCCGGCATCCGGAGCCGGGCGCAACGGTAAGAATCCTGCTCTATTGAGGAACACGAATGCCGCGAGCCACACAAGCAAAGTCTCAGGGTCAAGCAAAGACTTCAGGCCAAGCAAAGTCTTCGAGTCAAGCAAAGTCTTCGAGGCCGCGAAACGCGAAGACGCGCCTTTCCCATTTCGACAAGGCTGGGCAGGCCAGCATGGTGGACGTCAGCGCGAAATCGAACAGCCGCCGAACTGCGACCGCCTCGGCGTTTGTCGAGTTATCGGCTGCAGTACTGGCAGCCTTGCCGGCCAATCCCAAAGGAAACCCGCTTGAAGTGGCACGCATTGCCGGCATACAGGCAGCCAAGCGCACCGCCGACCTGATCCCCATGTGCCATCCGCTGGCGCTCACGCGGGTTGACGTGCAGACGAAAATTGAGGACGGAGGAGTTGGCATCAGAACAACGGTTACTACAACCGGTCCAACTGGCGTTGAGATGGAGGCTCTGACCGCGGCCGCAGTTGCAGCTCTCACGGTTTATGACATGACCAAGGCGCTGGACAAGTCGATCGTGATCCGCTCGGTGCAACTCGAGAGCAAAACAGGCGGCAAAAGCGGCAATTACGCAAGAAAGAAGGGCTGAAGAAAGGTTATAGATGCGGGCTTTCGTCCTCTGGTTAATTGGGATAGGATTCTTCTTCGACCGGATGGAGGCACGATGCCGCGCCGAGTGATTCTTGCGGTTTGTTGTATTTTTGCTCTTCTTCAATCTGCTGCTGCTCAATCCATCGCTGTTTACCAGACGACCCCCGACCTTCTTGAGGCTCTTGCGCAACTCCATGCGTTGCGGTTCTCTCCCAAACCAGACCCCACTGACGCCTCCCCGCAGATCACCGTGGATGACAGCCAGCGCTTCCAGGAGATTGACGGGTTTGGGGCATCGCTCACTGACTCGGCTGCGTGGCTGATCTCACACAAACTCTCTCCCGCACAAACAGACGCTGCCTTCAAATCCCTCTTCAGCCGCAGGGACGGCATTGCGCTGAGCTTTCTTCGCCAGCCCATTGGCTCGTCTGACCTGGCGACGAAGTTTTATTCCTATGACGATCTCTGCGATCAGACGGACAAGGCATGCACGATGCCCGCCGGCCAGGCCGGGCATGCCGATCCGGATCTTGCGCACTATTCGCTCGCGCATGACAAGGAATACATCCTCCCGCTGCTTGTGAAGGCTCTGGCAATCAATCCGTCAATCCACGTGATGCTCACGCCGTGGAGTCCGCCGGGATGGATGAAGAGTTCAGGGTCGATGCTGGGGTCGATGCCGGGGTCGAATCCGGAAACCAAAGTGCCCTCAAGCCTACGTCCGGAGTTCTATCGGGCGTTTGCCGGCTACCTTGTGAAAACCGTCCAAGGCTACCAGGCCGCTGGAGTGCCGGTGTTTGCGATGAGCGTACAGAATGAGCCGCTGTATACGCCGACGGATTACAGCGGGATGCAAATGCAAGCCGCCGAGCAAGCCAACTTTATTGCGAACGCTCTTGGCCCCGCCATGGCGGCCGCGGGCCTGAAGACGAAAGTGATGGTCTACGACCACAACTGGGATCGGCCGGATTACCCCGAAGCGGTGTTGAAAGATGCAAAGGCAGGCTCCCTGGCTGCAGGGACGGCCTGGCATCACTATGCTGGTGACCCGGCCGTGATGACAAAATTTCATGCGGAGTTTCCGCAGAAAGACGAATGGGTGACCGAGTCGAGCGGAGGCACCTGGCAGAACGGCAACTTGCTTGCGCAGGTAGCAGCGGAGTTGATTGATGTGACCCGCAACTGGTCAAGGAGCTACGTTCTGTGGGCTCTTGCCACCGATCAGGACCACGGGCCACACGTAGGCGGCTGCGGCACATGCCGTGGACTCGTCACAATCGATCTGACAAAGCCAGGAGATCCCGTTAAACATGAGCCCGATTACTACGCGCTAGGCCAGGCCAGCAAGTTTCTGTTGCCCGGGGCAGTCCGCATTGCCTCGGACGAGCCTGGGGGAATCGATCTGAAGGATGTTGCTTTCAGTAATCCCGACGGAAGCATTGTGCTTTACGCCGTGAATCGCGGAGCCAGGAGCCAGGCCTTCCGCATTGGTTTCCACGGAAAAACTGTGGCCACCGTCCTTCCCGCAGGAGCGGTGGCCACGTTCATCTGGAAGTCAAACTAGGATTCTCAGTGTTGCATGGGAGGCATGGGAGGCATTCCGCCCGGCGGCGGTGGGCCTCCGGGCCCGTTTTCCTTGGGAATCACGAATTCTTCCGGATCCAGATGGCCGCGGTGGCAGGTGCCGCAGGTCAACGGCGGCGCCGGGGAATCCATCTTGTCCATCTCCACAACCTTGGCAATGTAGTTCTTTTTCATGTCCTCGGTCATGGTGTACATGATGCGGGCCATCTGCTTCTCGGGTTTTGAATCGTCGTCAAATTTCAGGCGTGGGCGGCCATTTGGGCCCACGTTCTTGGGATCAGCTGTATGGCACGTATCGCAATGCACGCCCAGCGAACCTGCCCAACCCTCCATGGTCTCGTGAACCTGTTGTCCTGTGAAATCCTTTGGCAAAACTTTCAGGTTGGTTGGTGCGGGATAGCTTCTTGGCATTCCTCCGCCGCCTCCCGGCGGGGGGCCTTGCGGAGCCTGCGCGATGGTGGCAACAGCGAATACTGCCGCAGTGAGCAATGCGACGGCGGCGGCCGGCTGGGACAGGGAAGTGATTTTCAAGCGGATTTTCCTCGCGGGCAGAATCGTTCTACCCAATGGACGGAATTTTAACCAAGAAAGATGCGTTTGCCTACTGGAGGTTTATTCCAGTGTTTCGGTCCAGAGACACAGATGTGGTCTGGCAGGGCAAAACGAAGGGGCCAATCCACGGCGTGGCGAATGCCGATCCGGGGAGTCACGAGGACCTCATCCACCGGAAATCGGTCTTCGCGCAGCTGCAGGGGAGATTCCGGATCGAGCAGATCAAGACTATCGTGCGCGGCTCGCGTAAGACCCAGCGCCTGGCAGAGGCGGCTGGGTCCCGACGTGAGCTCGTCGGCTCGGGAGCCAGTTGGAATGCCACGATTGAACGCCATCTGGTCGAGGTTGGTTATCGGTTCGAGGGCGCGCAGTAACAGGCATCCGGCCTGTCCTTCGACCTCGCACGTGACGTTCATGCAAAAGTAGCGGCCGTAGATTGCATAGACATAAGCGTGTGCGGCCGCCCCAAACAAGATTCGATTTCGTGGCGTGGGGCCACGAAAAGAATGGGCAGCCGGGTCGGGCGGTTTGTGGTGAGGGCCCAGATAGGCCTCGACCTCGACAATCCGCCCCGCCAAGACGCCCGACGGAGTGCGATGGGCGAGAATCTTCCCGAGCAATCGTGGAGCCACAAAATCGGGCGACAGCTCGAAAAAGGCACGGTGCATGGCGCGGCCCGGCATGCGGTCCTTCATCCGAGGAACGCGTTTCAGATGATCCAATGGCCGGCCTGCAGCGGCACCTTTGCGGCCTATTTGCGGGTCTTGTTCCATTCCTCGATCAGTGCAAGCACTTCTTCCGCGTGGCCTTGCGGCGTAACCTTGGGATAGATGTGCAACAGGGTACGGTCGGGACCAATGACGAAAGTGGTGCGTTCGATGCCCATCACTTTCTTGCCATACATGTTCTTTTCCTTGAGGACGCCAAACTGATTGCAGACTTTCTCGTCTACATCAGCAAGGAGTGTGTAAGGCAAGTCGAACTTGGCGCGGAATTTTGCCTGATCCCGGGGCGTATCGCGGGAGATGCCCAACACGACCGCGCCGGCAGCCTGGAGTTTCTTGAAGGTATCGCGGAAGCCGCAGGCCTCAATGGTGCAGCCAGGAGTGTCTGCCCTGGGGTAAAAGAAGAGGATGACGGGCTTGCCGGCGTAGTCTGACAGGCTGACGGTTTTGTCTTCATCGGTTTGCAGGGTAAAGTCGGCAACCTTCTTGTTGAGTTCCATGGGGAATGTCCTCGTGGGTTGGTAAGGTGATTGGAAGGCCAATTTTGGCCATCAAGTTTTGATTATTTACGAGGTGGGGGTCAAGTGTCATTTCCGGGTATGAGACTTTTGCACATGCGGCTGATTCTCAAGTGGGGAACGGTTCTGGCTTTTGCCGAGTTGCTTGGGACGTTACCAGTTGCCGCGCAGTACCCGGTGCAGTCTTCCAAGTCCAACCAGAACACCGCTGAAGTGCGGGCTGTTGGGGTGCTTGAGTGGACGGGCGACCAGGACCATCCCAAGGCCAGCCGCCTCATTCCGGTCAGTGTGTACGATGGAGCAGAATTGCAGGACGGCGGCATTTACCTGGCCCGGCCGGCGCCGCTTGCGTTGAGCAGTGAAGTGGAATACGAGCTGAAGGACAACGGCAAGACCGTGGGATTCTTCGATATCGATAATGCCGGCCAGGTGCAAGGGTCCTGGGTTGGCTTCGGCCGGTGGAAGCCTTTGCCCAGGCCGAAACCGGTGGCACACACAACGCCGTCTGCCTCAAAGGAAGTTTGGGCCGACGACGCGCAAAGCGACCACCCGGTTTTGCATCGTAAGCATAACTCCGGCGATGCCTCAGGGTCAGATAGCGACAAAGGTGGCTCTTCAGGACAGGCGCCCGATCCCGACAGGCCTACACTTCACAAAAAAGACTCAGGCAACAGCAGCACCGATTCGGGCACGGCGACGGGAGATTCCAGTACTCCCTCGGACCCGGATCGCCCCACGCTGCACAAGAAAGCCTCTGACGACGACTCTGCCAGTTCAAGTGGTTCGACCGAACCCGATCGGCCAAGATTGAAGAAAAAGAGCCAGTCGACGGAGGATGTGGCCTACGTGGACTCTGTGAGCACGCTGAGCGATCCTGACCGGCCAACGCTGAAGCGGGGCAAATCTACAGAGAGTGGCCCCGGTATTGGGCCCACATTGATGGGGCTGCCCCCTGACATGCGCCAGGTTGTCGCCGTATCCGACGCGAAGAGCCGTCCGGAGCATCTGTGGAGCTATAGCTGGGCCAGTCCAGACGATGAAGCCAAAATGAAGGCCAGCATTGAGGATCTGGCGCGGAGCGCTCTTGGCCTTACACCACCCGCACCTGCGCCCGCACCAGCTCACAAAACGACCACGTCCGCGAAGAAGAAGGCCAATCCTGCTGCTCCTCCTGCTCCGGCGCCCTTGCTGGACGAGCAGTTCAGGGTCTTCGAACTGGCCTATGGCTCAGGAGCGACCATGGTGCTTTCGGCGCACACGGACGGCACCGGCGCCAAGGAGAAGTTTGTGACACTTGTGGCCCAACCGGACCTTTACGGGAATGTGCTGGTGCTGGTGAAGAATGTAACCGATGCGGCGCACCTGGACGACAAGCCGCGTATGCGACTGGTTGACGCAGTAGATGCGATGGCCGACAACCGTGGCGAATTGTTGTTCGAACTCCGGGGCGAAACCCAGCGCCAATTCGCGCTTTACCGCGTTCTGCGCGGACAGGCCGACAGACTTTTTGCTACGGGGCCTGGGGGAATTGAGACTGCCCCCGCCACAAATGAATGAACGGGCGCCTCTCACACCAGCCGCAAAAGGCCAGCAATCAACGAAATCGCCTGCGAACGTTATCCACGCCAGAGGCCGGTAAAGTTAACAAAAGGCTCTACATCTTTAGTTACCTAAGCTGCAGCTTCATATGCAGTTTTGATCATTCCCCTGGACAGTTCCTCCTATACAATCGAGCTGAGGGGTGTAAGTCTACCCTCCGCGAGGTTCTTCCCCAAACATGGCAACAGTAACAGCCGTCTCTTCCCACGAAGTCCTAACTGACACAACAAGCGAACCAATTCAAACGGATTCCGGCACCCGAGCCGCAGTTGCGGCCCACGCTGTTCCTGCGCGGCAGGAGATCAAGATGGGCCGTGCAGCGACCGCGGGTGAGGGCATCAACTGGCTCACGCTGTCGTTCATGGTCCTGTTTCATGCTGGCGCGCTTGCCGCATTGTTCCTGTTCAGCTGGCAACGCTTTGCGGTGATGGCCGTGCTCTACGTCCTTGCCATCAACGTCGGCATTGGCATGTGCTATCACCGCCTGCTCACGCATCGCGGATATCACACGCCGAAGTGGGTCGAATACATCATGTCGGTCTGCGCCACGCTGTCGCTTGAGGGAGGGCCGATCTTCTGGGTCTCAACACACCGCGTTCATCACCAGTTGAGCGATCAGGAAGGCGACCCGCACACTCCGCGCGAAGGCGGTTGGTGGGCGCATGCGGGATGGGTTCTTTTCGGCGCTGCTTTGCATGCACAGACCGAGACGCTCTACCGTTACTCACCGGACCTCCGGCGCGACCGTTTTCACGTTTGGCTCAGCACGTATCACTGGGTGCCCATCACTGCAAGCGCTCTGCTGCTGTTCGCAGGCGGATGGATCTGGGGCGGACCGGTGAATGGCATTGCCATGGTGTTGTGGGGTGTCCTGCTGCGCGTAACACTAGGCCTGCACGCTACCTGGCTTGTGAATTCGGCAACGCATCTTTGGGGTAGCCGCCGCTTTGAAACGCGCGACGATTCGCGCAATAGCTGGTGGGTTGCGCTTTTGACCGGTGGCGAGGGCTGGCATAATAACCACCACGCTCATCCCGTCTCGGCCCGTCACGGTTTGGCGTGGTACGAGGTCGACCCCAACTTCTGGGGCATCTGGCTGCTCTCGAAAATTGGCCTGGCAAAGAAGATCCAGGTGGCCAAAT
>Ga0302319_10010564_pt1 | contig 17586 bp, 10 predicted proteins | sample Bog_T0_2_FD_203319 | JGI IMG/M metagenome (GOLD analysis project Ga0302319, IMG submission 203319) | Peat permafrost microbial communities from Stordalen Mire near Abisko, Sweden - Bog_T0_2 | ecosystem: Environmental > Terrestrial > Soil > Wetlands > Peat | place: Sweden: Abisko, Stordalen Mire...
CCACAAGGGCTACGGCCTGGGCTTTAAAGTCTGCTGTATATCGTCTTCTGTTCATTCGGGTCATGGTCGTTCATTTCCTTATTTCGTGGTCCAGAATCTTCGCGCACCTCAGAATAAGATTCGTATTCATAGAACAGGGCATTCTTGGTGACTGTCACGCTGTGCCATCGTCAGGCGCAGCAACAGCATCAGAAGATGATGGCCGCCCGGAGGGTTCGACGCGAGTTCAGCGCGCCGGAGCGATGTCCCCGACCGGTTTTCCGAAGACCCATGAGAGACCGCGTACGAGACGTTCGGGCAGATGAGCGCCGTGGCCGTCAGGCGGTTCGTAAAATGTGACCGGTGAGGAGCGCTCTTTCAAGACCTCGTTGATTTTTCGGGCACCGATGTTTGCGCCGAATTCATCGTGGGCGGCTCCGTCCAGATAGATGCGCTGGCTGGGTGCGAATGCGTCGGCGCGGCGGTGCGCCACGTTGAGAGGATCGAGGTCGAGCCATCGCTGCCATGCTTCGGCGCGCCATTGGCCGGCATTATCGTAGAGCCATTCGAAATGTCCCGGCTGCCCGGCGATGGGCGCATAGTTCGCGCAAAGCCCCATGACGAGCCGCGCCAGGCCATCGTCCGGCAGACGGAAGGCGCCCGCCGGAGCGGTGGCGGCATCCAGTTCGGCGCGCGTGACCGCTCGAACCGAAAGCTGCGTGACCAGCGGTTTGTGCGTGGTCTCGAAATCGCTATCCGGCGACAGCGCCACCACCGCCGCGAACTGGCCCTGGCGCGACATTGCCAGCATCAGCGCGCCATACCCGCCGCTGGAGTGCCCGGCGATCAGGCAGGAAAGCGGCCCGCTCGCAAAAGCGTAGCGCGCCTTGAGCGCGGGCAGGATTTCGTCCGCCACGTAGTCCGCATAGTTCCCCGTCGCCGAAGAGTTCAGGAATTGGCTGCCGCCATAGCGCGAGCGTCCGTCCACCACGGCGAGCCGGAGCGGCAGCCCCTCGGCGGCGAGGTGATCCAGCACCCGGCCAAACCATGCGCCGCGGCCTTGCGGAATCACATCCTCCGAAGAGCCGCCCCAACCCGGCAGATAGATCACCATGGCCATCGGCGCCTCCGCTTTCGTTCCTTCCGGCGCGAAGACCGCCACGCGCCGCTCCGCCGGATCGCCGAGCGGATTGCCGCGCAGCGTCGTGCCGGGGACCTTGACAACATCAAGCTCGGCCGCCCGCAGGTGTCCGAAAGACCCCGCAAACGCCGCAACGCAAACGAGAACGCAAACAGCGCGAGTCAGGCAATCGCGCGCGCCATCGTCATTCGTCATTCTGATTTCGTCATTTCTTGAACGGCGCTCCCTCCGCTTTGCCGGCGGCTTCGAAATAGGCGAGCAGGTCGAGGATCTCCTCCTTGGTCAGCATGTTCACCAAGCCGGGAGGCATGGGCGACACTTTCGAAACTTCGCGCGATTTGATGTCGGCCTTGTTCACTTCCTGCATCTCGGGCGCCAGCATGCTCGGGCGCAGCACAAGCTTGTCCGCGGTCTCGGAAATGAGCCGTCCGGAAAACGTCTTGCCATCGCTCATCGTGATGTCGGTGTTGGCGTATTGCTCGGAAATGACCTTCGAAGGTTCGAGGATCGACTCGAGAATATCGCGTCGCGAGAAGCGGCTGGAGACCGCCGTGAGTTCCGGGCCGACCGATCCGCCTTCATCGCCCATCCGGTGGCACATCAGGCACTGGACCGCAAAGAGCGCGTCCTGGCCTTTGGCGAAATTACGCCCGTGCCCGACTTTTTCGAGATCCGGCTCCAGGTCGGCCATTTTCCAATCTTGAACGAACGCGCGCTGCTTCTTGGAGGTGCGGAGTTTCGGCATCGGCTCGGCCCAGGAGTCGAGCACGGGCTGAGTGGCTGCGAGCTGATCCTGCGGAATGTTGGATATGGCGGCGCGCCGCACCTTCACGAGGAAGTTGTTGAAGCTGGAGCCGTCGCCGTAGTCGCGCCCTGCTTCCGCGAACCAGCGGAGCACGTAATCGGGATGCTGGGTGGCATTCCGCTTGATGGTCCACCAGGAGAAATACTGGCGGCGAAGCTCGGGGGTCCATCCGTTGGCGATCGTGCGGAGATGGACGACATAGTTGAGCTGCTCCTCCTGGGTCGGAGCTTCGGAGAGAAGCTTGAGCGTGCGGGGGATGGCGTCGGGAGCATCGAGGGCGAGCAGGAGCTGGGACAGCTCGCGATTGAGCGAAATGGTCTTCGCGGGATAAGCCGGGCTCAGTTCCGCGATGAGCGAGGCGGCGAGTTCCGTAGCGGGCTTGCCCTGGCGGCTGAGGGAGACTTCGATCACGCGCAGCTTCTCGAGCTGCTGCTCCTCGCTCGTGAGTTTCGAGAGCGGGAACCTCGCGAGCGCTTCAAACAGGTCGGCCTGGGATTCGGGACCGCCGAGGCGCGCCACGGCCAGCAGCGCGGTGAGCGCGGCGGTGGGATTGGTCTCGGCCAGCGCGCGGAATTTCCATTGGCCGAGCGGCTGGCTTTCGATCGCGATGCGCGCCGCATAGCGGAGGAACCGATCGGTGCTGGAAAGCTGCGGCCAGGCGAAGTCCACGGCCTTCGCATCTTGGCGGCCATCGAACGCTTCCATTTCGTGGCGCAGCGCGCGGGCATCGGCGCCTTTCGTATCGTGAAGATCGGCGGGGGCGATCGGCTCCGTTCCGGTGTAGGTGACGCGGTAAAGCGCGCCCTGGGTGTGGCGTCCGCCGATCGTGAAATACATGGCGCCGTCGTCGCCAATAATGATCCCGGTCATATTGAGCGGGGTCTTGGCGCCTACATGGAGCGATTTCGGAGCCAGGAAGTTTTCCCATGATCCCCCGTAGCTCGCGCCGTCCGGGCTGAGATGCACCGCGATGAGCCGGCCGTAGGTCCAGTCTTCGATGAAAAATGCGCGCTGGTATTTCGCGGGGAATTTCGCGCCCGTCCCGAACGCCACCCCGGTGGGGCAGCCGATGCCGATCGTCACCGTGGCCGGGAGACTGTCCGGATAGTATTCGGGCCATTTGCTGGCGCCCTCGCGGAAGCCGTGGTCGGCGCCGCTAATCGCGTGGAAGACGCGGATGGGCCGGTACCAAGGCGTTCCCCAGTCCCACTCCATATCGCTATCGAATCCGAACAACTCGCCATCCGCGTTGAATGCCACATCGTAGGTGTTGCGTTCGCCACTGGCGAAGAGCTCGCAGTTTTTGCCGTCTGGATCCATGCGGATCACGAAACCGCCCGGGGGCTTGCGCCCGGCGCCGAAGCCATTGCCATCCTCCGCGCGGGGCAGCACGAGATCATCGGCGAAATTGCGATGAGGCGAAGAGGAGAGGATATCGGCGGGAACGTCCACGAAATTTCCGCAGACGATGTTGAGATGCTTTTTGTCCGGATTCAGCAGAATGGCGTGCGCGCCGTGATCGCCTCCTCCACCCTTCCATTCCCGCAGCAATTCCACCTGGTCGAAAGTGTCATCGTTTTGCGAGGAGCGGCAGCGGAACAGACCGAAGACCTCATTCCCATCGGGCCCCAGGCCGCGGCCATTGACGTAAAGACTATCGAAGGCGAAGAGCATCCCCATGACCTCGCTGAGTGGGATATTGAGGATTTCAGCCTGGGCGACCTGTCCGTCCTTGATCGTGAGGCGGGAGATGGGCTCTTTCTTTTCCGCGCCGAGGAGCAGCCGGCCCTGGGGATCTTTGGCGATCGAGATCCAGGAGCCTTCCGTGGCCGGGTCTGCCGTGCGGACGAGTTCCACTTTGAAGTCAGGAAGGGTTTCGAGAGATTCCGGCTTGGCCGCTTCGCCTTTGGCCATGAGCGGGCTGGACGAGGCGGAGAGAATCAAACCGATGGCGAGAAGGGTCGGGAGACGGCGGGAGATGAGCATGAGCGGATGAAGGGAACGGGTGGAGACTGCCATTCATATTCTGATCGGGCGCTCGGTTATTAGCAAAAACTTCAAGCGTTTGAGTTCGCGTGCCGTCGGAGCCAGAACTCGCTTTCAGGCCACCGCTGTTCTTCGCGGTAGTATTTTGTCCGCACCGCGGAGTAACTTTTGAATTCTTCAAGCACGTATCGGCGAAATCTGTCCAAACCTGCGTCGGTGTGCCGTGTGAGCAGATCCCCGATGGCATAGGATGCAAAGATCCCGGATCGCAGCGCCTTGAAGACGCCTTGGGAGGAGAGCGGATCGAACCGTGAGGCGGAGTCGCCAACGGCCAGCCAGTCTTTCCCCGCCGCCGGTTCGAGGCGGCGCGATGAAGCAGAGCGGACGGCGATCCGGCCCTCGGGTTTGGCTCCCTGCACGGCTGTGGCCACGTTGGATACGGTCGCGAGCTTTCTCCTCCATTCTTGCGCGTCGTGGAGCCTCATGCGCCGCGCAAGGTCCGCGTCGGTCATGCAGGCCACGATCCTTCGCCCGCCCGGAAGGCCTGCCGTGTACCACCAGCCGTCCTCGAAGGCTTCGATCAGGGTGGAAGGATTTCCGGCGCTGCACTGGAAGAAGCCCGCGATGCCGACGAGATTGTCAACCTCGACAAAACGCGCGCCGCATCGACGGGCGAGGGCCGCGGCGCCGCCGGTGGCATCGACGACAAAGCACGCGGCCAGGCTTTCGCCGGAGGAAAGCGTCAATCGCCATTCGTTCCCGGCCCGCTGGGAGTCGCAAACTCGCGTATCGAGCAGGAGAGTTGCGCCCTGGCGATGGGCCGCGCCGGCGAGCATGGCGTCGAATGCGGCGCGATCGAGGTGCCAGCCGGTATTGGCGGGTCTGTAGATGAAATCATTGTCAAAGGGCGTAGCGCTCCCCCACGCCGCGGTCGTTCCAAACACTTCACGGTGTCCCTGCGCCTGAAAAGTGTCCCATACGCCGAGATGAGCAAGCAGTGGCCGCACCGGGGGCGGCAGCGTCTCGCCGATGCGAACGGCTTCGTAGTGGGACGCCTCGATCAGGACCACGGAAAGGGCCGGGGCGTGCGCACGAAGCGACAAGGCTGTCGCCGAGCCTCCGGGTCCGCCGCCGACAATGGCGACATCGAAGGAAGGGGGCGTCGCGTCGGTCACGGTTGCGCGTTCGGGACGGATGTGCGGAGGATGGAAAAGGCGCCTGCCTGGGATTCCGTCGTCAGTTCCCTGGTCAGCCGCCGAGTTGGTTTTCAGATATTTGAAAACTCGGCGTGTCCGCGGTCCAACCCGGAGCCGGGACCACGAATCCCAGTTTCCACCAATCACTTACCATGGCCAGATCACCCGCGGACGTCGTGTGGGTAGGGGACCACGCTTTGGTGTTCACGAAGTCCGGCCGGTGCGCCGGCCACCAGTATGTCACCCAGGTCTTGTCTTTGAATGTGTCTCCGGTGGACGCCGGCTCGACCTGATTCCAACTCTCGTAGGTCACATCAATGTCCTGAGTCGTGCATTCGTTGAAGTCGGCCTGCCAGGGCACCCCGCTGTACTTGGTGAGATCGCCCGGCTGCAAACCGTCCGAGATTTTGGCTTGGGAGTCAGCGCCGCTGACCACACCAGGCTGGCTTAATGAGCCGGGTATGGGCGACGGGTAGGCGTGAATACGGTAGGCGCTCTTGTAGATCGCCGGATTGCGGATGATCCACGACACTTCTCCACCGGGGCAGAACGCGCCCCCGAGGCCGTTGCCGAGCGCTCCGTGATCCAGCGCCGCGCCTTCGGCGATGGGTGAAGCGGGGAAGTTCTCCACCTTTTCGTTGACAAATCTTCCCTCAGCCCATTGCCGCAGCAGGAATAGCATTGTGTCGGTCAGCCGCAGGAACTTCGACGGAAGGTCGTTCGAAATTGGATTATCTCCGCACAACAAGGGCATCGCGAAGAAATCACGGCCCTGGACCTGGCGGTCCGAATAGAGCCGATTCTCGCGGCCCGCCTGGCGCAGGACTTCATAGAGGAACATCCGGCGATAGGCATTGTTTTTCGTGGTCTGAGGGTCGTCGTGCGCCATGGGCGGCAGAGAAAGGATATCCGGATCGAAATTGCCCGCGGATCCCTTGCCGCTCTGATGGGGATCCCCTCCGTTCGTGGCATCTATATCGGCCACAAATTGGTAGCTGAACGGCCTTCTGAGAATCGGCCAGATATCGCGCCAAAAAAGGGGATAATAGTCGCGATTGAACCGGCCATGACTGTAGATCTCAGGATGGTGGTCGAAATTTCGCACCGCGACGTCATAGACGACGTCGTCGAGCGTCACGATATCCACAATTTGCGGTGCGTAACGAGGATACCCCGTGATCACCCACGCGGATTCGTCGACCGGAATTCCCTGAGCTGGCATGGTGGGTTGTGCAGGAACGCCATCGATTGTCGTCACCTGGATCACCAGCGTCGCACTCACGGGGCCATCCGATTCGTCGTCAAACCATCCGTCATTATTGACGAAAGACTGGATCGACGGTTCTCCCAGACCCTGCCTGGCCGATCCCGAATTTCCCATGCCGCCCAGCACCAAAAGACGGTTGTGCCCATCGGTTCCTGTCGTGCTGATCAGTTCGCCGAGCGTGGTGATGGGATTAGGGTTCAAATCGTCGGGAGGAAACGATTCCGGTGTGCCGGGCGCGGTTCCTTTTGCAAACGACGACTTGCGCGAGTTCGGTTCGGCCCAGGCGACGCTGCGCGGCCCCGGGTCGATGATCAGCTTCTGGCGCCGCGATGCTTCTTGAATGTCGGCGTTTCGCAGTGGATGCGCCGGCGGGTAACCATGTTCTCCCTCCAATTCCTTGAATTCGTACCAGCTCGCTTTCTTGTTCGCGAGATAGACGGTCCACCGGATGTCGATCAGTGTTCCCGTGAGTAACTCGCCGGTTCTGCGTGTCCCTTTCACCTGAGCCGCCGTCACCGTATCCCCGATCTTCAATTCGCGGCCTTCCTTGTTCGCGTCGTCGTAAACATAGATTCGAAAGCGCGCCGCCTGGCGGCGAATGCGGTTACTCGAGTCTTTATACTGCGTGACCGCCTGCTCCGCGCCGTCCTTGGTGACGGGAACTCCGTCGGGGCCACAGTCAATTGGAGGCGCCCCCGTGGCCTCCGGGGCGATATAGAAGGAGTCGGGGCTGTTTCCAAGCCGCGCGATTCCGATGGCTGGGTGAATCCGGTAAAGAGGTGCGGGTGTCATTGTCTTGGGCGCGTTGCCTAGTTGAAAAAGTTGAGCGAGACGCCGTCAAAATGCAATGCGTCGGCGGCCGCTGTGCCATCCAGATTGAGAACCAGAAGGCCCACGTGAAAGTCTGTCTCCCCCAACGCTTTCAACCGGGCGATGGCCGCGGTGGCGTCGAGGCGGAAATTGCCCGGCGTCTTGTGATGCCGGCCCCGCAGATCAAACTTCCGTCGCGGCGCGGAACTGGGAACCGCGCAATGACCCGGCCCTCCGATGCAAAAGCCAGTAAACATGTTCAACATTCCGAGATAGTGTGGATTGTCCTTGATCGGGGTGCTTACGGTGGCGTCCTCCTGGTTGAGAAACACCCGAATGTAGAATCCCGCGCGCGTGACATACTGCACTCCTTTGATCCGAACCTCGGCCCGGCGATGCGTATCGATCACCTTGGCCGGGGCCTGCGCGGGCGCGGACACAAATCTGGTGATCGGAATCTGGCTGTTCGACGGGAACTGGTGCGAAGACATCATGTACTCGTAACCCAGATCGGCGGTGCGGAAGGTCTGGCCGACCGTCATCGTCCACGGCGAAAGAATGTCGTCCGGATCGTCTGGGCCGCCGCCGGAATGCAAACTCTGCCATTCGGCCCACAGGCGGTCCACGTTGGCGTGGTGGCCCCAGAAGATCGGATCGAAAGCAGTCCGCCCGGCGTTCACCATGTCCCCGGCCTGCGGATTCTTCGTATTCATTGGCTCTGCCGAGTTACCGAAGTTCGGGTTCCAACCTCCGGAGAAGTTGTGGATGAGATTGTGAATGTTCTCCAACGCCCCGAAGAAGTGGTTATCGGCGGGGCCGCTGCCAAAATCAAAGAATTGAGGTAGTTGCAGGATCCGGTCCACGTCTTCCGGCCGCGGGTAGGCCTCGAAGATGAGAGCGCTGTTCCCGCCGGGCCAGCGCTGGTAATGCCAGAGCGGATTGATCTGTTCGAGCGTTTTAATGATGGCGTCGTCGCTCTGTGGATCGTCGCCCCAGACGATCCCGGCTTTGCAGAACAACCGGTTGCCGGAATCGAACTTCACGTTGATCACCGTGGCCAGCTTGTCCAGGACTGGTTGGGGCGCGCCGGACGCCTTGAGCGCGTCCAAACCCGCCTGGTCGATCCAGCAGCGATACGCTTCAGGAATGATTCCGTTGTCCAGCGGGGGCGCCGGTTTGAACCCGCCGGGCGATGTTGGGTCGGGAACTTCCTTCATATCTCTAATCGAGAGTTCCAGGTCGTCTCGATAAGCCGCCCAATCCCAGTAGGGGAGCGTCACCGTGGGATCGATGTCCTGAAGTTGTTGTTCGAAGAAATAGAGATAGGCGCGGTGCCAGGTGAGGAACTGCTCCCAGGAGTGCTGGCATTGATTGGCATGAATCCGCGCCCAGTAGCCGAAGCTCCGCTCGTCCTGTTCAAACTGGTCGAGCGATTTCATCTTCGCGACGGCCTTGCGGAATCGATCCAGTTCTTCAGGGGTCAGGAAGTCGATGTTTTTGCGAATCTTCGCTCTTCCGGCTTCGCCTTGAAGCGTGTTCACCGGACCCGAATACAGCGGATGACGGATATTTCCACTGGCTAGTCCGGAAGAATCCGCTTGCAGCCGCTCGCTCTGGCGCGGGTCATCGTGTTCGGGGCATCCGTCATCGATCCATTGCTCGATGAAGGCGATATCTGCCTGCGATACTGGCGTTCCACCCCAGGGAAGCCGGGGAAACTGCGACCCGTCGAAAGGCGGTTGTCCTCGCAGTCCGATGATCAATCCCGACGCCGCCCCCCGGCCAGGCTGCCTCTGCGCTGGTTGTGCAACTCCTGACGCGACCGCTGGCTTCGGCGAGTCGCAACATGACCCAGACCGGCCGCCGTTCGCCCCGGGCGATGCCGCCGCGGAAACCGCAGAGGTCCGGGCTGGGGCGATCATCCGGACTCCATAGATCACGACCTCCAGGAACTGCGCATGCGGTAGATTCCAGAATTGATGTTGACCCTGATAGCTCGGTTGAGCGTTGCCGGCCGCGTTATTCAAGATCAGCTTAACACGATCGTAGCGCGACCGCGATCCACTGTCAGCGGCATTAGTCTTGGATGTGTCGTCTGGCATGTTCAGATTTCGGTGATTCTACTTGGCGGTCTTGGACGATTTGAGCCATTTTGCTTTCTGGGCCATGAGCCAACTGAAATCTCCATTGCCCGAGGCGCCAAAGATCGCCTGGTTGGCGTTGGATGCATTTTTGAATGATCGAGTGACGATGCCGGCGGAGTAATGACAGCCCGTGCAGCTCTCGGTGGCGAAAATTGGCGTGATGTCGAAGCTGCTCCCCTCTTCCTCATTGGTGGCAGGCTGGTTTCCAGTCTGGAAATAGGTTTCCATCGTGGAATTGGTCAGGAAGGTCGGGGTGATATCGCCGGGCGCCTTGTTCGCGATCGCATTTGGCGCGTTGAAATTGATCGGAGTTCCAGGGGGCACGGCCGGCGTGAGCGGAGATGTGCCGGTCTTTGGATCCGTGCCTGTGGGCCACTGGGTGTCGATGAGTTCGTAGTAGCGGAGAACGGAGCCGGCCTTGCCCAGGATGCCCTGGACCTCGGAATTCAAGACTTCCTTGGCGACCGGAATCGGGATGACGCGAGTCACTTGCACGGGATAGGTAACCTTCGAGATATCCCAAGTGGGATTTCCAGAGGCATCTTTGCCGGTCGGTGTAGGGAGCACATTGACGGTCTTGGTGGGTTGGTTGGGATCGTAGAAGGAGGGAGCCTTTGGAGCGTTGCCGTCCACTCCGGGATCGGCCAGGAAGTCGTTGATGCGCACATTATCGACGTGCTCGAAGGTCGCCCAGACCCATGTCGGAGAAGATTCGGTTTTCACGGCGATATGCATGCCGACCAGGCCCATTTCTTTTTTATGCCACGAGCCATCGGCGTCTTCGATCATGGCTTTCACGCGGAGAAATCGGGACTGAATGTCTCCCTTCCCGAGTTCCTTCCAGGAGAGCTTCAGTTCCATCGCGCCACGTTTTGGTTCAGGCAAAGGCGGACGATTCAGCCCGTCTTTGTTCATTCCGGAGGGGAAGTTTACCTGTTTGCCCGCGTTGCTGAAAAGGAGTTGGCCGTCCAGGTTATAAAACTGATTTTGGACGACGTAGTCATACTCCGGTTCATTCATAAGAACCTCGTACCGAACCCACTTGCCGTTTTGATCGATGAGCGGGCCTGAAAATGCCTGAAGCGTCTCGTCCGCGACTACGCCCCTGGATTTTCGCGAACTGATCCTGGCCGGAATGTTCTTCTGGAAATTCATCGTGAGCAAACGCTCTCCCCGTTCCGGAGCGTAGTCGTTCGGATAGCCCTTCACCGTGCCGTAATCGTATGGCGGATTCGGATTCACGGGGCCAGAGCCATCCTCCTTATAGACTTGGAATGACTCGATGTAAGTCTCCCAAAAATGCCGGGATTCGGCGGTAATGGACTTTTGCGGCTTGCCCTGGTCGTCAATGGGCCAATTTAAAGCAATGAAAGTCTGCCACGAATAGATGTCGAACAGCCGCTGGACGTGGGCGAACTGTTGCTTTTTCTCAAGGGCTGACTTTTGCGCCATATCGACGTCATATGGCATCTCCGGAGACAAAGGTGGGAAGGGGATCTCTGGCTCCGCAGCAGGGGATAAGCCGCTGACAGCGATCAGAATGACGCACGCCGTTGCAACAAAGGTGAAGGGGGATCGTGGGCGGGGCGGGGTTTTCATCTTTCCGTTTTTGGTTTTATGGGTTCATTGGTCTTTGACGGTCTTGAGCATGAGGCGGAAAGCTCAACGTGGTGACGCGCTGGAACTATTCAGTTCACAGATTCTTCGACAGCGCGGTGTCGTCCGGTGTTCCAATTCGCACGGATGAGTTCCATGCAATGCCTGGTTTTTCCCCAGTTTATCCACGGGGGGACCCGATTCACCGCAACACATTCTGGGGATTTAGCCTCCATACCTCTTTAAGCTCGGGACGGGTTTCGCAATTTTTGTCCATCCCGTCAACAAAAATTAACCGACAATCGGGTAATTCAGGGTGGGATCGGACCAGCCTCCCGATGCCTATGGCGTTTGACCTGCATGTCAGGCTCTGATGCTTCGAAGGCTTATTGCACCACGTTTCCCAGGATCAGCAGAGCGCCTGCATACCAGTAATTGCCCGCATACTTCGCAGGGTTCTTCTCCAGGTCAGGCCGGTTCTTTTCAAAGAGGATGTTTGCCTTGTCCGGCGCCTCGGCCAGAAGAGTAAGGCGGATGTGGTGGCGGCCTTTGGGGGCATCAAAGAGGACGCCCGCTTTGCTGAGGCGATGATAGACACAGTAGGCGTCGAAACGCGCGAGCTTGCGGGCGGGCTGGTCATCGACCTTAAACTCGAGTTGTCCGCAATCCGGCCCCAGCAGGTCGTAGACGGATGCCTGCGTGCCTTCGATGTCCACCTCCAGCGAGGCGCCGGGGGACGCCGCTTTCCACAAGCCCGGCAGCCGGGAGGCGAAGCGCTTGGCGAGATCGTCCTTCGTGACATCCAGCGCTTTCCAATCGCCGTGGAGCATGTCCTGTGTGATGGGGACCAGCTTGGCCTCCTCCCAGTTGTCCGCGCGCAATGGCGCGATGAGTTCGTGTGGGCGCGCTCCCACGCCGGCGCCCTCCAGCTTCGGCATCGAGCGCTGGATGGCCTGGAGATAGAGTTCGTGCCCCGTGTCCACAAAAGGATGCACTCCATCTTCGGAGAAGATCATCGGCGCGCCCGGAGCCTGGGGCGTCTTGGGTCTGTCCGCCTTGAAGATCAGTTTTCCTTCCTTCTCCATGCGCGCCACTTCGATGCCCAGATGGATGCTCGGGATCTGGTAGTAATCCGCCACGCCCTCCATAGTGGTGGCCGCGCGCGAATCATTGCCCGCCTTCAAATCATCGAGGTACGGCTGGCTCACGGTGTAGACGAAGCAGATGTCCGTGGCGGAATTCGCGCGCCAGGTCTGGCGCACGATGCCCTCCATGCAGCGCTGGATCTGCTCCGGTCCGCTGCCGCCATCGTTCACGGCGAACTCGACGAAAAGCAGGTCCGGCTTGAATTGCAGCACATCATGCTGCGCGCGAAAGACCCCGAGGTCCGAACCCGTGCCGCCGATCGCCGCATTGATTTCCGAGAGTTTCGCCGCCGGATACTGCTCCTGAAGCCATTTCAGCGATTTCACTCTCCAGCCTGCCGCCGCCGTGATGCTGCCGCCAAAATATCCGACGCGCACTTCCTTCCCGGCTTTCAGTTTCGCCAGCACATTCGGCAGACCGCCGCGCGCGGTGCATTCGACAGCCGGCCGCAAAGGCGGGAGGGTCTCGGCTGCTCTCGCGGATGGAGAAGCGCAAAGGACGCTCGCGAGGGAGAGGCAGGGCAGGAGGAAACGAGGGTACTTCATGGATGGTCGGATGTCAGAGTGGGGCAATTTTCAGCCCCATCTTTTTGGCTTCGGCTTCCGATATGCGAGCGAACGCCCTACTTCACGGGCGAATCCGCCGGCTTCACTGGCGCTGGCGCCGGGGGTTGTGCCGGAGGGATCGCCGGCGCCGGGGCTGGCGGCGTCACCGAAGCGGGAGTGGTCGGAATCGTCGGCGCCGGTGTGGCTGGTTTCAATGATGGGGCCGCGGGTGGATTCGCCGGCGCCGGGGCCGGAGGTGTCGTCGCCGGCGCTGGCGCGGGTGGCGTCGCAGGGGCCGGAGCCGGTGGCTTGACTGCCGGCGGGGCGGGAGGAGTCGCAGGCGGAGCGGGAGCCGCGGGCTTTTTCTCCTCCGGTTTCGGGGCGGCGGCCGGTTCTGGTTTCTTCGGCTCGGCCGCGGCTACTGGCGCCGGCGGATTCTTATCCCAACCGCGGTCGATGGAGAGCGTCGGCGACGCCTTCTTCAGTGTGTCCACGCCTGCGTCCGTGACCTTGGTTTCGAAAAGATAGAGGCGATGCAAGGTCTTGATGCCGGCGAGATGCGCCAGACCGGCGTCGGTGATCCCCGTGGAGAAAAGATTGAGCCATTCGAGCTTCTCCATTTTCTCCAGGGCGGCCAGCTCGTCGTCGGTGACATTGGAGGACGAGAGATTCACCTTCTTGAGATTCTTCAGGTTCGAGATGTTCGCCAGATCGGTCGGGCCGAGATGCGCCCCGGCGAGGTCGATCTCCACAATGCTGGGAATGAATTTGAGCTGCCCGTAGATCGCCGCATCCGCCTTGTCCACGCCGCGAAAATTGACGCTGCGCCAGTTGTAGCCAGCGGCGATCGGCCCGGCGAAGACGCCGTGCTTGGTCAATTCATCGATGGCTTTCGTTTCCTCGGGCGATGGCGGAGGGCCCACGTCGGGCTTCTCATCCGCGGCCTGGGCGGAAATGGCCAGGGCGCCGATGAGGGACGCGGCGAGGGTAAGCAGTCGGCTGGTGAGCAGAATATTCGGCTTTTTCATGGTTCGGGGAAGGGATGGAATGATGAATGAATTAACCCCCGGAAGTGAAGGATCGAAGCTTTCTTTCGCAAATCCCTGCACTTCTCTTTCCCCGATACCGACGAAATGAAAACGCGCATCCCTCGTATTCTTCCTTTTCTGACGGCCGCCATTTTGAGTTTTGCACCCCACTCCGATGCGGCAGACCTGGCCGGGCTCGATCTTCGCGCCTGGATTCAACCGTCTCCCGTGACGGCGCGATTTGAAGATCCCGATTTTTACGTTTGGTGCGGGACAATGGTGCGCGATGACGCGGGGAAGTGCCATCTGTTCTACTCGCGCTGGAAGCGGCATCTGGGGTTCGACGCCTGGGCTTCGCACTCGGAAATCGCCCACGCGGTGAGCGACGATCCGCTCGGCCCCTATCGTCCCAAGGATGTGGCGCTTCCTCCGCGGGGAAAGGAATTTTGGGATGGCCTTTGCACCCACGATCCTACGGTCATGCGTTTCGGATCGAAGTATTACCTCTATTATATGGGGAACACAGCCGATCACTCTATGGGAGATGCGCCCGATCCCGCCGTGATGAAAACACAGCGCTGGGTGCACCGGAATAATCAGCGCGTGGGTGTGGCAGTGGCGGATAGCCCGGATGGACCATGGAGGCGCATGGGTCAGCCGCTCGTCGAACCGACGCCTGGTTTTTACGATGCGCTCTGCTGCACCGATCCGACGGTGACGGCGCGTCCAGGCGGCGGATACGCGATGGTTTACAAGGCGGTGGGGGACAAAGGCGCCCTGCCGTTTGGCGGGCCGGTGGTGCTGATCGCCGCCACGAGCGACACGCCGACCGGGCCTTTTAAGAAGCAGCCCGAGCCGGTGTTCGCGAAGGAAGGGGTGAAGTTCGCGGCGGAAGATCCATTCATCTGGTCGGATGACCAGCGCTGCTGGGCGATCATCAAGGATCAGGGCGGCTATTACACCGACCAGGGCGGCAAGGGAAGATCCCTCGTGCTCTTCGAATCACCAGATGGCTTGCAGTGGAAGCTGGCAGAGCATCCTTTCATTACCTCGCCCGAAGTGACCTGGGCGGACGGCCGTCATCAAAAACTTGCCCAACTCGAACGCCCGCAGATTTGGCTCGAGAACGGCCTTCCCGCGATCCTGTTCTGCGCCGCCGACGAAACATCCAACCGCTCGGCCTCCTTTAATTTGCAGATCCCGCTCAGGATGCCCGGCAAGTGACGAAGACGAAGGAATCATTGCGAGACGCGTCCGAAGGCAGGAGTCTCCCCTCGCGAAATCCATGTCACTTCCCACTGAATCCGTGGAATTCTTGACGCGATTGGTCCGAGTGGTGAGACTTCAGGCGCGCACAGATCTGGTTTCGCTCGAACTTAGTGGATGGCAAATATTCTTCTGGTCGATGACGACGCCGGATTTCGTGGGGGTCTTGCAGAGACTCTGGGAGACCTCAAGCACCATGCGGTCGAAGTGGATTCGGGTGAACGTGCGATCCAGCTTCTTTCCGGCGCCAAACCGAACGCGGACACGGAATTCGATCTGGTGTTCCTGGATTTGCGAATGCCTGGCATGGATGGCCTGGAGACGTTGCGCAGGCTCCGGATGCAACAAGGGTGTCGTGAGTTTCCCGTGGTCGTTCTGACGGCGCATGCGGACACCGACAACACGATCGAAGCCATGAAACTCGGCGCTTTCGATCATCTGACAAAGCCGATCAGCCGCGATCAGATTTGCGAAGTGCTCGAAAGGGGTCTGAGCCGTCCGCGGGAAAGACCCGCGCCCGCGGGACACGCGGGAAGTCCGTCGGCGAACCATCTCATCGGCGCCAGCCGCCCCATGCGCGAGGTTCACAAACTCATCGGCCTCGCCGCGCCCACTGATGCCACGGTTCTGATCCACGGAGAGACCGGCACAGGGAAGGAGGAGATCGCCCGGGCGCTGCATCGGCACGGCTCGCGGGCTGCCGGGCCTTTCGTTCCGGTCAATTGCGCCGCGATTCCGGCGGATTTGCTGGAAAGCGAACTCTTTGGCCATGTGCGCGGAGCTTTCACCGGCGCCGTGAATGCCCGCGGGGGCAAGTTCAAGGAAGCAAATGGGGGAACCCTCTTTCTGGATGAGATCGGCGACATGCCGCTCGTCATGCAGGCAAAGATTCTCCGCGTCCTGCAGGATCGGGAAGTGACACCGGTCGGAGGCCGCGAGTCCCAGCCGATCGACGTGCGGGTTGTCGCGGCGACTCATCGCGACCTCATCGCCATGGTTCACGAGGGAGGCTTCCGCGAGGATTTATTCTACCGGCTGAACGTCGTGCGCATCACGGCGCCGCCTTTGCGTGAACGCGGTTCGGATATCCTCGCTCTAGCGGAATATTTTCTTTGGGAAATGGCTCCCGACGGATCGCCCGGAAAGCGCCTCACGCCCTCCGCCGCGCAGGCCCTTCTGGCGCATCCATGGCCGGGCAATGTGCGGGAACTGCGGAATCTGATGGAGCAGGCCACCGTGACGGTCCGCAACTCCGTCATCGATCGCGAGGATCTTGCCATCTTGCCCGCCTTTCCGGCCTCGCAGGATACTTTGGACTCGCTCCTGGCGCTTCCTTACGCGGAGGCGATGGGCCGCCTCGAGAAGCTATTGCTCGATCGCGCGCTCCGCGCTTCCGGAGGGAATCGCGCGGAAGCGGCGCGCCGCCTCGGCATTCGTCGGCAATTGCTTTATGCCAGGATCAAGGAAGCGGGATCTGCCGACCACGAAGGCGCGTCTTAAACGAATGCGGCCCATCCTTTCCAGCGCCGCCCATGAGTATAAAAAGATAAATGCCTGCATACTGGTCTAGTTGTGTGGAATCCGGGGAAGATTTACTTCAAAACAGCTTCCCTCTCCAAAGGTCGATTGGAATGTAACGTCTCCTTCGAGCAAATGCGCGAGGTGACGGGTGAAAATCAAACCGAGACGCAAGCCGGTATGCGTTGTCTCACCGCTCCGGTGGATTTCCCTGAACAATTGGCGCGCGTCAAGCGGGTCGATGCCGCTCCCGCTGTCGCTCACGCGGAAGATCCATCGGTCGGCATCTGCCGCGACCGCCTCCACATGGATGAAGCCCGAAGCCGTGAATTGAATGGCATTGGACAGCAGATGCGCCGCGATCTCCCTTAGTTTGTTCGGATCCGAGATGATCTCCGGAAAATCCAGTGATTGACGAATTTCAAATTCAAGCCCTTTTCTCTCAGCGGCGGGCCGATGGATTTTTTCCACTTCGCGCAAGAATGCTGCGAGATCAACCTTCAACCATTGGATGCGGACTTCCCCAGATAAAAGCCCTGATAGTTCGCGAAGCCGGTCCAGCAAGGATTGCAGATGCTCCGCGCTTCCGGTCAACTGTCTTCCGATTTCCTGCCGATTGATGGCGTTGGATTCCTCGCGGAGCGCGCGGGCGGCGAGTTCCACTGGTTGCAAGGCATTCCTTAGCTCGTGGGTTACCGCGCGGAGGAGGCGCAGACGCGATTCCGAGATGATCCGCATTTGCTCGGTGGCCGCCTGGACTTGTTCGTAAGCGTGTTCCAGTTGGCTTGTGCGCAGCACCACTTCCGCTTCCTGCGCTTGCACAAACTGCTCCGCGGACGCCGCCACGACAGGATCAAAAAAACATCGGATCTTCTGAACCACACCATCGCGCGCATTTTCAGAAATCTGGACCCCGCAGAATGTCGAGACATCGGCAAGAATCAATTCTCGGATCCGGGAGAGTTCGCGAAGCACTTCATTCAACCGGTATCCATTTCGCCATCGAGCCTTGCCATGCGCCGCGCCTGTTTCATGCGCCTCATGGTCGTCAACGCGTTGATCGTCTCGACGCACCGCAACGATGATCTCTCGAAGCATCTCCGGGAAATGATCCTGAAGCATCATCATCGTCAGCCTATCCGCCGAAGGGATTTGATCA
>Ga0302319_10010566_pt1 | contig 17585 bp, 16 predicted proteins | sample Bog_T0_2_FD_203319 | JGI IMG/M metagenome (GOLD analysis project Ga0302319, IMG submission 203319) | Peat permafrost microbial communities from Stordalen Mire near Abisko, Sweden - Bog_T0_2 | ecosystem: Environmental > Terrestrial > Soil > Wetlands > Peat | place: Sweden: Abisko, Stordalen Mire...
CTTGTCGCGATCCACACGGCGTCTGACTTCTACGACGTCGAAGGATGGCTTCGCGATGCTCCAGGTCCCCTCGCACGTGAAATCGAACTTCTTGGCGATGTCGCGGGGAAATCTCTCGTGCAACTTCAATGCCACTTCGGCATGGAGACACTTCAATGGGCCAGAGCTGGAGCGCGCGTCACGGGCGTTGACTTCTCTCCCGCCGCCATCGCCGCCGCGAACGATCTTGCCCGGCGAACTGGACTCAGCGATAGTGCGTCGTTTGTGTGCTCGAACGTCTGCGACGCGCCAGAGGCGCTGGCGGGTGAAAAATTCGACATTGTGTACGTCACACTCGGGGCCATCTACTGGTTACCCGACATCCGCGGGTGGGCCAAGGTCGTCGCCGACTTGCTCGCCCCGGGTGGTCAGTTCTATATCTTTGAGGTCCATCCGTTTTCGATGAGTTTCGATGATGAGGGCGAGCACCTCTTCTACGACTACTTCGATGATCCGGAATCACCAATCGTCTTCGACGACGGTTCGACCTATACCGACGGTGGCCAACTCACTCATACGAAAACCTACGAGTGGAACCATTCGTTAGGCACTATCATCCAATCGCTCATCGACGAGGATCTCGTAATCGACCGATTCATCGAACACGATTGGACGGTTTTTCAGGCGTTCCCGTGGTTGGAAAAGGGTGCCGACGGGATTTATCGCATCCCGAGTTCGCGGCCTACCCAGCCGCTGTCCTTCACGCTGCACGCTCATCGCTAATTCGGTGCGTTCTCCTTGCTCTCGAGAATTGCCTTCGAATCTTCTGACTGATCTCCTCGCGCGCTTGTTCGTCCACAGGAACCCCCTTTAGATACGCGAAGACTCCCACACCCCGCATTTCAGGAGGCATCTGAGCACTCCTCGGTACGACGTGAAAGTGCAAATGGGTGAAGCCCTCCGCCTCGGCAAGCAGAAGTACGTACGTTTTCTCGCACCCGATAACGCGACGGAGTGCCGAAGTGAGCCGTCGCAGTAACGGTCCGACAACGAGCGATTCGACCTCGGTCAGCTCGTCAAGAGACGTGACGTGACGCCGAGGAATCAGAACGAGCCAGCCCGGCAGACTCGAGTTGAAGGAGTGGGCCACCGACCAACCCGGTTCCTCCCAAAGTCGGTCGCGCAGGGGCAAAAAAGAGGCATCGTTCTGAGTGCAGGAAAAGCAATCGGTCTCCACGAACCAAAGGTAGCCAAACTCCGAGATTTACCCCTGGTGCCGCTTGCCTCGCTCCGCTCGGATCCCGGCTTTAACCTCACAGAAAATTCGTACTGCGGTAGTTCGTACTCGAGTAGGATTACCCCGTGACCGTTGAAAAGATGAGTATCTCGTTAGTGCGAACCTTAAGCAGCGCAATTCGCGAGGCCGCTGAGGAGTCAGACGAGACTCTTTCGGGGTGGATAGCTGATGCGGCCCAAAGGAAGTTGAGAGCGCAGGCCCTCGACGACTTCCTCGCTGATTGGGAGAGCGAGAACGGGCCGTTCACCGAAGAAGAACTTGCGAGGGCGGCTCGCAGGCTCGACGCAGCTGATTCGGGCCCATCGGGTCAACGATTCATGTTCAAAGTCATTTTTCCCGGAGGGAAGTCCGACGCCGTTGTCGCGACGATTGCGACGATTATTGACAAAGGACACCCCATTTTCGTGCTTGATGAGGACTTTTCTGACGCGCTTGAAAGGGCCAGCGCGATCGAAGGCACCTCCGCCGAAACAGCGATCGTTCCAGTTCGCCTGCTCAACAAATGACGGCACTGATATTGGATACAGGGGCATTCATAGCCATTGAACGTCACGACCGGGAAATGGCGGCGCTCCTGAGAGTTGCGCGCGAGAGGTCGTGGACCCTTCGCACCAACGGAGGAGTTGTTGCCGAGGTTTGGCGCGGAGGATCAGGCAAGCAAGCAACTTTGGCCCGGCTTCTCAAAACTGTTGAAGTCCTACCAGTAGACGATGAGTTAGGACGCCACGCTGGTTTGCTCCTCAAGGAAACCGGAGCTGGAAACGCAATCGATGCCGTCGTCGTCAGCACGGCGGAGCAGGGTGACTGCGTGGTCACCAGCGACCCAAACGATATTCAACACCTGATTGACTATTCTGGGCGACGAATCGCAGTCGTCCCTTGTTGATAGCCCAGTAGCTCAGATCGAGCAATGCCAAATGTCCTACGTGGAATTTCGGTCTTGAGGTGAGGGCGACTCAATTCGGAAGGACAACAAAGGTGCACGGCGTTTTGCGCGAAAGTGCGAGCGCGCCGCGCGACCCATGGTCAAACCGAGGGACCACAGAAACAACCACTCGACCCGGCGGCGAAGTGGCGCGAATTGAAGGCGCTCATTAGTTGCTCAACGCGCAACTCGTACGGCTACGACGCGTCGTCAATGCGAACGAACTGCGATTAGGGCTGGGGTACTTCTTCTCCGAAGACAATGAGGTCGCCATTCTCGTTGATCAAACGTGAGATGAAAGAATACGACATGGCACTAAGCGATCCCCTCGACGTCGCGTCTGCCCTCGTACGTGAACGATTCGAACACGCAGTGGCGGCGTTCCTCGGGGGCAGCGCCCTTTCACCGCAACGAACGACTTCGTCAGACCTCGACATCGTGGTGATCATTGACGAAGAAGGAGCCCCCTATCGAGAGACGCTGCGTTACGACGGCTGGCTCTGTGAACTGTTCGTCCACGACGCGACATCCTTCGACGACTTCACCAACCGGGAAGTTGCTCAACGACGATCGCCACTCCTGCAGATGTGCGCCGACGGCACCATCCTCTTGACGCGCGACGGGATCGCCGAGAATTATCAACTGCTCGCTCGCGACAAGCTCGAGGATGGGCCCCCGCCGCTGAGTAAGGCGGAGAGCGACCAGCTTCGCTACGCCTTGACAGATCTCCTGGACGATTTCAATGACGCCATCGATCGCGCCGAGTTCCTCTATATCGCAACGCAGCTCTTCGTCAAGGCCAGTGAACTCGCTCTGTCGAGTAACAACCAATGGACAGGGACTGGGAAATGGATGGCACGACGCCTAGCCGCGTCGGACCCTCTCGTGCTCGAGCGACTCAGTTCTGGTTACCACGACGCGATAGGCACCAATCAACGTGTCGCACTTCGCACGATCGTCACCGAGATACTGAACGCCGCCGGTGGTCCACTCGCCGAGGGATACCACGCCTGAGAACGGTGTCCCGGTCAGTTCAGTCGGCTGAGGTCAGTTCGTCCGCGGTCGCCTCTTCACCCGCACCCGCAGAACCGGCGCCCACTTCTTGCATAGCGACGTCACCCACGTTTGCGAAGCCCTCTTCGGTCTCGTTCGACGAGGTCACTGCGTGATCGCGCACACCCCCGCCGCGCATCCAACTGAAGATCGCACCCACGAAGCACATACCCGCCGCCGCGAGAAACGCCGCGTGCAGGCCCTTGGCGAACGGCGAGGCAATCAAGCCAGGAAAGAACCCGCGACCGAGGAGCACCGACGCGTGCACGCCTGGTTGAGCGAGCAGGTGCGCGCCAAGCAACGTCTGAATTGGGTTTATACCAAGGAACGCGGAGAACAGACTCCCAATGGCCGGGATGTGTGAAATGGTCGTCGCCTGGGCTGCCGGCACACCTTGGGCCGTAAGCCCCGCAAACAGCGAGTGAGGCAGCGAAGTGGCGAGAACGAGCGTGATAATCGTAAAGAAGAATCCAATCGAGAGCACACTCGCGGAGTTTTGGAAGGTGTTCAGCATCGCGCCACCCGCCCCTCGTTGATTCGCGGGCAGCGAGTTCATTACCGCACTCGTATTAGGTGCGGCGAACAGCCCCATTGAAAGACCGACGAGCAGGAGCAGGAGCGCGAAGACCGGATACGAGAAGTTGATCGGAATGGCTTGGAGCCCAATAAAGCTGATACCGGTGAGAACCAGTCCGAGGGTTGCGAAATTGCGTGCGCCGTGTCGGTCGGCCAATCGACCCGCGAGAGGGCCGGCGACGAAAAATCCGATGGTAAGCGGCACCATGTAAATGCCCGCCCACAGAGGAGTCCGAGAAAACGAGTAACCGTGTTCGGGTAGCCAGATTCCCTGCAACCAAATGATGAGCATGAATTGGAGGCCACCACGCGCGAGCGACAACATCAACGTCGCGATGTTGCCCATCGCGAAGCTTCTATTTTGAAAGAGGTGGAGTTGGAACATTGGCTCGTCCACCCTGAGTTCGACCATGACGAAAATAATGAGCATCGCGATACCGCCGAAAATGCACGACAGGACGAACGGACTCGTCCAGCCCATGGCGTGACCGCCGTAGGGCTGGAGTCCGTAGACGATGCCGGTGAGAATCGCAATCAATCCAATCGCGAACATGAAGTTTCCAGTCCAGTCAATCCTGGACTTGGTGCGCACGCCGTTGTCACGCAGCTTGACCGCGGACCAGACGGTGCCGAATAGTCCCACCGGCACCGACACGAGAAAGACCAGGCGCCACTCAATGGGCGCGAGTAGTCCTCCAAGAATAAGACCGATGAACGCGCCCCCAATGGCGGCGACACCGTTGATGCCCAACGCGAAACCGCGCTCCTCGGCGGGAAAAGCGTCGGTGATGATCGCGTTCGAGTTCGCGAAGAGGAACGCGCCGCCGACACCTTGGCCCACACGCATGAAGATGATCCAGAGCGCACCCGCCGGTCCGCTCAACCACGTGACTGCGAGAAGGATGGAGAAAAACGTGAATATGCCAAAACCCAGCGTGAACATTCGCACGCGACCAAAGATGTCGCCCACTCGCCCGAGACTCACCACAAGCACCGACGTGATGAGCAAGAACCCCATCAAGATCCATAAGAAGTAGGGCGTGTTCTGGGACGCCAGTGGATTGAGTTTGATGCCCCGAAAGATGTTGGGCAAGGCGATGAGCAGAATCGAACCGTTGATGGTCGCCATCAAAATGCCCATGGTCGTATTAGAAAGTGCTATCCATTTGTAGCGATCGGTGTGTACGGCAGAATCCATGACGTCTCCGAGGGTAAGTTCGTAAATTTTCTGGTGTCGTGCTATTTAGTTAGCCTTAACTAAGTATAATGGAAACGTGGCGACTATGGGTGCAGAAAAAGCAGAAAAATCTCCGATCACCGATTCCCCCGCGGGCTCGCTTCGCGTCGCGGTGCTCAGGATCTACCGCGCGTTACGAATCCGGACCAACCACCAGGTCACACCATCCCAGGGCTCCGCTCTCGCACGAATCGAACAGGCCGAATCGGTCCGACTTGGCCGTTTGGCGCAACTCGAAGGAATTTCCGCCGCGTCAATGAGCAAAATAGTGGATTCGCTCGAAGACGATGGATTCGTTACCCGAGTACCGGACCCGCTTGATGGGCGAGCCAGCATGATCCAGCTCAGCGCGGGCGGGCGCGAGATGATTCACACAATCCGCATCGCGAACACCGAAGCGCTCGAGGTTGCTCTCACGACACTGAGCGAGGAGGAACGTTCACTTTTGCGCGAATCACTTCCCGTGCTCGAAAAGGTCGCCGAGTCCTTGCAATTACACGACGGCAGTTAGTCCAGCGCTTTTGCGCACCACTCACCAGTTCCTGGTGAAAATCATCTATTGAAGGGACGTTTGTCGCGTGCGCCGACGGTGTCGATGGGTGGGCGCAATATGTACCAGCGCGTTGTAGGTCACGAGCGCGATCGCGAGATGCATACACATCAGGACAATCACGCCTTTCGTGGGTTGGCCTTGATGCCATATATATACGTCGGGTATCAGCAGCACGACGGTGACCACGATCGCCGTTCGATAGAACAGCCAGCGCGGACGTGAAGAAATTCGCGCGATAATTGGCCAACCAATGCAGGCAATAACGACACCGATAATCGTCAACTTGGAGTAGTCCGAGAAGTGAAAGTGTCCATAGTTCTTCACCGACGGGAAGACCCTCGTACCAATGGCGACCAGGATCATGTCGGCAACCAATGAGCCAATGATTGACACCAACGACGCCAGTACCCATTCGGCCGTCGAAGGCGGCTGAGGTGGCTCAAAGTCCACGTGAAAGAAGCGCAACAGCGGTTGAAGCGCTCGCGGAAAGCGTTCGATACTCATTTTCATTGCAAATTCCTAGAAATGGCGAGGGCGGAAGAGCAAGTCTAGCGGGTGAACCTGAAGAAATTCTTACGACACGCCCCCGTCGAGTTCCGTGTCCTCGAGCAAGGTGCGCAATTGACGACCCATCTCACGCGGATTGCCGCTGACTTCGCCAATGACGTCACCTTCAACGTTGACGTCATCGCCCGGTCGATAGAGCGACACACGTAAGCCCCGACCAACGCGCTCGGCGCTGACCACCCACGGCATGCCAATTGTCCCAGAATCGCGGGTGGCCATAATTTGTCCATGACGACCAAGTCCAAGACTCCACCCCGGCGAACGCGCGGCGTCCATTATTCTCTGAGCTTCGGCACTCCCTGGTGTTCCAGACGATTTGGCGATGACTTCACCTTAGGTGTGTCCAGTGACACAACGCAGTGTTCGCGGACTCGTTCTTACACTGCCGTTTTTGCAATGCGCGACGACGACGCTGAACTCGCGAAAATGCTCAGGCGCTTTGGAAACGCTTGCGTGACGCTTCGAGTTCCGCCAAAGCGGCCTCGCGTCCAACCCAGTTCTCCACTTTCATCCACTTACCTTCGTCGAGGTCCTTATAAACAGTAAAGAAGTGGGCGATCCGGTCCAGAACACTCTTGGACACGTCCGTAATGTCCGAAGCTTTCTTCCACGCGGGATCGTAGTCAGGAACGCAGAGAAGTTTCTCGTCCTTGCCGTTCTCGTCTTCCATGATGCACATGCCGAGGATCTTTGACTCAATGAGACAACCGGGAAACGTCGGGTACTCGGTGAGCACCAACGCGTCGAGGGGGTCACCGTCCCCACCAAGGGTGTCGGGAATGAAGCCATACTCAGCGGGATAGCCCATCGAGACAATCAAATGACGGTCGAGTTTGATCGTGTGATTCTCGTGGTCGTACTCGTACTTGTTTTGACTCCCCCGCGGAATCTCGACAATGACGTTGATGGTATCCATAGTTCCCCTGCATTCTCGAAAGGTTGCGTCTCAAATGGTGCAGGCCAATCGTACTGGCATCCCCACTCGCAGGTCGAGCCTCGCGCGACGGGGAAATCTCATCGAAGTGGTAAAAAGAGGGCTGAATCCACTGCGATCGCGAGGAGCCACCAGCACGTGACGAGTCCCCAACGCCTCATCTCGAACATGCGCGGACAGCGCTACGGCGAGGTCCTACTCGCGTTTCTCGACGGCACGCCGCACGTCGACGTCTACAATTCCTTTCCCTTGAACGATTGTCCCGACGAACTCTGGCGCGCGCTCGATCCCGAACTACTGGCCAAGGAGTCGTCGGCGACGTTCGCACTGCTCAACGGTCCCCGCTTTTGGCTCATGGACGGCGTCGGAAAGGTCCAGAATGTGGAGCCCGTCGTGCGAGATTTTGGCGGCATCACAATGCGTCGGGTAGCCACGCTCGAACTCGAGGGTGACATCACTCGAACGTTCTACAAGGAGCGACACGTAAACCGCGGCGCCGCGTGGTTCTTTGATGCCGGTACCACGGTCCATGTGTTGATTGGTCCCGATGATAAGAACTACGTCATGCAGGCATACTGCGTCGGAGTCGACGCGAGTCTTCGTGAGGAGAATCTGTCCAACCTCGCCACGCGGCTTCAGTTGCCGAGCGATTGGCGTTTCGAGTCACACGTGCTCGAGACTGAGCTCATTGTTGATACGACCGAACGCGTCGCGGTCGTTCTTCAAGACGAATTCGAAAACACCTACACGCTGCTCGAGCAACCTTTCAAATTTTCTACGAGCGCGACTTAGACTTCAGAGGCGGCACGACGCCGTCGACCACGAGGAGTTGCCATGGAGCGGATTGGTGTAGTCGGTTGCGGGCTGATGGGCGCGGGTATCGCCGAAGTCGCAGCGCGAGCCGGCATCGACGTCATCGTCATCGAGCAGAATGTGGATGCAATCAACGCCGGGCGAGACCGTATTGAGAAGTCGCTGACGCGAGCAAGCGCGTCCGGCAAGCTCTCGGACGAGGAAGCGGCGCTCGCTCGCGAGAACCTCCACTTCAGCGAAAAGTTTGGCGACCTCGCCGACGTACAGTTCGCCATAGAGGCGGTGTCAGAAAAAGAGAGCATCAAACTCGAAGTGTTCAAGACACTTGACGCAGTAGTGCAAGATCCCGGCGCCATTCTCGCGACGAACACGTCCTCTATTCCGATCATCAAACTCGCCATGGCCACCCGTCGACCCGGCCAAGTGATTGGTATGCACTTCTTTAATCCTGTTCCCGTCCTCAAACTCGTCGAGGTGATTTCGTCACTCCTCACGAGTCCGGAAACCACTGCGCGCGTCAACCAGTTTGCCAGTGGTCCTTTAAAGAAGAAAGTGATCACCTCCCCTGATCGAGCGGGTTTCGTCGTCAACGCACTGCTCATCCCGTATCTTCTCTCGGCGGTACGAATGCTCGAGTCGGGATTCGCCAGTGCGGAGGATATCGATACGGGGATGGTGATGGGTTGCGCGCACCCCCTCGGACCTCTCGCGCTTACCGACCTCATTGGACTCGACACGACACTCGCAGTGGCCGACTCGCTTTACGAAGAGTTCAAGGAACCGCACCTGGCACCGCCCCCACTGCTTTCACGCATGACCCAGGCCGGGCTGTTGGGACGCAAATCAGGACAAGGTTTCTACTCGTACAAGAAGTAGCCGTGAGCAAGGGCGTCTCGCGCCACGGCCACTTCGTTGCCCTTCGACCCCCAACTCCTCCTACGATTGGAGAGGAAAGAGGAGACCGTGCCAACGTACGTCATGACCCTGCAGTGCACCGATCGACCGGGGATAGTCCTGGCCAATAGCACGGCAATCGTTGAAGTCGGCGGGAACATCATTGAAAACGATCAGTTCACCGATCCGGTCACCAACCAGTTCTGCATGCGTACGCGTTTTGAAACGAACAACGATGACATCGACGCAGTGCGTGATTTACTCACCCGCCAATTAGCCGAGTTCGAGCCTCAACTACGTATTCGAAACGAGCACGTCGAGCGCCGCGCGGTGATCATGGTCTCGCAATTCGATCACTGCCTCGCGGACCTGCTGTACCGCCGCGGGCAAGGAGATCTTCCCCTTGACATCGTGGCGATTGTGAGCAACCACTCCGTGTGCGAGCCGCTCGCCGCGCGCTACGGCGTGCCGTTCTTTGAGATCCCGGTTTCGCCCGCCACCAAAGCGTCAGCCGAAGACGAACTTCGCGTGATCCTCGAGAAATACCGCGTGGACGTCGTGATTCTCGCGCGTTACATGCAAGTGCTCTCAAGCGACCTCTGTGGCGAACTCAACGGACGGGCTATCAACATTCACCACTCGTTCCTGCCAGGCTTTAAGGGTGCGAGACCCTACCACCAGGCTTACGAGCGCGGCGTCAAACTAATTGGTGCGACTGCTCACTTCGTCACACCCGAGCTCGACGAAGGACCAATCATCGAACAAGACGTCGTTCGCGTCTCGCACGCCAAACGACCAGAGGATCTCGTCTCACTGGGACGCGATATTGAACGCAACGTCCTCGCACGCGCGGTTCGACTCATCGCCGAAGATCGAGTGGCGCTCGTGGGGAATCGCACGATTATTTTCTCTCAGTAATCAGGTAACGGCGTTACGAACCATGTACCTCTCGTCAAGGTAAAGATCGCGTTCCATCACGTCAATGAGACGATCAACCGCGTCATAGACGTCGACGAATCGAAGATAGAGCGGCGTGAAACCAAATCGACAGATGTCGGGCGCGCGAAAGTCCCCAATGACTCCTTGTTCAATAAGCGCTTGAACAATGCCGTACCCGTCACGATGACGAAGCGCGACCTGGCTGCCTCGTTTGTCGTGCTCGCGCGGCGTCACGACCTCAAAGACGGCGGGCAACTTTTCTTCCACGAGCGCGATGAAAAGGTCTGTTAACGCAAGGCTCTTCGTGCGAATGTCTTTCATCGGCGCGCGAGCGAACACATCAAGCGCGCCGTCGAGGGCGCCAAGCGCCATGACCGAAGGCGACGACGTGATGAATGCCCGCATTCCCTTGGCGGGCTCGTAATGCATCTCAAAATCGAAGGGGCGCGCGTGACCTAGCCAACCCGGTAACGGGTTCGTCGTCACGCCCTGCCAACGATCGCGCACGTACATGAACGCGGGTGCCCCCGGTCCTCCGTTGAGGTACTTGTAGCCACAGCCCGCAGCGAAATCAACGTCGCAACCCGTCAGGTCGACGGGCACCGCCCCCGTCGAGTGGGCAAGGTCCCAAAGCATCAATGCGCCCGCCGCGTGGACCTTCTCGGTGATCCCCTTCATCTCGAGCATCTCACCGGTGCGAAAATCCACGTGCGTCAACATCACGAGAGCGACGTCAGTGTCCAAATGCTCGTCTAACGTTTCGCGATCGATCGCCTTCACGATCACTGGTCGTCTCGCGTGCGCCGCCATCGCCTCGACGATGTAGAGGTCCGAATGGAAATTCGCTGCGTCGGTGAGTATCACGTGTCGATCGCTGCGCAGTTCGAGTGCACCGCCAATCAACTTCGCCAGGAGAAACGTGAGCGTGTCGGCGACGAGCACCTCACCGGGTCGAGCTCCAATGAGCGGCGCCAACTTGTCGCCTAACTGCGTTGGTGCATCTATCCAACCTGCCGTGTTCCAACTCCTGACGAGTCCTTTTGCCCACTCGACGTCGATAACCTCATTCACGCGCCGACTAGATGCTTCACTGACCGGCCCGAGAGAGTTGCCGTCGAGGTAAATCTCACCTTCGTTCAGACGAAATTCCCTCCGAAGTGGCGCGAGCACATCGCGCTCGTCGAATTTCTCACAGTCGTCGCGCGTGATCACAACACCGACCTCACTGCCCACAGCAACGGATAGAGGCGCTGCGTGATCGTCGAATCCAAATACGCCATTCCCTCACTCCCGCCCGTACCAGGTCGCCGGCCAATTTGTCGCCCGGCCATCATCATGTGTTGGTGACGCCACATGGCGAGCCGTTCATCGTGGTCCATCATCAACTCCGCGACCGCATGCAGCGCCGAGAGCTCCGACGTTTCGTGGTTCAGATACAAAGTTCGCAGCAGTTCGGTGACGTCGGCCGACTGGTCCGCGCCAAAAAGCGATCGCAACGAAATTTCGAACTCAGACCATAGTGACGGTGATTTACTAATATCGGTCAACCACCTTCGCTGCGACTCGTCAAAGAGTTCGAAGGTCAGCATTGCTTTCTTGCCGGCTCCACTCAAGAACTCAATCGCTCGAAATTGAAACGACTGAAAACCAGACGCCGGGTTGAGTGGGTCGCGGAACTCGAGAAAACCTTCCGGCGACATCGACTCGAGGACGCGCAAGTGCTCGAGCAGGAGATCCTCGATGGCGACCATGCGACGAAGGTGTGAGATTGCGCGCCATGGCTCAACGCGACTCAACGCCGAAATGGCGCGGCCCAATTCGTCGATAATGACCTTGAACCAGAGCTCGTATGACTGGTGGACAACGATGAAGAGCAACTCGTCCGGTGCATCGTCGGTGAGCGGGATCTGAAGTTCGAGGAGGTCGTTTATTCGTAAATACGTCGAATAATCGGTCCCGTTGCTCACCTGCCAAGAATAGGCCTAGCAATCACTGGAATCATTTCGAAAAAATTACGAGCTCTAGGACCGAGTAAGAGGTTTATAACGAAATCGGTGAGGCTGGTCCGCGTCGGTTCCGAGACGCTTATGGCGTTCCGCTTCATAGTCGGTAAAGTTCCCTTCAAACCAGCGAACAACCGAGTCGCCCTCGAAGGCGAGGACGTGGGTCGCGATGCGGTCGAGGAACCAACGATCGTGGCTGATCACGACGGCACAACCAGGGAAAGTCAAAAGTCCGTCTTCGAGCGCGCGCAACGTATCGACGTCGAGATCATTGGTCGGCTCGTCGAGTAGCAGCACGTTGCCGCCACGTCGCAGCACCTTGGCCAACTGCACCCTGTTGCGCTCACCGCCGGAGATCTCGCCAACTCTCTTCTGTTGATCGCTCCCCTTGAACCCAAAGCTCGCCACGTAGGCGCGTGCGTGAATCTCGCGATTCCCAACCACCATTTGCTCTTGTCCCTCGCTAATCTCGTCAAATACCGTGGCTTGCGGATCAAGACCGTCACGACTCTGGTCTACGTAGGCGAACTGCACGGTGCTACCGACCTCGATTGTTCCTCCGTCAGGTTTCTCCTGTCCCAACATCATCTTGAATAGCGTTGTTTTCCCCGCGCCGTTGGGACCGATGACGCCTACGATGCCCCCTGGCGGCAAGAGAAACGTGAGGTCCTCAATCAGTAATCGATCGTCGAATCCCTTCATTAAGTTCTTCGCATTCACCACGACGTCGCCGAGTCGAGGACCTGGCGGAATCGCGATCTCGAGTCGATCCGCGCGACGCTCGGCCGCCTCAGATTCGGCCACCAGTTCGTTGAACGCACTGACGCGAGCCTTTCCCTTGCTCTGGCGTGCGCGAGGGGACATCCGTATCCACTCGAGCTCACGTTCGAGTGCGCCTTGACGCGCCTTGTCCGCCTTCTCTTCTGATGCGAGCCGTGCTTGTTTTTGTTCGAGCCACGACGAATAGTTGCCTTCCCACGGGATTCCGTGACCGCGGTCGAGCTCAAGGATCCATGACGCGGCGTTGTCGAGGAAGTAGCGGTCGTGGGTGATGGCGACGACCGTGCCGCTGTAGTCCTTCAGGAATCGCTCGAGCCACGCGACGGATTCGGCATCGAGGTGGTTCGTTGGTTCGTCGAGCAGAAGTAGGTCGGGTTTGGAGAGCAAGAGCCGGCAAAGCGCCACCCGGCGTCGCTCGCCACCCGAGAGCGTCGTGACATCGGCGTTCGGTGGCGGAAGACGTAGGGCGTCCATCGCGATTTCGAGCGTTCGTTCAAGGTCCCATGCACCGGCCGCGTCGATCTTCGTCTGAAGATCCGCCTGCTCGCTCAAGAGGGCGTCGAAGTCCGCCTCGGGATCGCCCATCGCGGCGCAAACCTCGTTAAATCGCTGGAGGAGATCTCGTTGCTCCGCAACTCCGTCGGCGACGTTTCCAACCACGTCCTTGGTCGAGTCGAGTTGGGGTTCTTGGGCGAGGAGACCAACGCTGAAGCCGGGCGTGAGTCGCGCTTCACCGGTGAAGCCGTCGTCGAGTCCCGCCATTATGTGCAGCAACGACGATTTACCTGATCCGTTCGCCCCAATGACGCCAATCTTTGCCCCAGGATAAAACGACAGGTTGATTCCCCTCAGGACCTCGCGGTCGGGCGGATAGAAGCGCCGGAGATCGCGCATGGTGAAGATGAACTGGGCAGCCATTACCTCCAGTGTTACCTAAAGTCGAGGACCGACGCGAGATAACGTGGCACCGCAAAAAGGTCACGATTACAATTGTCGAATGTCAACCAAGCTCCGGGCACCTGAACGCGTCGCGCCCGACTGGATAATCCTGACCATTGCGTGCCTCGCGCAATTCATGGTCGTGCTCGACGTGTCGATTGTGAACGTCGCACTTCCGCGAATGGGTCACGATTTGCACTTCAGCGTCTCGAGCGCACAGTGGGTGGTCAACGCCTACGTGCTGACATTTGCGGGCTTTTTACTTCTCGGAGGACGCGCGGCGGACATCTTTGGTCGACGTCGTGTCTATATGACGGGCATCGCGATTTTCACGCTCGCGAGTATTGGTGCGGGATTTGCGCACACGGGTTCGCAAATGGTCGCCATTCGTGCGGTCCAGGGCATCGGCGGCGCAATCCTTTCGCCCGCGACGCTGACGATCATCGTCACGACCTTCCACGGTCCTCGCCTGCCGAAGGCCATTGGAGCGTGGAGCGCAGTCGCGGGTGCGGGAGGTGCGGTCGGTGGATTGCTCGGCGGCATACTCACGGGACTCGCCTCGTGGCGTTGGGTCTTTTTCATCAACGTCCCTTTTGGCATCATCGCGTCGATCACTGCTGCGCTGTATTTACGCGAACTCCGAAATCGAGACGCTGAGGTAAAACTCGACGTCACGGGTGCGGTGCTCGTCACCGGGGCGCTGGGTTCCATTATCTACGGCGTCGTCAATACGACGACCCGCGGTTGGGGATCCTCGTTCACGCTTTCGTGGTTTCTCGCAGGCGCGATATTGCTCGTCTCATTTCTCTTTTGGGAATCGAGGGTCGCGTCGCATCCCCTTGTGCCCTTTCGAATTTTTGCGTCTCGCGCCCTCACCTCGGCGAACGTGGTGATGTTCCTCGTCGGCGGGGCGTTCTTTGCGATGTGGTACTTCCTCACCTATTACTTCCAGTTGATCCTCCATTACGGACCCGTCAAGGCGGGCTTTGCCTTCTTACCCATGGCGCTCGGCATCATCACTGGCGCGCAGATCAGCTCGAGGATCATGGCGAAAACTGGTGCACGACCAATATTGATGGTCGGCACGACGATCGCGACTCTCGGGTTCCTCTGGATTTCACTCATCAAAGTCGACAGTTCCTACTTTGGCTCGGTCTTCTTCCCTGCAACCCTTTGCGCCTTTGCCATGGGACTGCTCTTTTCGCCGCTCGCGAACAGCGCCACTTCAGGAGTCGACCGAGCGGAGGCGGGTCTTGCCTCGGGCGTTCTTAACACGTCGCGTCAAGTCGGAGGATCACTCGCCCTGGCGGTACTCGCCACGATCGCCGCTGACCGAAGTGCGACCTTTCTTCACCCGACTTCGAGCGAAGCGCTCGTGAGCGGTTACCAGCGAACGTTTCAGGTCTCGGCGTTGATTACCTTTGTTGCGTTACTCGCGAGCTTCGCCGTGCCGCAGATGGCGAACCGCGCCGTGAAACACTGACCACTTTGGTCATATTTCCGCGAGGCAGATTCTCTATTGATCCAATACCCTCGAAAACGCAACGTAGCGGAATTCCCAAGGGTAGAGGAAACACTTAACCCTGACGAAATCAGAACCAAGGCTGACTGACAAGTGTTCGGCTAGTGTCAGGGTCACAACGGGTTCGGTGTGTGAAAAATGCGTGATTGTTTCTTCACTAACCGGCCCCTTAATCATTTCCGGAGGGAAGAATGAATAGAGGCATTAAGTTTTGGGGCACTCGTCGTTTCGCCCCGTCAGCAGTTGCAGTTGTACTCGTGTTAATGGGTACCTCCGTCGTCGCGGGTGCGTCAACGAGATCGGCGCACGTGACGTACGGCAAGACCCTGGCGTGTGAGGTCACCGACACCGGTGGTATCAACGACAAGTCGTTCAACGCTTCGGCGTACCTTGGTCTCCAAGAGGCCGCAAAGGTGAGTCCCAACATCTCCCAGTCAGTCATCTCGACGCCCTCAACCGGCACCGAGTCGAACTACGACTCCGAGATTGCTTCGTTCGTCTCTGAGAAGTGCGACATCATCATCACTGTCGGCTTCTTGATGTCCGACGCCACATGGAACGCCGCGGTCAACAACCCGTCGATTCACTTCGCCCAGGTGGACAACGGCGACACCAGCCCAGGTAACGACGGCATCGCGATTGCGCCCTTCACAGGAACGGCCCCTGGCAACAACATTCTCGGACTCACCTATGAGACCCAGCAGGACGCGTTCCTCGGTGGCTACGAGGCCGCGGCCTACGCGGCCTTGAAGAACCCGAAGGCCCCGAAGGTCGCCACCTACGGTGGTGAGCAGTTCTCGTCGGTCACTGACTACATGGACGGCTTCTATGACGGAGTGCAGTATTTCAACTCCAAAATGAAGAAGAACGTGCAGGTCCTCGGATGGAACGAGAAGACTCAGAAGGGTACCTTCATTGGAAGCTTCTCTGACACCGCGACCGCGCGAGCTGACTCAGTCGCCTTCCTTGGCCAAGGTGCCACGACCATCTTCCCCGTTGCGGGCAACGACGGTCTCGGTACGACCTCAGCGGTACGTACGTGGAACGCCGCGCACAAGCTGAAGGCGAACGTGGAGTGGGTCGACACTGACGGATGCGTCTCAGACGCCGCGGACTGCAACCTGTTCCTGAACTCAGTCACCAAGGGTGTGACCGCATCGGTGAAGGCTGCCGTGTTGGACCAGGCGTCGGGCACCTTCGCCGGCGGTGACTACATCGGCACGCTCGCCAACGGCGGCGCCGCGTTCGTCCAGGACCCTGAGAGCGCGATGGCGAAGCAACTACCGAAGTCAGTGATCAGCGCTGTTGCGACGATCACTAAGGGCATCGAGAGTGGCAGCATCAAGGTACCCGTCGGCGGCTGATAGCGCTTCCGAGTTGTAATTCAGAGCACGAGGGGCTGAGCCACACGGCTCAGCCCCTCGTAGTTTCGATAAAACTGACAACGGACTGAAGATGAAACTTGAGTTACGCGGTATCACCAAACGGTTCGGTTCGCTGACCGCAAACAACAACGTGAACCTGGTCGTCAATCCTGGCGAGATTCACTGTTTGCTCGGCGAGAACGGAGCCGGAAAATCAACACTGATGAATATCCTTTATGGCCTCATCACGCCTGACGAGGGACAGATACTCATCGATGACGAAGTCGTCACCATCGTCGATCCGAAGGACGCCGTCAACCACGGCATTGGTATGGTCCACCAGCACTTCATGCTTATTCCTGTCTTCAGTATCGCCGACAACGTGATCCTCGGCTCTGAACCCGTCAAGCCCTGGCCGGTGGTCGATTACAAAGCGGCGACTTCCCGCTTGCTTGAACTCGCCAATGAATACAACTTCGAGATCGACGATCCTCAGGCGACCGTTGAGGACCTACCAATCGGGGCCCAACAGCGCGTTGAGATTCTTAAGGCGCTGAGCCACGAAGCGTCAGTGCTCATCCTCGACGAACCAACGGCGGTGCTCACGCCCCAAGAGACCGACGCCTTTATGGTCATCCTGCGTTCGCTCAAAGCGAGCGGTAAGTCCATCATCTTCATAACTCACAAGCTTCGCGAAGTTCTCGCAATCGCGGACGCCATTACGGTGATGCGCCTCGGCGAGGTCGTTGGCGTGACCACACCCAAGGAGACAGACGAGCGCGGACTCGCGACGATGATGGTAGGGCGCGACGTCAACTTCGTCGTCGAAAAACTTCCCGCCACAATCGGCGACGTCGTGCTAAAAGTCGAGAACCTCTACGTCGAGGACAGCCGGGGTTTAACCAGCGTCAAAGACGTTTCCTTCGAGGTCCGCGCGGGCGAGATACTCGCCGTCGCCGGTGTACAAGGTAACGGTCAGACCGAACTGGTCGAGGCGTTGACCGGCATGCGTCACCCGTCGTCGGGCCACGTCACCCTCAACGGCGTCGACCTCGCCGGAGAGAGTGTGCGTCGCTTCTTGAACGCTGGCGTCGGCCACGTCCCCGAGGACCGCCAGCGCTATGGTCTCATCCCGAGTCTGTCCATATCGGACAACTTGGTACTGGACCAACTCGACGATCCCCGTTTTCGTCGCCGTTTCGGACGCGAT
>Ga0302319_10010567_pt1 | contig 17585 bp, 10 predicted proteins | sample Bog_T0_2_FD_203319 | JGI IMG/M metagenome (GOLD analysis project Ga0302319, IMG submission 203319) | Peat permafrost microbial communities from Stordalen Mire near Abisko, Sweden - Bog_T0_2 | ecosystem: Environmental > Terrestrial > Soil > Wetlands > Peat | place: Sweden: Abisko, Stordalen Mire...
CAGCGTCAGCCCGGCCAGGATGTGAACCAGCAGATTCACCACGTGGTAACCCCACACGTTCATCCCACCCAGCGCGTAGTTCACCGCGAAAGACAGGTTGATCACCGGCCGGCCACCGGTTGGCACCCGGGCGGGCGGCCAGAGCACCGGTCCGGGCGGCCAGAGATGGCGGATCGTCGGGTTGTCCGTGATCGAGCCGATGTCGTCGAAGTTGAAGGCGCCGGACAATCCGTGATGGTAGGCGGCCAGCGCCGCGACCACCAACGCCGCCGAAGCCAGCAGCGGCATGACGGCACGGGGGTCCTGGAGCGTGCGGGGGCTCATGGCATCGGTGGGGCCGGGGACTCAGGGCGTCCCAGGCAGGTGGGCGAGATTGGCGCGAACTTCGGCGTCATTGGGCGCCAGTCGCAGGGCCGCCTCGAATTCGACCCGGGCCTCGGCGGTGCGGCCCAATTGGGCCAGGGCGCAGCCCAGGTTGTTGCGGATTTCCGGGTTGTCCGGCTCCAGCCGGGCGGCCACCTGAAAATGGGGGAGGGCCTCGGGCAGTCGGTCAAAATGGGTGAGGGCGTACGCCAGGTCGATCTGGGCTTGGAGAGAGTCCGGTCGGAGCCGGACCGCTTCCTCGTAGGCCGGGATGGCCTCTGCAACCCGTCCCGCCTTGGTCAACGCGACCCCCAGGTTGAAGTAAACGTTGGGATCGTCGGGCGCCAGGTCGCGTGCTTCCTCGTAGCAGGCGATCGCCTCGGTCAGGTTTCCGAGATGCAGGAAGGCGTTGCCCAGGTTGTAATGGGTTTGGGCAAAACCGGGCCCGAGCCGCACGGCCTGCTCGTACTCGGCAATCGCCTCGGGCCAGCGGCCGGCATCGGCCAGCGCGATTCCCAGGTTGGTGTGGGCCTCGAAATAATCCGGCTTGAGCCGCAGGGCCGCCCGATAGTGCTCCATGGCGGCGGGCCGGTCGCCCTGCTGGTCGAGGACCTGCCCCAGGTTGTATTGCGCGCGCGGATTGAGCGGCACCTCCTCCGCCGTCCGGGTCCACAGGCTCAGGCTGGTGCGATAATCCTCGTTGCGCCTGGCGGTGGCGAATCCCAGCCCGGCCGCCACCGCTAGGCACAGGACCAGATACGATCGGAGGGGTGCGCCAGACTTCCCGGCCTTTTCCCACGCGCGGGCCAGCAGGAGATAGCCGCCGACGACTGCCACGGTGACAACGGGGGCAAGCGCGAGGTACATCCGATGCTCGGCGACCACTTGGCTGACGACCGGCACCAGGCACGTCGGCGCCAGGATCGCGAAGAAAACCGCCCCGGCAAAGCCGGCCGCTCGCAAATTTCGAGTTTTTGCAGTGAGCAGCCATACGGACCCCGCCGCCAAGCCGGCCACGACCAGCAGCGACGGCACGACCGTCGCGGCCGACGGCGCCAGCTGCATGCCATAGTCCAGCACCAGAGGTGTCGGCCAGAACGCGAGGACCAGGTAGTGCACGACGGCGGGAAACTGGGTCAGCCAATAACTCACCGGGTCGACGCCGGTGTTGACCCCGGCCGTGCCCCCACGCGTGCCGGTGCCCAGGGCGAGGCAGAGCAGGAGGATCCAGGTGGCGGCCAATCCGGCGTAGTATTTTTTCCGCAGGCGCCAGGCCTCCCGAAAACTGCCGGCGACGAAGGTGCGGTCGTAGAGCAGCACAATGACCGGCGCCGAGACCATGACCTCCTTGGTTCCCATGCCGAGCAGGCAGGCGGAGATGGAAAAAAGCGGAAAGCGGAAAGCGGAAAGCGAAAACATCGATCCCCCCTCCACTTTCGCCTTTCCGCCTTCCGCTTTCCGCCTTTCGCCTTCGGATTCATCCGCATAGCGGATGAATCCGTAAAGCGTCAGCAGGTAGAAGAGCCCCATCAGCGACTCCGCCCGCTGCACGACATAGGTCACAGCCTCGGTTTGCAGCGGGTGCACGGTCCAGATCAGGGCGACGGCGAACGAAATGAAAGTGGCATGGGCTGCCAGCCCATGTTTGATTGAGATCATGGGCTGGCAGCCCATGCCACGATTAAATCCCAATGTCCGTCGCACGATGCCAAACAGCGTGAGCCCGGCCAGAATATGGATCAGCAGGTTCAGCACGTGGTAGCTCCACACCGCCCGGCCGCTGATGGCATAGTTGACCGCGAACGAGAGGTTGAGCACGGGCCGGCCGCTGACGGTCGCCCCGCCTGGCGGCGGGGAGAGCACGGCGCCCAGATCCCAGAGATGGCGGATCGTGGAATTGTCCACGATCGCCGGCCCGTCATCGAAATTAAACTGCGCCGCCAGACTGTTGTGATAGGCCGCCACGGCGGCGGCGGCGATCACCGCGCCCGCCCACACGATCCCCTGCCGGGACCGGCCTGACGGTTCTGCTCCTGACCGATTGGTATCCATCGACGGCCTAATTGTGTGGCGACGGCCCCAGTTGGGCGAGGCTGGCGCGCACCGCGGCGTTGTCCGGGTCGAGTTGCAGCGCCGCCTCGAACTGCTGGCGCGCCTCGGCCGTCCGCCCGAGCTGCGCGAGCACCACCCCGAGGTTGGCATGCGCCTCGAAGTAATTGGGCCGGAGTTGCAGCGCCATCTCGTATTGCGGCACGGCCTCCGCCAGCCGGCCCAGCTGGGTCAGGGCGGCTCCCAGGTCCTGGTGCGCCTCGGCGAAACGGGGCCGCAGGGCCAGCGCACGCTCGTAGTAACCCACCGCTTCCGGCAGGCGGCCCAGGCCCGCCAGGGCCGAGCCGGCGTTGTAGAGGACGGCGGCATTGTCGGGATGGAGCGCGACGGCTCGGGTAAAATGCTCCATGGCTTCCGGCAGCCGGCCGGTCGCCATCAGCGCGAGCCCCAGGTCGTTTTGGGCCTCGAAGAGATCGGGCTTGAGCCGCAGGGCCTCCTCGTAATGGAGCACCGACTCGGGCACGCGGCCCGACCGGTAGAGGATGCTGCCGAGATTGCTTTGGGCCAGCCAGCAGTCGGGATTGCGGGCGAGCGTGGCGCGGTAGAGGATCTCCGCGCTGCGGTAGACTTGGCATTGGCGCCAGGTCAGGACCGCCAGCCCGCTAAGCACGGCGACCGCGACGAGCTGCGGCAACCGAAGGCGAGGGGCCCGCGACCGGGAGCCCGCCGGCCCGGGTTGTTCCGCGCCGGCTTGATCCGCACAATGCCGGGCGCCATCCGCCTCCTGCCATTGCGTCCACGCGGCGGCGGCAAAGGCGATCGCTCCGATCAGCGCGATCTGCTCATAATGGTCGGCCACCAGCGAATACTGCATGAACTGCACGTCGGTGAATCCCAGCACGGGCACCAGGGCGAGGCAGAAGAAGCCCCAGGCAAAGAGCGCCGACCGCGTGAACTGGTGGCGATAGTGCCAAAGGACGGCGGTAAATCCGCCTGCGGCCAGCAACGGCAGCCACCAGCGCAGTTGGTCCGCCCGGACGTCCCACTGGGGATAGATGAACGCCAGGTTGATCGGCAGCAGGGCCTTGGTCAGGTAGAACCATACCACGCCGCCCGCGCCGAGCAGGCGCGCCAGGAAACCGGCGTGGCGGAAGACCTCGGCCGACCCGTGTTTTTGAAACCACACGTCGGTCAGGACCAGGATCCCGGATACAAGGAAGAACGGCAGCATCAGCCCGAGGTCGGACCACCGCAGCCGGCGGTGCCACGCGATGAGTCCCAGGAGAATGACCGGCAGCATCGCCACGGATCCCTTGCTGAGCAGGGCGAGGATGAAGCAAAGGAGGCTGAGCAGATACGCACCTCCGACGGGGAAGCGGCGTTCCGCCGCTTCCGGAAGCGGCAGAATGCCACTGCTACCTTTGATCACTCCGCTGTGCAAAAAGCACAGGACCGACAGCAAAAGAAACAGCAGCGCCATCAGGTTCTTGCGCTGGGTGATCCAGGCCACCGACTCCACGTTCACGGGGTGGATGGCGAAGGCCAGTGCGGCCAGGTAGGCGCCCGGGATGCGCATCCGCCGGAGCACCGCCCAGAGCAGCAGGGCCGTCGCGATGTGCAACGCCAGGTTGACGGCGTGGTAGCCGGCCGGGTGCATCCCCCACAGGCGCCATTCCAGCCAGAGGGGGGTGTACGTCACCGGAAAGTAGTCCGGCGCCTGGGTGGTGAACCAGAAGCGATAAAGCCCGTCCCCGGCCCGCATCAGCGGGTTCTGGGTCAGGAAGGTGTCGTCGTCCCAGATGAATCCGCCGGCAAGCGTGGAAGAGTAGGCGGCGAGGGTGACGCCGATGAGCAGCGCGCTTTCCCAGATTCTGCGACCGCGAATGAGCATCAGCCTCCAATCAGCAGCACCGCCTTGAAGAAGAGCAGGATCACCCCGATCGAGGCGCAGCAACCGAGAAAGCCCAGGATATCCATCTTGTTCCACTTGGTCAGCTCGCAATCTGTCCCGGGGAAAAGCTTGGTGTGGTCGTAACGGGTCGGATCCGCATAGCTGGCCTCGACGGCCCGGGCGTCATCGGCGGGATCGGGCAGAACCGGGGTCTTCAGCCGGACGTAAAATCGGGCGACGCGCCCGGGGTCGGTCGGCCGCGTGACATGGCTCAGGCCGATCAACATGATCAGGGGCAGGAAGGAATCCACCAGGTAGCGGGCGGTGGAGAGGCCGGCCGGGGAGAATCCGGTCACGTCCACGCCGAGGCAGGCCAGGAGATAAATCTCGTCGTTGAATCGCCCGAGGCCCTCCTTGGGCGAACTCAGATCGGCGGGATTGATCCGGGCCACGCCTCCCTCGAAGTACACCGAGACCGGATCGATGTGCTTGTCCCGGTCTCCCCGGGTCATCACCGTGAGGCTGGAGGACTGCCGGAGGGCCGGGGTGGCCATGACGATCCACGGGATGACGGCGATGAGCACCAGGGTGGCGATCATCTGGATGCGCACCGCCATCTCCGTCAGGCGCCGCCACGTGAAGATCAGGAGGATGGGGGCGCCCCAGACGACGAGGATCACGATCATGAAGATGAGCAGCGCGACCGCGCTCTGCACATAAAGGGCCATCACGATGCCCAGCAGCAGGACGACCGGGATGGTCAGGCGCGCCACGATCATGTAATGGCGTGTCGTCTTCCCGGGAAACAGCGGCTCGTAGATGTTGCGGACCACCAGCGCCGAATTGACGATGGAGGCGGACCCCAGGGCCGCGAGTTTGCCGCCGAGGATGCCGACGATCATGAGGCCGATCATGCCCACCGGCAGGAGCACCCCGGTGAGCCTGCCCCACGTCTGGTCGGGATCGGACAGGTTGGGGCCGAACAGGGCTACGGCGATGAGACCGCAGATGCCCCAGGAGATCGTGACAAACCGCTTGGTGATCCCGCCCGAGATCGCACCGATCCGCGCGGCCAGCTCAGTCTTGGCCGAGCCGCTGATTGTCATCGAGTTGGTCGCCCCGGCGGTGCCGATCAGGGAGACGAGCAGAAAAGCGGCGATGGAAAACCAGGTGTATTGCCCCGAGGAGCTGTCGGTGCCAAAGATCTGGAACATCCACTCCGGCACCCGGAGGTGCAGCCCGTGAAATCCGCCGATCCGGGCGAAGCCGAAGGGGATGAGGACGATCGAAATGAGGATGGTCAGCACCGATTGCAGCCCGTTGACCACGGCCGAGGCCGCCAGTCCGCCGAGCATGATGAACACCGCCGCGAGTGCCGAGGCGGCAAAGTAAAATGGCGCCGGGGACAGGTAGGAGATGTAGGGCTGAAGCTGACCCCGGTCGAAGAGGCCCTTGAGGATATCGTAACGCCGGTGCTGGTCGGGGGTCAGTTCCTTCATCAGCCGGGTCTCGCGGAGCTGCACGAAGTCGCGGTAGTCAACCAGCTGCTGCTGCTCCACCCGGGTGTACGCGACGGGGGGCTTCAACATGATGGGCGCAAGCGTCTTGAAGGCGATGATGTTGCCCAGGCCGATCGTGATGATACCGATCAGGATGACGAGGATGGCATAAAACGCGGACAGAAACCGTTTGCCGAAGCGGTCCTCGAAGAGGTCCGCCGTGGTCGTGACCCGGACGCGGCGATTCCAGATGGGGATGAACCAATAGAACGGCGAAACCAGGAGCGGAATCAGCCCGAGCCAGACGCCGCTCACCCCCTGCCGATAGACCGAGCTGGCCGTGGTGGCGGCCTGGCTTGGGTCCGTCATGTTGCCGAAATTGAGGAAGAACTGAAACCACTTGCCCATCTTGCGGCCGCCCAGGAAGAAATCGTTCTCGTTCTTCACTTTGCGCGCCAGGAATTGCCCGACCGCGAGCACCGCGACGATGTAAACCAGGACAATGAGGGCGTCCGTGGGGTGGAGTCCTAGGAAAGTCATGCGGCGAGGGACAGCCTGAGTCTTTCAGGTTGCTGAGTCCATGAAAGAAAGCTGCCATCGTGCGGTTTGCCCAATCCCTGATACCCTTTGACGCCCAGGACACCAAACCGGCTTTGGATGCTGCAGGCAGCGATCATCGTCCTCGCGGGGTGGTATGTGTTTTCGCCCGCGCTCCATGGCGACTGGCTCTGGGACGACCACGAGATCCGCGATAATCCCACGCTGCACGAGGGCTGGCCCGGCCTCGGAAAAATCTGGGTCGCGCCCACCACCACGGACTATTATCCTGTTGAGGCCACCTTCCTTTGGGTGGCCTGGCATCTCTGGGGCGACAGCGTCGCCGGCTACCACCTGGCCAACCTCGGGCTGCATTTGGCGGGGGCATTCCTCCTTTGGCGCGTGCTCGCCCGGCTTGGGGTGCGGCCTGCCTTCCTGGCCGCCCTGCTTTTTGTCGTCCACCCCCTCGCCGTCGAGTCGGTCGCTTGGATCTCGGAAATCAAAAACACCCTGTCCCTGCCGTTCCTGCTGCTGGCGACGCTAGCTTGGATCGAATGGGATGAGGTAGCGCAGGCCGGGACCCGTCTCCGCCCCGCTGAACTCGGGGCTCCGCCGCGGCAAGCGCCTGCGCTTCTTTGGTATGTCGCTTCGCTCCTTGGTTTCCTCGTCGCCATGCTCAGCAAAAGCTCCGCCGTCATGTTTCCCGCGGTCCTGCTGCTCTACGCCTGGTGGCGGCGGGGACGGGTGGGGTGGGCGGACCTTCGCGCCACGGCGCCCTTTTTCCTCGTGTCCCTGATCCTGGGCCTCGTCGCGATCCATTTCCAGTCCGACCGCGCGATCGGCGACTGGCGGACGCCGGTGGCCGGCTTGCTCCCGCGAGCCGGCGGCGCGGGCCTGGCGCTGGTCTTTTATTTCTGGAAATGCGTCTGCCCGCTGGAGGTCATGCCGATCTATCCGGGCTGGTCGGCGGGCATGGCTTTGCTGGACGGGTGGTTTGCCTGGTTGACGATTGCCGGGGTGTTGCTCGGCCTGGTCCGGCAAGCGCGGTTGGGGCCGTCGCCCTTGGGCGCAGCGGCCCGAAATTCCCTCCTCGGCTTCGGGTGGTTCGCGCTTTTTCTGCTGCCGGTGCTGGGTTTCATTCCGATGGCTTACCAGCATATCGCGCCGGTGGGCGACCAGCTGGTCTACATTTCGCTGGCCGGAATCGTCGGCCTGGCCGCTGGCGCGGTCGGAGCTGTGCTTAAAGTGGCGCAGGCGGGAACCCGTCTACGCCCCGCTGAACGCGGGACTCCGCCGCGCCAAGCGCCTGCGCTGCTTCGGATCGTCGGGTGCACTGCGGTTGCCGCCATTGTCTTGAGTCTGGCGATCAAAAGTCATGCCTATGCCGGCGTCTTCGTAAACCAGGAAACCCTCTGGACCTACAATGCGGAGCACAATTCCCGGAGCTCCTCGGTCTACAGCAACCTGGGGTTCGTGCTGAACCGCAGCGGCCACCCCGGGCCGGCCGCAGTCAGCTACGAGAAGGCGGTGGAGCTCGATCCGGACGACGCCGAGGCTCAGGACGAATTCGCGGACCTGCTGGCGGGACAGAACAAAATCGCTGAAGCCAGGCCCCATTACGAGAAGGCGATCGCGGTCTACACGGCGGCGCTGCAGCGGGATTCAAGTCTCCGCGGTGTCAATAACCGCCTCGGCCTGGACCTGACCAAGGTGGGCCGCGCGGCCGAGGCGGTGGTCCAATTTGAGCAGGCGTTGGCGCGGAATCCCGTTTCCTACGAAGTTCACACCAACCTCGGCCTGGCGCTGTTCCACCTGGGCCGGATTCCTGAGGCGATCTCGCACTACGCCGCCGCGGCGCGGCTCAATCCGGGCTCCGCGACGATTCAATCCAACCTGGGTTACGCCCTCGTGGTTGCGGGCCGGCCGGCCGAGGCGTTGGTTCATTTCGAACAGGCCCTGCAGATCGATCCGGATTATCCCGGGGCCCACAACAACGCCGGGTACGCCTTGGCCCAGCTCGGCCGGTATGCGGAAGCGAGAAGCCAGTTCGAGGCAGCCCTGCGGCTCACGCCCGACGACGCAGAAGCGCGCTCGAACCTGGCCCGCCTGCCTCCGCCGCCACCCTGACCTCGGATCCATGCCCACCCTTGCACCTGAGAAAACGAGAACGCCCGCCGGCTCCGCGGTGGCGGGGGCGCTGCTGCTTTGCGGCGTGACGGCGATCGCTTATCTCCCGGCTTTGCGCAACGGTTTCATGTGGGACGACGACATGCTGGTGACCAAAAACGGGCTGATCCAGTCGGCCGCGGGACTGCATAAGATCTGGTTCACCACCCAGTCGGCGGACTATTGGCCTGTCACCCTGACGGCGTTCTGGGTCCAGTGGCGCCTGTGGGGACCGCACGCGCTGGGCTTCCATGCGGTGAACCTGGCGCTCCATCTGGCGGAGTCCCTGCTGCTCTGGGCCGTCCTGCGCCGCCTGCGCCTTCCGGGGGCCTATGTGGCCGCGTTCCTCTTCGCGGTCCATCCCGTCAACGTGGAGACGGTCGCCTGGATCAGCGAGCTGAAGAACCTGATGGCGATGCTGTTTTACCTGGCGACAATCTGGTTTTTCATCGGATCGGAAGAAGTAGCGCAGGCGTCCCGCCTGCAATCTGGGAGACGGCAGGCGGGGACGCCTGCGCTACTTCTCAGCCTTCTTTGCTTCATCCTGGCCATGCTCAGCAAGGGCTCGGTGGCGATCCTGCCGCTGATCCTGCTCGGTCTCATCGGCTGGCGGCGCCGAGTCGAGTGGGGCGACCTCGCGCGCCTGGCGCCGTTCTTCGCGGTGAGCGCCGCCCTGGCGGCGACCGACGTCTGGTTCCAGAAGCACGGCACGGCCGAGGTGTTCCGCCATGCGGGCAGCGGCGAGCGATTGCTGGGAGCCGGGGCGGCGGTCTGGTTCTACCTGGGCAAGGCCCTGTGGCCGGTGAACCTCATGTTTGCCTATCCCGGGTGGCAGATACGGGTGGCCGATCCGCTCTGGTGGATTCCGCTGCTGGCCGCGATTGCGATCACCCTCGCGCTCTGGCGCAGCGCCCGGGGATGGTGCCGCGCGGTCCTCTTTGCCTGGGGCTACTTCTGCGTTGCGCTGATCCCCGTGCTGGGATTCACCGACGTATACTTCATGAAGTATTCGCTGGTGGCAGACCGCTACGAGCATCTGGCGATCATCGGGGTCGTCGGCCTCGCGGGCGCGGGGTGGGCGCAAATCGCCTCGGTCCCGGTGCGCCGGCTGGCGGCGGGCGCGGTGATCCTCGTCCTCGCCGGGTTGACCTTTCGCCAGTGCCAGGATTATCGCGATGCGCGGACGCTCTTCCTCGCGACCCTGCGGAAGAATCCGCAGTGCTGGCTGGCCTACAGCTACCTCGGGACGACGCCGCCCGCGGCGGACCGTCCGGAAGGCATCGCCTACCTGGAGCAGGCCCTCGCGATCAAACCCGACTACGCCGACGCCCACTACAACCTCGGAGTTGCCCTGGCCGACAACGGCCACATGAAGGAAGCCATCGCCCAATACCGCGAGGCCCTGCGGCTCAGACCCGACTACGTTGACGCCCACAACAACCTCGGCGGCGCGTTGCGCGACACGGGCCGGCCGGCGGAGGCGATCGAGGAGTTCATCCAGGCATTGCGCCTCGATCCGGGCGACTACGTGGCGGAAAACGACCTCGCCGGCATGCTGGTGAACACTCCGGGCGGCTTGTCCGAGGCGGTTCGGCACTACGAGGCGGCCGCCCGGCTCGACCCCGACTCGGCGGCGATCCAGGCCAACCTCGGTTATGCCCTCGCCGCGGCCGGCCGGCTGCCCGAGGCCGTCGAGCACGACGAGCGGGCGCTGAGCCTCGATCCGAGGCTGGCCGCCGTGCGCTACAATCTCGGCGAGGCCCTGATGCGGGAGGGCCGCACGGCCGAGGCCGAGGCGCAGTTCGAGCAGGCCGGGCAACTCCGGGTGAGGCGCTGAATGGAACCCCGGATCCAGGTGTCCCGCCCGCCCGACGCGAATTCGCGGCGGAGCGTGCGGCTCGCGGGCGGGGTCATCGCCGCGGCGGCCCTGGCGGCCTACGCCAACAGTTTTCATGGGCCGCTGGTCTTCGACGACGTGGGCACGATCGCGGAAAACCAGACCATCCGGCACCTGTGGCCGATTTGGTCCGCCCTGCAGCCTCCCGCCGAGGGCATGCCCGTCACCGGCCGCCCGATCGCAAATCTCTCCCTGGCGCTCAACTACGCCTGGGGCGGCACGAACGTGTGGGGCTACCACGCGGTGAACCTGCTGATCCATATTTTGTGCGGGCTCACGCTGTTCGGCATCGTGCGCCGGACGCTGAAAACCCATGCCACGCTCATTGCATTCGCCGTCGCCCTGATCTGGACGCTGCACCCGCTCCAGACGGAGTCGGTGACCTACATCAGCCAGCGCGCGGAGTCGCTGATGGGGCTGTTTTACCTGCTGACGCTCTACGGATTCATCCGGTACGCGGATGAATCCGATGGCGAAAGGCGAAAAGCGGTAGGCGGAAATGCGAAAGTGGCCGGGGGATCGAAGTTTTCGCTTTCCGCTTTCCGCTTTCTGCTTTTGTCCCTCACCGCCTGCCTCCTCGGCATGGCAACCAAGGAGGTCATGGCGACGGCTCCGGTCATGGTGCTGCTCTATGACCGGACGTTTGTCAGCGGCAGTTTTCGAGAGGCCTGGCGGGTGCGCCGAAAGTACTATCTCGCGCTCGGGGGCACCTGGCTGCTGCTGGCCGCGCTGCTGGCCGGGTCCGGCAGTCGCGGCGGGACCGCGGGCTTCGCCGCGGAGATCCCGTGGCCGACCTACGCCGTCACCCAGTTTCGCGCCGTCGCGCACTACCTGCGCCTGGCGGTCTGGCCCGATCCGCTGGTGTTTTTCTACGGCTCGACCATTGGGGCGCCGGCGGGGGCGCTGGCGGTCGATGTCACCGTGGTCGTGGGGCTGCTGGCGGCGACGATTTGGCTGCTGTTTCGGCCGGCAACGCGGAAGGAGGTGGGGGTGGGCGGGGGTGAGGCCCCCCTTCGCCCCGCGGACGGGGACTTCGGCGGGCAGGCGCTCGGCTTTGCCGGCGCCTGGTTCTTCCTGATCCTCGCTCCCAGTTCCAGTGTGGTGCCGGTGGCCACGGAGACGATCGCGGAACACCGGATGTACCTGTCGCTCGCGGCGGTGGTGGCGGTGGGGGTGGGCGCGATCTTTTCCCTGGCGGCGGCGGTGGCCAGGTCCCGGTCCGCGCGGCCGGAGCGGCTGGCCGTCCTGCTGTGCCTGATCGTGGCCGCGGGGTGCGGGGCCGCGACCGCCCGGCGCAACGAGGATTACCGCAGCGAGCGGGCGCTTTGGCAGAAGACGGCGGACGCCTTTCCGGGCAACGCGGTGGCGCAGTACAACCTGGCGATCATGCTCGCGCGGGCGGGGAGGCCGGACGAGGCGATCGCGCGCTATCGGGAGGCGCTGCGGCTCAAGCCGGACTACTTTGAGGCCCGCAATAACCTGGGCGAGGCGCTGGCCGGCGCCGGCCGGTGGACCGAGGCGATCGACCAGTACCGGGAGGCGCTGCGGCTGGATCCCGGGTACGCGATGATCCACGTCAACCTCGGCGACGCGCTGCTTCACCTGGGCCGGCTGGATGAGGCGATCGCGAGCTACGAGGAGGGCGTCCGGGTCGAACCCGACAGCCCCAACGCCTATTTCCAACTCGGCGCCGCCCTGGTCCGCGCCGGCCGCGCCCCGGAGGCGATCGCTGTGTTCGAGAACTTGCTGCAGCTGAGTCCCGATGCCCCCGACGCACGAACCGAACTCGGCTACCTGCTCGCCCGGTCGGGGCGGCTGCCGGAGGCGATTGCGCAATTCCAGGAGGTGGCGCGGCTCCGGCCGGACGCCGTGGCGGCGCACGACAACCTGGGGTCGGCGCTCGCCCAGGTGGGGCGGACGGAGGAGGCGGCCGGGGAATTCGCGGCGGCCTCCCGCCTTCAGCCCGACAATCCCGAGCTGCATAACGACCTGGGCTGCGCCCTGGCCCAGCTGGGCCGGACGGCCGAGGCGCGGAGCCAGTTTGAGGCGGCGCTGCGCCTGGCGCCGAACGACGCGGAGGCGCGCGCCAACCTCGCGCGCCTTCCCCGCGACTAGCGATGGCCGCCCGTCCGCCTCTCCCCTCGCCGGCCGCGCGATCCCGCGGGGAAATTCTCCTGGCGGGAGCGGTCATCGTCGCGGCTGGGCTGGCGGCATACCACAACAGTTTCGGGGGCGAGTTTGTCTTCGACGACCTGCCGTCGATCGTCGACAACGCCACGATCCGGCATCTCGGAAACCTGGGAGCCGTGCTGAATCCCCCCGGAGGGGGATTCACCGTGAGCGGGCGGCCGGTGCTCAACCTCTCGTTGGCGGTCAATTACGCGATCAGCGGGTACGACGTCTGGAGCTACCATGCGCTGAACCTGCTGATCCATCTCCTGGCCGGGTTGACGCTGTTCGGGGTGATCCGGCGAACGCTGGACAGAATGCGTGGCACGGGCTTCCAGCCCGTGTTGGGAAACGAACATGGGCTAGAAGCCCATGCTGCATTTCTAGCGTTTGCCGTCGCCCTGCTCTGGACCGTGCATCCGCTCCAGACCGAGTCGGTCACCTACATTATCCAACGGGGGGAGTCGCTGATGGGGTTGTTCTACCTGCTGACGCTCTACGGATTCATCCGCTACGCGGATGAGTCCGAAGGCGGAAGGCGGCAAGCGGAAGGCGGAAAGGCGAAAGGGGATGGGGGTTCGAGGTTTCCGCTTTCCGCTTTCCGCTTTTCGCTTTTGTCCGTCACCGCCTGCTTCCTGGGGATGGCCACCAAGGAGGTGATGGTCTCGGCGCCGCTGATCGTGCTGCTCTACGACCGGACGTTTGTCAGTGGGAGTTTCCGCGCCGCGTGGGGAGCGCGGCGGCGGTACTATCTCGCCCTCGCTGGCACCTGGCTGGTGCTGGCGGCGCTGGTGGCGGGGAGCGCCAGCCGCGGCGGGACCGCCGGCTTTGGCTCCGCCATCTCTTGGTCGACCTATGGCATCACCCAGTTCCGTGCCGTCGCGCATTATCTGCGACTGGCGCTATGGCCGGATCCGCTGGTGTTCTATTATGGCATGGTGGTCGGCGGCCCGCCGGCCGATCTGGCCATCGGAATGGTGGTGGTCCTGGGCTTGGCGGCGGCGACGGTTTGCCTGCTGTTCTGGCCGGCGCGGCGGGAGGAGCCGGGGGTCGGCGGGGAGGATGCCGGCGCCCGTCCCGCGGGGCGGGACGGCGCCAAACGCGCCCTCGGCTTTGCCGGGGCGTGTTTCTTCGCGATCCTCGCGCCAAGTTCCAGCGTGGTGCCGGTCGCAACCGAGACCATGGCTGAGCACCGGATGTATCTGGCGCTGGCGCCGGTGCTGCTGGTGATGGTCGGCGGAATTTTCCTGGCTGCTGCCGCACTCCTGAAACCGGCGTCCGGGCGGGCGGCGCGCCTGGCGCTGGTTTGCTGCCTGGTCGCGGCCGTTGGTTTCGTCTTCATGACCGCGGCACGCAACCGGGACTATCGCACCAGGCTCGGGCTCTGGACGGTGACGGCCGCCGCCCTCCCGGACAATGAATTCGCCCAGTACAACCTCGGGGTCTACCTGGTCAAGGCCGGGGATCGCGCCGGGGGCATCGCCCATTACCGGGAGGCGGTGCGGCTCAGGCCTGATTATATTGAAGCGCACACCAACCTCGGGCTCACCTTGTCGGACAGCGGCCGCTGGCAGGAGGCGATTGCCGAGTTTGCGGAAGCGCTGGAGATCAATCCCGCTTATCCGAAAGCCCACTTCGATTTGGCGGTCACGCTGGGGCGGGAGCACCGCCTGCCGGAAGCGATCGCCGAATACGAGGAGACACTGCGTCTCCAACCTGGATATCCCGAAGCCGATCTGGACGCCGGCGACGCCCTGGCCGATGCCGGCCGGGTGCCCGAAGCCATCGCCCACTACGAGAAGGCGATGCGGCTCGAGCCCGACAATGCGGACATCCACAACAATCTGGGGATCGTCCTGGTCCGCGCGGGCCGGGTGCCGGAGGCGGTCGCGCAATTTCAGCGGGCGCTGCAACTGCGGCCGGATCACGCGGCGGCGCGGAAAAATCTCGCGGCGCTGCTGGCGCGCCTGTCGGCGCCCTAGCGCCGGCGTGTAGGGCGCGGCCCTGCAAGGTCTACCGTCGCGGCCCGGCACGAGGTTTCGTCCCCGCCCGGCAGACGGACGCCGGAGATTCGGCTACTCTCGGGGCCAGCCAATCGCAATCCCAGCCAACCACGATTACCTGCGCCCCGCGCCGACCACACCGAACGACACCGCAAGAACCGGAGATACCGCCATGATCATGATACCGAAGACCCCCGCCTCCTCGCCGACCATCCTCATCACCGGAGCCACCGGCCTGCTCGGCGGCGCGCTCGCGGCCGAGATGCTGGTCGGCGAGGAGTGGCCGAAGGTGCTGCTGCTGGTGCGCGCCGAGGACCTGAATCACGCCCACCAGCGCGTGGTCCGGTCCCTCGCACGATTCGTGGCCGATCCGGCCCAGCTCCGCCTGATCCTGCCGGAGCAGATCATCGTGGGCGACTTCACCCAGCCGGCCGCGTTCATCGAGGACGAGCGCCTGGCGACGATCCGCCGCGTGGTGCACTGCGCGGCGCTGACCTCGTTTGGCGTCACTGGCCGGGCCTTCACGACGAATGTGGACGGCACGCTGAGCTTCGTGCACCACATCCGGCAGGTCGCGACCATCGACCGGTTCCTCCATGTGAGCACGGCGATGATCTGCGGCGATTGTCCGCCGAAGCTGGTGCGGGAGGATGACTACCCCCGTTCGCGGGTGGACCACCTGGTCAGCTACACCGAGAGCAAGTCGCAGGCCGAGAAGCTGCTGCGGCTCACCCTGCCGGGATTTCCGCTCGTGATCGTCCGGCCCTCGATCATCGTCGGGCACACCGCGCTCGGCTGCACCCCCTCGTCCAGCATTTTCTGGGCGTTTCGGATCTCCGACGCGCTGGGCATGATCATCTGCCGGGAGGACAGCCGCATCGACGTGGTGCCGGTGGACTACGCCGCCCGGGCCCTGCAGACGCTGCTGCTCAAGCCGCGCCTGGCGCACTCCAGCTACCACATCTCGGCCGGCGAGGAATCGAGCTGCACCTGGGAGGAGATCGCGGAGGCCTTCGGCAAGACGGCGGCGTGGAGCAACGGGGCTCCGCGCACGGTCACCGGCTATCGCACCGCCACGGTCGCGGAGATCGAGACGCGGAAGGCCGAGTTCGACGGGCTGTTTGGGCGCTGCAACAAGAACTTCATGATGAAGGCGATCAAGCTCTACGGGGCTTTCTCCGGGCTCAACACCGTCTTCGAGACCAGCCGCCTGCGCGCGGAGGGCGTGCCGCCTTCGCCGCGTTTTTCCGAATATCTCGACGCCTGCCAGCAGTCCTCCTCCGCCTATTCGATCGCGGACCAGATGCTGATCGACTTCGCCTGAGGCCCCGGGCCGTCCCGCCATGAACGTCCCCGAGCTCATCCGCGAATACGGCTACGCGGCCATCGTGATCGGCACCTTCTTCGAGGGGGAGGCGATCATGCTGGCTGCCGGCGTGGCGGCGAGCGCCGGCCTGCTCAGCCTGCCGCTGGTCGTGGCCGCGAGCATGGGGGGGATCTTCGCGAGCGACATGGTCTGCTTCCTCCTCGGCCGGCTGGCGGGGCCCCGGCTGTCGCGGTGGTTTCCGCGGATGTACGCGCGCCTCGGGCCGGTCTTCGGCCTGGTCGAGCGCCACAGTGAAAAGCTGATCATCTTCTACCAGTTCTTTCCGGGACTCTGCACGGTCACGCCGGTGGCTTTCGGCATGAGCCGCATCCCGGCCCTGCGCTTCATGACCCTGGATCTGGTGGGCAACGCGCTTTGGACCATCGTGTTCTCGGTGGGCGGGTATTATGCGGCCACCGGCGTCCGGTCGATCGCCTCGACGCTGCAGGGGTGGGCGCCGATCATTTACGGTTGCATCGCGGTGGTCCTGGCCGTGTGGTTCATCCGGCGCGAGCGCCGGCCGGTCGGGCGCTATTCCTAAGTGCTGCCCCGTTTCACGGTTTCAAAGCTACTCCTTTCCCTCTCCCTTATCTGCCTGGGTGGCCGGGCGACGCCGGGCCGGGCGGCGGATGAACCTCCCGCGGCGCAGGAGATCGGATTTTCTTCCAGCGTCACGGGCTCGAGCCGGCTCACCACGGGCGCCGGGATGGCGGTCGAGGACCAGTCGGCGGGCTACGCGAGCGTCACGATCCTGGAGCGGCAGGCCCTCGGGGGCGGTTCGTGGTACTTCGACTGGGGCGGCCAGTATGAGGACTATGCCTTCGGCAACCGCGGCAGCTTCCCGATCAACCGCCTGCAGGACGTTGCCGCAAATTTCGGCCTGGAGTACTATCTCAAGTCCGAGCAGGTCGCCTCGCTGACAGTCAGCCCGGGGCTTTATTTCCAGAACCACCCGGGCGAGGCCGGCGGGGATGCGCCCGTCCAGCTGGTCTCGGGCGTTCCCATCGTCGGGCCGTTGAGCGGGGTCGTGGGGGCGATGGACGGGAGGTTGTATCACGAACCGTTGCCCATCTTTGGCCTGGTCTGGATCATCAGCCCGGACGTGCGGCTCGAGGCGGTCTATCCCAACCCGTCGCTGATCGTGACCTGCGGCAAGGATCTCGAGGCCAAGCTCATCGGCGAACTCGTCGGCGGCGCTTTCGCCACCGATCCCAGCCCGCAGCGGACGCGGGTGGAGTATTACGGCTACCGGGTGGGCGGATCGATCGCTTACCAACTCGGGCGGGGGTTCGAGCTGGACGGAGGCAGCGGGGTCGAGCTGGAGCGGGTTTTCGATTTCTACCAGGAGTCGCGGCGGATCAACGCGGCGAGCGCCCCCTATCTCGAGTTGAGCATTGTCTACCGCTAGCTAGTGCGGGCTGACGGTCGCGGGCGGCGGCGCGGGCAGCGGGAAGCTGCCCGTCCCCGGGATGGTGGCCTGCGGGTTGCTGAACGACGGCCAGGGAGACGCCGGCAGGTCGGCCGGATCGGTCCAGATCATCGACGCGCCGGTAGCGGAGCCGGCGCGGGCATCGGCTCCGGCGGCGTTGAACCGGATGCGCAGGATGGCGGGCGGGGCGTGGGAGGTGATGACCTCGCTGACGGG
>Ga0302319_10010568_pt1 | contig 17583 bp, 15 predicted proteins | sample Bog_T0_2_FD_203319 | JGI IMG/M metagenome (GOLD analysis project Ga0302319, IMG submission 203319) | Peat permafrost microbial communities from Stordalen Mire near Abisko, Sweden - Bog_T0_2 | ecosystem: Environmental > Terrestrial > Soil > Wetlands > Peat | place: Sweden: Abisko, Stordalen Mire...
TGAACGCGACATCGGCAGGACTCGGCCTGACAGTCTCGACGAGCGCGGTCCAGTTCAATCTCGGCACCAACGCAGTCGCGACAACCATGACCCTTACTGGCGGACTGAACCTTACGGTCCAGAACGCAAACTTCGGCGGCACGGGGACTTCGCAGAACCCTGGCCAGCAGTATATCTTCGTACTGAACGACGGATCGGCGGGAGCGACGTCTGCCCTCACTGCCGCAAAACCGGCGGGTGGGGTAGCCGCCGCGACGCAGGATCTCGGCAACGGGAGCACATCCACCTCGTATGCGACGGCGTTCGACTCAAGCGGGAACGCGACCCAGCAGGTCAACGTCATCAGTGTCAACGTGGGGCCGGCATCAGGACTGACGACCCAGGCCGGGCAGACCACGGCCATCAATGACCTGGTGACTGCCATGAACGCCACCGGGTTCGGCGCCTCGGTGGACAACAACAACAACCTGTCGATCGCGGGCAACAACGTCTCCCTGACCGGCGCAGCGACGACAATCACCAACACGGCCGTCACCATTGCCGCATCCCAGCTGACAGGGGCGGCGGCGACCATCGCGGCGGTGTCCGGCGCGGTCAACAAGCTCGGCAACATCAGCGCCCAGCTGGGAGACGCGTCGAACCAGATCTCCGGCCTGCAGAGCTTCACGTCCTCGCTCAGCAACGCGCTGACCGCGGGTGTCGGCGCCCTGACGGACGCCGATCTGGCCACCGAAAGCGCGAAGCTCACGTCGCTGCAGACCAAGCAGCAGCTCGCGATCCAGTCGCTTTCCATCGCCAACCAGCAGCCGCAGTCCCTGCTGTCGCTGTTCAAGTAAGTCCGGCTGGCGGCCGGGCATGAGCGCCCGGCCGCCTTGCCTGCCTGACACCCACGGTTTGCAGAGGGATACAGATGGCCTATGATCCTGTCGCCAAGTACCAGCGTGCCAGCGAGGCCTCGGCTCCGCCGCGTGACACGGAAATCATGGCGTTCGGGTTCGTCAACCGCCTGCTTGGCGATGATCAGGACGCCCGGAAGCGGATGAAGGCACTTGGCAAGAACCACGAGCTCTGGTCACTGCTGCTGAAAGACCTGTCGCGCAGCGGCAATGCCGTTCCGGAGGGGCTGAAGCAGCAGCTTGTTTCGCTCGGCGCCTGGTCGATGCATTACAGCGTAAAGGCCATGTGCACAGGCCTGCCAGTCGGTCCGCTCATCGAGGTGAACAGGAACATCGTGGACGGGCTGCGTGCCCAGGCCCCCAATCACGTCCCCGCCCCGGCCTGTCCGGCCGCCGCCCCGTTTTCGGCATCAATCGCGGTCTGACCGCGTTCTCCGCAGACATGGCGTACGGGAGGATCCAGCAGCGCGGCCGGCGCCTGCAGATCAACGAGCCATCGGCGGAAGGCGCCAGGCAGCGACCTGGCGATGCCAGCAGCCGCGCTGATGCAGTCCGGCAGCATTTCAGGCAGCGTCAGGCACTCCTCCCGGTTGGCCGCCGCGGCCTCCGCCAGTGACAGCAGGTCACCCCGGATCTCCGGCGCAAACGCCGGGCGCAGCCGTCGCGGACCGGGCAGCCCCCAGATCGGGCTGACGCGCGTCGCCCGCCCGATCAGGGCTGGCCCGGAACCGTCATCCGCCGGGTCGCCTCCATCAATCCGCTCCCCAAGCAGCGCCATGATCCTGCGGACAGCGCGCGCTGTGGCCTGGCAGCCATCGCTGATGGGAGCTGTTGCCAGCAGCCCGGCCAGCCGGAGTTCGGCGCCAGCCGGGAGCGTCTCCGCAGCGGCGGCGAAGTGATCCGCCGCCAGGACGATGTTTTCGTGGGCGTGCCGGACAGGCCGGGACACCCACGCCGGCGCCGTGGCGGGATCGTCAGTCCAGGCGTCCGGGACGGGTGGCCACCCGGCTGGCAGGCATGGCGTCAGCCCGGCCACGATTTCAATGCCATCGGGGCGGATCCGCTCCAGGAATTCGGGCTGGAGGTACTGCTGATGGCAGATTTCCGGCCTGACGCCATGGGCGCTGCAGGCGTCCCGGATCGCTTCATCCGCTGCCCAGTCAACCTTCTCCGCATCCGACAGGACCGCGATGTCGATGTCGCTCGACGGTCTCGCCTCGCCCCTTGCCCGTGAGCCGTGCACGAGCAGCCTGACTCCGCGTGCGCCGATCGCCGCCGCGAGATCCGGCAGGATGGCCGGAAGCAGCGCCTGGTCCACCGGACGGGGCGCCGGCGCGTCGCGCATCACCATCCGAACGGCATCCGCCGCCATCGTGGCCTATCCTCTTCCCGGCCGTTCCGGCATCGGCCCGGCACATGCCCGGCCCCACTGCAAGGAACTGCCGCCGCCGCCGCGTGGGCGTCGGCCAGCAGCGTGGCAAGCCGCCATGACAGGCAAGCCAAATCCTTTCGGAGAGCGCTGCCAATCCTTGCTGGCAAAGGTCGGCAAAGGTCGGCAACCGCCAGGCATCAGGGCGGAGCAGCCGCCCCGATCTGATCAGCGGTCAGGCGCTCTGGGGGGTGCCGGCGTCCGGAGCGGATGGCGGCGACTCGGCTTTCTGCAGCCAGCAGCCGATTTTGCCCAGGGCTGTCGGCTTGTCCGTCTTGTCCAGCGCCGCGAGTTCGCCTGCCAGCCTGTCCATTGCGGCTTCGTATATCTGCCGTTCCGAAAAACTCTGTTCCTGAGCTTTGGGCGCCCGGTAGAGGTCGCGCACCACTTCGGCTGTCGCCACCGGGTCTCCGGAGTTGATCTTCGCCTGGTACTCAAGAGCCCGGCGTGACCACATCGTGCGCTTTGTCCTGGCGCGGCCCTTCAGCACCCTCAGCGCCTCGCCGAACTGCCTTTCGGTTGCGAGCTTGCGCAGCCCGGAGCTCCGTGCCTTTGACACGGGAACGCGCAGGGTCATCCGGTTTTCTTCGAACGTTATGTGAATCAGCTCAAGTTTCTCACCAACGATCTCTTCGACGCCGATCTTCTCGACTGTGCCAACCCCATGGGTTGGGTACACGACGTGGTCGCCTGCCGTGAAAATCTCGAAATTCGACGGGGCGCGGGGAGCGCTCCGGTCTCCGGGCCGCATGGACCGGCGGTCGGTCCCCGCGAAGCCATGGCGCCCGGGCTGGCTGGCGGCCGCGATGGCCGGGGCCAGCGGGGGCACCGATTCGGCTGCCGTTATGGCAATGCCGTCGGCTTCAGGCACGATCATCGGCTTGGGGCTGAAGCCGACGGCGTTTGCTGCCGGAGTTCCCTGAACGGGGAGCGGTTCATCCGCGGCGATGGGGCCTGACGTCCGGGAGGAAGCGTCCGCTGGACAGCCGGTCCCCGGAGTCCCGGCGTCCGGTGCGGCCATGCCGCCGGCTGCAGGCACGGTCACCGGCTCTGCGCCGGTGCCGGATGCTGGTGTCGCCATATGAACGGGAAGCGGTTCATCCGCGGCGATGGTTTCTGACGGCCGGGATAAACCGCCCGCGGAACAGCCGGGTTCCAAAGTCCCGGCGGCCGGTGTGGCAATGCCGGCTTCAGTCACCGACGCCGTCGGCCCGGGGCTGGCGCCGGTGGCGGATGCTGGCGGAGTCCCCTGAACGGGAAGTGCATTTTCCGCTGCGATGGCGTCTGACAGCCGTGGGACAGCGGCCGCAGAACAGTCAGTTTCCAGAGCTTCCGTTGCGGTTCCGTCGTTGGCGAGATGCATGCTTGCTTTCCAAACCCGATGCTGGCGTAACAGAGACGCGGGCGAACGGTGCGCCTACCACATTCGCGGCCAAAATTGGAGAAAAACGTATTGCTTGGCGGCTGCGGCCAGCAAAAATGCCTTTGCCTGATCGTGCGGCCAGCCATCATCCGCCGGTCCGCACCGGAGCGGCGGAGCCGCCGCCTGGCTCGCCGGCCACTTGCCCGTTAACCGCTTCTTAAGTCCGTGGGATGCACCATGCCTCCCGCTTCCGGCATCACCGAAGCCGGCGCAACTTCGCGGACGTCATCATGGTCCAACTGGTCACCCTGCTTCCGGCAGACAACGGAGCCGCCGCACCCTCTGGCAGATGCGGTTCCACGTTGGCGCCGGATTTCCGGCAAGGCGGACGGACATGAGCGACAGTGTCGGCGGCCTGTCGGCTGTGAGCCTCTACGTGCAGGTCGCCAAGAACGAACCTGCCGAGGTGACGCAGTTTGAGGGCTACGATGCGGCGACGAAGACAGAGGCGGCCTGGTTCCAGAAGCAGGCTCCGACCCTTACCACGCCGGATGCCCTGCTGAAGGACTACCGCTCCCTGCAGGTCGTGCTGAGCGCCTTCAACATGTCCGCCGACATCGGCGACACGGCGCTGCTCAAGCAGCTCATGACACAGGATCCCACGGCATCGAGTTCGCTCGCACAACGGAGCGGAAACCCGGATTTTCTCCGCTTCGCGCAGCAGATGTCCACATGGCAGCCGCCGCCGCTCTCAAATCCGACCTCGGTTGCCGCCATCGTCAGCCAGTTTGCGACCAGCAATTATGAGGCCAGCGAAGGACAGCAGTATCCCGGGATGCAGGAGGCGCTGTATTTCCGCCGCATGATCGGCTCGGTGACATCGGTCAATCAGCTGATGGCCGATGCGACATTGACCAAAGTCGCTGTCGGCGGCGCCGGGCTGCCCCAGCAGTTCGGGCTGCTGGATTATTCGCAGCAGGTGCCGATCCTGACCAAGGCCATCGATCTGACGAAATTCAAAAGCCCGGCCTATGTCGACCAGTTCGTGGAGCAGTATCTCATCCAGAACCAGGCGTCGCAGTCAGGATCCGCGAGCGCGACCGGTATCCTGTCGCTGTTCAGCGGGTCTGGTGCAAGCCAGGGGACGGACCTGCTGTCCACACTGTTTGCCGGATCATCGTCCAGCTCCGGGAGCAGCAGTTCGCTGCTGGGCGCCCTGTTTTCGACCACCGCCTGAGCGGCCTGAGCCGGGGAAGGCAGTGCGGCTGCCCCGGCGTCCAAGCTGCATGCGCTGCCGGGCGCGGATTGAACCCGGCCTGTTGCTGCGGTAGACGACGTCTGCCGGATGGCGGACAGAGCAGCAAAACAATGAACCGCAAACAGCGCCGGGCAGAGGAGAAACGTGGCGGGCAGGGCCAGGGAGCGCCGCCTGCCGTCCGGGACCTCTTCGCCGCGGGCCTTCAGCACTTCCAGGCCGGGCGTCCGGGTGAAGCCGAGTGGCTTTGCCGGCAGGTTCTCGCCGCCAACCCCCGCCATGCCGACAGCCTGCACCTGCTTGGTGTGATTGCCCACCAGGGCGGACGCCCGGATCTGGCGGTTGACCTGATCGGCAAGGCAGCCGCGATCAATGCCAGGGAGGCCCATTACCACAACAACCTCGGAAACGCGCTGAAGGACCTGCGGCGGTTTGGCGACGCAGCAGCCTGTTACCGGAAGGCCATCGGACTCAAGCCCGACACTCCCGAGGTCCATATCAACTTGGGCGAGGCCATCAGGCTGCAGGGGCGCGCCGATGAGGCGGCCGCATGTTTCCGCAGGGCCATCGGATTGAATCCAGGCCCTCCGGTGATGGCCGGCGCGCAGACCAGTCTTGGCACCGCGCTGGCGGAACAGGGGCGCATGGACGAGGCGGCCGCCTGCTATGCCGAGGCCATCAGGCTGCAGCCCGACTGTCCCGATGCGCACAACAACATGGGAGAGGCGCTGAGGCTGCGGGGCCGGCTGGACGAGGCCGCCGCCTGTTTCCGCAGGGCGCTCGAAGCCAGGCCGGACTATCCGGAGGCCCACGTCAACATGGGCGCCGTGCTTGCGGAGCGGGGCCTGCTGGAGGAGGCCGCTGCCTCGTGCCGCAAGGCCATCGCGCTGAGGCCTGCCTATCCGGAGGCTCACAACAACCTGGGCGCCGTGCTCCAGCAACAGGGGCGCCTGGAAGCGGCGGCCGCATGCCACCGCACTGCGATCCGCATCAGGAACGACTACCTGGAAGCGCACGTGAACCTCGGAGCCGTGCTTGCGGATCTGGGGCATCTGGATGAGGCGGCCGCCTGTTGCCGCATGGCGATTGTGCTGAAGCCAGATCATGCAGACGCACACTACAGGCTTGGCAATGTCCTTGGGGAGCAGGGGAAGCTTGACCAGGCGCTCGCCTGCTATGGCACCGCCCTCGGCATCAAGCCCGGGCTCGCGGGGGCGCACAGCAGCATGGGCCTGGTGCTTATGCGGATGGGACGGCTGGACGAGGCTGCCGCATCTGGCCGCGTGGCCGTCCGCCTCGGCCCGGATTCGCCGGACGGACATTTCAACCTCTCGCTGGCACTGCTGGCGCTGGGGGATTTGGCCCAGGGATGGGAAGAGTACGAATGGCGGTGGAAGACACGGCTCATGCAGGGCCGCCGCCACTTTCCGCAGCCTCAGTGGCGCGGGGAAGCGGCCGGGGGGCGGACATTGCTGGTTCAGGCCGAGCAGGGTTTCGGCGACACCATCCAATTCTGCCGCTATGCCACATTGGCGGCCGCCCGTGGCCTGCGGGTGATTTTGGAGGCCCAGAAGCCGCTGGTCAGGCTCCTCCGCTGCCTTCCCGGGGTCGATCTTGTCGTGGAACAGGGTGACGGGCCGCCGCCCTTCGATCTCCAGTGTCCGATGCTCAGCATGCCACTGGCCTTTGGAACCACCGTCGGGACGATTCCCAGCGCCGCATCCTATCTGGAGGCCGATGCGGCGCTGGCTGCCGCGTGGCGGGCGCGCCTTTCGGCGGTGGCCGGCCATGATCTCCGGATTGGCCTGGTGTGGGCGGGCAATCCGGGGAGCGAACTGCCCTCGATGGCAGCGCGCGACCGGCGGCGTTCGGTGGCCCCGGATCTGCTGGCGCCCCTGTTCGGTTTGCCGGGATTGCGGTTCTTCAGCCTGCAAAAAGACGGGCCAGCGGCGCCAGGGGGTTTTCCGCTGACCGACTTCATGGGCGGGATGGGAGATTTCGCCGACACCGCAGCCCTCGTCGCCGGCCTTGACCTGGTCATCTCTGTCGACACCGCCGTCGCCCACCTGGCCGCGGCTCTGGGCAAGCCGGTCTGGCTGCTGGACCGCTTTGATCACTGCTGGCGCTGGCTCGCCGGGCGGCGCGACAGCCCCTGGTATCCGTCGCTGCGCGTCTACCGCCAGCCCCGGCCGGGCGACTGGGCGCCGGTCATTGCGGAGGTTGTCCGGGATCTCCGGAGCCTTGCCGGACGCTCGGCTGATCCTGAAGCGCGGCCCGGGACGCCGTGGCCAGGCCAGGACGGGCACTCAGATATCAGCCAGTTTTTGCAGGTCGCCGGCAACTTCGGCCAGCAGTGATTCCCAGTCACCGGGATTCGGCTGGCGGTAGAGCCGCAGAGACGGATACCAGGGGCTGTCGCGCCGCCCGGCGAGCCAGCGCCAGCAGGCATCATACCGTGACAGCACCCACACGGGACGTCCCAGGGCACCGGCCAGGTGGGCGACAGCGGTGTCGACCGAGATGACGAGGTCAAGGCCGGCGACGAGGGCTGCGGTGTCATCGAAGTCCGCCATTGCCGCCATGGGGTCGGCCAGATCCATGCCTGGCGGCGGGTGCGCCGTTTCGGCGGCGGCGCCGAGCTGCAGGCTGACAAAGCGCACCCCGGTGACGCCGGCAAGCGGGGCGAGCCTGGCCAGCGCCATGGAGCGGCGGCGGTCCATCGCGTGGATTTCCGGCATGCCGGGGCGCGGCGATCCTGCCCATGCCAGGCCGACGCGCAGCCCCTTGCCGCCAGTCCATGCGTCGAGGCGCGCACGCCAGACAGCGGCTTTCAGCGGGCATGGCTCGAGGTACGGCGTGTCTCCGGGCACGGTCTCGAGCCGCGTGCCGAAAGCGTGGGGAAGGCTTACCATCGGGCAATGCAGGTCATGGGGCGGCAGCGCCTCGCCGCGGGCGGCGACGGCGGCGATTCCCGGCATGCTCCGGCGCACCAGCCCGGCCAGCGGCGCCTGCACGCGCAGCACCACGCGGGCACCCCGCGCCGCCAGGGCCGGCGCATAACGGACAAACTGCAGGGTGTCGCCAAACCCGCCCTCGTCGTGCAGCAGGATGGTGCGGCCATCCGGCGACTCGCCAAGCCATTGTCGGCCCGCCACCCCATGGGGCAGCGTGCCAGGCACGCGCCAGCGCCACTCGAACTCGGCGAAGCCGCGGGCGAAATCCCCCGATGCCAGCAGTGCCGTCGCGCGGTTGGTCCGCACCTCCGCGTCGTCAGGCGCGAGGTCCGCCGCCGCCTCGTGCACCGCGAGCGACTCCGCCATCCGCCACTGCTCGTGCAGGGCCACACCCAGGTTGGTGCAGGCGTTCGCGTCGCCGGGGTTGCTGCGCAGCGCCGCGACATACGCGGCAGTCGCCTCGGCATACCGTTGCTGGCGCTGCAGCGCGGCACCAAGGTTGCTGAGCGCAGCCCAGAAGCCCGGCTGCGCGGCCAGCGCGGCGCGGCAGGACGCCTCGGCCTCCTCATGCCGCTGGCCGAGATTGAGGACGGCGCCGAGATTGTTCAGCGCTTCGGCGTCGAGCGGCGCCGCCTGCAGCATTGAGCGGTAGGCCGCTTCTGCCGCCGGGAGGTTCCCGGCGGCAGCCTCCTGCGCACCGCGCGCCAGCAGCGCCAACCGATCCATCCCGAGTTTCCCTGTGCCGCCGCCGCATGATGTGCCGCGGCGGTTAACGGGGCGTTAGCCTGCCATGGCAGGCAGGCCGGCGGCGGGCGTCCGGCCGCCCTTCCCGCACCCCCGCGCAGGAGGGCAAGCGGCGCCGTCACCGACTGGTCATGGCGCCCAACAGCGACATGCTTCCGCACCCCCAGGCATGGAGGCAGCCCCGGTGATCGCAAACATGCCACACCCCTGGACGGGGGCACAGGCGCGCCCGTCCGGCCGGGCTCATTCCGCCAGTTCCCTGGCGTCGGCGCCAGCCGTCTCCGCCAGGCGGAACACCTCCGCCATCGGGAAAGTGGCGCGCATGCCGGTCCGGAACCTCTCCGGGATGCAAGCCTCGAAGCCCGGCATCGGCCGCCCTTCGGTCGCCAGGCCCTCGCGCCTTGCGACCTCGACGGGCAGCGGGAACCTCGGATCCAGGATCCACGCCGTCACGTCGTCCGTCGCGGCGCGGATCGCGCGGCCAAGCCCCTGGCGGAAGCGGCGCTGCGCGTCATAGACCGCTGCCATGAAGAGCGATGCTTCGGCCCGCTTGAACTCCCATCCCTTCGCGATCAGGGAATCGAGCAACGCCTGGCGCTCGGCGGTGTCAAGCGGCGCGAAGGGAATCCTGGGGATCACGAGGTGTGACAGCAGCCCTGGCAGGTTCACGCCTTCCCATGCTGCTGGCGAGACAAGGATGCCCCGGCGGTCCTTGCGGAAAACGTCAAGCAGGTCCGCGAGCCGGTTGCCGCGCATCTGTTCGAGCGGGGCAAGGCCGCGGGAGCGCAGGAGGGCGCCCAGCGACTCGGTGTCGCGGAAGCTCGTCGTCAGGACCAGGCAGCGCCCGCCGCGCGCCGCCGCCGCCGCCACGCCGGATGCGGCGTATTCCAGCCATGCCGGATCGGACTGCCCGGCGTTCTCGGAATCTTCGTCTTCGGCCAGGCGCTTGGTCGGTGACGGCACGCGCGGGTCGGCCAGCACAAAGGACAGCTTGCCGAACCGCTTGGGCGCGAAGCGGCCGGAAATGCTGTCGGCGAAGTTGTCCCCGAGCAGGCCAATGTCGTTCCTGAACTGGTAGAACGGGCGCGGCGAGCCGGGCGCGTCCAGCGTGGCCGATGTCATCACCAGATTGCGCAGGAACGGCGGCGCGTCAGGCCGCGGGTTCCACAGCCTGGAGCACAGCCTGCCAGGCTTGAGGGGGACCACCGAGAAGCCCGCGTACGAGCGGACCGGCGACCATCTCAGGGCGGGCACATGGTTGTCCGACATGTCCTCGCAGGAGTCCGCGAACTGGTTCAGCTCCACGGCCATCTGGTGCAGGGAAGCGACATCGTCGGCGGGAAGCTGTTTGGTCGCCCCGGCGCGCGCCAGCGCCGCCGCGATATCGCCTGCCCGCTTGCGCGCGGCCTCCCGCAGGTCGGATGTGCTCCATTCGCCGAGGTTGACCGAGTCGCCCTGGGCATGGCGGTGCACCGAGCCGGCGTTCTCGGCCCGGACACTGTCGAACCAGACAGACGCGTCATCGATGGCGCGGCGGAGATCGCGGCCTGCGGCGCCAGGAATGGCCGACGCCGCCGACCGGAGCATCGGAATCGAAATCTTTACCGAGAACACGTCGGCGGCCACGCGCGGCAGCCGGTCGGCCTCGTCCACCACGCCGAGCCTGAACGGGGGCGTGTCATCCTGGCTGAGCCCCAGGATCACGCTGTTCCAGCGCAGCATGCTGCGCGCGAGCAGGGCATGCGTGACCACCACGATGTCGGCCTCGGATGCGGAAGCCAGGTGTGTCCGGAACGCTTCCGCATCTTCCCCGTCAGACCCGACGAGGCAGATGTCGGCCTCCCGGACCCCTGGCGGAAGCGGTCCGTTGCGTTCCGTCCATGAGCGGATGGTGCCGTCGCCGAATCTGTCGCTGGCCAGCGAAGCGAGCGCGTCCGAGGCTTTCCTGGAGAGTCTGGAATCGTCGGCCATCGCCTGCTTCAGTTCGGTCACGCGCGATGGCGAGATGAAATTGCGCAGCCCCAGGCGCGGCGCTGCCCGCAGCACGCGCCCCGTGACGGCCCGGACGGCGTCAGCCGCGACCGGCAAGTCCTCTTCCAGGATCTGGCGCTGGAGCAGGAGGGTGTAGGTCGAGATGACCCCGCGCATCCGTCCCGCCGCGAGCGCCAGCCCGAGCGGAACCAGGTAGCCCAGGCTTTTGCCTATTCCGGTTTCGGCATCCAGGAGCGCCACCAGGCCACGCTCGCCGGCCGGGGCGGAGAACGCGCGCGCCACGCGCATGGCGTAGTCGACCTGGGGCTCCTGGCGCGCGTAAGTCCGGCCGCGGGTTGCCATCGCCCCGGCAATGGGGCCGTCCTCGGCGAAAGCGCCAGCGGTCATTTCCGTCAGGTCTGCCACTCGGGGGCCGCCTTTCATCATCCACTGCCGCCGGGCGGCACGCATTCATAGCCCGGGCCGGGCCGGATGGCACGGTGTGCCGGGATCCAGGCGCCACCGCCCGTGGAGCCACCCCGTTGCCTGCCCGCGGATGGCACCGGCCCGGCTCATGCCGTTCCCCCGGGGCAGGCGCGCGGGCGGCACAATCCCCCGGGAAACATCACTGCATCAGGCTGCCTTTGGCGCGAAGAAGTCGAACTTGCCGTCGCGCAGCGGCTCCCCGAACGATTCGGCCATGCCGCGCAGCCGTTCGGGAATGTCCAGCCCCTCGAAGGGCTTCAGCGCGAGCTCGCCGATTTCCTCGTAACGGCCGAGGTCGCCGCTGCGGAGACGCACGCGCCACGTTCCCGAGATGATGCCGCAGCCATGGTTGCCGTGGGCGCCGATGATGGGCGCCAGGGCAAGGCGGTCGAGGGCCAGCAGGAACAGGCCGACCTCGTGCTCATTGACGCGCAGCAGCGTGAAGTCGTGCCTGAGCCTCGTTCCGGCGGGAATTGCCTCATAGCCGGACAGCGGCATCAGCACGGAAACGTCGACCCCCGCCTCGGCCTCCCGCTTCTCAATCTCGGATTTCAGGGCCGCCGCCTCTTCCTCCAGGCGCTTCTTCTCCGCCGGCTCCTTTTCCCGCCTTGCCGCCTTTTCGAGGTCGCGCTGGCGCTGGCGCTCGCGGGCGGCGAGCGCCTTCCGCTGGGACATCTCCAGCCACTGGGTGCGCCCCTCCGGGGCCAGGGCGACCAGGGCATCGCCTCCGCCAGAAAAGTCGTCCCTGCGGACACCCCTTACAACATCGACCCGGATGGGCGCTGTCGGCCTGGCATGCCCGACGTTGAGGCGCCCCTTGTCCCACGGCGCGCCGGCGCCGAACAGGCCGATGAGCGGGTTCCGGTCCCGCCGTGCCTGTGCCCCGAGAATGTCGGCCTTGTCCTCCTTCTCCGAACCCTTAACGCCGCCGTTGCGGAGGTAGTAGGCGTCATCGACCCCGAACGGGGACGGGCCGTCCTCGCCGGCGAGGCCGTAGCGGACAACCTCCTCCGCCATCCGGCGCAGGCGTCCGCGGATGCCGCTGCCGGGGAAGTAAGGGACCAGCTCGGCGCTGCCGCCGTCGACGGTGATGGACATCCGCGGCAGCGGGGTTGGCGGGTCGGAGAGCGGAGTCGGCGCGGGCGTGCCTGTCGGCGTGTTGGGCGGCGACGTCGCGAGCTGGCTGACGGCGGTGATTTCGCCCTCTAGGCGAAGGGAGAGCAGGCTGTGCATGCTGTGTTGTCCTGGCTGTCAGTTTGCGCGGAAAAGGCGGAGCAGGCCGAATCCGAACGCGTGGCTCCGGCCGATACCGTGTTCAAGGGTGTGCCCGAGCCGCTCAGCGTCGGTCACCTCGAGTTCGCCTTCGAACAGCGCGCTCTCGCGGGAGATGCGCACGCCCTTTCGGATCATGCGAACGGTGCGCCACCGCACGGACGGCTCACCGACAAGCTCGAAGCCGCAGCCGCTTGCCCGTTTGGCGAGCCAGCTGATCCTTGCTGCCCTGTCGCCGACGGGCAAGCGGTATTTCTTGCCGCTGTCGCTGACCACAGGGGACGCTTCGAGGCGGAACAGCCGGCGCTCGCCGGCAAGCGGCGTCTCAACCGGGATGGCGGACGCGGCAATGCCGTCCGGCAGGCTGCGGGAGCGGATGAGGACAATGGGCGCGCGGTCGCGCTCCATGGCGAACAGGAAGGCGCGCTTGCCCTCGACGCAGAACATTTCATACAGCCGCTCATGGACTTCGTAGACGTTGGACGGGATGCCGCCCGGCATCAGCATGGGCAGGTCCCGAAGCAGGTCGGCACCGGTCTCCGCAGTCATCGCGTTGCACCTTTTCCACTGGAGACCTTGGCCAGCTTGTCGCGTGCGGTCAGCAGGCGCGAGAGCGCGGCGTACTCGCTCGTTTCCCTGCGGGGGCCATGCAGCGCGGCATCGAGGGCGCGCTGCCCCAGCGCTCCATGCTTGGCCACTGTCCTCTCAATGGCAGCCTTGATGCTTGCCGACCTCGGATCGCGCCCGCTGTGGTAGACCAGGGCGGAGAGGGTGCGGAAAACGGCGAGCGGCACATCCTGCAGCTGTTCATACGCCGCCATCACGGGCCTGCGCCGCACGGTCATCGCGCCGTCACCGCAGAGCTCAACGACGTCGCGGGAGACCGATATCCGCAGGCTCGCCCTGACATCAGGTTTCTTTCCGAACGCCACGAACAGGAAAGGCGGGTCCGGGGGATCGAGCAGCACCTCCGTCGCCATGCGGTAGGATGAGAGCCGGTCCAGGCTGCTCCACTTGATGTCACCCGGAGGGGGCTTTGACGGCACCACGTCGGCGGCCACCGTGACGCCACGCTCAGTCACGAGAACCCCGGAGCCGAGGCCAATGCGCATCCTTGTGCCCGGCTTGCGGCTGTGCGCCAGATTCGTGGAGAGCCCGCGGACCAGCCCCTGCTCAGGGTCGTAATCGCCGGGATCCAGGAACCGCGCAAACCTGTCGTACAGCCAAGCCTCGGGTTCTGTCACCACGCCGTCCGCTCCCATCTGCCTGTTGCGGGACGGCACTTTATATTTTCGCCGGGGACCGTCAACTTCAAACTTTGCCGCCTCCCGTCAAATGCTCCGCGCCGCTGCGGTGAAGACAAAAGGATTTGTGCATTCCTCAAAGGTATCATTTCGATTTTCCAAGACTATTATGGGAATTCATTGTGGTTTCCGGGTGTTGACTTTTGAATTCTGGCTGAGCTATTTGTTGGCGTTTCATCGGCCAGGATGGAGATGGCGCCGTGTCCAGTGATGTTGCTTTCGCGATCCGCCTTGAACTGGCGGCCCCGATCATCCCGGGCCGGCGGTTCATGCTTGACGCGCTGCTTTCCGGCCTGCTGTTCGAGCGGCTCGGCGATGCGGCCAGGGCGGTCGCGGAGATTCCGCTGTCCCGCCACGGCCAGACCTGGTGTGGCTCCCAGGCGCTGCTGGAGGGTCCCTGCGAAGCGGTGCCCGTCGTCTACACGATGGCGCTGCGGCCGGAGCGGGACCTTGCGCCGGACAATATCCGCCCCACCGGCCGCGGCGGCAGGTTTCCCAGCGTCGAGACCACCAGGGGCCCCTACCAGAACCGGATGAGCACGATGGTCTCGTACGAGGCGGCCGCGGTCTGGTTCTGCGGAAAGGGAGACCTTGAGGCGGTCAGGTCCCTGCTTGAGGATGTTCCCGCCATCGGGAAGAAGCGCTCGTCCGGGTTTGGCGCCATCCGCCCCGATTCGCTGGATATCGAGGAGACTTCGCTGGCCCTCGCGGGGCTCGTGTTCGCCGACGGCACTCCGGCCAGGGCCGTGCCGGTCGAGACATGGAAAGCCATCGGCGGGGGCAGCGACGCCGAGCTGGCATCGGAGGCGGCGGTGCCCCCGTACTGGCAGGGCGTGCGCGAGACGTGCGCCGTCCCGTCCCATCTCATCGTGGACCGCGCGCAGGCCGGCAGACTGGCCGGCCTGGACTGACTGCCGGCCTGCGCGCGGTCCACGCCGGCGCGGCCCCCCCCCCCGCGGGCGCCCCCCAACCGGTTGGGGGTGGGCGCCGCGCCCATGATGGCTAGGCTGAGAAGACCCTGGCCTCTTCCTGGACGAATCCGGTCGCCATCTTGGTGAAAGCCTCGGCGGTCAGCAACGCGTCGAGCAGGGCGCCATGGTGCTGGAAGCGGTCGGAGCGGTCGATCCACAGCCGGTCGCAGAGAACATCAAGCGAGCCCGGAGCGCCTGGAAAGACATCCCTCGCGATGACCTGCGTGTCGAGGAAGCGGCCGTCATGGTAGGGGGACTCATCCCAGCCGGCGAGCATGGCGCGCCTCATCTCGAAGTTCAGATAGCCGATCTCGTTTCTCGCGCTGTGGGCCAGCAGGACATCGCCCCCCGCAAAATCCGCGAATTCCCTGTGCGCATCGGCGAAGCGCGGGGCGCCCTTCAGCATGGCGAGGTGGATGCCGTGGATCTTGACGGCGGCCGGATGCATCGGGCCGTCCGGATTCACCAGGGTTTCCCAAGTGTCCCCGGTCCGCCACCCGTCACCGTCACGGAGCAGCTCGACGCAGCCGATCTGGATGACGATGCCAGGCAGGCGGAGCCCTTTCGGCAGCTTGAGGACTTCCTCGCGGGTCTTGGGCTGGTGTCCGGTCGTCTCCAGGTCGACCGCCACGATGCGGTCCGCGCCGGACAGGTCTGCAATCCTGAGCATCCTGCTGCCTCCAAAGGGGTCCGGCAAGCATGCGGCGGTCCTTGGCATGCGAGTGGTCCGCTGCATGCCATCTGTCGAGTCCTTGCCTGTGCACGCCAGATGCCGAAATGGCTTGCTGCCAGGAAATCCTTGGAGGCGCCGACGAGCGGCATGACGATGCCGTTGTCGCCGTCTTGGATGGGTTCCGTTCAGAAGGCGCACAACTCGCCGGCCGGCGTGGACGCGTGGTCCGCATCGTCGCAGACTGGGGCGCCCCAGCGCTGTCCGAACCATTGCATCCGGCAACACCAAGCCTGGAATGGCATGGCTGCAAGCGAAGCCCGGCGGGTGCGGTCTGCGAGCCGGCGCAGTCATTGTCATGCGGGCGCGAAACAAGGTGGCGGCACAAATGATTCCTTGATCGGCCATTGGTTTTGTGGGAGATTTGGCCGCCCAAGGAGCGCGACATGTCGAGACTCTTTATTCGCCGGGACGGCGCCGTCACCGTGGATGCGGATGGCGTCAAGCGCGATCTGGACCGCCATGACGGGCTTGATCTGCTGCGGTATCTCCGGTCCCCCACTGCCTTCGAGGACGGGCTCACCTCGGCCGGACTGATGCGTGCGCTCGAGCCCTGGGGCGAAGCCCTGTCGCGCATGGCATGGTTCGACTTTGGCGCGTGGAGTGCCGCCATCACGTCCGCCGGCCCGGCGGCCGCCCGCGGTGCGGCTGGCGGGACCGGCACCCCGCCGGTCGAGGCAATCGTGATCTCGCCGGTGTTCGCGGGCAGGCGTCCGCGCAAGGGGGCGCCAAGCATCCTCGTGCGGTGGCAGACCGGCGGCCGGTACGCCTTCCCCGATCCGGATGGCATGCGGTTCTGCAGCATGTCGTTCTTCCATCCGTCGGAATGGGCGCACCTGCCGCTGCTGATCGAGGACCGGCTCTGGCTGTCGGAATCAGACCATCTGGATCGGGGGCGGCGTATTCTCGACGCCGCGTTCAGCTCCACCGGCGACGAGCCGTCGGAGCTGACGGCTTGCCCGTCATTTTTCGAGGCGGTCGTGCTTGGATTCCTTGACGACATCAGCTTTTGGGGTGGCCCGCCCGCTGCCGTGGAGGCCGATGCCGTGCCGGAGCGGGCTGCCGGGAGCGGCTGATCCGCACGGGGCGGCATGCGCGGTGGCGCGCCAACCGTTATTTCTTCGGGTGCACATGCATGGCTGAGGCAGAATGCTTTCTGGAGGAGTGGGCACGGAACGTGGCGCCTGGACTCGGCCCGCGCGTGGAGGTGGTGCTCGCCAAACTTGATGAGTTCAGGATTGAACTGAAGGGCATTGAGGTGACGGCGGGCGCGCGGCGCCAGGGCATTGGCACCCGCGTGATGAACCAAATCACCGAACTCGCGGACCGCACAGGCGCCGCAGTCATACTGTTTCTGGAGCCGTCCGCCGCCGTCCGGCTTGAGCCTTTTTACCAGCGGTTCGGATTCGTATCGATGGATGGCGGCAACAGCATGGAATACGAGCCGCAGTCACCGCCCCAGGCGCCGGGAAGACCGTCCGCACAGTGAGCCATGGCGTCCGAGCAGGGTGAATGGCTCCGGAAGGCTGGCAAGCGGCCAGCCTTCCGCCCAATCGTGGCTTGTGCCGATCAGGCGCCCTTCCTGCGTCCGCGCTGAGGCAACGGTGGCGCCTTCCGCCCCAGACCGATCTGGACGGCAAGCTCCGAACGCTTCCGGGCATAGCTTGGAGCAACCATCGGGTAGTTGTGCGGCAGGTTCCACCGTTCACGGTACTGGTCGGGCGTGAGGCCGTAGGAGGCGCTCAGATGCCGCTTCAGCATTTTCAGCTTCTTCCCGTCCTCAAGACAGACGATGAAGTCTTCGCAGACGGACTTCCTGATCGGCACGGCCGGCTCAGGCCTTTCAGGCTCCGTGGGTGCCGCCGCTCCGGCATTCTTGAGTGAACTGTAAACAGACCTGATAAGATCGGGCAGGTCTGTTGCCTGCACCGGGTTGTTCGCGACGTGCGCCGAGACGATCTGCGTTGTCAGGCTGATGACTTCTTCGGTCATTGTGGTCCCACCAAAATTAAGTGTCGGCAGTATAGACCGTTGCGCACCGGCAATCCACAGTATTTTTGGCTTATTCCGCGACGTCATGGATGCGCGGGCCGGAGTTTTCGCCACCTGAGGCCGATCGTAATCGCCACCCGAGGCCGATCGTAACCGCCACCTGAGGCCGGGGAATTCGCCACCCTTGGCCGCAGGCACCGAGCCTTTAGGCGAGGC
>Ga0302319_10010573_pt1 | contig 17578 bp, 11 predicted proteins | sample Bog_T0_2_FD_203319 | JGI IMG/M metagenome (GOLD analysis project Ga0302319, IMG submission 203319) | Peat permafrost microbial communities from Stordalen Mire near Abisko, Sweden - Bog_T0_2 | ecosystem: Environmental > Terrestrial > Soil > Wetlands > Peat | place: Sweden: Abisko, Stordalen Mire...
GCGAACCGGCGCATTCAGCGCTGGCGTACGCCCTTCACTGCTATCGCCCGCATCGGCGGGCAGCATGTCATACAACTTCGCAATCTTGAGCTCTGGATCGCCAATCAGCGGATAGTTCACTTTGTTTCCGCTGACGTCTTGAATATCCTGACTCCAGCGCGTGTGACTCGACACTGGATCTACACTCAGCCCGATCACCTTGGCGCCGCGATTAGCGAATTCTGTTTCAAGACCTGCAACCGCACCGAGTTCAGTAGTACAAACGGGTGTGAAATCTTTGGGATGAGAAAAAAGGACCGCCCAGTTATCGCCAATCCACTCATGGAAGCGGATTGTGCCTTGTGTTGTTTCGGCGGTGAAATCAGGAGCAACTTCATTAATACGAAGAGACATGTTTGAACCCTTTCGTTGAGTTAGTAAAACTTAAATGAAACAACCAATCGTGTCACCGAAGCCCTGCTCAACACGGCCATCCGGCCAAACCACAATCGGAACCAGTTGTCCCAAGCGGCGCGCTTCATCGAGTACAGTCTGACTTAGTTCCACGCGCCGTTCCTCGTAAATCACCTGTTCGGCATCCCATTTTCGAAGCAGTTTCATGCAAGCATCACAGCCGCGTATCGTGTAAACAATGGGACTAGCGGTGCCTGTCTCAGCTGGCATTTGGGATCCCCACGGCCGTCGCCAAACTTTCGCGGATTTCAGCGATAGCATCTTTCCGCCATTGCGTGGAATGCGGTTGAATCCTCGCAATCACTTCACGCAGAAATGCAGTCCTCTCTGGATCTACCAGCGTGCCGAAGGTTGCCGTTTCGGGAAGCTTGAGCTGCGCTCTCACTTCATCCATTGCGCTCATGAGCCCGGCATGGGCGCTGGCGGAGCGCTCTGTGAAATGCGTAATCTGCTGCAGATCGGCGGTATAGAAAGCGAAGACAGGAATAGCTCGTGATTTGCCGTTGTTGGACAGGAACTCATCCATAATGTCAGGATTTTGGTCTCTCAAGAAAATCCGCAAATCCGCACTAGTGGCTTCGGCGATCCTTGCCACTGTAGGAAGTTCGCGGTAGACGTCACCACACCATGCTTCTGCCAAGGCGAGGATCTTTTTCGGTCCCTGCGGCAGCGCGGCGGCCTTACGGAAGAAGGCTAAGTCGCCCTCCGTCAGCGGCACGCTTTGGTAGGACTCGTTGAATTTATCGTGATTAATGGTCGCTTGTGCCAGGAAATCAGAATAGCTGAGGCCCTGGACAAACCGAGCCGGCGTGACAATAGTCGTTGCATGTACCATACTCTATCGATTTAGTGTAGTATTTCGCAGTTCTCGCTTCCCTAAACTCACCCGGCAGTCAGCGGGAAGGGATTGTCTGGAAAAGCGCTAGTCCAGTGACGCTTTTCAGAAACCAGATACGCGTGCAGCAGCGCGGCTCCTTCGCCGGCTGCGCCAATCATATAGCCTGTTTCGGCGCTTACCTCCGCAGGTTTAACGCGAGTCCAAGCTTGGTACCAACGGTAACCGTTGCCGTCGAAGTTGGTTCCCCGGCTGAGTAGCTGATCGGAGAACTTGCGAGCTACTGCAAGATACTCTTTCTTCCCCGTTCCTGCAGCAAGCCCTAAGAAGAAATCACTCACGCCGGCTGACCCGCAGCATTGACAGACTACGTACCAAAAACCAGGAGTCTGCTGATCCGGGACACCGGATTCAACAATTCCCCGCGCAAGCTTTTCAGTCCAGGCTAAATGCTCAGGCCGTCCGGTCACTTTGTGCAACTGATAGAAGAGTCGAGCCGTTCCGGTGGGTCCGTGGCAGTAGCCCAAGTAATAGAGTCCCCTAAGATCCGGTTCGCGATAGTAAACCAAGGCAGAGTCGCCCTTTACCGTCGCAATATTTCGCAAATGCAAAGCACCGCCTTCGGCCGCATCAATGAACCGTTTATCCTTGTTGGCTTCATAGAGCCGGGCGAGAGTATAGGCCGTGCCCGCAGTGCCGATTTCAAAGTTCGGGAAATAGCTATCCCTTGGAAATTTGAACTGCTCTGGATTCGTGAAGCCGTACCAGCGGAGTCCACCGCGCGGATCTTCTTTTGCAACGTTGAGCAGATGTTCGCCAGCCTCCGCAGCCAAGTGACGGTAGGATTCGTCATTGAGCCGGTCGGCCGCATGAAGCAGATAAAGTATGATTCCGCTATCGCCAAATCCAACCGCCGGAGACCCCGTCCACGTAATGCCTTTACTCGCAGGCTTAGCGGCTTGGCTGATTTCTTTGGTGATAGCGAGAGCGGCCTCACGATAACGCTCCTGGCCCGATACCTTCCAGGTTTCAAGCAGCGTGAACGCAACTCCGCCGAGCCCGTTATAAAAAGAATAGGGCGAAGCTAGCAGACCGCTCTTGAAAGTGGCCACACTGGGCCACTGCTTCACCAGCAGGTCCGCACCGCGCTTCGCTTTCTGCAAGTATTCGTCTTGCTGGGTTACCTGGCTGAGTTGGAGAAGAAACAGAACAATACCGGCATTCCCGCTGTACAAAGTGAGCGGCGAGCTGACCGTTGAGGTTTTCTCCTTGTGATCTGGTTCCGGCAACCACGTTATGCCGTCGGCTGTTTCCGTCGCTACGGAATCAATCCAGCGTGCAGCCTGTTTCGCGGCTTCCAGATAATCCTCAGAAGTGAAAATCGACTCCTTCGGTTCGGATTCTTTGCGTTGTGAAGACGTCGCAGATAGCAACACTCCGCGGCGGGATAAAAGATGGCTCAAGCGATCCTCCTTGCTGTGGGGAAGGGATTGTCGGGAAATAGCAATGCGTGGTAATTGTTTTGTTCGGCGCGATGAAGACGAAGCAAAGAAGCGGCGACGCCCGAGGCGCCGATCATGAAGCCAGTTTCAGCACTCACCTCGGCCGGCTTGACGCGAGTCCAGGCTTGGTACCACCGCAATCCCAGCCCATCGAGGTTCGTTCCGCGGCTAACCGTGTAGTCGGCCAAACGTTTGGCAAAGGCCAAATATTCAGGCTTGCCCGTGACATTGTAAAGGCTCGTGAAGAAATCCGTAATGCCAGCAGTACCGCAGCACTGACACACAACATTCCACAATCCAGGGGTTTGGTGGGTGGGCACGCCGCTTTCGCTGATACCTCGCGCATAACGTTCGACCCAAGCCAGATGATCGCGGTCACCAGTGATCTGGTATAGGCTATAGAAGACTCGCGAATAGCCAACCGGCCCACTGCAATAGCCAAGATAGAAAAGGCTCTTTTGGTCCGGTTCGCGGTAGAAAAGCAGAGCGGAGTCACCTTTGACTGTCGAGATTCGTTGTAAATGCTTGGCGCCGGCCTGAGCGGCATCGAGAAATCGCTGATCTTTGGTCTCTTGATAGAGACGAGCGAGGACAAAGGCGACACCCGCCGTTCCGAATTCGAAGCTCGGCATATAAGTTCCGGCAGGTAACCCAAGCTTCTCAAAAGGGAAGCCCACCCATCTCAGCCCACCATTGGGCTCTCGCTCGGCCACTTCAAGGAATCTTGCTCCTGCCTTGGCAGCGACTTTCGCATAAGACGGATCTTCCAACGCCCGGGCGGCCCACAATAGGTAAAGAGCAATCGAGCCGTCTCCCAACCCGGCTGCCTGCGCGCCCGTCCATTCGATGCCGTCGCCTGCTGGAGCAGAAGCTGCTACGATGCGATTCGTGATCTCGATCGCAGCGTCGCGATATTTGCGTTCACCAGTAGCGCGGCCAATCTGCGCCAAGCTGTATGCAGTGCCCGACAGGCCGTGGTTAAAGTCCAAGTGAGCATTTTTCAACTTGATCAGCGGAAACGAGGTTACGTCTTTCCAGGTTGAAAGTACATAGTCGGCGCCCCGAGTTGCGTCTTCTAGATAGGAATGATCACCAGTAGCGTCGGCGAGTTCCAGAAAAAATAGCGCTGTTCCCGCGTTGCCGCTGTAGATAGTGGCGGGTGGAGTTACGGTTGCGGCCTTTTCTGGATAGTCGGGTTCGGGCAGCCAGAACAAGCCTTGCTCTGTTTTCTTAGACGATGCGCGAATCCAGGTAGCGGTCTCCTTGGCAGCGGTGACATAGTTGCCTGAGGCAGGCGCATGGGTCTCGGATGCTTGAGTGGAAGTTCCGATGAGCGGCAGTGCGGCGCCCGCCGCAGCCATCTTGATTACATCTCGACGTGAAACGCAGAGTTGGCACATATAGGGTCCTTTACTTTTGGAACGGGGCCGTAAGCTCGGCGACCGAATAGAGGCGGCCGCCTTTCATTACAAATTGAACGTTTGCGGCGGCCTTGATATCACTCAGCGGATCGCCGGAAACCAACACTAGATCAGCCAGCTTTCCTGGTTCGAGCGAGCCGAGGTCTTTGTCAACGCCAAATGCTTTTGCGGGTAGGATCGTAGCGGTTTGCAACGCGCGCCACGGCTCGATTCCGTATTTAACCTGCGCGCGCAGATTGAGGTGGAGTGCCGTGGCCACACTATCAAGCGGTGAATCTGTGCCGGCAAGAACTTTGCCGCCACTTCGCAGAATGGCCGCGACCGTCAACTCTTCCTTGCGCAGGCCATCGAGCGTAACCGCCGGATCGGCGCCTAATATCCGCAAGCCCTCCGGAAGCGTTGTGGGTTTCTCGCCCCGGCCCAGCGCGAGCTTGGCGCGTAGCACTCTTTCATCCCACGGCGTATTCAGCGTCAGCAAGCGAGCATCTTCCACCATCGCAGGATCTTCGGCATAAAGAGGAAAAGAAGCGAAAGGCGTCGAAATGTCCCACATGCCCGACACGGCAAACAACTTCTTCATATCGCCATAGCTCACCAAGCCGGCGGAACGCGTATATGCGAATCCGAGGCGAGCGGTGGCGCTGACATGCGTCATTCCGTCCATGCCATAAGCGATGCCGGGCAACATATAGTGCGAAGCGCTGGGCACGCCGATCTCGTTATGCGCAAAGCGCACAGCCTTTTCTTGCAGCTCATGCGGCAAGCGGACGTATGTTTTCAGCAGATCGTAATCAAGCGCCTTCGCCCGTGATAGCTCAAGATCGAGCTGTGCCACGCTGGTCGTGGGGCGCATGAAGTTGTAGTAAACGCGCTCACCATCAATCGCTTCGCCGCTCGCGAAAAAGCGCGGACCGATGCGGTCGCCTGAACCAAATGCTTCGCGCGTCTCCACTGCCCGGTACACCGGGTCGCCTTGAGACTGCAGTTCCGTCACACCGTAGGCAAGCCACAAACGCCCCAGCCGGTCGCCATAGAATTTACCGCTGATCCATTCATGAGTGTGCGACTCCCAAAGGCCAGGAATCACGCTGAGCTTTGACGCATCGATAAAAGTTGTTTGCGGCTCGACCGTTTTGCGTTCGCGATGTGGTTCAATAGCGCGGATTCGATCGTTCACAATGACCACGTCCACATCCGTTTTCACTTGCGAGCCCCTTCCATCCCAAAGCCGGCCCGCATGGATAACAGTCCGCTCAACGGGTACTTCGTACTTCCAGTTGAGATCTAACGGAACTGTATGAAGATCCGAGCCACCCGCAGAGATGAGTCGCAACTTGCCGTTTGAAAGGTAGAGCAGATGTTTGGAATCGCCGCTCCAGGTGGGTGCGTCGGTCACTTCGTGATTGACTTGACGCGCTTCTCCTGTCGGCACGCCGTTCGCATCTACTGGCCGAATCCACAGAACGCTTTCCATCACAAACGCCACGGACGAACCGTCTGGCGAATAAAGCGGACCGTCCTCTCCGCGCGTGCTCAGCGATTTGAACGGGGCTGGTTCTGAAAACTTTTGGGTGCCGGTGGAAATGTCCACCGTGAGGATTTGACTTGTGCCTTCTCGATAGCGCCGAGTGTATGCCTTCAGGGCACCGATTGCCAGATTGTTGCCATTGGCTGACCAACTTGGCCTGGACGGCGCAAAGAGCGCCTTGGCCACATTTCGAACGGCACCGGTTTGTATGTCCACCACATAGGTACCGCCATTCTGATCCTGGTAGGCAAGCTTGCGGCCATCTGGTGACCAAGCGGCCGAAACCTCCGCAGAATCGCTTTGATTGGTAACACGCTTCTCCTCGTACGTGGTGAGGTCCAGAATATAGAGATTTTCAATTCCCGCCTTATCAGATGAATAAGCGATCCGCTTTCCATCGGGCGACCATGCAGGGTCCTCCTTGTAGTACTTGTCGCTCGTGAGCTGGCGCGGCTTGCCGCCGGCGGCATTCAGAAGCCACAGTTGATTCAAGGCTTCGAAAACGATCTGCTTGCCATCCGGTGAAAGTGTTGGGCTCACGATTCCCTTTGCGGGCCGTTCGTTTGTCGAATCTAGATCCACAACTTTGTGCTTGTAAGCAGGCCGATTCAAAGTGAACTTTGCTTCGAACGGAATATCTTCTGTCTTACCGTCATCGAGATTCGTGACACGGATCTTGCCATCACCCGCGTAGACAACCCTGTTTGGAGTTATCCACGTTACGGGGAAGGGAAACACGTCATCGCCGCTGCCGGCTGGCGTTCCTGAAATCACGAGCCGGCTGGCGTTCCTAGCAAACTCTATCCATGCAACTTGTTTTCCGTCCGGCGCCCATGAGGGCGAATTGACGTGCGCTCCGGCGGGTGCAGATGCGATGGTGCGAACGGTTCCAGATGCGTTGACCGCAAGAACTTTGTTGGCTGCTGCGCCAGTTCCAGCAACGAACGCAATTTCTGATCCATCGGGAGACCACGCTGGTTCGTACTCATCATCCGACGATTTCGTTCTGCGCTCTAACGCCCCTGTAGATAAGTTCACGACCCAGATGTCGTAGCTGCCCTCAAAGGCACGGTCTGACGAGAACGCGATTTGCGTACCATCGGGCGAGAAGTATGGTTCACGGTCATCGCCATGGCCAGTGGTGATTTGGCGCAAGTTGGAACCATCTGGGCTCATGGCCCAGATATGAAATGTGCCGCCTTTGTATGCTTCAAACGCAACAAGATTCCCAGTGGGTGAGAAGTTGGGCCTTGCCGGTTCCAGCAGCGGATCGGTTAAACGGCGCGCTTTGCCACCAGCGAAAGGCAGACTCCATAGCGCGCCTTGCAAATCAAAAACAAGGGTCTTATGACCGGGCGAAACGGTGACCGCGATGTTGGTCCCTTCGTTGATGGTCACTAACTGAGTCGCGGCGTTAGTGGCGGCTGCGGCTAGGACGGAGAGAGATGTGAATAAGGCTGCAAGTTTTAGTTTCGTTGTGAAGGTTTCCATGAAGGGACGCGAACTATTGCACGGGCAATTTCTCAAGAGCTAAGCGCAGGGCTGGTGAATCTTGGATGGACAACGCACGTTGATAGAGTTGGGCGGCTACCGGATAATCCTGCAGGCGCGCTTCAACGAAGGCATACACGGAGAGGGCTTGAAAGTTATCGGGCTGAACGGCGAGTATTTTGCGTAACCGGCTTCGGGCCGTATCGAGTTGACCGCTCAAAGCATCTATGCGGGCCAGTTCTACGCTGGCTTCCGCGGTTGTTCCGCTCCTAATAGAAGCCTGAAGACTGCGCCGCGCCAGATCTAACTGGCCGCGCAAAAGCCATTGGCGACCGACGAAGGCGTAACGCAACGAGGGTGCCAGATTCGCATTGAAGGATACGGCAGTGGCGGCGTCATCCGGCCGTGCGTCAGATTTGATGACGAGCGGTGCTGTTCGAGAATCAGTTTCGGTGATTGCTTCCATCCGATAGGCCCCGGGCGGCAAACCGGCTGATGCGAGGTCGAAAGTCGCAAATTCGTTGGCACTCACCACGTTTCGCAAGACCACCGCAACGCCGCGGCGCACGATCCAAGTGACATTGCCAGGCTGAGCAAGCGAGACGAAGGCCAGCCTACCGTCCGGATTCAAGTCGAGTCGCTTCCCTTCGAATTCAAACGGAGTGTGGCGATTTTCACTTAAAGGAGAGGGATCGACCCGGAAGATCTGGCTCAGCGAGGCGTGTTCCGGAATGCGTATCTCCTGGGCGGAGGTACGCTTGTCGGCAGTTAACAGAACTCTGTAGACCCCAGGCAAGAGATCTAAACGGTGCGTGTAGCGCAGGGACTGGGGAGCCGAAAAATCGAGGTGAAGGTGATTCTCGTAAACCGGCGTCATACCTTCGAACACTTCGATATTGAGTTCGTGCGCGGCTTGCACATCGCAGCGCATATCAACTTGGGTGGCCCCATAAACAGAGCTTGATAGAATCACGACAAGCTCCGGATGGAACAGAATCAGCCGAGACTTGACATCTGACCTTTGGGAGCGGCCCAATAAAGTGGCTGGAGACACTACGCGGCCGAGAATCTCATCGTTGCCGCTGTATTTGATACCAGAGGCCACGCCGACGGAGGCAGTTACCACCTCGTCTTCGGCAGGACCGACGTTAAGTTGCTGGCGTATGGAAGATTCTGTGATGTTGTCGTTTGGCCCAAACATGCCGAGCACCGATGCCTGCGGCAAGAGAAGACCACGAATGGTGTCTAAAGCTGGCGAGTATAGACGCGGAAAACCGTTATTGTTCTTTTGGTAGAAAATCAGCCGTAGCTCCGTGTCCAGATTAAGCGCGGGTACTGAATCGTAATACCAAATATCGATGGGAACAAAGATACGGGAAGAGGGTAGGCGAGTGATTTTCACGGGCGCTCCAAGGGTCAGATACACGCGGCCCTGATCCGTGTTCGCACCGGAGCCGAGCCGACCCGAGCCAAACGTGTTGTCTACATACGACAACCGCGAAAAATACTCCACCGCTGAAATCGGACGCCCCGTCCAAAAATTGTCTTCAAAGTGCGACCGATCGGTTACGGGAAGGGCGAGATAAGTCTTTCGCTCCGCGGGCGTGATGATAGGAGAAACTTGCTCCAGCCAGTGAGTATCGGCGGCCACCGCTGTCGTGGCCGCGATCATCAGAGATAGCAAAAGCGTTCGCATTGTCAGAACTCAATCCGGCCAGCGAATTGCAGCATGCGGGCCGCATAGGCGAGATCGGTATTCTGCACCGGGCTACCGAACGAAGCCAAATTAACAACAGTGTTGTACGAACCGAAGTTCGAATGGTTGAAGAGGTTAAACGCTTCCACAATGGGAGTGAAGCGGATCTTCTCCTTCACAGTGAAGGTTTTAGACAAGCGGAGATCGAGGCGCTCAATCGGATTGCCCACGAAGAAATCGCGCTTCACGATGTTGTAACCAGCCACATTCGACGCGGTGATAGCGGAGACCGGCCCATAGTAGGCCGATGTAGCCAGGAACAACCTGTCGGTCACACCCGTTAAGCCGAAGGGATTCTGGTTGGAAGTGACCTGCTGGTTCTGGCCCGATCCGAAGTGGAAAGAACCGCTGAGTGTCACGCCCCATTTGTACGTATAGGCACCCGCAAGGGTCAAAGTGTGCGTTTGATTGTCTGGAGAAATGGCCCATTCGCCTGCCAGATTGTCTTGGTTGTTGGGATAGTAGAACGGGCTTGTCGTCGAGTCTTTTAGCCGTGCGAACGTGTACGCGAGCGTTGAGGAGAAGCGTTGCGAGAAGCGATGTTCCACATGCAGTTGGAGACCGTCGTTGATCGAGCCCGCCGCCGCCGGTGTGGTGAAGTTCAATATACCCACAAAGTTCGAATTGGGGCGGCCAAACTTTGGATTTGTGGGATAGCCCGTGGCTGGATTTACGAATAGATTTGCATCTGTGCGCTCCCAGTCGTGGTACACACGCCAGTGAACATAGTCGGCCGAGATGGTCCAATTTTTATTGAGCTGATGCTCCACTCCCGCACTCAACTGCAGCGAGTATGGCGTTTGGACATTGGGACCAAGCGGCTGAATGGTTTGCGCGGCCACCGGAACCGCGCCCGACAGAAATTGCGAGCCGGTGGTTGTTCCAAAGGGAGCGGCCAAATTAATCGGATTGGTGGCCGTGGCTTGCAGCGCCGGCTGAAGAGAAGACTGGCCGTTAAAAATCTGTTGATCGATGACCTGATTGGCTTGTACATCGGCATAGAACAGCCCACCGCCACCGCGGATGATCGTTCGACGCGATCCGGTAACATCCCAGGCAAAACCAACACGCGGCTGGAACAGGAGATTGTCATTGTAGTGGGGCGTTTGAATACCGCTTGCCAGATGCAGGTTCGGTTCGAAAATGCCTAGATCATTGTCGTAACGCAGGCCCAGGTTGATGGTTAGTTTTGGTGTCACCTTCCAGTCATCTTGTAGCCAGGTGCCGATCGCGTTGGTTGGAATATTGATATTGAAATTGCCGAAGCCCTGCACGTAACTCAGGGCATCGGCGCTGAGCGCTGCAATGTTCCAGGTGGAGGGATCATTCCAAATGGGAAAAATCTTGTTGAGATTGAGCGAACCGGCGGCCGACGAAAACGAAGTCACGCGGCCACGAATGTTCTGTTGGAACAAACCCGAATACTTGGTGTGCAGAAAATCAATGCCGCCCTTGAGGCTGTGCGTGCCCTTCAGCCAGAACAAATCATCGCGGTATTGTTCAGAGGTCTGAATGAAATGCTGCGGGTAGTTATAAGGGCCACCCACAGTGATGCCACCCGGCAAATCATATTCCTGGCTGTTGACTAGCGGCGTATTGAGCCAGTCAAAATGGTTAAAACCGATTTTGGCTTCGTTGACAAGAGATGGCGAGATGATCGAGTTCCACGTGAGCAGACCGGCATAGCTAGTTCGGGTAGAAGCGGCCGCGCGTGAAGGAGCTGAGCTACTTCCGCCCGCTGCGCTGGCGAGGTTAAACGGCACAGCCCAGGTATATCCCGTGCCGCGCAAGCTAAGCCGGTTGTTCGGATTGAGCTGCCAATCGGCATGTAGAAGGTAGCTATTGGTTCTCAGTTCATTGGCAAACGAATACGCGGTGGAAAACCCCGTCGGCGTATCGAAAATTGTGTTCGGCTGCCTCTCTCCTTCGTAAGCAAAAAAGAAGAATAGCTTGTCTTTCAAGATCGGACCGCCAACCGAGCCGCCAAATTGCTGATCCGAGAAAGGAAGGACTTTGTGCGCCACCGGATCAGAGGCGTTGAACGCATCATTTCGGAAATAGCCATAGAGCGTGCCATGAAACTGGTTTGAGCCCGACTTAGTTTGGACGTTGACCTGTACGCGCGACGATCGTCCCAGCGTGGCATCGAAGCGATTAGTGATGATTTGGAATTGGTCGATCGCATCTTGGCTGTACTGGGGCTCGCCGAAAGAATCTCCGGCGGCATTCTGCGTAACCTGTTGACCATCTACATTGATTTGTAGTTTTCCGCTATCGGTGGCGCCCAAAGGCGAATTGGTCACATCGTTGCTGGTGATGCCGGGTACCAACATGGCAAGTTGCATATAGTTCCGGCCGTTTAAAGGAATCCGACTCACCTCGGCCGGGCTTACCTCACCACCCACCGTAGAGCTGCTGGTCTCAATAGCCGCGGCATTCGTTTCGACAGCAACCGTGGATCGCGCCGTCGCTACCTGAAGTCCCATATCTACGCTCAGGGTTTTGCCAACCAGCAGCGTGACAGTTCTTTCCGCTGGGCTGAATCCAGGCGCTTCAAAGCGCAACACATAGTTTTGCGCGCGCAATACGGGGAATTGATAAAGTCCGTCATGATTGGTGACGGTGCTGATCTTGAAGCCATCTTCGGCGGTCGCGTTCACGCTTACCGTCGGAATCACAGCGCCCGATGGGTCAATCACTCTGCCGCTGATACCGGTTTGCTGCGCGGCGACTGGCAACCCCGCCAGCATCAGAAAGGAAAACACACCGCCGAAACGCTTCGTCCAATTGGTCACAATATTCTCCCCTTGTTTTCGAAATTTGCTTAGTCGGTGAATTTGACTGCCGCCAGCCAAGTGCCCTGGGTCAAGAGACCAATCGAAGTCGATAAAACCCACCATGGCCGAGCCTTGTATTTAGAAGGCATAGCTCAAGATCTCGCCATATAGCCCAGCACCGAGGATGCACAAAAGCAAAACGATGGAAACGAAGCGTTCCTTTGACTCCGACTTGACGGTATCGCTCGTTTTGTGGCGATCACTCAAACTCTCAAAGACCGAAGACTTCAGAGATTGCGCCGGAATAGCTCTTGAATCGAATAGCAGCATTAGAATGACTGCAGAAAAATTGTGGTTGGGCAAAAAAGAGAGAGAACGCGGGCTATTGGCAACAACAACAACGACAAAAGAGGAGATGGGAGCTAAGCATAGATTGTCTACTAAGTCGATCTAGATTAAGAGTATACTCGTAAAAGAGTATCCGTCAAGTAAAAATTTGAATTCTATGTCTACTCGCCTCCCTGGAGTTTGGCCATCCGTAGGGCTTCTAGTGTTCTTGCTCACCGCCCACGCTCAGACGTCTTCTTTGCTGAGAGCTGCGGGCTTTTTGGACGGGATGAGAGCAAAGTCGGGCGACCAGCCAAAATTATTGATCGTGGTTGCGCATCCCGATGACGAGTATATGTTCGCTGCGACGACCTACCGGCTGGCGCGTGAACTGCACTGGGTTGCCGATCAGGTTGTGATTACAGATGGTGAATCGGGTTATCGATATGCCTCGCTGGCGGAGGCGATCTACGGAAAAAAACTGAGCGGGGAAAGGGAAGGCCACGCCAATTTATCAGCCATCCGCAAAGAAGAGTTGTTGCGCGCCGCGAAAATCTTGGGAATTCGCAAACACTACTTTTTAGATCAAAAAGATCTTGGATTCAGCGTTAGCCCCGCTGATGCAAGCGTCGAAAATTGGGACCAGCCGAAGATCCTTAAATTTCTTTCAAACCTGCTGGTGAGAGAGCGATATGACATCGTCCTCACTCTCTTGCCAACTAGTGAAACTCATGGGCATCATCGAGCAGCAACCATTCTTGCGCTCAACGCGGTGGCGGCTCTGGAAGAGAACGAACGACCGCTCGTTTTCGGCGCGGAAGCGGATCCGCCTCACGGCGGCACACAACGATTCTCGGGTCTGCCGTCGGTTCCGATGACCTCCACCGTTGCCGATCAGCCGGTCATTCGATTCGATCGCAACACCTCTTTCGGCTTTCACAATGCGCTCAGCTATCAGATTGTTGTGAACTGGGTGATCGCGGAACACAAGTCGCAGGGATTGTTTCAAACAGACACCGGTAAAGATGAATTCGAGCGGCTTTGGTTGTTTAAAGTGAGCGGTAAAAACGCCGCGTCTCGCGCCGACGAACTGCGCCGCGATCTGCTGGCAAACACCGGGCATTGAAAAACGGTCCTGTGTTTTCCTTCAAAAGTATTCATTTTAACGTTTACCCAAGAGTGCTTTTCACTCTTTGCGGGGCTAGGCTGAAAATTTTGATTGACAGTAGTCACCGCTATCCCCATAATGTCTATAGAGATTGAGAAGGTTATGCTTTCTGCTGCCAGTTCCCCTCGTAACCAAGCCTTCCGCTCGCTTCACTCCTGTTGTTGCTAACTTCCCTGCTGCCTTAAACCCCCAACCCAAGTATTTTTCAAAGGATGACAAGCGGATGAGTGCTTTAGCACAATCGCCGAATCTTTTTTGCGCTTTACGGCGGCGCATCAATGAACAAGAGGCAATTCTCACGATAGGTCGCGCAGCGCTTACCGCCGCTGATGCCCTCAGCGGTCTGGAGACCGTAGCCAATGTAGCGTTGCGGTTGACTGGCGTGCATGAAGTACAGGTCACGCTGCATGCCGCCCAGGACCAAACGGAGCTACTGGAGTGGCGTCATTCCCGAGTATCTTCACCGCACGGCGCCGCCACTGGATTGATAGTGGCCAACTCGCGCGAACGGGGTAAGCTGCGCCTGCTGTTCGAACCACGTATCCAGAGTGTGGAATGCCCTTTGCGCTTCGCACGAATTGTGGGCCAACAGGCAGGCTTGATGCTAAATCGCCTAGAACTGCTGGGGCACCATCGGATCGCGAGCGCGGCGGTTCGCCGTCTGCAGGAACGTCTCGATACGCGCAAAGCGGTGAGCCGCGCTGCCGGCATTCTGGCCCAAACCAATCAATTGACATATCAGCGGGCCCTGTCGCTGTTGTTGGAACAAGCGCTTGAAAAACGCCGCTCCCCGCTGCAACTGGCACACACCATCATCCTCGGCTACGAGACTTACAATTTCCCCGCTGTCTCGCTGCGGCGTTTGCAGCCAGAGGAATTGACAGCCGCCGCGGTCGCGAACCTCGATTAACAAAAGAAGAAAAGGAGATTTACATTCGTATGAGCAACACTAAAAGACAACCGGTTAGCCAAAATCAGATCAACCAACAACAACACCATCAACTACCGCAGCAACAAAAGACTCGGCTCGAGCATGGCCCGAGTAAGCGCGCACCGAAGGCCACCGCCCCCCACGACGTCGCAGAGTATCACGATCATGAGCGCATCGAAACGCGTCTGACTCGCTGATTTGATCGGCCTGTTCGACGCGAATCGTTACGAGCAGAATGGAAATTGCATTCCGCAAGTCCTACCGCATTGAGAATTCATCTTTTTGGTGATAGCGTAAATTGAATTTGAGCAATTTAGGGGCGAGCTGCAAACAAGGACACGGTTCTTTTATTTAGGCGTGAGTTTGGCGATGGTCACCTCGCTCGCCCGTGAGCAAGCGGCACCGGCAGGGGAATTGCCGGTTCGCCGCATTCCCAACATAGGACCTTCAGCGGAGTTCTATTTTGCGCCGGATTCGCAAACGATCATCGGCAACGCTAAACGTGACGGCGACGATGGCTATCACGTTTATACAGTGCGGGTTGACGGAACGGAAATACGCCGGATCAACGATCACGGTGCGGACGCTTGCTCGTTCTTCTTTCCAGATGGCAAGCGGATCGTCTGGACTTCGACGCGGGACAATCTGGAGTTACCGAAGGGGAACTATTCCGATCCGAAGAATTATCCGCAGGGGGCCGAAATCTACACCTCCAAACTAGATGGCTCTGGCGTCAAGAGGCTCACGAAGAATACTTTATATGAAGCCGAAGTCTCGGTTTCCGCCGATGGAAAATGGATTTTGTTTGGGCGGCAGAACAACGGCAAAATGGAGCTCTGGCGTATGCGTCCCAATGGCAGCGGCCAAAGGCAGATTACGCACTTGGATGGCTGGCAGCCGGGCGGAGCGCAATACATGCCCGACAGCCGAACCATACTGTTCCGTGCGTGGAAACAAGAGGATGAAGGGAAGCGCAGTCCCATGCCCATGGAGCTATTCGCTATCGATCATGACGGTAAGAATCTGAAACAGTTGACCAACACTGGAGGCACGAATTGGGCGCCATATCCCGCACCCGATGGGCGGCATTTCGCCTTCGTGAAGGTGCTGCCGCCGCGGAACTTTGAGATCTTCCTGGGCGACTTACAATCCGATCGACAAATCCGTCTGACTTACAGCGACGCATTTGATGGATTCCCAGCGATTTCTCCCGACGGTCACTGGCTTTTGTTCACATCCAGCCGCGACTCGACGCCAGAGAACCGCGGGCTCACTCAGTATTTAATGGACATTTCGAGCCTCGACGTTGGGCCTAGGCCGGCGCGAGGAACACAATGAGGGAATTGGATCTTCAGTATGGTTCAGCGTTGGCGCGGTTGTGAGCTTGCCGGTTTGCACCTATGATGCCAGCCGCCTGCAATCGCAAAATGTCAAATTGTTTCTAGCATCAACGCCGATTACGCTATCCCAGGAGTTCCAACTTCATCACCCGTGACCCGACGCGCAGGCATCGATTCGATTGGTTCGCGCGATGCCTCCCTGCGGCCCTTACTGGTCACATCGAGCCGCGATTCGGCATCAGGAAACCGCGCTTACTTAGTATTTGAGTTGCATTTATAGGGTTGGCGCCGGGCCGCGACCTTGCACCGTGACCTCAGTTTTCAGTTAATCCAGCGATTTCAGTAGATATACCTAATCCGCCTTGCCATTATTCGTGCTATTATCATCCCAATCTCTATGGATATTAGGGGACTCCATGTATAAACTTTTGCTTTCGGCGCTTTTCCTGAGCGCTTTCGCTAACGCCCAAATCGATCAGGGCACCATCGTCGGCACCGTGAGAGACTCCACCGGCGCCAACATCCCAAACGCCACCGTAACGCTTACTAGCCAGTCCACGGGCGTAAATCGCACTATCAACACTAACAACGACGGCGAATACCAGTTCCCGGGTCTAACGCCCGGCAACTACGATGTCAAGGCCGAAGCGAAAGGCTTTGGTTCTCAAGTGCAAGGCAACTTGGAGATTCACGTCCAATCGCGCCCCTCTGTTGATTTCGTACTCAAAGTGGGTGATGTGTCGCAAGTGCTGGAAGTCAGTTCTGAATCTCCTCTGCTAGACACCCAGACCGCAGATGTCGGAGGAGTAGTCCAAAGCCAGCAAATTCAGGACCTGCCGCTGAACGGCCGGCGCTACTCAGACTTGGCGCTCCTCGAAGCAGGCGTCCAAAAAAATCTGACTAACCAGAACAATGCCGCTCCGGACCGCTTCAGTTCCAACGGCAACTTAGAAACACAAAACTATTTCTCTCTTGACGGGGTCGATAACAACTCTGGCTCCACCAACCTGCAGGAAAGTTCTGTGCAAGCCGTCCAACCTCCTCCTGACGCCCTCCAGGAGTTCCGCGTGCAAACCCGCACCTACTCCGCCGAATTCGGTACGTCCGCGGGTGCCGTCATCAATGCCACCATTAAAAGCGGCAGCAACGGCTTCCACGGCAGCGCGTGGGAATTCCTGCGCAACAGCCAACTCGACGCCAACAGTTTCTTCAACAATGCCACCCGCGCCCCTCGCGGCCACTTCAGCCAGAATCAGTTCGGCGGAACCTTTGGCGGCCCGATCATCAAAAACAAAACCTTCTTCTTCGGTGATTACCAGAAGTTCATCAGCCGCAAAGCCACCTCCGTGTCAAGCACCGTCCCTACACCGCTGATGAAGCAAGGCAACTTCAAAGAACTAACCACCACCCTTTTAAGCCCCAAGGTCGCAGGCCAAACCGCTTGCATCAACGCCAACATTGTCGCGGCTAGTTGCCTTGATCCAGTTGCTGCGAAGCTCATCGCGCTGTTCCCCGACCCAAATATTGCCTCTAGAGTTGCCGTCCAAGGCAGCGCCGCCAGTTGGACCGGGGCGCCGAACTATCTCTTCCAGTATTCTGTGCCGAACGACACCTATTCTTACGACATCCGCGTCGATCATGAGATCGCTGCCAGCCAGCGCATCTTCGGCCGTTTCAGCGACTACACAGTAAATCGCCAAGATCCACCCTGGACCGGCAATCCCGTCGCAGGCAACGGCAATTTCGCCACCCAGTATCTAATCCACGGGAAAGGCGTCGCCCTCGCCTGGACTAGCAGCTTCTCCCCTTCCATCGTCAATGAGGTCCGCGGAGGTTTCAACCGCGACAACGCGCACAGCGACCCCATTGGCTTGCAGCTTGGAAAATCCCTCGCCGATACTTATGGCTTCACCGGTATTCCATCCGGCCCCAGTGCCGCCGGCATCCCGCCGATCAGCATCAGCGGTGGCTTCCAACGTTTGGGTTCGGCACCTTGGCGTCCGCAATACCAGGTCGCTCAAGTTTGGCAATTGATCGACACGCTCAGCT
>Ga0302319_10010576_pt1 | contig 17577 bp, 17 predicted proteins | sample Bog_T0_2_FD_203319 | JGI IMG/M metagenome (GOLD analysis project Ga0302319, IMG submission 203319) | Peat permafrost microbial communities from Stordalen Mire near Abisko, Sweden - Bog_T0_2 | ecosystem: Environmental > Terrestrial > Soil > Wetlands > Peat | place: Sweden: Abisko, Stordalen Mire...
AAGAATCGGAGAGCAGCGCATACGAGCGAGTCGAGACATACACGGAGGTTGGCGCTGCGCGGGGGAATAGGTATCATGTCCCCTATTTCCCACAGCGTCAATGCTTATTGAGATTCGTCGGTGTTGTCGTGACCTGGTGAACTTCCTTCCACTTCAAGTAAGCATCCTTTGCCGCGTCGAACCATTCGTCATGTGGTTCTATCTCGCACAGCTCAACGATATACTCGCCCAAGGCAACGTATCGACCAAAGCCGCCATGTTCAGGATAACCAAACCAATCTCGGTATTCATCGGCTAGGCTGTTGTTTATCAGCATCGCCCGGTGCCGGTGCTCTTGTGTTTCATTTGCCGTCTTTTTCATGCGCCCCTCCGTGGCTCATTTCTTGGGCTGCTCCCTATTCCAATCGCGTGGTAGGTCAATCCTATAGTGCTTGTCATTGTCAAAGAACACTAGGCCGTCTGCTTCGGCCAATCTCTTATTCATAAAGTTTACAAATGCGCGGCTTGGCCCTTTCGCATCCTCCCCCGGCGCGTACTTCTCCAATTCTGCGGTTGTTGTGTTGTAGTCCGACAGCTTATAGGTTACGTTGAATTTCACGTTGAAAGTCTGACCGGGAGGGATTACCAAGCCGCTATCCCAAGCACCGTCATCGAATCTGTCGAGCGCCTTGTTTTCGGGGATTCGCCTCATCAGAGACCCCAAACCGGCTCCGGGGAGCGAGTACGGAAATTGCGTGTGGTTGGTCAGCGCGTATTGATAACTTACGCGGATTTCATCGTGCAGGTTCTGGAGCGTGATGGTCGTAAACTTCGCGGTGATAGCCGAATCGCTCCATACGGCGGGCTTAGGGGGTCGATTCGACCACCAATACGCTATGCCCAAGACGAGAGATGCTGCCAGTACGGTTCCGGCACCGATAGACGCTCCCCACAGCGCGACACGCTTCCAGTTGTTCATTGGGACACAGTATAGCGCCTCGCATACCGCTACGAGTCGCGCACAAATGGATGTGGCTAAAAAACGACAGGGGAAATGACAAAACGGTGGGCAAGTCGCTTTTGGTCAGCCCGCAAACTCGCAGGTTGAGTTGGATGCGCACGGTCATAAGGCTTATCAAATTTAAGCGGACTCCCGAAGATGCACGCCCGCCAGCACAGCGGGAAAATGACTACTGTGTCCGGGTGGGCAAGTACTTCCATGCTCATAGGCTGGTCTGGAGCTGTCCCAATCACGATGAGTGCTTGGTCCGTTGTACAAAACGGCTGAGCCTCATCATCGGTGTAACGTAAACACCAATCCATGCCTCCCATCCATGAGACACCGGACTGCGCGTCTTGTAACACCCTGCTGATGGTCCAATTCCTAACCGTATGCTCCGGTAATGGTCGGGGTTCCAACGAATCTACCTGGACGGAGCGCACGTCTGGACTGACGCTTGTAATCCGGGAGCCGCGCAGCTTGCGGACCTCGGCCTCTTGCTGTTGCACGGCGAGTGGTGACCTTGACCTCATCATCTGCATGAACTCCAGCAAAAAGTTCTTGTGCTCTTGCCAGGTCGCAAACTGATTGGCGGCCATCTGCTCACGCCTCTGCGGGAATTCCCGCTCAAGGCGTGCAAACACGGAGTCCGGGTGCGTGACTACGGAGTAATCAGTCCCACTCGCGTGGTCATAGAAGCCTTTGCCAAAAGCGATTTCACTTGTACTCAGGCTTTCCCACTTTTGGGTGTGGCGCTGAAAAGACCACAACGGCTTGTCCTCTAGCGCACGTGATGGTGCGATGAATCCACGCAAATAGCCCTGTGGGAGCCAATGGTCCTTTCGGCCACGTTGTTTTTTTGCTTTCTGGCGCTGCGACATTGGAGAAAGTGTAACGCGCGGCTCATGTAACCGTCAGCCTCTTGAGCACGCGCTCATACTCGGCGCGCCCTATGCGGAGGCTCCCTTGCGCAATGAGCACACCTTTGTGACTAGGATGAAATGATGCCGTGACCTAAGGTTCAGATTTTGAAGTTGAACGCCCTTCTCAACTTGAACCCTTCAGTTTCCCATTCTTTGACTCTCGCTCTCAACTTTTCCAACGACACTGTTTTGGCATTGCCTTCCAAAAAGGCCATTCCGCGCCGGTACATTTGTTCGGCTGCAAGACCTTCGACGAAACTTGCAATCTCCCCAAATAGCTCCAATCGCCTACCATCGAGTCCGCACACTTCCAACCCAAGTTGTGCTTCGCCGGATACGGCGGACCCTCTTCCGACTAGCTGTGCATAGATACTGCGATATTCCAGTCCCTTATGATAAGTACAAGTTACCGTTCCAAACTGTAAGAGCCCATATTCGTAGAAACTACGTACAGTCGAATCGAATTTGCCCAAGGACTCCATAAACGGACGTTTCAATCTTCCTCTCCAGCGTTCCGCATACGCGAACGGCCAGTTTCGATCCTTCCCAGGGACGTTCACAAACCATGCTGGATCGTATGGCTCATAAGGGTCCGAGCCGTATTCGTCCAGAAACGCATCCACACAGAATAGCTGCCAAATAAAGAAAGCTACGGATGTGTCTTCAAATAACTTGGTGTCGAGGTGGTTTTGTTTGACTCGGACAATTGGGACTCCGAATCGATCACACAGCGCTGCTTTCTTGCCGTCGTTTATCGAATCGTGCCCATCCCCGTCAAACTCAATTGCCAGGAACGCCTTGTTGTCCTTTGAAATGAGGACATCAAAGTGAGCCGCCAGTGCGTAACGATAAAGCTCATTTGAAATTCCGGAGCCTTCAATGTGCACCGCGTCTGCAATCCGTATTTTTGCGTAGGCCTTTGTCCCGGTGACATCACAAACTGTACCAGCGATGTCCAGGAGTGCTCCTTCTCCTCGGTTTAGTAGCGGCTTCAGTCTGTTGTCACTGGTATTCACGCCACCAGCATAGCTGCGTAAAATCGGCGGGTCAAACTCGTTCTTAGAAACAAGGAAGGGGGCTTGCCCACTCCGTTAGATGTCCGCACTTTGTTTATCCCGAAAAGTTGCCAAGGCATCAGCCAACATAGTTGAATTACATGAATTCAGAATTAGCTGAACAGAGTTCCTTGGTCCGGCTCTTGTCGAGCAAGAAGTTCAGGGTCGTTGTTGTGCACATTACCGACCTGATCGCTCACCGTCCAGGCTTCCATCTTTTCGGAGAAATAGGGGGACATGATACCTATTCACAGCAATTCTAGCTGCTCAGCGATGGGGGCTTCGCTTGTCGGTCTGCGGCCTGGGACGTGGGGAATTGGTATCATGTCCCCCTATTACCGCGGCCTGGGACGTGGGGAATTGGTATCATGTCCCCCTATTACCGTGGGGAATTGGTATCATGTCCCCCTATTACCTGGCCTATGAATACACGAAACGCATTTGCATCGACGCTGGCGTGTATAACCCACCGGTACAGTTCATTCTAATGGAGCGTGCTAACGGAATTTTGACGATGATGCTGAAGATTGCTGAAGAATTATAATTAGGCAAGCGGATGTCGGGTGGCCCATGTCCCATAATCTGAATCACAGAAAACTGGGTGCCCCAGGTCCGGATTCTCGGACCTGGGAGACTTCACTAGACCGCCCGAATCTCCATTGTCTTCCCCAGCGCCTTGAGCGCGCCGGCGATCCCGTCGATCTTCGATGTGTAGCGCCTGTCGATAAGCCGGTTCACCTCTTGGCGGGTGACACGCAGCCGTCGGGCAAGCTCTGATGGGCGTACCTTCTGGCTAGACATCTCATTCAAAAGCAGAACCTTAGCGGCGACGCTGGCCCGAAGTTCAACCGTATGTTGACCGCGCTTCGGTTTCGATGGGGCCGGGACCGGACGGCCCGCGTCAAAGTAGAAATCGAGCGCCGTTTCCAGAGCGTCCGCTGCCATCTTCAAGGCGTCCTCGACGCTATCGCCCTGCGAGTTGGCTTCGGGAATATCAGGGAAAGTAACCATCAAAAACTTTCCATCCGGCGTGAGTTCAACGGGATATGCCAACATATTTCCTCCTATTTGAGACCTAAGTCTTTTTTGATCTTCGCAACGAGTCCGGTTCCAATTTCCTTGCTCTTGTGCATCGGCATGACAGAGAACCTGCCGTCAAGTTCAACCTTCAGATGCGATCCCTTGCCGCTCGTGAAGGTCGCGCCCTGCTTCTCCAGCCACCGTTTAAACTCGCTGGTCTTCATGGATTAAATGTAATCGATACTGTTTACATTATCAAGTAAAATCGTAAGCAACAGTTGTACTTTTATTTCTTGTTTCGCACCGGATCTGAGGGAGTTTCAGAGTGGATTTGAGATGCCGGGTGTCCAGGTTTCGTCTCTGAGATCAGGGAGACTTCGCTACTCGCGGATGATCTTTACGAAGATGCCATCGGGGAGTTCGCCGCCCAGTAAGTGGACTACGCCGTCTTTCACGTAGCCTTCGAGGATTTGGCGGGCGGGCTTGGCGGCTGGCTGCAGAGCGTGGGTCGGGAGACCCACGCTACAGCCGGCCAGGAGGCCGGCGCTACGGTTTTGTTGGCTACGGCTCGGCAACGCCGGAGGGAGACTATTCTCTGATACCTGATCTCTGATCTCTGACCCCTGCTTTTTCCCCATGCCGCGGTCCATGGCTTCGTTGGCGAGGCGGTCGGCGGTCTTGTTGCCGCCGCGCAGGGTGTGGCGCATCTCGAAGCGGTCGATGCGGCGCGAGAGGCGGCGGGCCTCTTCAAAGAGCGGGCGCAGGATGGGGCTTTTGACCGCGTACTTGCCTTGCATCTGCTTGACCATCAGCTCGGAGTCGCTGACGACCGAGAGGCGCTTGACGCTGTGCGCGACGGCCCACTTGAGCACGCCGAGAAGGCCGGAGTACTCGGCGAAGTTATTGGTCTGGATGCCGAGGTACTCGCTCAGCTCGGCGACGACGCGACCCTGCGCGTCTTCAATGACGGCGCCGAAGCCGCTGGGGCCGGGGTTGCCGCGCGAACCGCCGTCGCAGTGCGCGGTGAAGAGTTCGCCAAGGTCGGCGGCGGGGGTGGGAAAGAGGCTTGGGTTCATCGCTTTCAGTGTACCGGGTCCGGCGAAAGGAGCGAATATCCGGTGCGAAGCGCGGAACTTGTTAGTGCTGAAAGCAGTACTACTCATTGAATCCAAAGTATGCGACACACCCTCCCACCCATTCCGCAAAAAGCGCGGAATGGATGATGTGAAAGAATGGCGATAGGACACTCGCGCGGCGCACAAGAATGGCAAACGAGAAGGCAAAGCACATTCGGCTCGATGACCTGATGGTCTTCCATCAGGTGGCGCGCTCGCTCACATCCAGCTTTGATCTGGATGCGATTCTGCGCACCATCATCGAACACATGGAGCGGTTCATCGAAGCGGAGCTGTGGACGCTGCTGATGCTTGACGAGGCGCGGCAGGAGCTTTACTACGCGATTGCCGTGGGCGCCGACGAGGCCAAGTTGCGCAATCAGCGGGTGAAGGTGGGCGAGGGCGTGGCCGGCTGGGTGGCGGAGCACGGGGAAACGCTGCTGGTTCCCGCGGCAGAGGACGATCCGCGGCTGATGTCCTTCAGCGCCGAGCCGAGTACCAGCAAGCCAACGCAGTTGCGCTCGGTGATAGCGCTGCCGCTGCGCGGCCGCAAGGGAACGCATGGCGTGATTGAGATTCTCAACCCGCGCGCTGATCAGCTTACCGACTACACCATCGCCTTTCTGCACATTCTGGCCGACCACGCGGCCATCGCAATTGAGAACGCGCATGACGTGGCCCGCATTCAGCAGTTGACCATTATCGACGACTGCACCGGCCTCTACAATGCGCGCCATCTCTATGAAGTTCTGGGCCGGGAGCTTGAGCGATGCAGCCTGAAGAAGCTGCCCGTGAGCCTGGCCTTCCTTGATCTGGACCACTTCAAGCTGGTGAACGACGAGCACGGCCACCTGGTGGGCAGTGAGCTGCTGGCGCGCGCCGGTCAGCGGCTGCAGCAGTTGAGCCGCAAGCAGGACTGGTGCTTTCGCTACGGCGGCGACGAGTTTGTGCTGCTGATGCCGGAGACCAGCGCCGCGGCCGCGCTGGCGCAGGCCACAGCGTTGAACCGCGCGCTGGCGGAGACCGAATTTGTAATGAAGAACGGGCTGAAGCTGCGCGTAGGCGCCAGCGCCGGCGTGGCTACCGCCCCCGCCGATGGAGCTACCGTACACACCATCATCGGAGTGGCCGACGCGCGGATGTACGTGGTGAAGGCCACTGGGCGCGGTGCGGTGCGGGGAGGGTAGGGCGTTCAGTTGGCAAGCCGCACGCCGCGAGCGGCGAGGATTTGCCGGTACTGCTGCTGCATTTCTTCGCTGGGAACGGGGATGCGCGGCTCCGGCGGGCACAGCCCCAACAGACCGGATTTGTACTGGCCCGTGTCGTGGTAAGGAAGGATCTCAATGCCGCGCAGGGCGGGATACTTTTGATTCAGAAGAGCGATGGCTGAGATATCCTCCTCCGCGTCATTGATCCCCGGCAGAAGCGGGCAGCGCAGGATAATGTTGGCGCCGGAGCGATAAAGAAAGTCGAGGTTGGCGAGAATCAGCTCGTTGCCGGCGCCGGTCCACCGCCGGTGCTCTTCTGAGTTGGTCAGCTTGTAGTCGAAGAGAAACAGGTCAACCAGCGGAAGCAGCTCGGCAAAGGCCTGCTCGCCGGCGTAACCGCTGGTGTCAAGGCAGGTGTGCAGGCCATTGCGGCGGGCTACAGCGAGCAGTGAGCGGCAAAAATCGAATTGCAGCGTGGGTTCGCCTCCGCTGAGCGTGAGACCGCCGCCGGAGGCCTCGTAATAAACCCGGTCGCGAAGGACAATGCGCATTACTTCATCGACCGGCATCCGTCGGCCAAAGGCGCGAAGCTGCCCTGAAGAATCAGGCTCGGCGGCGACCTCAGGCTCCTCAATCCACGACTCCGGGTTATGGCACCAGGCGCAACGCAGCAGGCAGCCTTTGAGAAAGACCACGGTGCGCACTCCCGGCCCGTCGTGCAGCGCGGCCCGCTGAATGTCGAAGACGACTCCGGTTTGGCTTTCCATGGGCAATTCGCTAAAAGATTGTTCCTATTGGTGTAGTGTACGAGATTTGTGCTTTCCCACCCATTTCACAGAAAACGTGAAATGGATGGGGCACGGAAATGCCTTATACCACAAGTGAAAACGCCTCAATCATAAAGTGTGCGATGCAGCACGTCGAGCTGCGCCTCGCGGGGAAGATCGATGAATCGCGCGCTGAAGCCACCCACACGCACCATCAGGTGCCCCCATTTTTCCGGCTCGCGCATGGCGGCTTCCAGGTCGCCTCGACTCACAACGGTAATCATCGCCTGACTGCCTCCCTGGCGAAAGTAGCCGGTCAGCAGGGCCTCCAGTTGGGCGCGATGCTGGGTGAAGATCGACTTGGAAAACTTCATGTTGTGCACGGCCCCGGCATGAATCGCCGGATCGAGCTTGACCAGGGAGTTGAGCATCGCGGTCACTCCGTTGCGATCCATGCCGGGAGAAGGATTGATGGCGTTGGCCAGAGTCTCGCCTGCAAGCCTGCCCTGCGGCGACGCGGCGGTGGTCTTGCCAAAGAGCGCATTCGCCCAGTTGTTGATGATTACCGCCATATAGGAATCCAAGCCAACCTTCTGGGCCTGTGACTTCGCCGAATGGCAAACGTGATTGTGAACCCGCTGCGCCATGCTATCGGCCTGGTCATCGTCGTTGCCGAACTTGGGCGCGCGCTGCAGTTCCTCGCGCAGAGCTTCATGGCCCTCGAAGTTGGCGTCGCAGGCCGCCACAATCTGCCGCAGAGTAAAACTCCCCTCGTCGTAGACCAGCTTCTTGATGGCGGTCAGGCTGTCGGCGGCGTCGATGTTGCCATAGGTCTCCAGCGTGCCGCCCAGGTATCGGACTCCGCCCTGAAAGATGGGCAGGCCGCGCTCCAGGCAATCGTCGTAGAGCAGGCAGAGAAAGAGAAATAGACTCGTGCGGCCCACAACTTCGTACTCAATCTTCTCTTGCAGCGCCAGAGCTTCAACATGAACCTCAACCTGGCGGCAATAGGCCTCCCACAGGCTCTCAAAGCTCGCGAAGGAGTCCAACGCGCCGGTAGAGATGCCCAGCGGCTGCCCGGTGACCGGGTCCACGCCCTCGTGCAGTGTGACTTCAAGGCATTTCATCAGGTTGATCACGCCGTTGGGAGTTCCCACGCCGCGATGCTCCAATACATACTCGCCGCAGCCGAAAGGCGTGTAATCGACCGCCTCTTGGTAACTAACATGAAACGCCGAGGCGACGGCGGCAATATTGACATCGTCGTTATAAAGAATGGGAAAGGTACGGCCCTCGCCAAGACTGGTGACGGCCTTGTTCATCAGCGCGGGATTCTGCCCCGCATAAAATCTCAAGGAAAGCTGGGGCTGGTTCAAGGCAACCGTGCGGCTGGCCTCCAGCGCCAGCAGCGCAAAGCGGTCAGCAGCAGCTGGATTGGGACGGCCCAACCCGCCCACAAAAACCCGATTGTTGAATTGGTTGGAGTAGCCATCCATCAGCCGCCAGAGCGATTGCAGCAACGCCAAGGCCTGGTCTTCGCTCAGAACTCCCGTGTCGAGATCGCGCGCCAGGATCGGTCCCAGATACACGTCCATGCGGCCGTAGTTCCATGTGCCGGAAAGCAGAGCGTAGAGCCAGAAGAGCTGCAGCGCCTCCCGAAAGTTTGCGGGCGCGCGCAGCGGCAACTCCGCCAGCGTCCGCGAGAGGCCCAGCAGTTGCTCCCTGCGCGTGGCGTCCGCTATGCCCTCGGCGGCCAACCTCGCCTGCGCTCCATAGTGCAGGCAGACCTCCTCCAGAAGCTCGATGGCCCCCAACATTCCGCCAAACAGATTAGTATTTGCAAGGCTTCCAGCGCGGCGTTGCTCCAACTCCCGCCGCAGGCCCGGAACTCCCTCGCGCATCAGCTTGGCGTAGTCGAGCACGGTTCCCGCCATGCGGTAAAGCGGAAAGGCGATTCCGCTCTCGACCGTCCAGTTATCGCTGGGCAGAGCCTTTTCCACCGCAGGCGGATAAGCCGCGCGGGTTCTGGCTTGGGTGTTCTCGCTCTTCCAGAAGGCGAGCATCTCCTCCACTTCGCGCTCTTGCACGGCGGTGAACTGGGCGAGGCGCGCGACCTCGCGAATCTCCTCCTCACGGCAGTAGAATCCCAGCCCCATCGCCTCGGCGCTGAAGCCCGCCAGAGGATAGAGAATCCTGCCGGCGAGCAGATCGCCTGCCTGGATGGGTTGCAGAATCGCGGGAAAGAGCGCCCTCAGGCAGTGCAACTCTCGCGTGGCCGGCTCCGCCTCACGGTTCTCCCGGTAGACGCGCGTGAAGTGCAACTCCAGCGCCAGCGGATTGCCGGTTTGCCGGCGGGCCTTTTCATAGGCGGCATCGACCGAGAGTTCATTAAGCGTCTTCATTTGAGGGTCTCGCCTCCGGGCGGTTCTTCCGTAATCTGCTCGCCGGCAAGCCGCTCAAGCTGGTTGCGCCAGTCCAGCCGCTCGACAAAGCTCTTCGACTCGCGCCAGCCCGGCTCGACAATCACGTGCAGTTCCAGGTAGACGCGCGTTCCCAGCAGCGACTCGATCTGCCGCCGCGCATTGCTGCCGATCTCCTTCAGCTTGGAGCCGCCCTTGCCGATCAAAATCGCCTTCTGCCCGTCACGCTCGCAATAGATCGCCGCGGCAATGCGCGTCAGCGGCAGCCGCGCCGGAGCTTGCCCTTTCTTCCGCGGGGGCGCGGGTGGCTCGGCCTCTTCGTAGCGCTCAATCACCACCGCCGAGGCGTAGGGCACCTCTTCGCCCGTCGCCGCCAGAATGCTTTCGCGGATCAGCTCGGCCACCATGAAACGCTGCGGCTGGTCGGTGTACTGATCCTTGGGATAGTAGCGCTCGCCCACGGGAAGCGCCTCGACGATCTTGCGGGTGAGAATATCGAGTCCGTCGCGCTTGCGGGCGCTTATCGGAATCACCTGCGCAAAGCCGAAGTGCCGAGTGAGCGTATCAATCAGCGGAAGCAGTTGGTCCTTGCCCACCAGGTCGATCTTGGTCAGCAGCAAAAAGACCGGGCAGTCCAGCTTGCGAATCAGGCCAAAGAGAAACTCATCCTCGCTGGCCCAATTGGTGCGCTCATGCCTGGGTGCAGGGGAATCTGCTCCGCTTGGCTCCGCCGCCGCTTCTAGCTGCACCCGGCGGGTCGCGTCCATCAGCACCAGCACCAGGTCGCGCGTCTCCAGCGCCTCGTAGACCTCCTGCAACATTCGCCGGTCGAGTTGCGAGCAGGGCTTGTGCACACCGGGGGTATCCACAAAGACAATCTGCGCCGCCGGATGAACGCCCTTGCGCGCGGGAACCTCGACCACGCCGGTGATGCGGTTGCGCGTGGTCTGCGGCTTGGCCGAGACAATCGCTACTTTTTCGCCGGTCAGCACGTTCAGCAGGGTGCTTTTGCCGGCATTCGGCCGGCCCAGAATGGCAACAAATCCAGATTTCAAAGAGAGACGCTCCTAGTCTATTATCGCGGATTGCAAGGCGGAGCGCCGCCACAATCGAGCAAAGTGAATTGCAGAATGGAGCGGCGCTGGGAGAGGAAGCGGACGGCGCGTAAAAAAAGCAAAAATATCTGTTGCAATTCGCCTTCTATTCGCTATAATGCGCACATGGCTGTCACACAAAGGCAAAAAGAGATTCTCGACTTTCTGGAATCATTTGTCACACGCAACGGCTACTCCCCGTCGTTTGAGGAGATTGCGCGCGGCATGGGGCTGAAAAGCCTGGCAACCGTGCATAAGCACATTACCAACCTCGAAAAGAAGGGGTTGCTGGATCGCGTACACAATCGCAGCCGCTCGATTGACGTGCTGCCGTCGGGAACCCGCAGCCGCACCAGCGACCGGCTGCCGCTGGCGGGGCGCATCGCCGCCGGAATGCCGGTGGAGGCGATGGAGACCGAGGAGACCATCTCGCTGCACGACGTGGTGGGCAACCGCGACGTTTTCGCTCTGGAAGTGCGCGGCGACTCGATGCGCGACGAGCACATCATCAGCGGCGATTATGTGCTGGTGGAGCGCACCCGCACGGCGCGCCAAGGCGAGATCGTGGTGGCCCTGGTGCATGGCTTTGAGACCACGCTGAAGCGGTTTTTCACCGAGGGAAGCCAGGTGCGCCTGCAACCCTCGAACGCGGAGATGAGTCCCATCTTCGTCAACGCCACGCAGGTAGCCATTCAGGGCCGTGTGCTGGGCGTGCTGCGCAAGTACCATTGAAATTGCGGCGAAGGCAGCGTCCTGCAACGCAGGGGCGGTGACCCCTGATCCCTGACCCCTGTTTTACTGATTCACTCCGCTGGCCAGGAATCCGCCATCCACGGCGATGATCTGGCCGGTGACAAACGAGGCGGCCTCGGAGGAGAGAAAGATTGCTGCTCCCGCCACCTCCCGCGCCTCGCCAAAGCGGTGCATTGGCGTACGCATGAGCAACTCTTCGCCGCGCGGCGTTCCCGCAATCAGCGGCCGGTTGAGCGGCGTGGGAAAGACTCCCGGCGCCACGGCGTTCACGTTGACCCCGCTCTGCGCCAGTTCAATGGCCAGCACTCTGGTCAGCGAGGCAATCGCGCCCTTGCTGGCGGCATAGGCTCCCACTTTGGAAAAAGCCACAAACGAGGTAAGCGAGGCGACGTTGACAATCCTCCCATAGCCGGCCTTCACCATGGTTGCGCCAAAGATCTGGCAGGCGCGCAAGATCCCGGTCACGTTGGTCTCCATCACCCGCGCCCAGTCGGCCTCGTCCAGGTCCAGTATCTCCGCCTTGTGCATGATTCCCGCCGCGTTCACCAGAATGTCCACCTTGCCAAAGGCGCCGAGCACCGCGTCGTGCAACGCCTGCACGGAAGCCCGGTTGGCCACATCACTGGCCAGGCGCAAGCTGCGCCGGCCGAACGCCTCAATCTCCGCCGCTGTCTTGTCCACCTGCTCCTGGCGGCGCGAAGTAGCCACCACATCCGCTCCGGCGCCAGCCAACCCCAGGGCAATCGCATGGCCCAGCCCGGATGTTCCGCCGGTCACCACCGCTACTCTTCCATGCAAATCGAATAGACTCTCACTCATGATTGAATTACCCCTTGTGTGGTGATTCCGCGAATTCCCTGCGCAGACCCCACTGCAAAGACGTTATCATGCGAGGCGGCTTGCGGCGGCTACAGCCGTCCCAACGGACGGCACGGAGCTGCGCGACGCTCAACTGTTTCTGCGCCTACCCTGCTCAGCCAAGTCTTCAGCGGCTTCGGGCCAGTCGGGAAATTGAAACTCGAAGCCGGCGTCGAGCAGGCGTTGGGGGACGGCGCGGCAACTGCCCAGCACCAACTCCGGCTCGGTGCGCAGCAGCAAAGCGCCGAGTTTGATGGCAAGAGCCGGTGCGGGCAGGCCGTTGGGCACATCCCAGGCCCAGCGCAGCGCGGCCATAAAGGCGCGATTGGGCAGCGGGTGGGGCGCGGTGAGGTTGAAGGGGCCGCTCAACTCCTCGCGGGCAATCAGGAACTCGACGGCGCGGGCGAAGTCGGCAGAGTGAATCCAGGCAACGAACTGGCGACCGTTGCCCTGCTTGCCGCCCAGGCTGAGCCGGACGAGATTGGAGAGCACGGCGAAGGCGCTGCCCGGCTCGGAGGCGAGAACGATGGCGCTGCGCAGGGCGATTTTGCGGGTGCGCGGCGTTTCCGCGGCAAAAAACGCGGCCTCCCAATCTTTGGCCACGCGGGCAGCAAAGCCGCAGCGCGCTGCCCACGGCGCGGCAAGGGAGCGGGCCGGCAGTTGGTCGCCGCCCAGCTCGCCCGTCACCTCGTCCAGTGGAAGATCAACTCCATCGGCGTCAAGAGCGCGGCGATAAATCGTGGCCGCCGAGGCATTCAGCCACACCCGCGGCGGCGCGGCGAGTGAGCCGATCACCTGGCCCAGCAGGCGCGTCGAGCGCAGGCGCGACTGGTAGATGGCCTTGCGATTGGCCTGCGTCCAGCGGCAGTTGATGCTGCGTCCGGCCAGGTTGATGCAAACGTCGGCGCCTTCCAGGTAATCGGTCCAGGGGCCGGGATTTTCGCCGTCCCAGTGAACCGTCTGCCAGGGCGCAGTGTAAGGGCCGCGCGTCAGCACAGTCACTTGATGGCCTTGCAGTTGAAAGTGGCTCGCCAGCAGATTGCCCAGCAGGCCGCTGCCGCCCGGTAGGACGATGCGAAGGGGGCGCGAGGGCGGGAGCAGAACGCCGCTATCCATACATCAGTCCAGCCTTGCGCATCTCATCGAGCGACTGCTCGTAGTTGCGCGCTTCCAGGCGCTCGCCGCTGGCCCAGGCGAGGAACTCCCGCAGGCCGCCGGCAAATTGCCGGCTGGGGACGAAGCCCAGCGTCGCCCGCAGCCGCTCCACGCTGGCGCAGTTGTGGCGAATGTCCCCCAAGCGGAATGCGCCGGTCACGGTGACTTGAGAGCTGCTGGAAAAGTAATCGAGCGTGTGCTTGACGACCTCGGCGACGGTCACGGCAACCCCCGTGCCGACGTTGAGCGCGATGGGCCGCTGCGCCGACGCCTCGACGCAAAGTCGCGTCGCCTCCACCACGTCGTCGATGTGAACAAAGTCGCGGCTCTCGCGCCCATCTTCAAAGATATTGATCGGCTCGTTGGCCCGCGCCTGGTTGGAAAAGATCGCCAGAATTCCGGTGTAAGGATTTTTGAGGGATTGGCCCGGCCCGTATACGTTCTGGTAACGTAGCGCAAAGCCGTTGATGCCCAGCGTGGCGGCGTACATCAGCACCATCTGCTCCTGCACCTGCTTGGTCAGCCCGTAGAGCGACGAGGGATGGAGCGGAGCCTCCTCGGAGGTCGGAAGCATCGAAGTCGCGCTGCCGCAGTGGGGGCATTTCGGCTCGAAGTCGCCGGCTTCCATCGTATGCCGGGAGCGCGCGTCGGGATAGACCAGGCCATGCGCAGGGCATTGCGCCGCGCCCTCGCCGTAGATGGCGCGCGAAGAGGCGACAACCATGGTGTGCAGCGGAAATTTGCCGCTCAGCAGCAACTCCATCAGGCCGGCGGTCGCGCCGATGTTCACTTCTGTGTAGTGGCGGACGCGATACATCGACTGGCCGGTTCCGGTTTCGGCGGCCAGATGGACCAGAACCGTCTGGCCCTCCAACGCACGGCGGCAAAGCTCCAGGTCGCGCACGTCACCGCGAAACAACTGGACCGAGGAGCGCAGATCAGCGGGCAGATCGGCGTTGTCGCCGTGAATCTGCGGGCTGAATTTGTCCAGGATAGAGACTTCGTGGCCCAGGGCCAGCAGCCTGCGCGCCAGGCGGGAGCCGATGAATCCCGCGCCGCCGGTGATAAGTACGCGCTGCGGCGCGCTGGGCTGCGGGCCTTTGTTTTCAGCTTCAGAAAAAGAGTTGCGATCTTCCACGAAAAATCTCCTGATAAAAACGCACGGCAGACGCGCTTTACGAACAAGTCTACACCGCGCGCGGAAAACCGGAGAAGCTCAGCTCACTGATCCGGCCCCAAAGAAATGCAACAATCCCTCCCACCCATTCCGCAAAAAACGCGGAATATATGGGGCACGGTGCAGAGCCGATCTCCGCCAAGCGCGGACGAAGACGTCCGCGCTACAGCCGGCCAGGAGGTCGGCGCTACCAATTCTCCTAGAATTCAAACCTCATCCCCAGTTGAATGCGGCGGGGCGGGGCGGCCGAGGTGATCTGGCCGAAGGACGAGGAGGTTTCCACCGGATCTATGCCGCCGCCGTTCACGTGATTGACCACGTTGAAGGCGCTGGCGGAAAGGCCCACCCGCGGGGCGTCGTCGTCCTTGTTGGAGGTGAAGGCGAAGTCGTGGCCCCAGCGCACGTCCACGTCCACGTAGCCGGGAGTGGTCTCGGTGTTGCGCGCCATGCCCTCGGGCCGGGTGTTGAAGAGGTCGTCTCCGTAGGCATCGGCGCCGGTAAGGATCGTCCACGGTGAGCCGGTGTTGGCAAAGACGCCCGCTGACAGATTGAAGACGCTCTCCGGCTGGAACATGGCATACATTCCCACGCGGTGGCGCCGGTCAAAGCTGGCGCGCGCCCACTCATCGTTAGGAGCGAATTGATTCTGCGGATACCAGCCTATGCCGTTGGTGTCAGAGCCGTAGTGCGACCAGGTATAACGCCCGAAGCCGGTGAAGTATTTGTTCAGGCGGCCGCGATAGGAGATGTCCATGCCATCGCCCTTCCAGAAGCCCTTGGGCTGCATCTGGCGGATGCGGCCAAAGGCCGGATTGGGCCGCACGGTGTAGCCCGAGGCGGGCGTGGGCGCGTTGATGTCCACCGAGCGGAAGCTGTCAATGCCGCGCGACGCGTAACCGCTGATAATGGCAGTGGCCTTCTCGCCCAACTGCCGCTCCAGCGAGAGTCCGTATTGAATCTGGTAGGGAATCTTGGCGTTGGGTTCAAGTTCAACCAGGTTCGGCGGCTGGGCCGAGATCGTCTGGCAGTTGGTAATGGGGTAGCAGCTATCGGCGGGATCGGCGGGGTTCAGCGAAAAAACCACCGAGCGGCGCAGGGGCTTCTGGTAGCGCGCCAGGTCTTGCAGCGGGCCGGCGCCAATGCGGTCGTAGTAGAGGCCGCCGCCGCCGCGCACGATCAGCTTGGAGTCTTCATCGAGCACCCAGGCAAAGGAGAGGCGCGGCGAAAAGCCGAGGCGGCGCGTGGAGAGGAAGTTCTGCCAGTCGTAGCGCAGGCCGGGAGTGATGGCGAAGCGGCCGTTGAACTTGAACTGGTCCTGCACAAAGCCGCCCATCTCGAGCAGCGGATAGACGAAGTGTGTCTGGCCGGTATTCTGCGAGAAGGCCGAAGGGAGGCCGGCGGCATAGTTCTGTAGCGCCGTTTGCAGCACGGTAACGCCATCGGCGGCCACCGTGGGCGCATAGGTGTAACTGCCCATCGCGTTGGTGTTGTCGTCCAGCGCGCGGCGGCTGATGTGGGGTGTGCCGGCGCCAATCTTGAGCAGGTTGCGCCCGCGCGTCCAGGTCGCCATATCGTAGATGCGGAAGTTGTACTCGGTGCTGCGATAGTCAGATTGCGCCGAGCCGCCGGAAAAGTCGCCGGAGACGTAGACGCGCGGTGCTTCGACGCTGTTGCTGCTGCGATAGGAGTCGTGCTCAGCCACAATCGAAACCTGATTGATCATGGTTGTGGAAAGCGTCGAATCCATGTGGGCGACGAGGTCGTCTTCGCGGTACTGCGTGTTGTAGCCGATGGCGGCCAGCGCCTGCCCGCCCACGCCCTGGTTCTGGTTGGTCGCGTCCTGATAGCTGTACTGCGCGTAGCCGGAGTGCTTTGCGCTGATCTGATGCGCGGCGCGCACACTGAACTCGGTGTCACGCGAGGGCGCGGGCACGTTGGCCGTGTAAGCGGCGCCGTTCGCCGGATCAGCCGCCGAGGCGACAGTCGCCCTCACCACCGCATCCTGGTCAAAGATTACACGATTGAAGGAACCCAGAAAGCTGCTCCTCTCAGCGTGCGGAATCGGCCCGGTAATACTGCCTTCGTAGTTCTGCCGCTGCTCGAAGGGCTTGGAGGGCGCCAGCGCATTCTGCGCGTTCAGCGCCGAGTTGCGATAGATGAAGTTGAACTCGCCATGATAGTTGTCGGCGGCGGACTTGGTGATAATCTCCATCTGCCCTCGGCCCGGCCAGTAGTATTGCGCCGAGTAGGGGTCCTGATTGATGCGAATCTCCTGCACTGCCGAAGCGGAGACCGTGGCCCGGTTGGCTTCAACGCCATCCACAATCAGGCCGGTTCCTCCGGTGGCAGTCGCGCTGTCGTCCAGAAACGCGCTCATCGCCGACTGATAGTCGTTATCGAAGAGAGGCAGCTCCTTCAGATCCTTGGCGGTCATCACCGAGGAGTCGCGATTCTCCTCCGACGAGGTCAGGTCGGCGTTGGTCTCGGCGCTCACCCGCACATTAGTAGAGAATCCGGCGATGGGCAGCACGATGCGCATGGGCGCAGCCAGCGTGATTGCCGCCGGAGTAGAGGCAACAGAGCCGGCCGGAGCTTTGATCGTCACCGGCGTCTTCACCGTCTCGAAGCCCTGCTCGCTGACGACCAGGGTGTACTGGCCGACGCGCGGCGCTGTCAGTTGGAAGCTGCCTGCGCTGTCCGTGTGAACGCTTCCGGCCACTGCGCCGCTGGCGTCAACCAGATCAACCTCCGCGCCGGGGACGATGGCGCCGTTTTGATCCGCCACAACTCCATGCAAGCTAGTGGACGTGGATTGAGGCATAGCGGAGGTGGTGGACGCCCAGACGGCGGCCGGCAAAAATGGGATCAGAAGCAGTGCGGGCGTAAAAAGGCGCATCAAGCAATTCTCCATAAAAATCCAAGTAAAAGCGCAAAAAATCAAGCGAAACAGGCCGTTCAAGGATGCAAGGCGCTGCTCTGTTTCAAAGCGCACCCCCAGCTTCATGGATGCGGGAAAAAATGCTCGTCTTTCGCGCGCGGTCAGTGTTACTGAA
>Ga0302319_10010577_pt1 | contig 17576 bp, 15 predicted proteins | sample Bog_T0_2_FD_203319 | JGI IMG/M metagenome (GOLD analysis project Ga0302319, IMG submission 203319) | Peat permafrost microbial communities from Stordalen Mire near Abisko, Sweden - Bog_T0_2 | ecosystem: Environmental > Terrestrial > Soil > Wetlands > Peat | place: Sweden: Abisko, Stordalen Mire...
AGCAGGGTATCGGTGTTCGGCTCCTCATAGGCTCCGGGCGCTGTCGAGGTGGTCACGGATGTGGTGACAGAGGTCGGCAAGAGCACAACGTCGGCTCCGCCATTGCCATCCGTCGTCAGACCCAGATTCGCCGCGCCGGCGAAGGTGAAGGTCTCGATGGCCACGCCGCCGCTCATGACATTCGCGACCGTATTGCCGCCGCTATTCACCGATTGCGAGATCGTGAGGCCCACATCGGCGAAGGCCGAAGAGGTGATGTCGATCGTGTCGGTTGACGAGAATCCCGAAATCAGGCCCTGGTCGCCAAAGCCGGCGCTGGTCGCGCCGGTGATTTCATAGGTGTTGCCGCCGCCTTCGAAGGTCAGCGCGCCCGTCACTTCGGCCTTCGGCGATTGCAGCGAGAGGACGCCGCCGCCGCTCAGGACGGTATCCTTGGCGTAGGCAAATCCGCTGATGTTGAGCGAGCCGCCGCTCGACACGATCGTTCCCGAGGCGATGGCGCCCTTGAGGAACACGTCGAGATTGCCGCCGGCATAGACGGTCTCGTTGGTCACCACGGCCGTCGCGGCGCTGACGAGCTGCGTGCCGTAAACTTTGTCGCCGGAGGCCGAGCCGAGCACGGTTTCGGAGCCGCTGGCCTCAATGGTCGAGCCGCTGTCGACGCCGCCGGCGTTGATGGTCAGTACGCCGCCGCTATAGATGGTCTCGGACGACACGTTGGCGCTGGTGATCGCAACGCTGCCGTAGATCTGGTCGCCGGCGGCGGAGCCCGCATTCGTCACCGTTTCCGCGCCGCCGAGCGAGATCGTCGCCGAAGTCTCCGAACCGCCGGTGACGGCGAGCGAACCGCCGGCGCCGACGGTCTCCTGATTGGCGCTCGCGCCGGCGCCGTTGATCGAAACCGAGCCGAAAATCTGGTCGCCCGACGTCGTTCCCGAACTCGCAACGCTCTCCGAACCGCCCGACGAAATCGTCGCCGTCTGGTTTGCGCCGGCAAAGATCGACAAGGCGCCGCCGCCGTACACGGTCTCGTTCGTCGTGATCGCCGCGGCGCCGCTGACGGTCGCCGCGCCGTAAATCTTGTCGCCGGCGCCCGAACCGTACACCGTTTCGGTTCCCGACACGGTCGCCGACTTATCGAGGCCGCTCACCGTCAGCGAGCCGCCGCTGTTGACGACGGTCGAACTGACGGTTCCGCCGGCTAGCACGCTGATGGTTTCGCCGGACGTGGCGGCGAGGCCGGTCGAGGTCTGGCCGCCGCTGACGACGAGGGTCGTCTGATTGGGATTGAAGCCGATGTCGACGCCGCCGCTGCCGTCGCCCTGCGAAGTAATCGTATAGGCGTTGTAGGTCGCCGCGCTGGCGAAGACGAAGGATTCGCTGACCGACGAACCGCCGCTGGTTCCCGCGAGCGTCACCGTCTCGGTTCCGTCGCCGTTCGATGTGAAGGCGAGCGTCGCGCCGGTCAGGCCGGCGTTGACGTCGATCTTGTCGGAACTCGTGAAGCCGGAGATGGCGGCCGCAAGGCCGTAGCCAGCGCTCGCCACCGCCGTCACGTCGATGACGTTGCCGCCGCCGCCGAGTACGAGCGAACCGGCGACTTCCGCCTTCGGCGATTCCAGCCACAATTGGCCGCCGCTCGTCAGATCGGTGACGCCCGTCGCCGAGCCCGCGCCGCTGATCGTCAGCACGCCGCCGCTGGAGACCGTGGCGTTAATCGCATCGTTGGCGTTGGCGACGTCGAGCGTTCCGCCGGCGAAAACGGTCGCGCCGCTCACCACGCCAGCGACGCCGCTCACCGTCGACACCGCGCCGTGGATCTGCGCGCCGTTGGCCGTGCCGGCGACAGTTTCGACGCCGCCCGAGAGCACGGTCGCGCCGCTGTCGGTCGCGCCGACCGCCACCACCAGCGCGCCCCCGTTCTCCACAGTTTCCGCGGAGGTCGCGCCCGAGACCGTGGCCGAGCCGTAGACCGCGTCGCCCGAAGCCGAGCCAAAAACGTTGAGCGTTCCGCCCACTGAGACGGTCGCCGACGTATCGGAACCGCTGAGGTTGACCGCGCCGCCGCTCTGAACGATCGTCGAGCTGATCGAACCTCCGGACTGGACGATCAGGGTTTCGCCGTTGCTGACCGTCAATCCGGTCGAGGTCTGCCCCGTGCTGACCGTCGAGGTGACGCCGCCCGACGAAGCCGGGGTATAGACGACGTATTCGCCGCCATGGCTATCGGTGACCGTCGAAAGCGTATTGCTCGTATAGGTGGACGTTCCGGCGAAGATGAGTTTGTCGCTGCCGCTGACGGTGACGACCGTGTTGCCGCCGCTGGTGGCGAAAGTCAGGGCCGAAGGCGCCACTGTCTGGATGTCGATCTTGTCGGTCGCGGAAAAGCCGGAGATGACGGCCTGATCGCCGTAACCGGTGCTGATGACCGCCGAGATCGCCAGGACGTTGCTGCCGCCTTCGAAGGTCAGCACGCCGCCGAGCGTCGCCTTGGCCGTCTGCAACTGCACATAGCCGCCGCCGTCCAACACGGTGTTCAAGTTGACGCCGGAGGTGTTGCCGTTGACGAACATCGAGCCGCCAGCCAGCACCGTCGCGCCGCTGACGATGCCGCTGTTGACCTCGTAGAACTTGCCGCCGCTCTCGATCGCCTCGCTGGTCAGATAGTCGGCGGCGCCACTCAAGTTCGACAGCACGCCGAAGATCAGGTCGCCGGAGGCCGAGCCGGCCGAGACGATTTCCGTTGCGCCAGCCGAGATGGTAGCGCTCGTCTCGGTTCCGCCGTTGACGACGAGGCTGCCGCCCGACTGCACCTGCGTCCCGGTGACGTTACCGCCGCTCGCGTCGATCAGCGAGCCCCCGCTCACGACCGTGTATGAGGTCGTCGTCGACGTCGACACGCTTACGGAGCTGGATATTGTGGACGTGGTCATGGTTCATCGTCTCCGAAGCGGGAGAATCAGGGATTTCGTGAGATCAGGTGGGCGCCTTGGCGCCGAAACCCGGGATCGATTCAATCACCCGCTTGACATGGACGGGAGTAATCAGACGCGTGCATTCGAATTGCCGTGAGGTTCCCGCATGGCGCGGGCACCACAGGAAGTCTTTGTGGTCGAAGCTGAACTTCGGATCGTTCCAGCAGGAATTGCAGGTGTGCCAGTTGATGACGCGGTAGGGCGTCGCAAACTCGTTGTTGGCGTGGGTGAAGCCGGCGATCAGCACGACTGGACAACCGGCAGCCCAGGCGAGCCACGCCAGACCGCTGGAGAGGCCGACGAACAGATCCGCATGCTTCAACCAGCGCGCGCGCTCGGCGAGGGGCTTATCGCCGGTCTCGTCCTCGACGCCGTGCGGGATATGGGTCCACATCAGACCCGCGCCGTGCACCGGCTTCTGATCGATACAGACGACGCGATAGCCCTTCGATTTGAGAAACGCGACCGTCTCGCGCCAGCCGTGCGGATGGGTCCAGTATTTGGCGGCGCTGCTCGATTGCACGGCGATCACCGCATAGGGTTCGGCGATCGGTCGGCTATCGTCGGCAAGCGCCAGCCGCGGCGGCTTTTCGGTCGGGTCGACGTCGAGGATATAGGCGGCGGTCTTGTGCAGGCCGACGTGGCGGAAGTCGGTCGGCTGCCACTCGCAGGCGACGTCGTTGAAGAACAGGCCCAGGCAATAGGTTGCGTAGGCCTGTTCCTGCAGGTTCTGCTGCGTGAGCTCTTCGGGCGTGACGAAACGGATATCCGGGTACACGTCCCGCAACAGCGGAATGATCGCGCCGGACATCGCGCAGGTCACCCGCGCGCCGGGCCGCCGCTCGGCAAAGCGGCAGGCGTAGGAGAACCATGCGATCGAATCGCCGAGCGTGCCGATGGGAAACTGGATCAGCACATCGCGATCGGCGGCGTCGTATTCGTGGCGCAGCGCCAGCCTCGGCTCGCTCTGCCCTTCGTCGATCGACCAGACATCGATGGCGAAACGCACGAACCAGCGTTTCGACGAGCGCACCAGGCCGCCCTTGTTTTCGGTCTCGAACAGGGTGTTGCCGGTGTCGAGGTCGCTCAGGCGCGCCCGCCAGGCCCCGGTTTCGCGCGCCGGCAACAGCACACGACAGCCTTCGTTGAAATCGAAGCGGATGCCTTCCGGTCCCGCCTGCGTGGGCTCGGCGGCCGGCGGCTGATAGGGGCCGGGTTTGGCCTTGGCGGCTGAAGGGGCCGGAAGCGGAGGGTCGCTCGCGTGTTCGAATGCGCCGTCATGGGCGACCAGGTTTGGAGAGCCGCCGCCCGTCGCGAGGCCCTCAATTCCGATAATCGCTTCCATACCGCGCCGCATCCCCGCCACGACCAGTCCAAAAACATCAACACACAGTTAATTGGTTAATATCTCAGTTATGTGACGACTACCCCATGTAACAAAAGTGTCATGAATTCTGCGTACAGGGCCATTTGACTGCAACTGACTGCGGCGTTTCTGCGTCATCCGCGCTCTTCTAAGCATTTGCGGCGAGATCGCGATAAGCGAGCGCCCCGCCGGTGAGCGGTTACTTGCGGGAACGGCGTCGTCAGGGCTCGCGAACCTGGCAATCCGATACCCAGCGCAGTCGGGCGCCTGCGAGAGGAGCTGAAATGGATTCCGAGTGGCTCTCCCGTTGGAAGAGCCTGAGAATTTGCGTAGCCGGCGACGTCATGCTCGATCGTTTCGTGACCGGAACGGTCGAACGCGTCTCGCCGGAAGCGCCGATCCCCGTTCTGCACTTCCAGTCCGAGCGGAAGATGCTCGGCGGCGCCGGCAATGTCGCGCGCAACGTCGTCGCTCTGGGAGGAGAGGCCGGTCTCGTCGGGGCGCTCGGCGAGGACGACGAAGGGAAATGGATTGCCGATCGCCTGTGCGCGGAGGAAGGGATCGTCGGTCATTTCGTCCGCACCGACGCGACGCCGACCACGGTGAAGACCCGTTTCCTCGCCGGCGGCCAACAGATCCTGCGGCTCGACGTCGAGCGGCCGCTGCCCGCCGATTCCGAGCGCGAACGGGAAATCGCGAGCGCCTGCGCCGTTGCCTTGGGGCGCGCCTCCGCGTTGACGCTGTCAGATTACGGCAAGGGCGTTTTGACCGCAGTGACGGTTCGGCAACTGATCGCCCTCGGACGCGCCCGCGGCGTCCCCGTCATCGTCGACCCAAAGTCGACCGACATCGAACGTTACGCGGGCGCGCGCGTGCTGACGCCGAACGCCGCCGAGACTGGGAAGATCGTCGGCTACGTGTGCGACAACGACGAAAGCGCCGCCGCTGCAGCGCGCGCGATTCTCGATCGCGCGGGGGTCGACGCTGTCGTCGTCACGCGCGGCGCGCAAGGCATGACGATCTGGGACCCGGGCGCCGGGCAGAAGCGCCCGACGCATATCCCGACCGTCGCCGACGAGGTGTTCGACGTTTCCGGCGCCGGCGACACGGTCGCGGCTGCGCTGGCGCTGGCGCTGGCGGCGGGCGCGCCGCTGCGCGAGGCCGCGCGCATCGCCAACGCCGCCGCGGGCGTCGCTGTCGGCAAGCGCGGCACGGCGGTGGTTACGCAGCGCGAGTTGCAAGCCGCGCTCGGCGGCGGCGGCGATCCGAAGTTCGTCGACAATGCGACCGCCTTGGAGATCGTCAACGATTGGCGCGACCACGGGCTCAAGATCGGCTTCACCAATGGTTGTTTCGATCTCATCCATCCCGGCCACGTCGAATTGCTGCGACGCGCCCGCGCCACGTGCGACCGCCTCGTCGTCGCTCTGAACGCCGACGTTTCGGTTCGCCGCCTCAAAGGGCCGCAGCGGCCGTTGCAGAACCAGCGCGCGCGCTCGATCGTGATGGCGGCGATCGACGGCGTCGATCTGGTTACGCTGTTTACCGACGATACGCCGCTGGCGCTCATCGAAGCGCTGGCGCCCGACGTTCTCATCAAAGGTTCCGATTACACTCTGGAGACCGTCGTCGGCGCCGATCTGGTGTTGGCGCGCGGCGGCAAGGTCGCGTTGGTCCCGCTCGAAGCCGGTCACAGCACGACGTCGATCGTGACGCGCGCCCATGCCGACCGCTGACGGCCTCGTCACCGCTGCCGGCTCGCGTCGTGTCGCGCTGTTGGATCGCGACGGCACGATCATCGTCGACAAACATTATCTGTCCGACCCCGAGGACGTCGAGTTCGCGCCCGGCGCGCTGGAAGGGCTGCGCTTGCTGCGTGAGGCGGGCTTCCGGCTGGCGCTCGTCACCAATCAATCGGGCGTCGGTCGCGGCTATTTCGACCGGGGGGCGGTGGAGCGCGTGCATCAGCGCTTGCGCGCGCGGCTCGCCGAGGCGGGAATCCGGCTCGACGCCGTCTACGTTTGCCCGCATGCGCCGCAGGAGGACTGCGCCTGCCGCAAGCCGCGACCGGGCATGATCCTCTCGGCGATGCGCGACCTGGACTTCGCTGCTAGCGAGGCGGTTTTCATTGGCGACAGCGACGCCGACGCGGGCGCGGCGCGCGCGGCCGGCGTCCGATTCGTCCGCGTGGGCGGCGACGGCGCGAACTTTCTCCAGGCGGCGACGGCTGCGCGCCGTCTACTCGCGAGCGACGAGGAGACGAGCGGATGTTCCTAGTCACGGGCGGCGCCGGCTTTATCGGCTCCAACGTCGTCGCCGCGCTCGACGATCTCGGCGAACGCGTCGTCGTCAGCGACTGGCTCGGCCGCGACGATCACAAATGGCGCAACCTCGCCAAACGCCGGCTCGCCGACCTCGTGCGCCCGGAGGCGCTCGCCGGGTTCCTCGATACGCGGGGTTTCGAGATCGGCGGCGTCGTTCACCTGGGCGCCATCTCGACGACCACCGAAAGCGACGTCGACGCCATCGTCGCCAACAATTTCCGGCTGTCTGTCGATCTATGGAACTTCTGCGCCAGCGCCGGCGTTCCCTTCGTCTATGCCTCGTCGGCGGCGACCTACGGCGGCGGCGAGCACGGCTTCGCCGACCGCTCCGACGCCGAACATCTCGCTAGGTTGCGCCCGCTCAACGCCTATGGTTGGAGCAAGGCCCTGTTCGATCGCTGGGTTCGCCGCGAAGTGGACGATGGCCGCCCAACGCCGCCGCGCTGGGTCGGCCTCAAATTCTTCAATGTCTACGGGCCGAACGAATATCATAAGGGCGCCCAGCGCTCCGTCGCGGCGCAATTGTTCGAACAGGTTGTCGCCGAGGGGCGCGTACGGCTGTTCAAGTCTTACGACTCCCGCTATGCGGATGGCGAACAGTTGCGCGACTTCGTCTGGATCGAGGATTGCGTGCAGGCGACGCTGTGGGGTCTGCGCGAGGCAAAGGCCGCCTCGGACATCTACAACGTCGGCTCCGGGCGCGCACGCTCGTTCCTCGATCTGGCGCGCGCCGTGTTCCAGGTTCTGGGCCGAGAGCCGAATATCGAATTCATGGAATTGCCGCAGGCCCTGCGAGGCAAATACCAATATTACACCTGCGCCGAAATGGGGAAGTTCCGCGCCGCTGGCTTCCTTGCGCCGGCGACGAGCCTCGAAGACGGCGTGCGCGCCTATATCGAGAATTATCTCGGCGCCGCGGATCGTTATCGATGAGTGCGGCCGCCTCCGTGGCGACGGCGGAAGGGCGGGCCGGAGAGCCCCGCTTGCGCGACTGGTTGTTGGACGCGGCGCTGCCGATGTGGGCGAGCGCGGGATTCGATGCGACGCGCGACTTGTTTCATGAGCAATTGAATTTCGATCTGACTTCCGACAACGCCACGCCCAGGCGGTTGATGGTTCAGGCGCGGCAGATCGCGCTATACGCCGACGCCGAACGGCGCGGGCTGTTCCCGGGCGGCGAATTGGCATTGCGCGCCTTTCGCCAGACAGCGGCGAACTATTTGCACGCCGATGGGGCGCCGGGATGGGCCCATTCGCTCGCCGCGGACGGGGCGACGCACGATCCCCGGCGCGACCTGTACGGCCACGCCTTCGCGCTGTTCGCGATCGCCCATGTGCTGCGTTTGGGCCGCAACCGCCAGGCGAATGCGGCGCTCGCGGCGACCCTGGCCGTTCTCGACGACGCTTTCGCCGCCGGGCCGGCTGAGGGATATTGGGAAAGTCTACCCCGGCGAGAACGCCTGCGTCGGCAGGACCCGCATATGCATCTGTTCGAAGCGATGCTGGCCCTGTTCGAGACCACCGGGGACGAACGGCATCTGCAGCGCGGCGAGCGCCTGCTCGATTTGGCGACGCGGCGTTTTGCGCCGGGAAAATCCGGAGTGTTGTGGGAAACGTTCGACGAACAATGGAACGGGCGTCCGCACCCGCACGCCGGCGTGGTCGAGCCGGGCCATTTGTTCGAATGGGCGCTGCTGCTGCGCCAACACGCGCGGCTCAGCCGGAAGCCGCGGCTCGATCTCGCCGACAGATGGACCGCTTTCGCGTTGCGCCACGGCGTCGAGCCCGAGATCGGACGGGTTTACGCCGAATTGAACGACGACGGCGAAGTTCGATCCCGTCACGGCCGCGTCTGGCCGCACGCCGAGGCGGTGCGACTCCTCGAGGCCGTTCCCGGGACCTCGGCGCCGATGTCGGCTTCGATCCGCCGTCGTCTGCAAAAGACATTTTGCCCGCCGGAGCTTTGCGGCGGTTGGTTCGATCGTGTCGACGAATTCGACCGTCCGCTCAGCTCCGTCATGCCTGCCAGCACGCTATACCACCTCTATTTCGCCCTCACTTGAAGCGAAGTCGCCAGGCGCCGCCTTCGGCGATGCGAGGCCGGATTGCCACGCAGCTTTTCCCTCGCGAGCCGCGTACGCGGTTTTCGCCGTTTTTCCTATCCTGCGCCGACCGTGGCGCGCGAACAGCCGCATTGCGGCGCAAAGCTGTGAGCCCGCGGCGAGCGCGCCGGAAAAGAACGCCGCGATCTCGGTTACGAGAGCGAACGGGCTGATGACGCCGGCGTGCCCGCCGGCGCCCGCGCAAACGGCGATGAGACCGTCGATGCCGGCCTCCGCGGGCTTTTCGGCGTGCCGCCGGTTGATGACGTCATGGAAAACCAGTCCGCCGCAGGAGTGAACGGCGTCGACGAGTCCCGGACCGCGCCGAGCGAGGTGATGACGAGCGGCGCCTTGTGTTCGACCGTAAGCTTCAGGTCGGCGGCGAGCCGAGGATTGCTCTTGTGCACGATGAGGTTGACGCCGTACGGCGCCGCCGTCGGCGTCTCGGCGAGCCGAGCGGCGATGTCCTCCAACCATTGCGCATATCCCGCGCTGCTGCGAGGGTTGAGCGCCGGAAACGCGCCGACGAGGCCGGCGCGGCAGACTTCCACGACCAGATCGGGGCCTGACGCCAGAAACATCGGGGCGACTATCGCGGGCAACCGCAGCCGCCCTTCGAGAGCCTTCGGCATCGTCATCTCACGTTTCTCCCCTTGGCGCCCATGCAGAAGAACCACACGGACAGGATGGGCAGCGTACCGGTGATCATCCCGTTGGTGAACGAGCCAAAGAACTATCCGGTGTTCGGGGCAAACGTATTCAGGCAGGCGCCCAGCAACAGTGGCACGATCATCATACCGCCGGGGATCCTCTCAATGCTGCCCTTGATGTTCATGACCGTCTCCCTTTGCAAACAAACAAGCAGCAATTGTCGTCATCTCGATTGTATCTTTCATCGCTGGGGACGAACTGGCAACGAACGCCCGCGCGACGTTCGTCGCCCCTTTCGAAACTGACGCAGACACTAACCCTTGATAGGCGTGCTTGCGCGCGCAAGTAGTTTCCAACCGTCGCCGGCCTCGACCCAAATCTGCAATACCCGGATATGCGCCGTGCTGGTCTTACCATCCGGCAGGTTGTTGACCGAATCGAACACATGGCGAACTACGCCGACATTTGCGACTACGTCGACTGTCTGGGCGGATAACACCAGCGAGGCGAACGAGTTCTTTCCCGCCAGTTCGTCAATGACCTGCGCCTTCGTCTGCTGATGCCCGTCCGAATGCGAGTAGGTCAGGCGATCGTGCAGCACTGCTTGCAGCACCTTTCCATCGCCGGCGACCATCGCAGCCCGCAATGCCTCGACGGCCTTCTCCAAAGACGCCGCGTCACCAGATGGTTCGGTGGCGATAGCGCTTGAGACCATGATCGGCGCAATGACGCCGGCGCCAAAAGCGGCAACCGCCGCGCGACGCGTCGGATCAGATTTGAGCTTTAGCATCTCTTTGTTCTCCCTTCGTTGAGCCCGTGTCGTTTGAATCCGGCCTTGCATTGGGTGATCGGCCCGCATCGACTGGTTCAAGGCAAATGTCGGTTTGAGGCTGATCCACTCCCCCGTCTGCAACGTAGCCGCCGTTATGGCGTACGCGGTATCTAATTGTAAGTTATGGGCAGGGGCGCCGAGGAGCGCCCACTCTGCATTAGGTCGACATTTCCGTTGCATACGTTGTGGCCGCAGGCGATCTCGTGACTGCCGGCGCGGCGCCGATCAGCCGATGCGCGTGCAATTGCGAGGCGTGGGCGACAAACCGGTCGGCGCGCGCCACCTTCTTCTTGTCGTGCGCTAAGACCGCGATTGCCGGAGACATAAGGGACGCCATTTCGTCCGTGAAGGGGCGCGGAAATCGCGGCGCTTCACACGTCCCCGGCCACGTATTCGGCCAGCAGGCTGGCAAAATGTCCCAGGGATAGCGGTAGGTCGCGGATACGTCCGCCGAAGAGGTCATGAGATAGAGTCCCGGTCGATAAAATCCCGCCGCGCCGGCGTAAATGTATCGAGAAGGCGACCGGCCTCGACACAGACGACGCCGTGGATTGCATTCGGAGGTACGATGAAACTGTCGCCTGCAACGAGCCGCGCCGCGCGACCGGCGATGACTACGTCGAAGGCGCCGTGCTCGACGAACGTACACTGCACGTGCGGATGACAGTGCGGCGATCCGATGGCGCCTGTCTCGAACTCGACGCGGACCATCATCACGCCCGCATCATAGGTCAAAACCTTGCGCCGCACGCCGCCACCAAGTTCGGTCCACAACGTATCCGCGTTACAGACAAATATGTCGCTTGAAGGGTCTGCCTGTTCGCTCATCTGCTTTCCTTTCGCCGACCGAGCCATACGCATCGTAATATATGCGCGCCGACTTCCTGTGGTCGGCGCAAATAGCTTTACGATCTCGGCGGTTTAGCGCCCTCCCAAGAATGGGGCCGAGATCAGCGAGCGAGCCATCCGCCGTCGACTGCGAGCGTGTGACCCGTTACATAAGCCGAGGCGGCCGAAGCCAGGAACACGACTGGCCCGGCGAGATCAGCCGGCAATCCCCAACGAGCGGCAGGAATGCGACCGAGGATTTCGGCGCTGCGGACCGGGTCGGCGCGCAGGGCTTCGGTATTGTTCGTCGACATGTAGCCCGGCGCAATCGCATTGACAGTTATGCCGTGTTGCGCCCATTCGTTCGCCAGCAGCCGCGTCAACCCCATTACGCCGCTCTTCGAGGCCGTGTAGGACGGGACACGAATGCCTCCTTGGAAGGACAGCATCGAGGCGATGTTGATGATCCGTCCCGGTGACTTCTGCGCGATGAATTGCCGAGCGACCGCCTGCGACATGAAAAACACCGCTTTCAGATTCAAATCGATTACATCGTCCCAATCCCGCTCGGTGAATTCGAGCGCATCCGCGCGGCGAATGATGCCGGCATTATTGACCAGAATGTCAATCCGCCCGAAAGCGCCGGTCGCTTGTGCGACTATTTCCAACGGCGCAGCCGTGCGCAGATCAGCGCGAATATCGTGGAAGCGTCGTCGAGTTTCAGCAATGAGCGAAGCCGTCGCATCAGACGGAACGATGTTGACGCCAACCACGTCGCAGCCCGCTTCCGCAAGCGCCAACGCGATGCCCTGACCGAGCCCGGTGTCGCAGCCCGTGACCAGCGCGACCTTGCCATCAAGATCAAACATTTCCTTGCCTTTCCGAGTGGATATTTCCAAGAAGCCGGAGACTTCTTGGATCAGGATGGGCCTCTAAACAGATATATAGAGCGACTTTTCGAGTCCGAAGGAACGGGAAGCGCTCTAGCGCATGTCTGAAACGGCGACATGGTCCATGTCGTCGAATGTTTGGTTCTCGCCTACCATGCCCCAGATGAAGCTATAGGCCTGGGTGCCGACGCCTGAATGAATTGACCAACTCGGAGAAATCACCGCCTGCTCGTTCTGCACAACGATATGCCGCGTCTGTTGGGGCTCGCCCATCAGATGAAAGACCGCGGCTCCGGCTGCGAGATTGAAATAGAGATAGACTTCCATCCGACGGTCGTGCGTGTGGCATGGCATTGTGTTCCACAAGCTGCCTTCCTCGAGCTTCGTGAGCCCCATGCTCAGCTGGCAGGTCTCAATCACTTCGGGCACCAGGAACTTGTGAATGGTTCGCCGATTGGCGTTCGTCGCGTTCCCCAATGTAACGGACGAGGCGTCTTTGAGAGTCAGCAACCGGGTCGGTAGTGAACGATGCGCTGGCGCTGAATTATAATATAGTCTTGCCGGCATTGTCGGATCAAGGCTGCGGAACGTCAGGGCCTTTGCGCCCATTCCGACATAAAGCGCTTCCTCAGTCTCAACCTCGAAGCTTTGACCGTCGATGTCGACTGCAGCGGGGCCGCCGATATTGATCAAGCCCAACTCGCGACGCTGCAAGAAGAAATCCACGCCAAAGGTTTTGCCGATGCCGTCGGGCAGAGCCACCACGGCGTCGTACGGCATGACGCCGCCTACAACGATCCGGTCGACATGGCTGTAAGTCATGGTCATTGCGCCGAGCCGGAAGACCTCGGGAATCAAGAACTCGCGGCGGAGGCCTTCCGTGTCGAGCGCGCGGGCGTAAGCGCTGTTGATGCTTTGGCGGATGTCCATCATCGAAGTTCTCTCGCAGATATCTTGTCTAACTCCGCAGGGTGCGAACCGTAATTTGCGCATCCTGCGATCAGTTTTGCTCGGCTATTTCAGCATGAAATCATGGACGAGCATCGAAGTCTCCGGGACCAGGGTGACGATGATCAACGTGATCACCAGCGCCAGCATGAACGGCCAGATCGTGCGCACGACTTCGCTGACCGACACTTCGGCGATGGCGCACCCGAGATAGAATGCGGCGCCGACGGGAGGCGTGTTCAGGCCAATGGTGCAATTCAGGAGCACAATGATGCCGAACTGCACCGGGCTCATGCCGTAATGCGCAACGATGGGTAGGAAGATCGGCGTGCACACCAGAATATGCGCCGCCATATCGAGGAAGATGCCGAAGACGAACAACGCGACGTCTACCAGGAGGAAAACCACCCAGGGAGTCGTGCTGATGTTGCTCAACGCATCGCCCGCCATATCGGCGACGCCGTAAATGCTCATCAGATAGCCGAACATCGTGGAGATGCCGATCAGCAAGAGCACAACGCCGGTGGTCTTGGTGGCCTTGGCCGCCGCCTTGAGAAAGTTCTGCCAGGACAGGCTGCGATAGACGAGCACCGTGAGCAGCAAGGCGTAGAGCACCGCAACTGCCCCGGCCTCCGCCGCAGTGAAAATGCCTGACAGGATGCCCCCGACGATGATCACCATTATGAACAGGCCGGGTAGCGCGACGGCCAAGCTGACGCCAACTTCCCGCCATCCCGGGAACTTGCCGCGCGGATAACCCCTGTGCCGGGCTACGAGATAGGCGGCCAACACGTTGGCGATTGTGAGCATCGCCGCCGGCACGGCGCCTGCCATGATCAGCGAACTCATCGAAACCACGCCGCCGGCGGCGAGGGAATAGATGATCATGTTGTGGCTGGTCGGCATCAACGCGCCCACAAGCGATGAATAGGTGGTGACGTTGACGGCGTAATCCAAGTCGATGCCTTCGCGTTTCATCAACGGGATCAGGGCGGAGCCCATTGCCGAGACGTCGGCCACCGGAGATCCGGACACGCCGCCGAACATCGTGCAAGCCAGGACGTTGGACATGCCGATACCCCCGCGCACATGGCCGACCATGGCCTTGGAGCAACGGATGATCCGATCGGCGATGCCTCCGTACATCATCAATTCGCCGGTGAAGATGAAGAAGGGGATTGTGAGGAAAGCGAAGACGTTCATGCCAGCGGCCATTCGCTGGAAAACAACGGCTATCGGCAGGCCTTCGTAAAGGACAGTGGCGATGGAGGAGAGGCCGATGGCGAAGACCACGGGCATGCCGAGCACGAGACCGACGATGAAGGTCAGGCAGAGGATCGTTAGTGCCACGACGGAACAATCTCCAGGTTCATGAGCCGCGCGACAATTCGTTCAATGGCGAAGATCACGATCAAACCGCCGCCCAAGACGAGCGGCACGTAGGACCAACCCTGCGAGATCGGCAGGCCGGGATTGACATAGTCCATCATCGCAACGGCCAGGATCGAGCCGCCCCAGGCCATCGCCGCGCCGAAGCCGATCATTCCGGCATAGACGGAGAGGTCGGCGAACAGCAGCACGGGCCGCGGCGCCTTCTTCAGCAGCGATTCCATGCCGATGTGACGTCCGTCTCGAACGCCGACCGCAGCGGCGAGGCAGGAGACATAGAGAATGAGCACCAGCGCCAGGATCTCGGTCCAGGTGGGGGAATCATTCAGAACGTAGCGACCGAAAATCTGCGTCAATACGGAGGTGGTGATGACGATGAGTCCGGCCACCGCCGCCTTGAGGCAAATTTTGGAGAGCGCTGCATTGAAGCGGAAATAATACGCCAAAACGCCGGTGACTTCAGTCGTTTTCAGGCGGGCGGAATGGGGTGAGGTCGGCTTGTATTCAGCCATCCCTGTGTCTCCGGGTTACGCGGTCCAATCACGGACGCACGCTGGAACGGAACGTCGACTTCCTGAAGTTCACACACCGAGGTAGTTTCCGAAGGCCATGCGCGGCCTTCGGATGCATGATGAACGAAAGAGTGAACGGAGTTGCTCGCGGCGGCCCCGGAATACCGGGGCGCTTGCCCGTGCGCGTTACTTCGTCGACTCCACGCGCGCCAGCAGATCCTTCATCTTGGGATCGGTGACGAACTGATCGTAAACCGGCTTCATCGCCGCCTGGAAAGGCGCCTTGTCGATGGGAATGACAGTCACGCCAGCCTGCTCGACAATGGCCCGGGACGACACTTCCATCTCTTGCCAAAGCTTGCGCATATAAGGCACGGAATCCTTGGCGGCCTTCTGGACAGCGACCCTTTCCTCGGGGGTAAGGCTGTCAAAGACGCGCTTCGACATAACCAGCACTTCCGGCGCCATCGAATGCTCCGTCTGCGTGTAATACTTAGCGACTTCATAATGATGAAACGACTGGAAGCTCGGCCAGTTGTTTTCCGCGCCATCGATCAGGCCGGTCTTCAGGCCCGTAAAGACTTCGCCTGCCGGCATCGGCGTCGCATTGGCTCCGAGAGCCTTTATCATCGCAACCCAGACGTCCGACTGCTGGACGCGGATTTTCATGCCCTTGAGGTCGGCCAAGCTGTTGACCGGCTTTTTGGTATAGAAAGAGCGTGAGCCGGAATCGTACCAAGCCAGCCCGACTATGCCCTGGCTTTCGCAACTGGCGAGGATCTCGTCGCCGAGCGGACCATCCAGCACGGCGTGCATATGCGCCGTATCGCGGAACACGAAGGGCAGCACTGGGATCATCATCGCCGGGCAAATTGTATTGAGCGTACCGGAATTGACCCGGAGCATATCGAGCGCGCCCAACTTGAGCTGTTCGATCGTGTCCTTTTCGCTGCCCAATTGTGAGTTGGCGAAAACCTTGATCGTATATTTTCCGTCCGTGGCCTTGCCGAGATCGTCGCTCATGTGCTGCACGGCTTTGACGGTGGGATACTCCAGCGGCTGAACGTCAGCCGAGCGGAAATCGCGCGCCATTCCTCGTCCGGCGCCGAGCGCAAGGATCCCTATGACAGCAGCATTCAAAAACCAACGCTTTGAGTTCATCGCTCCCTCCACCCAAGATAGATCAACTACACGTCTTCACTCCCTACTCTAACGCAAGAGTAGTTGCCATGAATTACATGGCACTATTTAATGACAAGTATTATTTATTTTCATTGATATGTGTCAATATCTAAATTATTGGTTGTAAATGTATTATTCGCCATTATGCAATTGTATATTGTAATTTTACAAGCAAATCGTAAATATACCAGACTTATCTCTTTCATATACGCTAATACATACGACCCCTTCGGAGTCGCATTATACTTAATACACATTTTCCCAAGCTCAATCCTCGAATGCAGTGACGCCTCACCCTAGCGCCTTATCACGACGCCTCCTCGCTTGGCGGGCGCGCATTGCCAGCCGTTTCATCGATTCCGAGTATCTTCAGCTTCTTGAAGAAGCCTCGAAGATGATCGCGCAACGCCTTTTGCGCTTCGGCGCCCTCGCCGCGGAGAACCGCATCGACTATTGCGCGATGTTCGGCAAACACCGGGGACAACCCATCGGGCAGGCGCAAGCTGGCGTACCGGACGCGATCCATATGTATCTTCGACTGTTGAATGATCCGCCAGATCGTCGGGTATCCGGCGACCTCCGTCAGACATTCATGCATCGCTTCATCGAGAACATGGAATTGTTCGAGGTCATTAGCGCGAACGGCTTGCTCCTGTTGAAGGATGTTATGGTGAAGCCGTTGCGCGCCGACTGCGTCGATCCGCGTGGCCGCCTCGACAATCAGCGCGCATTCCAGATGTTCGCGAACGAAACCAGCTTCGTTGACCTGCGCCACCGAAATGGGAGCGACGAAAGTGCCAACCTGCGAAACGATCTTAACCAACCCTTCTTCGGCCAGTTTGATCAAGGCTTCGCGGACCGGCGTTCGGCTGAAACCGAGACGCTCGGAAACCTCGGCCTCAGAAATCTGGGCATCAGCGGCCAATATCCCCCTGATGATTTCTCCCTTGATCATCGCGTAGGCTTGGTCGGCCCGACGCTTATGTTTGTGTGTTGGTTCGATCGCCATAACTATTATACCCATCCGAGGCAGTCAGGCGACCGCCACGTTGGACCATTCCTCAAGGCATATATATACTACCATATCAGCGGGTCAACAGGACATTTTGCCGCCTCTCATTATGGTGCGACTCCTTGGCTTTCCGAAAATCGTTTGACTGGATCACCCGAGCCGATTCCGATCGCCGCATGATGGCGAACCGCAATTTCCTCAATGAGGCAGATCCGTCCGACTTGGTGAACTTCAGATGGCGGCGGCCAGGTCGGATTTGGTCCTCGCCTGCACCTTGCGCAGGTACGCCTTGAGCTTCGAGAAGAAGTTCTCGATCGGGTTGAAGTCTGGCGAATAGGGTGAACGACCGCCGGCGAAGGCCGGTGGGTTCAGGTTGCGGCTTGAAGCCGGATTTGCTCGGCCACGAGGGCCGACTGCCGCGGAGCGGCTTTGAAAAGCCGGATGGTAACTGCCCAGGTTCGGCGATTGGGCTTTGCGTTGGCGGAGTAGATTTTTCTCGACGGCGGAGTCCGTTTCGGATTCAAGAATCAGATGGTTCTCGAATCACCGAACGAGCCTTCGCGGG
>Ga0302319_10010579_pt1 | contig 17575 bp, 17 predicted proteins | sample Bog_T0_2_FD_203319 | JGI IMG/M metagenome (GOLD analysis project Ga0302319, IMG submission 203319) | Peat permafrost microbial communities from Stordalen Mire near Abisko, Sweden - Bog_T0_2 | ecosystem: Environmental > Terrestrial > Soil > Wetlands > Peat | place: Sweden: Abisko, Stordalen Mire...
CCAATAGATCACCAAACCCGCCGGAAAACTGGCCAGCATGAAGGTGAACATGATGGGCATGAACTGGAAGATCTTCGCCTGCACCGGATCAGGCGGCGGCGGATTGAGCTTCTGCTGCAGGTACATCGTCACGCCCATGATCAGCGGCCAGATCCCCAGATGGAGGAAATGGGAGATCTCCGTGGGGTCGAACGGGATGAGCCCGAACAGGTTGAAGACGTTGGTCGGGTCCACGGCCGAGAGGTCGTGGACCCAGCCGTAGAACGGCGCCTGCCGCATTTCGATGGTGACGAAGATGGTCTTGTAGAGGGCGAAGAACACCGGGATCTGGATCAGGATCGGCAGACAGCCCGAGGCGGGGTTCACCTTCTCCGACTTGTAGAGCTTCATCATCTCGTACTGCATCTTCTGCGGCACGTCTTTGTACTGCTCCCGCAGCTGCGCCACCCGCGGCGCGAGCAGCTTCATCTTGCTCATCGACCGGTAGGAGTAGTTGGCCAGCGGGAAGAACAGCGCCTTGACGAAGATGGTGAACGCGATGATCGCAAGGCCGAAATTGCCCAGCACGGAGTTGAGGAAATCGAGGCAGTAGAAGATCGGCTTGGTCAGGAAGTAGAACCAGCCGAAATCGACCGCCTTGTCGAAGTTCGGGATGTTGTATTCCGACTCGTAGTGGTCGAGCAGGGTGACGATCTTGGCGCCCGAGAACATGTGGGAGGTATGTCCCGTCGTGGCGCCGGGCGCGATCGTCTGGCCATCCTGGGCGACGAAATCGACCTGATAGCGGTCGCTGCCGCCCTCGGTCAGGTGGCGGAACTCCGCCTTGACCGGGACCGTCTGGTCGGGGACCAGGGCGGTGAGCCAGTATTTGTCGGTGATGCCGGCCCAGCCGCCGGTGGTGGTGGCCTCGAATGCGACGCCGGCTTTCTTGTCGCCTTCGGTCTTGGCCTTGTCGTAGCTGGTCTCCTGCAGCGTGCCGTTGAACACGCCGTACATCCCCTCGAACTGGATGTAGTAGCCGGCGACCTTGGGCTTGTAGTCGCGACGGATGCGCGACCAGGGGAACAGCGTCACCGGCTTGTCGGTGGCGTTGACCACGGCCTGGTGCACCGTGAACATATAGTCGTCATCGACCGACAGCTCGAGCTTGAAGGTCAGGCCCTCGCCGTTGTCCCAGGACAGCGTGGCCGGATGGCCTGCGGTGACGGCCTCACCGGCGGCGGTCCATAGCGTGTCGTTGTCCGGCAGCTTCACGGTCTCGCCGGGAGCGGCGGTCCAGCCGTATTGCACATAGTAGGGCTGCCCGTCGGACCGCGGCTCCAGCAGGCGGACCAGCGGAGAATCGGGGGCCAGCGTCTCGCGATAGTCTTTCAGCACGATGTCGTCGATGCGGGCGCCGAGCAGGCTGACCGAGCCTTCGACGCGCTGGCCCTGGATCGGCAGGCGCGGCACGTTCTTGGGCACGGTCGGCGCGGCGGCTTCGGCGGCGGCGCCGGGCGAGCCTTCGGCCGGGGTGAAGCCGGACGTGTTTTCCGCCGGCGTGCCGCCGGATGTGCTTTCCGCGGGGTTCACGCCGGATTGGGGCGCCATGGTCCTGGCGGCGATCTGCGGATGCGGGGGCGCCGGCAGCAGCGGGCGTATCACCCACTGGAAGCCGAGCAGGATCGCAATCGATATGGCGATCGCGAGGAATAGCCGCTTCTGGTCCATCACAGCCCCGTTTTGCAGTCGCAGGCGGGGACCGGGTCGTAGCCGCCCTCGCACCATGGGTTGCAGCGCAAAATCCGCTTCGCTGCCAGCGCTCCGCCGCGCACCGCGCCGTGGGTGCGGAAGGCGTCGATCGCGTAGTCGCTGCAGCGCGGATAGAATCGGCAGTCGTTGCCGAGGATCGGCCGCAGCGTCCACTGGTAGACGCGCACGGCGCCCACCGCGAGGTGAACCGCCGGGTTGGTCACGCCACCGGGCGTCGTCACGTCGCCGTCCCCGGGCGTCGTCACGTCACTATCCCCGGGCGTCGTCACGCCACCCCCGCCTTGTCCAGCGCGCGGCGCAAGTCGTTCTGCAGCTCGGCGAAGTCGCGGGTCCTGGTCGAGTCCCGCCCGATCAGGACGAGATCGACCCCGGCGACCGGGCGCTGCTGCAGCAGAAGCCGGGCGGCTTCCTTCAGCCGGCGGCGGGTACGGTTGCGAACCACGGCGTTGCCGACCTTTTTCGTCACCGTAAAACCGAGCCTGCCCGGCCCATCGTCGTTGCGCTTCAGCGCCTGCAGCACGAGCCCATGGGTCGCCACCTTGCGGCCTTTCGCGGCGGCCGCCAGGAACTCCGCGCGCCGCTTCAGGCGCCCGGGCGGGGCCGCCATGCCATCACGCGCTGAGCCGCTTGCGGCCCTTGGCGCGCCGGTTCGCCAGCACCTTGCGGCCGCCGACGGTGGCCATGCGGGCGCGGAACCCGTGCCGGCGCTTGCGGACCAGCTTGGAGGGTTGGTAGGTGCGCTTCACGAAAGTCTCCGATCAAACAATTGCGGGGCGCCATCCGCAGGAGGTCTTCCCCGGGCGCCCCGATGCAGGCCGCGGCTTATACGGGCCGGGCGCCGGGCGCGTCAATCAGGGTTCACGCGACGGGCGGCGGCTTTGCTGGCAGGGTGCGCAGCGGACACCAATTGATTAGCCCGAAAACCCAGCGCGGTGGCGCGGCGATCGCTGCTGGCGACCGACAAGGATGGCTGAATGCACCGATATGCCAGGCTCGTGCCGCTCCTGCTGTTGCTTGCCTTTGTGAGCGCGGCGTGGGCAAGCGGCCTTACCCACCACCTGTCATGGGCCGAATTGGCACGGCACCAGGCGGCACTGGTCGCATGGACCGAGGCACACGCGGTCGTCGCGCCGGTCTTGTTCCTTGCCGTCTATGCCGTGGTGGTGGTGTTGAGCCTGCCCATCGGCGCGTGGTTGAGCGTGATCAGCGGCCTGCTGTTCGGAACCGCCGCCGGGGGTGCGCTGTCCGTTCTCGGCGCCACCACAGGCGCAATCGGGCTGTTTCTGGCGGTGCGCTCCGCGGTTGCGCCGGCGCTCGCCGAGCGCGGCGGAATGCTGATCGCGCGCATCCGGCCGGCGCTGGAGCGCGACGGGTTCCTGTACTTGCTGGCGATTCGCCTGGTGCCGGCGTTTCCGTTCTGGGCGGTGAACCTGGCGGCCGCAGCCTGTGGCATGCGGCTGCTGCCCTACGCCGGTGCCACGCTGCTCGGGATCATGCCCACGACGTTCATTCTGGCATCCCTCGGCGATGGATTGGGCGGCGCGCTGGCGCAGGGCGGGCGGCCCGACCTTGGCGTGTTGTTCTCGCCGGGCGTGTTGCTGCCGCTGTGCGCGCTGGCCGGTATGACCCTGCTGCCGGTCGCCTGGCGGCACGTCCGCGGCTGGCGGCGCGGCCCGGTGCCTCGGCCGGCGGCGCTGCCGGATGCCTGACTTCGACCTGGCGGTCATTGGCGCGGGCGCCGCCGGGCTGTCGGTCACCGCCGGCGCCGCCCAGCTTGGCCTGCGGGTGGCGCTGATCGAGCGCGACCGGATGGGCGGCGACTGCCTGAACACCGGCTGCGTGCCGAGCAAGGCGCTGCTCGCCGCAGCCCACGCGGCCGAAGCCGCACGCGGCGCCGGCCGATTCGGCGTGGTCGTGCCTGAGCCGGTGATCGACTGGGGAACGGTGCGAGCGCATGTGCAGGGCGCGATTGCCGCCATCGCGCCGATGGATTCGGAGGCACGCTATCGGGCGCTGGGCGCGCAGGTGCTGCGGGGACAGGCGCGCTTCGTGGCACCGGACACGCTGTCGGTGGACGGGCAACGGCTGACCGCCCGCCGCATCGTGATCGCCGCCGGCAGCCGGGCCGCGGTGCCACCGATCCCGGGCCTCGATAACGTCCCGTTCCTGACCCACGCCACGCTCTTCGACCTGCCGGAGCGGCCGGCGCATCTGCTGATCCTGGGCGGTGGCCCGGTCGGGCTGGAAATGGCGGACGCCTTCATCGGGCTCGGCGCCCACGTAACGGTGGTAGAGGCAGGCGCGATCGCCGCCAAGGAGGACCCCGAGCTGGTGGCCGGCTTGCGCGAGGCGCTGACCCGACGAGGCGTCATCCTGCTGGAACACGCGACGGTCACGGCGGTCGAGCATGGTCCCACGCTGGTCCTGGCCGATGGACGGCGGATAGCGGGCAGCCATCTGCTGGTTGCCGCGGGCCGGCAGCCGAACATCGAGGACCTCGACCTCGCGGCGGGCAACGTCCAGGCGAGTCGAGTGGGAATCGCGACGGACTGGACCCTGCGCAGCCTGACCAACTGGCGGGTGTATGCGGTGGGGGACATCGCCGACCCGGTCCGGCTCGGGCCGCGCGCCTTCACCCATGTCGGGCTATACCACGCCGGCATCGTCATCCGCCGCGTGCTGTTCCGCCTGCCGGCGCGGCTGGATTACGCCGCCCTGCCGCGCGTCACCTACACCAGCCCGGAACTGGCGCAGGCCGGACTGACCGAGGCCGAGGCGCGTGCCGCCGGCCTCACGCTGTCCGTCCTTCGGGCCCCGCTGGCCGACAACGACCGGGCGGTGACCGAAGGCGAGCCTATCGGGCTGGTCAAGCTGGTGGTGGCACGCGGCCGGCTGGTCGGCGCCGGCATCCTGGCGCCGCAGGCGGGGGAAATGATCGGCACCTACTGCCTGGCGATCACGCGGCGGGTGCCGGTCTCGGCGCTGGCGTCGCTGGTGCTGCCGTACCCGACCCGCGCCGAGGCCGGCAAGCGCGCCGCCGCCAGTCTGTTCGCGGCGCGGCTGTTCTCGCCGCGGGTCAAATCGCTGGTGCGGCTTTTGGCCCGATTGCCGTAACGCTCGCCGTACAGCACGCTGGCCGGATGAAGACATCTGGACACGGAATTGCGCTCGCGCTGCAGGGCGGCGGCGCACACGGCGCCTTCACCTGGGGCGTGCTGGACCGGCTGTTGGAAGCCGGGGTGCGCGTCGACTCGGTCTGCGGCGTGTCCTCGGGCGCGATCATCGGCACGATCATGGTGCAAGGCCTGGTGCGCGGCGGGAACGAGGGCGCCCGGGCGGCGATGCGCGAGCTTTGGCGGCGGGTGGCGCGCGCCCACGCCCTGTCGCCGCTGCAGAACGCGCCGCTGGAACGCTGGCTGTGGGGCTGGGACCTGTCGAACTCCCTGGCCTGGCGCGCGCTGGAGATGGCGATGCGGCTGTTCAGCCCGGCGCAGCTCAACCCGTTCGGCCACAACCCGCTGCGGGGGCTGCTGGCGGACCTGCTCGACCCGGTGTTGCTGACCGATCCGTCCGCGCCGCGGCTGACCGTCGCCGCGACCGACGTCGCCACCGGTGAGGCGGCGCTGTGGGGCAATGCCGACGTCGACGTGGAGGCGCTGCTGGCGTCGGCCTGCCTGCCCTTCGTGTTTCCCGCGATCCAGATCGGCGGGCGAGCGTTCTGGGACGGCGGCTATGCCGGCAACCCGCCGCTGGGGCCGCTGCTGAGCCCGACTCCGCCGTCCGACCTGGTGCTGGTCCGCGCCCAGCCGGCACGGCGGCCGGGCGTGCCGGCAACGCCGATCGAGATTACCAACCGGCTGAACGAGATTGCCTGCCACAACGTGCTGGCCACCGAACTGGCCGCGCTGCCGGAATCGGTGCGGCTGACCACCTACGATGCCGACGATGCACTGCTCGACCTGCCGATTTCGTCCAAGTTCAACGGCGCGGCGGGGTTCCTGTCGGGGTTGTTTGATGCGGGACGCAAGGCGGTCGAGCGGAACGGGCTGCCGCCAGGGGTCGTGACAGGAGGCGCTGTTGTGGTGAAGCTACGGCAATGACGAGCTGGGACCCAAGCATCTATCTGCGCTTCGCCGGTGAGCGGCTGCGGCCGGCAGTGGATCTGCTAGTGCGGGTGGGCCTGGATGCACCGGCGCGGGTGGTGGATCTCGGGTGCGGGGCGGGCAACGTTACCGCACTGCTGCGCCAGCGGTTTCCGGCGGCCGAGGTCGTTGGAGTGGACGACTCGGAGGCGATGCTGGCGAAGGCGCGCGAGGCGGCGCCGGATTGCCGCTTCGTTGCCGCGGATATCGCGGCTTGGGTGCCGGATGCGCCGCCGGACCTGATCTACTCGAACGCCGCGCTGCAGTGGTTGGGCGACCATGAGGCGCTGTTTCCGCGACTGTTGTCGCTGCTGGCGCCCGGCGGCGTGCTGGCGGTGCAGATGCCGGCGATGCACGACAGCCCGATGCGCCGGATGCAGCACGAGGTCGCCGCGTCCGGTCCGTGGTCAGAGCGGCTGCGGGGCGTGGTTCCGGCGCGGGCGATTCTTACGGCGGGGGCGTATTGGGACCTGCTGCGGGGACGCGCGCGTGCCGTCGATATCTGGGAGACAACGTATCTGCATCCGCTGACCGGGGAGGATGCGGTGGTGCAATGGGCATCGGGGACCAGCCTGCGGCCGTTTCTTGACAGGATCGAGCCGGGAGAGCGAGACGGGTTCTTGCGCGCCTATGCGGCGGCGCTCAAGCCGCATTATCCGGCGCAGGCTGATGGAACGACGCTGCTGCCGTTCCGACGGTTGTTCGTGGTGGCAGCGATATAGTTGCCGGTTCAATAGCCCTCCATCTTCCGCATGTCCTGATCAATCGAGTCCCGTATCGGATCGACCGGGTTCGGGAATGAGAACGAAGACGACGACGAAGACGGCGCGGAGGAGGACGGCGCGGAGGACGAATACGCGCCCTGCCCGGTTCTCCTGTCCCACGCGTCGCGATCGGCCTGATCCTTCGCCGCCTGGGCGGCATCACTCGCGCGTCGGTCCGCCGCGTCGCGTGCCGCGGCGGCGCGGCGGTCGGCCGCCGCCTCCGCATCGCGCTGGCTCGCGATCTGCATCATGCAGTGCGCGAACGCATCGGTCGCCGGCGCGAAGCCGAAGCCCGCGCATTTGTCCTGATCCTTGGCCCGCTGCGCCGCATCCATCGCAGCCTGCTGCTCCGCCGTCGGAGCGCACCCCGCCAGCAGAACGGAGAATCCCACAGCCACCAGATATCTCGCCGTCATGCGTCGTCTCCGAGCGTTGTCCGTGCGTCGCCGCAGCGCGACTAACTAATTGTGGCAGGTCGTGTTGGTCGTCGTTGTTCCGTTGTTGGCGCTGCCGGAAGAGCTAGAGGTGGTGGTGCAGTCCATTCCCTCGGTGGGCGACGGGCCGAGCCCGGCCTTGCGCGCTTCCTCGTTCTCCAACTCCTCGCCCTGCTTGATGTTGCGCTGGGTCTGCGCCTCCTGCTCAGCGGCGGCACGCTCGCTGGCGGAGGGGCCACCCATCGAGCCGCCGGGATTCATGCTGTCCATCCCGATCTTGTGATTCCAATCCGCCTGCTTTTGGGCGAAGTCATTCAGTGCACATCCCGCAAGCGGAACGAACAGCGCAGCCACCATCAGCGGCGATTTCATGCGATTGACCCCCTTTGTCCATGCCCGACGGCGTTTTTCCGCGACCGGCCGCAGCGTTTCGCGAACTGATCGTAAAGAGATGGTTCCAGGGTCAATCTGGACAAGCTGCCGGATGGCGCCCTTGAGGCCACCGCCCGACCGGGACACACTTCATACCGCCTTGGCGGGCCGCTGCCGCCGGCCAGATCAAGAACACGATAGGAGAACCGTCCCATGACCGACGCACCAGCCAAGCCCGTCTTGCTCACCGGCGCCGCCGGCGCGCTCGGCCGCGTGCTGGCCCGATCCTTGGCCGCGGATGGCTGGACGCTCCGCCTGACCGACATCGCGGCATTTTCCGACCCGCTTCCCGCAGGTGCCAGCTTCACCCGCACCGATCTCAACGACGGCGCCGAAATCATGCAGCTCGCGGAAGGGTGTGGTGCCATTGTGCATTTAGGCGGCGCCTCCACCGATCGACCGTTCGAGGAAGTCATCGGTCCCAATATCCGCGGCGCGTACCACATCTATGAGGCGGCGAAGCGGGAGCAGGCGCGCGTGGTGTTCGCCTCCTCCAACCACGCCATCGGCTTTCACGAGCGCACCGAATCGATCGGCGCCGATGCACAGTTTCTGCCCGATACCTACTATGGACTTTCCAAAGCCTATGGCGAGCTGATGGGCCGGCTGTACTGGTTCAAGCACGGCGTGGAGAGCGTCGCGATCCGCATCGGCTCGTCGTTTCCCGAGCCGACCAACGCGCGCATGCTGGCAACCTGGTTTTCATTCGACGACCTGTCCCGTCTGGTGATCCGCTGCCTGCGAGCCGACGCGGTCGGCTGCAGCGTGGTCTGGGGCGCATCGAACAACCAGCGCATGACGTGGTGGCGCAACGACGCGCGCGCCCGGCTCGGCTGGACGCCACAGGACAGCGCCGACGCATTTGCCGCGCAACTCGCGGGGAGGATCAGCAACGATCCGATCGAGGAACGCTACATGGGAGGCGGCTATTGCGCAGCGGACTATACGCGCAACGCTCCGGCCCCCCAGCTTGTGTTCGATTAGCTGTTTTATCAGCCCGCCGGCCGTCCCCTGACATCGGCGTAGACCTGAAGCGTCGCCTGCTGCATCCCGCGCACCGTCGGCACCGCCTCCCGGGCGCGGGCGCCGACCGTGGCGAGCCGGTCCGGCGGCAGGGCCAGCACCTCGTCGATTGCCGCGGCCAGTGCGACGGGGTTGCCCGGGGTCACCCGCCAGCCGGTCAGCCCATGTGCCACCGTGTCCACCGGACCGCCGAGGTCGGCGGCGATCACCGGCCGCGCCATCGCCTGCGCCTCGATCACCACCCGGCCGAACGCCTCCGGCTTGGTGGAGGCGTGAACGACCACATCCGCCAGCGCCAGCGCGGCCGGCATGTCCTCGGCGTGGCCGGCGAGGCGCAGGCGGTCGCCGAGGCCCAGCCGCTCGGCCCGGCGGAGCAGTTGCCCGATGTAGCGATGCCGTCCCTGGTCCGCGCCGACCAGCACGCAGACCGCGTCGCGGCGGGACAGCAGGGCCATCGCCTCGATCAGCACCCCCTGGCCTTTCCAGGCGGTCAGCCGACCGGGCAGCATCACCACCGGCACCCCGGCAGGCAGACGCCACGCCGCCGCCAGCCGGGCCACGCGGTCCGGTGCGACCGCGGCTGGATCGAACGCCGCCGGATCGACGCCGCGCGGAATGATGCGCAGGCGGGCGGCCTCGACCCGGTGCCGGGCCATGACCAGGCTGGCGATGAACGGACTGGCGGCGATCACGATTTCGCCGCGGGCCATCACCGCGTTGTAGTGGCGCTTCAGCGGCAGCGCCTCGCCATAGGTGCCGTGGTAGGTGGTCACGAAATGCGCCCCGGTGCGCCGGCACGCCAGCCAGGCCGACCAGGCCGGCGCGCGCGAACGGGCGTGCACGATGTCCACCCGCTCGTTGCGGATCAGCTCGGCCAGGCGCGCGGCGTTGCGCCAGATCGCGCGCGGGTCCTTGGTGTCCAGCGGCAGCGTCAGGTGCCGGCCGCCGGCTGCTTCGACCTCGGCGACCATGGGGCCGCCGGCGCTGGCGACCAGCGCGGTGCCTCCCGCCGCAGCCACCGCCTGGGCGACTTCGACGGTGCCGCGCTCCACCCCGCCGGTGACCAGCGCAGGAAGCACCTGTAGGACGACGAACCGCTCTTGACCGTGTGACATCCGGCGCCTTGTACACGGAGACCAACAACGGCGCTCCTGATGCGCTGGCTTGGTTCCCTTGCAGGATGCCGTGCCGAGATCGCCCAGGCGAAGGACGGTAACCGGGGATTGCTGGGAGAACGGCCTCGCGGGATGGCTGGACGGATGGCCCGGGACATGGCCGGGAGGTCGACTGCCTTGGGGACGAGACATCCCGAGGCATTTGAGGGAGACAAGCATGGAAACGTTCGGCCGCCTCGATCGCGGCGACGGCGTGGAGTTGGCCTGGGCCAAGCACGAGGGGCGCTCGCCCACGGTCGTGTTCTTCACCGGCTTCCGCAGCGACATGACCGGCGACAAGGCGGGGCGGCTGGCCGCCTTCTGCGCCGAACGCGGCCAGGCAATGTTGCGCTTCGACTATTCCGGCCACGGCGCCAGCGGCGGCCGGTTCGAGGACGGCACCATCGGCTCCTGGACCCAGGACGCGCTTGCCGTCATCGACCGGCTCACAGACGGGAAGTTGGTGCTGGTCGGTTCCTCGATGGGCGGCTGGATCGCGCTGCTGGCGGCGCTGGCGCGGCGCGATCGCATCGCCGCGCTGGTCGGCATCGCCGCCGCCCCGGACTTCACCGAGGATCTGCTGTGGCAGGCGCTGCCGTTCGAGCAGCGCGAGACACTGATGGACCGCGGCGTGATCCACGTGCCGAGCGAGTACGGCGACCCGACCCCGTTCACCCGCGCGCTGATCGAGGACGGCCGCGATCACCTGCTGCTGACCGGCCCGATTGCGCTCGACTGCCCGATCCGGCTGCTGCACGGGCAGCGCGACCCGGATGTGCCGTGGGAACTGGCGCTGCGCATCGCCGAGGAGGTCACCAGCCCGGACGTGCAGGTGACACTGGTGAAGGACGGTGACCACCGCCTGTCCCGGCCGCAAGATCTGGCGCTGCTGTGCCGCACGCTCGGGGCGCTGATCGGCGAGCCGCCCGGATAGGAGGCGCTTCGCTTTCCCGCCCTACAGTTACCCCGCTGCCGCGGCCTCCTCGGCCAAAATCGCGCGGAGGCCTTCACGGTAGCTTGGGTAGCGCCAGGCGTAGCCCAGTGCCTGTTGCGTCGCGCGGCTGGAGACCTTGCGGTTCTCTGCCCAGAAGCTCAGCGCCATCGGGCTCATCGCGGCGCGCACCGAAGCGAACGGGACTGCCGGCGGTGGATCGATCCCCAGCAGCTGCGCCGCCTCCTCGATCACCACCGCGGGCTCGCAGGGGGCGTCGTCGGCGACGTTGAACATGCGAAGCCCGGGCGCGTGCTCCTGCCGCATCGCCGCCGCGACCGCGCCGGCGATGTCGTCGCGATGGATGCGCGAAAATTCGTGCCCTGGCTTCAGGATTCGGCGCGCCATGCCCGCCCGCAGCGCGTCGAATTGCGACCTGCCCGGCCCGTAGATCCCAGCCAAGCGGAACACATCCACCGCGCACCGTGAGGCCAGCGCCGCCCATGCCTGCTCCGTCGCGACGCGCCAGCGTGTGCGCGCGGAGCCAGGGGCCGGCGCCGCTGTCTCATCCACCCAGCCGCCGTCACGGTTGCCGTAGACGCCGGTGGTGGAAAGGTAGCCAATCCAGCGAAGCTGGGGCGCGGCGCGCAGGGCGGCCTCGTAGCGCGCCAGCACCGGGTCGCCGGCCGCGTCCGGCGCCGCGGTCGCAAGGCAATGGGTGACGTCCGTCAGCGCCGGTGCGGCCTCGGTGAACGGGATGACGGCCACGCCATCCGGCGCCCCGCCCGCGCCGCTGCGCGTGGTTCCCGTCACCCGCCAGCCCAACGCCGTGGCGGCCCACGCAACGGCGGTGCCAGAGTAGCCAAGTCCGAAGATCAGCAAATGCGGCGCTTCCATCCATCGCATTTGCCGCAACGGACAGCGGCGCGCTAGGGTTGACCTTCATGAGGAAGCGAGTCGCGCCGATACTCGGTGCAATCCTGGTGATGGGTGGGCTGGCCGCGGGCGGCTCCTGGTGGCTGATGTCACCGGGCACGCCTGACCCGGACGTGGCCGATGCCGAGCTGCCGGTGCCCCCGGTGCCACCGCGCCTCGCCCAGAGCGACGAATACGAACGCTGCCTGGCGATGCTGGAAACCGACCCGGCCGGCGCGAAAGCCTATGCCGAGGTGTGGCGTCCGCATGGCGGCGGCGACGGCTCGGCGCATTGTGCCGGCCTGGCGGAGATCGCGCTGGGCTACCCAGCCGAGGGCGCCGCGGCGCTGGAAGCGCTGGCCGGCAGCAGCACCGCCCCGGAACTCGCCCGCGCCTCGGTCTTCGACCAGGCGGTGCAGGCCTGGATGATGGCGGAGGAGCCGGAGCACGCCTTCACCGCCGCCACCAAGGCATTGGCGCTGTCGCCGGACGACCCCGACCTGCTGATTGACCGGGCGACGGCGGCGGTCGATCTGGGCCGCGGGCCGGCCGCGGTGGAAGACCTGGACCGTGCGTTGGCCATTGCGCCTCGCCGGGTCGAGGCGCTGATACTGCGCGCCGCCGCCCTACGCCGCACCGGGGCGTTGGACGAGGCAACACGCGACATCGACAGCGCGATCGCCCTCGATCCCGACAATCCGGAGGCGCTGCTGGAGCGCGGCATCCTGCGGGAACGCACCGGCGACCGGCTGGGCGCGCGCGCCGATTGGGAGCGGACGATCAGCCTCGATCCCGACAGCACCACCGCCGACCTGGCGGAGCAGAACATCGCGCTGCTCGACGCCGGCCCGGCCCTGGCGGGGAGCGGTCAGTCGGCCAGATAGCGCAGGCTCAGCGTGATCTGCCCGCCCTCCGGGCCGAGCGTGACGGCCGCGTCGGCGAACCGCGGCGGCCCGAAGCGGAATTTGGCATCACGTGAGAAGCCGATGCCCTCGGTCGGCATGCCGATCAGGTTGCGGTCGATCCGCCGGTTCTCGTTCTCGTCCTGGTAGGCTTCGACGGCGTAGGTGCCCGGGGGAATACCGGCGACGCGCACGGTAACCGCCCCAGGCTGGGCCGGCATGCTGCCGATCCAGGAGCAGTGCATCGAGAGGAACTCCGGTTCGGTACAGACCGCGACACGAACCCTGCCGCGGTCGTTGCGCACGTTTTGCACGGTGACATCGAGGAAGGCGGGCTGGTCGGCTGCCGCCAGCAGCAGCGCTGCCAGGCCGATGGCCGTTTTGCGTGCAGCGACGTGCGTACTTTCCCTGATACGGTTCAAGCGCAAAACGCAATTTGTGAGTTGCATGGACTCGAAGGGTGTTGGCATGATGATCACGGATTGGTGATCCGAGACCAATCCTGAACAGGGGTTCCGCGGAGCCGCCCGAACATGGGTTGTTCCTGGCAGAGAGCCTTACGCCTCGCAAGGCACCAACGCGTTCAGGGCAGAGAGTTCGGCTATGGTTCATGCATCCTCCCGTTTTTCCGTCGAAGAGCGCGTCGTTCACGGCGAAACCGTGTGGGTGGCGATTCGCGCCCGCGGCGCCGATTGGTCCTGGCTGACCGCCGCCGAGGCTGCGCAGCTGGGCCGGCTGTGGGTCGAGAAATACGGCGACGCGACATCGAACCAGCCCGACGCTCAGGCGCCGTTGCTGGCTGCGGCGGAGTGACGCAGGTCGGTCGCTGAGTCGCCGGGCCAAGCCGTCCGGCGATGCGTGCGGCCGACAGGAAGGTTTCAAAAGGGACCGCCGCGACAACAGGAACATCGTCCGCCACACGCTATCCGTCCTCTGCGAACCGCAGCCCGAAGATCGATACAATTGAGCATTGCATTCTAGCGCCCGATAGCCCTGAGGCGACGGCCGATTCTCGTTTACGCAGCTCGGACTCGCGGCATATGCTGATCCGACAATAAAGGCACTCCCTTCCCGCTGGCCTACGCTCGCGGCGGGGCACGTTTCCTGCACGTTCTCGGCCGCACGTCGACGTCCCGGATAGACCTGGCAGCCGGCCGAGCGGCTGTTTAATGAACATCCGCCGGTTAACAACGAGACGACGGCCATGCAGAGACGAGCATTCCTTTCGAGGGCGGTCGGCCTTTGGGGTACTGCGGCACTGCCTTTGCCGACCCGGTGGAACGGTCTGCCGAGACCGTTCCGGTCCGTAGCAGACGCCTTGCCCCTCCAGTCCCCCTACAATTTCAAGCTGGGCGCCAAAAACCCTCGCAAGCTGTGGGGATTCAACATCCTGCCGTCGTCTATTTATTGGCGTGACCCCGCCCACGGGCAGCATGAAAATCTCAACTGGGGCATTTGCTGGACCAGCGCGAACTTCCCGGGGACGATGGCCGGCTCGTGGCTGCCGCAGATGCTGCTGGCCAAGTCTCACGGCGCATCGTGCGTGCGGGTTTTCGGCGCGCTCCAAGGGGTCTTTGGCAGCACCGTCATCTCCCCGACGCAGCCGACATCCAAGCCGGCCTACACTCTGGCGCAGTACGAAAATGCCTATGCTTGTGTGCTTTCCGCTGCCCGGTATATCGGGCTGTGGGTAGGAGGCTGCCAGGGGTCTGGCGGCGGTGTAATCGGCAATACATTCAACACGACGCAAATCAAGACTGGCGATATTGACGCTATCCCGAACGTTACCCAGACCGGCTACCAGAACGCGCTGGCCAGCCTTTTGACCAATGTTCTGGAGCCGAACCGGGACATTGTTGCGTATCAGGAACTCGGGCTGCAGGAGTGCTATCCGGGGGACGATACCGCGAAATGGGGCGGCCTGTATCCAAGCCAGTGGGTCGCAAAGTGGGCCAAGACAGCCTATACAAACATCAACGGCATAACCGGAACGCTGATACCACTGTCAGGCTCGGCGCTGGCCAGCGTGACCCCCGGCTGGGTGTGGTCTGGATTCCCTTATATTGATTGCCAGACCGTCCATTGGCACTTCTCCGGTTCTGATTTCGCAAGCGCACAAAACGACATTGCTATTGCGATGAACGAAAACTACGGAAATCAGCCGCTGTTGTTTGAGGAGACCTATCAGGTGCCGATGGCGGACTGGATCGACGGTCTGGGCCGCGGCCTGCACCATCCCGACCTGGCCGGCGTGCTGCTATGGGCTGGCCCCAGCGACAACGCTGGGTTTTATAACATATATGGGGCAGAGCCAGGCGATTATGCGGGATCGGACGCGACCGCGCTGGCCCGCTTTGTCGCGAGCTGGACGCCTGCCACGCCGACTTCAGCGTGGGAGCCTTACCTGACCAGGCCTTCCATGCTGGCGCATCTCGCCTCCTGGACGGACACGGCCGCCACGACACGGTTCGCGGCTTTCAGCGCCGGATCGCCCTCGGCGCTGACATATGCGCTGTCGGCCAAGAGCGGCCAGTCGGTGACGGCGACGGCCGCGCCCCTGACGCTGGATGCGACGGGACTCGTCAACGGGTCTGAGGGTGCGCTCGGAACCGGTACGTCGGCTTTCAATTTCCTGCTGCCGCTGGTGCTGCGTGAGCGGCGCACCGTCGTCTTTTCCGGAACCGTAACCTGGCCCGGATCGTCACCGCTCACGCTCGCGCTGGCAGGGACCAGCAACACCACGACCATCAGCGAAAGCTGCGGCACCGTCACGATCCCGGCGGGTGTCACCAACTACGCGTTCAAGATCAGTGGGACCATTGGGGTGAATGGGGCGAAAACGCTTTCTTATGTTCGACTATTCGCGGCGTCCGCCGCAGGGGCGATACTCGGCCCATTGTCCGGCACGATCTCGATCGGCGATGTTGCGGCGTCCGCGCCGCGGTTGCCACAGTTACGAAATTAAGTGGCGGCGTTACTGAATGCGTTGCGGCCGGCGCAGGCGCACCGGCCGTAAATCCGAGTTCCTCACCCAAAACGCCCCGACTTCGGGAACCCATTCGGCGGCAGCCGCCCGGTCTGCCCGCGCTCGCCCAGCCACCCGCGCAAATCGGTCTCCGTGCGCGTCTTCTCACCCAACCGCCACGTCAGCCCGTCCGCCAGGCGGAACAGCTTCGCGTCCGCCAGCCCGCCCTCCTTGTAGCGTTGAAGGATCACGCCCGCCCCGCGCACCATGTCCGGAAGCTGGTCCATCGGGAACACCAGCAGCTTGCGAGACTCGCCCACCACCGCCACGTGATCCGCCTCCGCCGGCACTTGCGCGCACAGCAACGCTTCCTCGCCCGGCTTCAGGTTCAGGATCTGCTTGCCGGTCCGCTTCTCGGCCACCAGCTCGCTCCCCGGCACCAGAAACCCCCGCCCAGCGGACGATGCGACCAAATACTTCGCGGTATCAACCGCAACGAACAGCGCCGCGATATCGTCCTCGTTCGACAGCTCCGCGATCAGCCGCACCGGCTGACCATCGCCCCGCCCCCTTGGCAAATCCGCCGCGCGCAACGTGTAGGCACGCCCATTGGTCGCGAACAGCGTTAGCCGGTCGGTGGTGAAGCACGGCAGCATCAGTTTCAGCCGATCGCCTTCCTTGAAACGCACATCGGCAGGATCGGCGACGCTGCCTTTCATCGCCCGCACCCAGCCCTTGTCCGACAGGATCACGGTGATCGGCTCGCGCTCGACGAACGCCTCCGCCGTCACCTCCAGCACCGGCGGCGGAGCACCCAGCTCGGTGCGCCGATCCCCCAGCTTGCCGCTGCCAAATTTGCCGCGCGTCTGCTCAAGCTCGTCGGCAATCCGGTTCCAGCGCAGCGTCTCGTCCGCCAGCAGGCCCTGGATTTCCGTGCGCTCCTTCGACAGCGCCTTGTGCTCCTTGCGGATTTCCATTTCTTCCAGCTTGCGCAAGGAGCGCAGCCGCATGTTCAGGATCGCCTCGGCCTGGTCCGGCGACAGCGAGAACCGCGCCATCAGCCGCGGCTTCGGCTCTTCTTCCTCGCGGATGATGCGGATAACCTCGTCCAGATTCAGATAGACGATCAGGTAGCCGTCCAGCACCTCGATCCGGTGTTCGATCGCCGCCAGCCGGTGGCGCGAGCGCCGCACCAGCACCTCGTGCCGGTGATCCAGCCAGGCGCGCAGCACCTCCGGCAGTGACATCACCCGTGGCGTGCGCGTCGCATCCAGCACGTTCATGTTCAGCGGGAAGCGCGCCTCCAGCGCGGTGGCACGGAACAGCGTCGCCATCAGCACATCGGGCTCGACGCCGCGGGTCTTCGGCTCGAAAACCAGCCGCACGGTCTCGGTGCTTTCGTCGCGCACATCGCCGAGCAGCGGTAGCTTGCGATCTTCCAGCAGCTGCGCGATCTGCTCGATCAGGCGCGCCTTCTGCACCTGGTACGGAATTTCCGTCACCACGATCTGCCAGGTGCCGTGCTTGCCCTTTTCCACCGACCAGCGCGCGCGGATGCGGAAGCCGCCGCGGCCGGTTTCGTAGGCGGCCTGGATCGCCGCGGGTTCCTCCACCAGGATGCCGCCGGTCGGGAAGTCGGGACCGGGCATGTGCTGCAGCAGGTCGGCGGCGGTCGCCTGCGGATGGTGGATCAGGTGGATGGCGGCGGCGCAGACCTCTCCGGCGTTGTGCGGCGGGATGGAGGTTGCCATGCCGACCGCGATGCCGGCGGCGCCGTTCGCCAGCAGGTTCGGAAACCCGCCTGGCAACACGACGGGTTCGGAGTCTTCGCCGTCATAGGTCGGGCGCAAATCGACTGCGTCCTCGTCGATGCCGGCGAGCAGCGCCTTGGCGACTTCGGTGAGGCGCGCTTCGGTGTACCGCATCGCCGCGGCGTTATCGCCGTCGATATTTCCGAAGTTACCCTGGCCTTCGACCAGCGGATAGCGCGCCGCAAACTCCTGCGCGAGACGGACCAGCGCTTCGTAGACCGACACGTCGCCGTGCGGATGAAACTTGCCGATCACGTCGCCGACGACGCGGGCGCATTTCTTGAAACCGGCGGTGGGGTCTAGCCGCAACTGGTGCATGGCGTAGATCAGCCGCCGGTGCACCGGCTTCA
>Ga0302319_10010581_pt1 | contig 17574 bp, 19 predicted proteins | sample Bog_T0_2_FD_203319 | JGI IMG/M metagenome (GOLD analysis project Ga0302319, IMG submission 203319) | Peat permafrost microbial communities from Stordalen Mire near Abisko, Sweden - Bog_T0_2 | ecosystem: Environmental > Terrestrial > Soil > Wetlands > Peat | place: Sweden: Abisko, Stordalen Mire...
GCGCCTCATGCACACGCGGGTCGAACTCCTGGCCGACCGTTGGGATCGTAGTGACCGAAAGCCCACGCAGCACTTCATCCATCTGCTTCACAATCAGCTCCACGCCGGCGCGAAGCTGCTCGGCGGTGCCTTTGGAGTTCAGCGCCAGCGCAAAGTTGTCCAGCACGGGCAGAAACTGCTCAACCACTGAGCCGGTGGCGTAGTCGCGGAAATCCTGCTTCTCGCGCTCCTGGCGCTTGCGTGCGTTGTCGAACTCCGCCTGCAGGCGCGCCAACCGGTCCAGCAACTGATCCCGCTCGACCTGCGCTGCGGCGAGCTGCGCGGCAAGACCTTCCGCCGACGGACCTTCCGGTTCGGCAGCGAGGCTGGGCTGGGGATCGTCGACGACCGTCAAAACATCGGGCTCAGCCGCTTGCGTAACGCCATACTCGTTCTCTTGTTCACTCATCACAACTCCATCGTACGCATCCCGGTTTTGGGGATGGATTTCTTATAGGCTCTCATTGGATGAGCCAGACTTCTGCGCGATTCGAGACGCTATTGCGGAGGCGAATCCAGCACGCGCTCGGACAGGCGGGCAATGTAGCTGACGGCTTGGATCATCTCCTGATACTGCATGCGGGTGGGGGCGATCACCGCCACTGTCCCCATGCTCTCGGCGTTGAAGCGGGCGGGTGCGCCAATCAGCACGAGATCCTGCATGGCGGGCATGGCTTCTTCCAGGCCAATTACCACGCGAACTTCGTGCTGGCGAGCGTCCACATAGGCGTTGAGCAGTTCGACCAGACGTTGCTTGGCCTCAAGTGCTACCAGCATCTGGCGCAGGCGTTCGCGGTCCAATTCGCCAGCCAGCAGATTGGCCATGCCCTCCACGTAGATGGTTGGACCGGTGAGATCTGCGGCCAATGCTCCGCTGCGGCAAAGTTCTTCCAGAGCCCGCAGGCGATTCTGGTATTCGGCTCTTTCTGCCTCAATGCGGCGTGCAACCTCGGTGCGGATACGGTCCAGCGGCCAGCCGCGGAAGCTTTCGTTCAGGTAGCGCGCGGCAATCTCCAGATCGTCGTAGCTGAGGTCGCGGTCGATCGTCAGAACGCGGTCCTGCACCGCTCCGGCGCGGGTGACGAGGACGGCAAGAACGCGGCCGGGGGAGAGACGCGAAAAGTGAATGTGCTCCAGAATCTGCTGCACCGTGGAGTGCGAAACAGCCACGCCCAGCCCGCTCGAAATCAGCGCCAGCACATGCGAAGTGCGCTCCAGATACTGCTGCGGCGAGGTGACACCGCTGAAGCTGTCGTCAATCTGTTCGCGGCGCTGGTCGGAAAGTTTCGGAAGCTGAGAAATCTGCCCCGACGGCGCGGAATTGCCGGGTCGCTGCTGAAGCTGGGCAACGTGATACCGGAAGGCCAGCGGCGTCGGGAGGCGTCCAGCGGAGGTGTGCGGCTGGTCGAGCAACCCCGCATCGCCAAGCACGGCCATGACATTGCGAATGGTTGCGGAGCTGAGGCCGTCCTTATTTTCGAAGTGACGAGCCACGGCCTGCGACGACACCGGCTCGCCCGTGGCAATGTAGATTTCGATGATGGCCGTGAGCACCAGCCGCTCCCGCGGACTGACGCGATACTCCTGCATCCTGCCTGCCCTCTCGCTAAGTCTCTGTTTTGCATGGAGTTACGATGAAAAACAGAGAGAAGCCTCCCTTTTTATTCTAGGCAGGGGCGGTGGGGGTGTCAAGAATGGCGGGATTTGCGCGGACCTCCGCTCCGGCCGCAGGAAACTGCCGGCCGCGAGTCCCAGCTGGAACACATATGCGGGAGCGCTAATTGTCTAAAAATGAAGGCTTTCCTCTCCATACGGGAGGTCAGCAGGTCAAGATGCGCCGTCAGTTAATAAATGAACAGTCACAGACTGCAAATAAAAGTCCAACATTCCCAAGCTCCGAACTAGAATTGTCGCGTGCAAGATCAGCGCCTCTATTCCTACATTAGAGCCGGCCAGCGCTTTGTGGATGGCTGGCTCCGGCCAGGGGCAGCGCAATCCATTGTGCTGATCTCCGACGTGCAACGGCGCGCAAATGTTTCGGGCGGCGCCGCCGAAATTGGGGTGCATCACGGCAAATTGTTTATTGTCCTCTATCTTCTCTGTTCGGATGAGGAACGGGCCGTCGCGATCGATCTCTTCTCCCTGCAACACTTGAACTTCGAAGGCTCCGGCGCGGGAGACCTGGAGCGCTTCAAGAAGAACCTGATCCGCCACGCGGACACGAGGCACCTTGTCATTCATGAGGGCGATTCGACCATGCTTACGGCCAACGATCTGGTCCGGCTTGGCAACGGACCACTGCGCCTCATCAGCATCGATGGCGGCCACACGCCGGAGATCACCGCACACGATCTCGGCACAGCAGAGGGAGCACTCGCCGACGGCGGCATCATCATCCTCGACGATTGCTTCAACGAATCCTTCCCAGGCGTAGCCGAAGGCGTCATTCGCTTCTTCTCAACGCCCCGGTCCATCGTTCCTTTCGCCGTTGGCGCCGGCAAGACTTTCTTTTGCCATCCAAACTATGCACGGCAATTCAGCGATGCACTTCGGCCATTACCGGCCAAGATTGCTGAGCGCGAGTTTCTTGGGCGCGAAGTTCTCTGCCTCGAATTCAGTCCCCCGACGCTGGCCGAACGCATCGGCAAAATCCAGGCATGGCGCAGCGTGAAGGACCTTCCGCCGGCGCGGCTGATGCGGCGGGCTTATCACTCGATGCGGCCGTTGTTTCACAAGTAAGAGGCAACGCGCAGAATTTGCCCATGGAGTGGCTGCAGCCAACACTCCAGCTGAATGCAACCTGAAATAAGGCCGCTGATTCGCGGTCTCCTCGTAAAACAACCGCATTGCCGGCACTGGGCGCACTGGCGCTCCGGCAGCGAAACGCCCGTCGCCTGTTGAAGCGAAACTTCCGATTCACGCCGGCTCGCTGGTTTCCGAGGCTGGGGCGCCGTAGCTGGTGCATCCAGCACGTAACTTCCCACCGAAGCTCTCGCGTTCTTCGGGAGTCATTCCCTCCCAACGCTCAGGCTTGGAGCGGCGAGATTTGGAACTATCTCCATTCCCGCCCCACTTCCCAAAGAGAATCCGGCACAGGGTTACCAGGCCGATAGTCTGCCAGAAGGTGATCGGACGCCATCCGAAGAGCGATGGAAGAAGCCAGTTCCAGAGATGCATCACCGCCTCGCCAAAGAGCCAGACGAATGCCGCGCCCGCCAGCGGGCCCACAAAGAAGATCCATTTGTTTTTCTTCACCCATGCGTTTGCCATATACCTTCCTCATTTCCTCATGCATTCGTCGTGAACGCTTTGCAGCCTTTGCCGCAGCCGAAGGACCGCATAACGCTTGCGCGCGAGAAGTGTGTTGATGTTTTGTCCGGTCTCTTCCGACAACTCTTCGAAGCTCCGTCCCTCCAACTCATGAGCCACGAAAATCTCGCGCTGCTCCTGAGGCAGAGTTCTCAATGCAGCTTCCAACTCGTTCAGCAGTTCCCTGCGAAAGTAGATCGCGTCCGGACCCGCTTCGGGTGACGGCAGCAGTTCCTCCAGAAGCAGCGGCCCACCCTCTTCGTCAGCGACCGTCAACTCGGAGAAATTCAGCGGCCTCTTCTTTCGGAAAAAGTCCGTAATGCGATTCCGCGCAACCCGGAATAGCCATCCGGTCACATAATCGATTGGCATCAGCAGGCGCTGCGCTTCCACCAATTCGCAGAAGACTTCCTGAACAAGGTCTTCGACGTCCGCCTTGTTCGGCACTCGTTTCCGAATGAAGTTGCTTAAACGGGAACGTTCCTGGGACATGACTTCGGCGATCTGCCGGTCTTGCTCGGGGATCGAAGTCGCGTTCATGGCTGTTCCGTTCATCTTTAAAGACGAACAGCATTCGCGGATATTGTAGACATTCCCAATCCGCGGCGCTGCGCAGACAGGAGTTGGGCGCGTGCACAGGCGATAGGATATTGTGGGAAGCATGGACGCGCCTGCACTGCTGCTTCCCTCCTCAACTCGCCCAGGCCTTCGCAATCCCGTGCAACGTGCCGGATTTCTATGCGTTGCCTTGCTATTCGGCGCCGCCTGGTTGACTATGCCGTGCTTTGCCGCGACTCACGGCAAGACAACAGCCGCTTCGTCTGCCCAGTCGAAAGAGCTTCGCGACGACGCCGAATGGCGCGTGCAGCGGGCAAAGACGCTTTCCGCGCCGGATGGCTGGCTGACGCTGGTCGGCCTGGAGTGGCTGAAGCCTGGCAAGAACACTGTCGGCCTCGCTGTGGACAACTCGATCCAGCTCAAGGGCCACGCGCCGGAGTATCTGGGTGTGATCGACGTCGAGGGCAGCCAGATCAAGTTGCTGGCTCCCGTGGGAGGCTTTCCCAAAGCTCTTTCCGTAAACGGGCAACCGGCGCAGGAAGGAACTTTGCAGCCCGACGACAGCAAGGCTTCCATCCTGACGACGGAAAATCTGACCATGATCGTGCTGCACCGCGGCGATCGCTTTGCCCTGCGCATCAAGGATTCGCAGGCTCCGACGCGGGTGGATTTCAAAGGGCTGCACTGGTATCCGCTGGAGGCAAAGTACCGCATCACCGCCAAGTGGATTCCCTTTACGCCGCCGCACACGGCCAAGATTCCGACCATCATCGGAACTACGCTGGATATGCCCGCGCCCGGCTTGGCCGAGTTCACGCTGGACGGCAAAACAATCCAGCTTGAGCCGGTGCTCGAAGGCCCGAACGCGAAGGAGCTGTTTTTCATCCTGCGCGACGCGACCAGCCACACAACTACTTACGAGTCGGCGCGGTTCCTGTATGCGCAGTTCCCCGACCATGGCCTGGATAAGCCGGGGACGATTGTGCTGGACTTCAACCGATTGCAAAATCCGCCCTGCGCGTACACGCCCTACGCCACCTGCCCACTGCCACCGTTTGAGAACCGGCTGGCAGTCTCGATACCAGCCGGAGAGGAGCGCTACTCTCACTAGACCTGAGACGCCTTCAATTCGCTGCTACCAGGGGCGTTGACGCGGATTGCTGCTGCGCCTTTTTCCTGAGGACGGCGGCGGAAATGAGCGTCACCAACAGGCCGACAGGCAGTGGCTCGATGAAGGTGTAGGCCATGTTGACGAGCGGATTCTGATAAAGCTGCTGCGAGTGCTGGATTTCGGCCACCTTTGCGGCGGTCTTGGCTGGGTCGAGTCCAGCAGATTGGACGTTGTGAATCTGCGCGGCGAAGTAGCTGTCCATAAAGTGAGGCATGAAGTTAAAGTAGAGGATCTCCCATGTACCGACGTAGCAGACGGTGGTGATGAGGGCGATGAGGATGCCGCAGGCGAAGGCGCGGCCGAAGGAGATTTGGCCGGCGAGGGTGTGGTCGCGGTAGCTGCGGATGCCGAAGTAGACCATCAGGAACGAAGCCACCATGATGGTGTAGCCAAGAATCATGCTGTGGCCGGAGCCGATTTTGCTGGAGAGGAGAAGCGACGAGTCCATCAGGACGGAGATCAGAAGGCCGGAAATCAGGCCATAGGTGAGAACGGTTTTCTTCATGGGAGGCTCCTTGATAGTGAAGTAGAGCCAGCGTACCCCGATTGGCGGGGCGGATGTCGTCATGCTTTCGAGTGATTTTGCGGTTTGGGGTGAAAATCATCCGTTTGGGCGACGTGGTATGGCGGCTTTTCAGGGAATCAGACCCATTTCCTTGCCGAGCTGCACGGCCTGGGTGCGGCGCTTCGCTCCCAGCTTGTCAAAAGCGCGGCTGCAATGCGTCTTGACCGTGTTTTCGCTGACGAAGAGCTTCTCGGCAATCTCGCGATTGCTCAGCCCCTGCGCGACCAGTTCCAGAATCTCCAGCTCGCGGCGGGTGATGTTCAGGTCCTCGCGCTTCCGGTCGTTGGCAACAAAACTCTCGGGAGCCGCGGCAGGCGCCGGGACTTCAACGTCTCGAAAGACGATCTTTTCGCGCGCACTCTTGAGGCGAAGCCCCAGCCAGATGCCGAGGCCGGCAAAGATAGCCGCGATCAGAGCGCCGTAGATTTCCGCCGAGTGCTCGATGACGAGGAATCGATACTGCGTCCACTGCAACACGGCGACGAGGATGCCGCCGATGATGCCGTAGATGAGGACGTGCCGTTTCATGAGACTATCGCGAGTTTAGCTGATCTCAATCACTTCCCCGCTGCGCGAGGCCGCATCTTCCGCCCGCTCCATCAGCTTGCGGGCAACCCAATAGAATTCCGCCGCCAGCGCCGACTCCGGTCCAGCCAGCGCCACCGGCATGCCGCGGTCGCCGCCTTCGCGGATGGCCGGAACCAGCTCAATCGACCCGAGAAACGGCACGTTGAACTGCGTCGCCGTGCGTTCCGCGCCGCCTTTCGAAAAAATGTCGATGATTTCGCTGCAATGCGGACAGGTGAAGTGGCTCATGTTTTCGACAATGCCCAGCACTTCCACATTCACCTGGGCAAACATTTCGAGCGCCTTGCGCGCGTCCTGCAAGGCCACATCGCTCGGTGTCGAAACCACAACCGCGCCGGTCAGCGGCACCGTCTGCACCAGCGAAATGACCACATCGCCCGTGCCTGGAGGCAGATCGACGATCAGGTAGTCGAGTTCGCCCCACTCCACCTGCTGCAGGAACTGGCGGATGATCTGGTGCAGCATCGGTCCGCGCATCACCATCGGTTTGTCGCCGGGCGAGATGTACCCGATGGAGATCGTCTTCACGCCATGCGTAAAATTCGGTTCGATCTGGTTCTGCGGACCAACTTTAGGCTGCGCGCTCGATCCCATCATGAGCGGAATGTTCGGGCCGTAAATATCCGCGTCGATGAGGCCAACCTTGTTGCCCATGCGCGCCAGAGCGATAGCCAGGTTAACAGCGACGGTGGTTTTGCCCACGCCGCCTTTGCCGGAACCGACAGCAATGATCTTGCTCACGCCGGGGAGTGGAAGCGGGGCGGGGGGAACTGGATTTCCGTGTGCCATGAATGTATTTCCTTCCAAAATCTGAGGTGCTTAGTTATCGACCGGGCCGGACACTTCCGTGCCCCGCAGGAGCCAGCTTGGACAGTTTGCGGCGTTCGGATTCGGTCTCGCGATTCTGACGGCGGCGCTGCGCGCCCTCGTAGCGCCGCAGCTCGTCCGCCGTTTCCGGCTTCAGCTCCGGCACGCGTACCGGGTTGCCAAGGTTATCGATGGCCACAAACACCAGGTAGGCGCTAGCCACATGCCGGTAGAGCCCGGCCATCGTGTTCTCAGCCCACACCTTCACGCCTACTTCAAGGGACTTCGAAAACGACCGGTTCACGCTGGACTTGAGAATGAGCAGGTCGCCCACATGCACCGGCTGGATGAAGTCGATGTGATCCATGGCGGCGGTAACGACGTGGGTGCGCGAATGGCGATAGGCGGCCATGGCGCCCACCAGGTCGATAAAGTGCATCAGCCGTCCGCCGAGCAGGTTGCCCAGCGTATTGGTGTCGTTGGGCAGGATCAGCTCGGTCATCTCCGACTGCGACTCGGAGACAGCGCGCGGAGCCGGAGCCGCGGCGGGACTGGTTTCAGTTGCAATCGTCAATGGTTTTGCCTCGTTCTCAAACCCAATCCCAAAACAGCTACACTGGAAGTGGCTCTTTCCAGTGTGGGCAATCGGGCCGATTTTCGCAAATCGGGGCCGAACCAATCTGGGACGATGGAAAACGAATTCAGGGGAACATGGACAAAATCGCAGGACTGAAGGAAATTCTCACGCTCGACCCCAACAACGCCTTTGCGCGTTATGGGTTGGCGATGGAATATGTAAAACAGGGCGAAATCACCACCGGCCTCCTGGAATTTGACACTCTGCTGGCTGCGCATCCGGACTACACGGCTGGGTACCAGATGGCCGCTCAGACGCTGGCCAAGCAGGAGCGCAATACGGAAGCGGTTGAAAAGCTCCACGCCGGCATCGCCAGCGCGCGCCGCACAGGCAATAACCACGCCCTGAGCGAAATGCAGGGCATGCTCGATGAATTAGACCGCTGACCTGCCTCGGCCGGCTAGTTTCATGCCACGTCAACTGCTTCGGCCGACGCGGCTGAATCCTCATAGACTTTGATCTACTCTAAAGAGAATCTTCTTGGGAGGCGAAATGCCCCAAACCGCCATTCTGCCGCAAACGCTCGGCGAACTCCGCTCCAGCAAACACTACTCTGAATCGCGCCTGGCCCACCGCACCGTCAAGGACGAGATGCGCGAGAATCTCATCGTCCGCCTGCGCGAGAAAAAGCCGCTCTTTGATGGCATCGTGGGCTACGACGATACGGTCGTCCCGCAGGTGGCCAACGCCATCCTCTCGCGGCAAAACTTCATCCTGCTCGGCCTGCGCGGTCAGGCCAAGAGCCGCATTCTGCGCGCGCTCACCGGCCTCCTTGACGCGCACACGCCCTACGTCGCTGGCTGCGAAATTCGCGATAATCCTTATGCGCCGCTCTGCCGCCGCTGCAAAGATCTGATCGCCGAGCTCGAAGAAGCCACGCCCATCGCCTGGCTCACCCGCGAAGACCGCTACGTGGAAAAGCTGGCCACGCCGGACGTAACCGTTGCCGACCTCATCGGCGATCTCGACCCCATCAAGGCCGCCCGCGGAGGCCACGACCTGGCCAGCGAACTCACCATGCACTACGGCCTGCTTCCGCGCGCCAACCGCGGCATCTTCGCCGTCAACGAACTGCCCGACCTCGCCGGCAAGATCCAGGTTGCTCTCTTCAACATCCTGCAGGAAGGCGACATCCAGATCAAAGGCTACCCCGTTCGCCTGCAGCTCGACGTGGCGCTGGTCTTCAGCGCCAATCCTGAGGACTACACTGCCCGCGGCAAGATCGTCACCCCGCTCAAGGACCGCATCGGCTCCGAAATCCGCACCCACTACGCCGCAACTGTCGAAGAAGGCATCGAAATCACCCGCCAGGAGGCTTGGACCGACCGCCGATCCGGCAAAGAAGCGCACCCGAGCACCGGCTCGCTCGACATTCCCGTCTTCCTGCGCGAAATCGTCGAGCAGGTCGCCTTTATCGCCCGCGACGACCGCCGCGTGGACAAGAAATCCGGCGTGAGCCAGCGCCTGCCCATCTCCACGCTGGAGCTGGTCGTCTCGAACGCAGAACGCCGCGCGCTGTTGCATGACGAAACGCTGATCGTCCCGCGAATCACCGACCTCTACGCTGCGCTCCCCGGAATCACCGGCAAGCTCGAACTCGAATACGAAGGCGAACTGCGCGGCGCCGACACCATCGTCCGCGAAATTCTGCGCAACGCCGTCGCCAAGGTCTACGACAAGTACTTCAGCGAGACCAACACGCAGCAGATCGAGCAGTGGTTCCACCTCGGCGGCAGCTTGCAGGTGGATGACTCCGATTCGTCGAAGACCATCCTCGAAAACCTGCGCCAGATTCAGGGCCTCACCGACAAGCTCAAGCCGCTGGGAATCAAAGGAACAGAGTACGCAGCGCAGGTCGTCGCCGCCGCCGAATTCCTGCTCGAAGGCCTGCACGCGCACAAGAAGCTCAGCCGCAACGAAGAGCGCGGTTATGCAGCCCCCGAAAAAGTCGGCCGCCGCGAACAGCGCCAGGCTGCCGGCGAAGACGAACAGCAATACGAAGACTGGCAAAACCGCCGAAGCGGCCGAAGAGGCAGCTTCAACTAATTTGCTTCCCTGATCTCTGATCCCTGTTCCCTTCGAGGCCCAAATGAAGCGAATCCGCTACACCAAATACAACGGCGACCTGGCCGGCGACATGGATCTCGAAGACCTGATGCAGCAGCTCTCCGACTACCTGCTCGACTCCGGCTTCCAGGACCCGCTGTCGCGCTTTCAGGAGCTGCAAGGCGAGCACACGCTCGACAACCTCCGCGAAGCCCTGCGGCAGGCGCTGGAGCTGGGCGACTTCGACCCCGACATCCGCGGGAGACTCGACCAGATGGCCGCAGAGGGTGAAATCGACAAGCTCATCGACCAGCTGATGCAGCGAATGGAGCAGCAAGACTACATCCGGATCGACAATCCTGAAGATCCTTCGCGCCCATCCTCAGGCCCCGGCGATGTAGGCCAAGGCGAAGCCCACGCCCGCTTCGAAGTGACCGACAAATCCCTCGACTTCCTCGGCTATAAGACCCTCCAGGACCTGATGGGCTCGCTCGGTCGCGCCAGCGCCGGACGCCACGACACTTCGCACCAGGCCACCGGCGTAGAAACCAACGGCTCCATCCGTCCCTACGAATTCGGCGACACCTTGAACTTAGACGCCAACGCCACGCTGGCCGCCGCCATGATCTCGCAGGCCGAGGCGCACCGCGATTCCGATGGCGGGCCAATCACCTGGCCTATCGACGTGGATTACAAGCACCTGCATGTGCAGCAGAGCGACTACCAATCCAGTTGCGCCACCGTCGTCATGCTGGACTGCTCGCACTCCATGATCCTCTACGGCGAAGACCGCTTTACGCCGGCCAAGCGCGTCGCCATGGCGCTCTCGCATCTCATCCGCACGCAGTACCCCGGCGACACGCTCAACTGCGTGCTCTTCCACGACTCGGCGGAAGAAGTGCCAGTCTCGCAGATCGCCCGCGTCAAAGTCGGCCCGCATTACACCAACACTCGCGAAGGCCTGCGCCTGGCCCGCAGCATCCTCAACCGCCAGCGCAAAGAGATGCGCCAGATCGTCATGATCACCGACGGCAAACCCTCAGCGCTAACTCTCCCCGACGGCCGGATTTATAAGAATGCCTTCGGGCTTGATCCGCTGGTGTTATCGGAGACACTGGAGGAAGTAGCCCGCTGCCGCCGCGCCGGAATCCTGATCAATACCTTCATGCTCGCCTCGGACCCTGGGTTGGTCCAGTTCGTGCAAAGAGTCAGCGCCATGTGCCGCGGCAAAGCCTACTTCACCACTCCGCAAACCCTCGGCAACTACCTGATGATGGACTTTCTCAATCGGAAGATGAAGACGGTGCATTGAGACAACGGCGATTCAGGACAAAAATTGCCCCCTCAGAACTGCCCAAAGGGGGTGGCTATGCCATTTTTGGTGTATCGCTTTCATTCCATTCATGTTACGCGCATATTAGAGCGCGATTAGTCGCGGTTTAGGCGTACATTAGCGCACTTAAAATTGCATGATGCGCCTGTGGCGTGGGATGTAGGAATTGCCGCTTATTTCTATTGTGCTCTTTTCGGGAATAATTCTACGCAATTCTCGATTTCTTATTTTCATTGAAGTTTTGTGCTGGTGATCGCGGCTGGCCGAAGCAATACCTGCTCCGGTCGCCGTGAGCGATAAGTAGCCCCGCTTGCCGAACTTCCTCAATCGCAAGTTGAAGACGGTGCATTACACTTCTCGGGAGTCTAAGCATCAACTCATCCCGGGAGAAAATGATGAAAGCTGTCTCTCTTGCACTGGTTTCATTTTGGCTGTTTGCCGCTTCCGTGGCCGTTTCTCAGACCCATCATATTCAGAAGCTGGTTATTTCCTCCTCTTGGGGTGGGTTGGGGCCATCGGGACGGTCCGCCACGACTTTTCTGCTTTGTGGAGACCATTATGTGCAAGCGGGTCGGAAGGTTCCTGTTGCGCTCTTCGAATCCCTTGAGTCCTCCCTGAGGGAACCCAGTTTGTCGAAGCCGAACCCTGTCAATCTCGGCATCTCGGCGACATGGCTCGAGAGCCATTTTCGGGCGGCAACGGGACAAACAACTTACTTCGACTACTCAACGGGGTCGCCTGCGCAGCAGTCTCTATTTCACGACGCCTTTGTCGATGAGAAGACCATCCAGCAAAGGCTCGACAGAGTGTTTGGAAGCTTCCATACCGACGATTATCCCTCCATCCACTGCGAATTGACATTCACAGACGGGAAGAGGTTGATCCTTTCCACCGCCTCGCAAAACGCCTACATGATCCCTTGGGTTGTTGAGCAGGATAGCTCCAAGGCCGAGACTTATAACATTGCAATCTCGCAAGCACTCTTCAACATCCTGCCCAAGAAATTCGTCAACCGCTCCCGCCTCACCGACGAAGGGCAATTCGTTATGGGACTGTTACCGCAACTCGCGACCAATACGGCCTCAGACGTGAAGCAGCAATGGGAGACGCTCGGAGCTCAGAATCGCGCGGGAGACGCTCTCGAAACGCTCAAGCGCGACTATCAAATCAGGAGTGCAGAAGTAAACTCGTACCACAATCTCGATTACGGAACAAAATGGGAGAAGAGTAGTGGACCGCGTGAAGAAAACCTGCACGCCGATCTCAGACGCGAGGAATGGCCGAAGCATTTCTACCTCGCTGCAATCCTCTTACATCACGACCAGCAGACAGACGGAGTGGATGACCTTCGCGAGGGCGCGCGGAAGTATGAAGATTTGATTTTTTCTATTCCCTGGATAAATGAGTATTACAAAGCTCATCCGGACGACTATTCCTGGCTATTCTTCGTCCATGGTCGTTCTTTCACAGAGAAGGCCATGCGAATCTTCGCCGACGACATGAAAGAGGTCGGTCACGAGGGACTGATTTCTCGCGTTGCTCCTGTACAGGAGCAGGCAGCGCTGCTCGAAGATGCCAGAGGCGATTATTGGATCATATTGCCGGATAAGTCCGCCATCCTATGGAGGGTGGACAGTTTATCGACTGTCATGGGATGGAGCTCTTCACTGTTCCCCTTTGGGCGATGTACCGACTATCAATCAAGTAGTGGAGGATGCTCCGGAATCGCAGTCTCACCGGAGGGCGAAATCATTCAGCCATAGCGTCACCGCGTGGGCCTGCAAGAACACATCCGCCGGCAAGCGTAACCGCTCGCTCAACCGCGTCACCTGCTTGAGCGTAAGCTTCCGCTTCCCCGCCAGAAACATCGACACCGCGCTCTCCGTGCCGAACTGCGGAATCAGTTCGCGCTGCGTCAAATGCTGCTGCTCCAGTCCCTCAGGGGCTAAAGCCCCGTTATTTGATTGGCATTATTGGCACGACTAAAGTCGTGCCCTTTCACAAAGCGCTTCGGTGCTTGAATTTTCAAGAAGCTGTGAAGGCGTGCGCTGTTGCGGGACGATTGAATCCTACTCTCCGTCGCGTAAATTTTGTCGCGCGGAATGGGGAGTTATGAGACGATTTCGTTTCGGGAACCACTGGAGAAATGGATGGCAAGAGAGATTATTCGAACGGCGAATGCGCCGGCTTCGCCGCCGTCGTACAGCCAAGCGGTGCGGGCTGCGGGGCTTGTTTTTGTATCGGGAACGGCGCCTATTGATCCCACGACCGGAAAAATTGTCGGCGACACCATCCAGGAGCAGACCGGGCAGTGCCTGAGGAATATCTCCGCCATCCTTGAGGCCGCGGGCACCTCGTTGGATCGGGTGGTCAGCGTCACCGTAATCCTGCACGAGGAAAGCGACTTTGCCGGGATGAACGAGGAGTGGCTGAAGTGGTTTCCGGTGGACCCTCCGGCGCGGCAGGGCGCGAAGCTACCTGTCAAAATCGCCAATATGAAGGTCTCGATCGCGGCTATCGCCGAGGGCTAAGCCGCCCGCGCCGCTGCTATCCTTGTCCCGATGCCGGAGAAACCCAAGAAGCAGCCTCCTGAACGCGATCCACCTCGCCTGCCGGAACAACCGGAAGGCCTGCCGAGGCCAGATCCCGTCGCCGCGCGGGAGATGGTGCTGGAGGGATCGCCAATCGAGGAGCAAGCCCTCGCCGACCTTGACCTGAGCGGCGAGCGAATCGGATCGCTGACCATCAGCGGATCTGTGCTGGAACGGGTCTCGTTCGCCAACTGCGAAATCGGCTCGCTGCGCCTGCGCGACGTGCGCCTGACCGGCTGCGATCTTTCGAACGCCCGCATCCGCAGCTTTGAGGCGACCCGCGTTGAGTTCATTCGCTGTCGGCTGGTTGGACTGGTGGCGCCCAAGAGCCAGTGGCTGAGTGTGCTGCTGGATACGGGGAATGCGCGCTTTGCGCAACTGAACGACAGCCGCCTGCGGCGCTGCGAGTTCCGCGAAACGCATCTGGGCGAGGCCGTGCTGAGCCGCTGCGATCTGGCTGAGACTCGCTTTGCGCAAAGCATCCTGCGCCAGGCCGACCTGACCGGCACACGCCTCAAAAATCTCGACCTGCGCAGCGACGACATCGAGGGCATCCAGGTCGCGGTCGAAGACCTGCGCGGAGCGCGCATCTCCGCGGCGCAGGCGCTGGAACTGACGCGGTTGCTGGGTGTGGTGATCGAGTAGATACCGCAGTCTCCGGGGCTGAAGCCCGGAAGTTGGCGCTCGCGGAATGCGGGGGTTACCCCCATCCCTCCGGGTCTCGCTCAGGCTACGACCGGCGCGGATTCGACTCCGAGCGCTTTGCGCAGTGCCGGGGCAACCTTGGTGCCCAGCAGCTCGATCGAGTGGATCATTTTGGCCTTGGCCATTACTGCCGTGGTCATCTGAAAATCGAGCCGGTCGACGCCGCCCAGGGCTTCGTTTACGTAGAGCGCCTTGTCGGCCACGTAATCCGCATCGCCGATGAGGTACGCACCCTTGGGGCTGCGCGTTGCTTCATACTGCGCGCGTGTGGTGGGTGCCCAGCCGCGCTCACGGCCGATCTGGGTGAACATAGTCGCGTAGCCGGGGTAGAAGTCGTCGGCGGCCTGCTGCGAGGTGTCGCCGAGGAAGCCGAACATGTGCACGCCTACCTTGAGCTTGTCGGCGTGGCCGGCTTGCTTGCCGGCCTCGCGGTAGAGGTCGATGAGCGGACGGAAGCTATGCGGTTCGCCGCCGATAATGGCTACCATCAGCGGCAGACCGAGGAAGCCTGCGCGGGCGAAGGACTCCGGCGTGCCGCCGACGCCGAGCCAGATCGGCATCTGCTGCTGCATGGGTCGCGGGTAAATTCCCTGCCCGTTCAGCGCGGGCCGATGCTTACCTTTCCAGGTGACGGTCGCGTTGTCGCGAATCTTGAGGAGCAAATCGAGCTTTTCGACGAACAAATCGTCATAATCCTGCAATTTAAGGCCGAAGAGCGGGTAGGCCTCGGTGAACGAGCCGCGGCCGGCGACAATCTCCGCGCGGCCCTGGGAGATCAGGTCGAGCGTGGCGAACTCCTGAAAGACGCGCACCGGGTCGGCGGCGCTTAGCACCGTGACGGCCGAACTCAGACGGATGTTTTTGGTGCGTCCGGCGGCCGCGGCGAGGATGATGGTCGGCGCGGAATCGAGAAACTCGGAGCGGTGATGTTCGCCGATTCCGAAGGCGTCGAGGCCAACCTGGTCGGCCAGCTCGATTTCCTCAATCAGGTCGCGCAGGCGCTCATTGGGAGCGATGCTGGCTCCGGTTTCCAAGTCCTTGATGGTTGCCGCGAAGCTGTCAATGCCAATTTGCATGGGATTCCTCGATCTACTCGGAAATTAGTTGTTCAAACAACTACTTAGATGCGCCCGTAGCGAAGTGGATTCATACGCGGCCTAACCACCTGTCTCCGGGCCGATTCTGCGGGGACGCTGTTCGTGGAGTTCGTCGTGCAGCTCGTCTACCTTTTCCCGCGCCACGGACAGGGCTTCCTCGCCGGCAGCGGTGATCCTGTAGACGCGTCGACGGCGTCCGCCGACATTCTCATTTTCGGACTTCAGCAGTCCGTTCCGCTCCAAACCGTGCAGCAGCGGGTAGAGCGTCCCCGGGCCTATGCGGTGGCCGTGGCGAGCCAGCTCTTCCATCATGGCCATACCGAAGACCGGCTCATGCGAGGCATGGGCCAGCACGTGGATGCGAATCAGGCCGAAAAATAGGTCGCGCTGATCTTTGGACACCCCTCCACTATACCGCTGGGCTAGATTTTCATTTGCCTGTTATCGAAATTCGATATAAGCTCTCCATGTCCGAAAGCAGCGGAAAGAAGACCGCAGGAGACACCCAGACGTGCGACCGAAGCCCCGCAGAGACTTCTGGAAATGTGCGCTGCCGCTCTTACTTCTGCTAGCCGCCACGCGCATGGTAGCTCAGGCGGGTCCGCCGTTTCAGACGGACGATCCGACCCCGGTCGACCTGGGACATTACGAGGCTTACGTCTTTGGAACGGTGGATGGGACGCCGGCGGAACTCGACCCGGTCGGGCCGGCCTTCGAGTTCAACTGGGGCGCGATTCCGAACATCCAGCTGCACGCCATTCTGCCGTTTGGCGAGGTGATGCCGTCGAACAACCCGATCTACCGGCCAGGCGGCACTGGACCGAGCGCCTACGGCGTCAACGATATGGAGCTGGGATTTAAGTACGGATTTATCAAGCAGACCAAGCATCGGCCGCAGATCGGTTCGTTCACCATGTTTGAAATTCCGACGGGCAGTTATTCCAAAGGCCTGGGGGTGGGCAAGGCCTGGTACAAGCTGCCGCTTTGGGCGGAGAAAGAGTTCGGGCCCTGGAGCCTGGTGGGCGGCATGGGCTACACCGTGGTCCCGCAGAAGCAATACAGCAATTTCCTCTATGGGGGGTTTCTGGTCAAACGCGTGATCAATGAGCAGTGGGAGCTCTCGGCGGAAGTCTTCGCTCACGGCCACGAGGGCTTTGCCGCTGCACAGACGCAGGCTTCTACGCTGATTGACGCCGGCGGCTACTACCACTTCAAGTCTCCGGGGTGGCAATTGCTCTTCGCCTACGGCCACTCGATCGCCGGGCAGACGGAAAACTACGGCTACCTTGGGCTTTACAAGACCTGGGGCAAAGACAAAGGGGACAAGCCGGCAGCGGATGCCTCTTTGCTGGAACCGCCCCCAATGCGCGGACGGAAGTAAGGAGCAAGGGAGATGGAAATCACGACGCGCAGCCTCTGGACGCTGATCCACGGCATGGGTTTTGGAGCGCTTTACCTGATGGCCTGCTCCGGCGCTCTTGTTGAGCTTTGCCGGCGTTATTCTCCCAAAACGCCTGCGGCACCGAGCATCGCCGATGAGCGATTCTTCAGGAGGTACCTGAGCGTGATGGCCATCCTTGCCTGGATCGCGGTGCTCACGGGCGCGTACGTTATCTATCCCTGGTATCGCGCCGCCGCTCCCCCGGGAACCGCGAACCTGGCCACGTTTCCCCAGGCCCTGCTGATATCCCGACCTGCGACGATCGGCTGGCATTCGATTGGCATGGAGTGGAAGGAGCATGTGGCGTGGCTTGCGCCTATCTCGATCACCATGGCGGCAGCTGTGTTTGCACGCTACGGCCGCGCCATCAAAGACCATCCGCAGTTGCGCAACGCAGTCCTTGGCTTCGTGCTGATTTCATTTGTATCGGCTGGGATTGCCGGGTTCTTCGGCGCCATGATCGACAAGAATGCGCCGGTCGAGGGAGGAAAGACCCTGCAAATCCATTTCTAAGGGCGTTGTGATCATCCGTGCCGAAGACAGGCTTGAACCGCCTGCTGAAAAAAGGCCCGATGCTCAGGTGTGGGCCTGCCCGCCCTGAGTTGGGCAACCATCTCATCCTCCGGCCAATGGCTCTCGTCGTCATTCATCCGTTGGAAGCCTTTGAGAATTTCCGGATTTCCGAGT
>Ga0302319_10010584_pt1 | contig 17573 bp, 2 predicted proteins | sample Bog_T0_2_FD_203319 | JGI IMG/M metagenome (GOLD analysis project Ga0302319, IMG submission 203319) | Peat permafrost microbial communities from Stordalen Mire near Abisko, Sweden - Bog_T0_2 | ecosystem: Environmental > Terrestrial > Soil > Wetlands > Peat | place: Sweden: Abisko, Stordalen Mire...
AGGTGAATTTCACAAGGGTGTCCTCAATCCAGGCATAAGCTTGGGTCTTATTTTGATGGTTAAACTGGATTTTGTCATTTTGTAGTAGGAGTTCTTTAACGTCATTAATGGTCGTTATTTGTGTGTCGTTCATATTGAGTGTCATCCTCCAAGTATGACTCTCTTGATCAGAATTTCCTAAAGCTACTTCACTTAGGGGCTTCCTTCAGGCTCATCTTGCATTGTAAAAGACTAATAATTGACAAAATAGCTCTCTGATGATAATTTATTAGCTAAAGCAACCCCCTTGCTTGTTTTCGTATTCTTAACCTCCCCTATTAAATTCCCCTGGAGGGCTTCTTTTATGTTCCCTAAGATCCATTTCAACCCATCGCAATGTAAAAATCTTTCAAAAACACTTTTTGATCTATGCAAATTGGTTTTCGCTGGATTCTTTATACCCCCTATTGTTTCAGGTTCACTGGAACCAACTGTGTGTTTTTTGGGTTTATTTCTATTTGCGTTACTTTTAATTGGGGGTATAATTCTGCTAAATAACATTGAAGGAGAGTAAATATGGAAAGCTTGAAAATTTTTCTTATCGGCTGCATTATCATCGTTACAGCCATTATGGCAATATATCTGATTGGCAATAGGCAAACTAAACATTAAAAACAAGTTGACAGAAAATAATAAAAGCTCTTTGAGCGGCTTTCGCTCGTGCCAAAGCAATAATCCTGCAGCGACCATGATGACGGCCTTTAATAATAGTGGTGACGTCGCCAGTCCTGCTATAGCAGCTAATAGTACAACTCCCGGCGTATAAAATGTGTGTGGCCCTATATTTTTTAAAACCGCATCAGGATCATCGACGCTCATTACTTTTATTCTACTCAATGCTTTATTTCTGGCGCCTTGGTCTACACTTGTATAAGCAATTTTATAATCTCGTGCTGCCTTGAATTTCAAAATCTTGATATACCTGAGCCTTTCTTGTAGCAAACGTTCTTCAAAAATTTTTTCCCACAAATCCTGGACGGCTTCAATTTTAAGACGATCTTCTGTCTTAACCTTTATATCCTCTGCTGAAAGACCCTGTTTCTTGGCCCAAGGCAATCCGGCCTTCATAGAAAACACAAGATTCAACGAATTTCCTTCAAGCCCAAGCGTGGCTTTAAGATATTCCTGATGCCATTTAATCTTCTCATCTGTGATAAATTTATTGGAAAAGATACCTACTGCAGATAAATATTCGCCGCCTTTCTTAATTAAGGTTCCTGGATCACCAATGCCCAACCACCTGGCAACATCATTAGTAGACAACGGCATCTTATAAAACCACGGATGCCCGCGATGCATACGCGCAACAGTGACTGTGAGCAATTGATAGAAAGCCTCATCTGATGGCAATGAGGCTGCGGGCATGCCCAATCGATATAAATCCGCATCAAAACGGCTAATATTTTGTACGCGTTCTCCTAATTTTTCTGCCACATCTTTATGTTGAGGTAAGTTTGGCTTGCTGATGGCTGCAACTGCTTCAATGGCTGCAACCAATTTATCCAAGGTCAAAGATACCCTTCCCATATCCGCTCTTTGTTGTTTTGATGGCCATGGCATAGGTGGTCTTTTGGCAAGAATCGCTTCTACTTCCCTTTGAATCCACGTTTCCCAATTTATTGTTGCTTCAACATTATCTGGAAGAGCAACAGCCACTGGTTTCTTTACTGCAGGTCTTACGATAACTTTTAGATCTGAAGTTGCAGTAGGCTCATCGATTTTTTTTGGAATAACAGGGGCTTGAACCGTAACATATTTTGGGACTGGAATATTTAATTTTATCCGCTCTATATCGCCAAATTCATTCTTCCTAAATGCCGCTATTGCCTCATAATCTTTGCCAAGCTTTGCATTTTCAAGAGTCACCACATTGAACATCGTTCCTTCCTGACGATATTTAACCCAAATCATAACAACATCCATGTCTGGCATTCCAGGCAACTCTAATTTGACAGCAGGTAGGCTAGGTTCAAGGATAGTAATTTCCTGATTAACGACCTTTGTGATAAAATTATCTCCATAGTTAAATTTCGCTTCTGCTGCATCTTTAGGTGTGTTTTTATTTGCCCAAATGATAATATCTAGCGATTTTATTGCCTTAACTTTAGTGCCTACTTGAGGACTTTCAGATTTTTGAGGATTTTCACGGGGATACATTTCCTGCAATTCTCTCATTTCACGGAGCAGAATATCAAGCATGCCCTCACGGATTTCCCAATTATAGAAATACCTTTTCAGATCAGCATTAATCAAGCGTTCGTTCTTACTAACTTCCTTAATGATGGCAACATATTCATTCAGTGCTTCCATCGCCTCTTTGACAAACGCATCCCCTGACCTGCTTTGACGCAATTCCCAAACTGCCATTTCTTTATAAAGAAGGACTTTGTCATGAAGAATGGCCAAGGCAAGAATATAACTCGTGATCAAGCCCTGGGTATCTCCCATGGTTGACTGACTGGTATTAGTAGTGATCTTTTCAAGAATATTATTGAGAGTCTTTTCTGAATCACGGTACAAATTATTTGCTTGTTCAAACATATTCCGCCCGCGCGCTTTAATGCCCAGTTCTTTATTTCGAGAGGCCGTGGTGATTTGTCTTCTTATATCCCGAAGCTCTGGCTCCCCATAGGCAACAGGCCTAAAATAATGTTTAATCCCGTCCTTACCAAGATCAGTGAAATCAAACAAAGGATCAACTTTAGCCACTGTTGATTCTTCAATAATGACGGCTGCTGCTTGAACGGTATCGATTTTAGGTTCTACTGCAGAAAGCAGCTCGGTCACGCTCACTGGTTGAGGCTGAGAAATTGGTTCGGTTATAAGGGCCGGAGCAATCTCACTCTGTGGTTTAGATTCTACTTTGTGTTGTTCCCTTAATGAAATATTCTTTCTGGGAAGCGGTGATAGTTGGCTAGCCACTTGTACCGTTGCCGATTCAGATGCGGGAGCTGGTTTGGTAGTCATCCCCAGAACTACTTCCACACCATGAACAGCATTTAGTACTGCTTGATGGGTACGGATATGTTCTTTCATTCGACTTAACTCATCAAGGGCTTCTAACCAAAGTTCTTTGGCATACTCTACTTTTCCGGCATTAATTACTTGAAAGATATGCTTAAATGATTGCCTTAGCTCTGGAGTTATCAATGCTAGAATTAACTTTTGATTACTAAAGGTTAGCTCACCTCGTTCAATTAGTAATTTCTCCAGTCGAAGATTGCGTTGATGATTGATGCTCGCCTCTAGGGCATGTGCTCGACGACCAATTGACTCAGGCAAACCAAGAACATCCCATGTACCTCTCCATTCTTGTAAAAGTCTTCTTAAGTCGCGGTAATCAGCTAAATTTTCGGCAATGCCAAGAGATTCTTCTATTGTCTTGAGTTGTACTTCTGCCATGTTTCCATAATTCTCCATGGCCAACATGCCGCCTTCCCTAAAGATACGCAGATTATATTCTGCATGCGCCCTATGAGCGGCGTCAGCGCCTTCTTTTCTTGCTAAACGAATCCACTCAAGGGCCCTCTGTTTAAGTTATTCTAACTGATTATTTGTAGGTTTCCGTTTGTGGATACTGTAGCTTGTAGATCCATAGCCCCTCTTGATAATAAGAATCTTCGGCTCTCCCTTCACCTGATGCGCGTTAACAAAGGCTTGAGCAATTTCATCTTCATTGTCTTCAGTTGGGATTTTACCTTTGATGAGCTTCAGAAGTGTTTCATTCTGAACTTTTGCATTATCTCTGATATATGTCTCTATGGCGTTTGAACCTTGAAAAATTGCTCTATATAACCCTGACTCGTCTTCGGGCAACATGGCAGGGATCAGGGCTTCGGCGGGGGTTACGAGATTAAACCTATTTTGACATTGTTGGGCATGATATAAAAATATCCGCTGAGTCTCTTTTTCAAACGTGACGCGTCTGTCTTCTTTAATCAACCCGTATTGCTGCAGTGCCTTAATAATTCCTAATCTCTGAAGTAGTTCTACGTCATGCGGATCGCCGGTTGCTTCAAACCAATCCGCTTCTCCTAAAATCTGGACACCATACTGACTTTGTAAGGCTTGAACCTGATTACGGTAATGATTCCATATCTGCGCCAATTGCTCTTCCATTGACGATACTGCTAAAGATTTTTGTTGTTTATTGTGCGCTCGTAACGCAGCTGCTAACCACATCATTGCCGGCAAAAATTCTTCATAATTGGGGAGTAATTTTCCCTCTTCGCTATTTTGTAATTTTGTGACCCTTATCTCTGTATGAATGACCGGCGTTGTTTCTCCATCAGCCACAGGCTGACTGGCTTCATTCCTATGGATCAAGCCCTTACTCATGACCCGTGTCCACTGGGCAAGTCCTCCTTGAGTTTTTTTCTCAGCAATTCCGAAAAATCTCAAAGCAATGGCTATATACTTCGCCTCTGGCCCTAAATCCTCACCAATCGATATATGAAATGAAGAAGCTAATTCATATTTCTTATGAATCCCTAATTTCCAAATGAGCGGCAAGGCGATGGTATAGGCCCGCGCTGTCCGGGCGGGTTTGAATGCGGCCTCAACAGTAGCACCAAATTCAGGCCGACGGGGACTGGGAATGCCGAAATATTCTAATGCCGTTTTAAAAATAAACATATCTTCACCCGCAACATTGGGTGACTGAATCTCGATACCTACCGACGGCAGAAGGTCTTTAAATGATTGCTCTCAGCTAGCAACTGATCCCATGCAGCATTCCATCGTTGACATACTTGGTCATTATCAACATTCCCGGTAGCGAATAAATCATACGCTAATAAGCGTAATGCTCTTAAAGCCGCTCGATAAACCCTAAACTCTCTACTCTCAATCAAGGTTGCAATCAAAGAAATGTCTTTTTTTATTTCACCGTTAAGATCCGAACCCTTTCCCCTACCAAGAATCCCCAAGCAGAGCAGGCATCCTTCTGCAACATACGGATCGGGATGATTCAGCATTTCTCTTAATGCGCTACGTACGCAAAGAGGATCATATTTTTGAAGCAAGTTCCAAAGCTCTTGCCTTATACTGAATGCCGGATAAGCAAAGAATAACAAGATCTCTTTGATGTGTTGGGCGTCAATATTCTTAAATCGATTGCTTATAGAACTAAAGAGCACTTGTCCTACTTGGGGCACAGCGATCATCGTTCTAAACCGCTGGGCTTGGGCTTGCCAGGCTGGTCTTTCGCCATTTTGATTGCGATCTTTGAGATGGGCTATTTCATGGATCTTAATCTGCGTAATGATTTCTTCTTCGGAGTGATGCAAGAGTTGTGTTTTCTTGATTTCTCTGATAGCATCTCGTACATCCTGTTCCGTGAGACCATGTTGCCAATCCCATTCTAAAAATTGCGCATCAGCGGCTGCCAATCCTCTGATTTCTATCGGCCCCTGCGGGACTTTTCCCTGGGCTATCAAAAGCTTTGTTATCTTTTCTAAATCCTCACCCAACCATTGAAATGATTGGCTTACATCCAAGAATTTAGATTCTTGACTAGCTAAAGACATCGACTGAGGGGTAATCTGGGCTTTTACGTGGTCTTTAACTCCACTCACCCAAACATGGTCAGGTAAATCGCTAAGAACAAACGTTGCGCCCGTAAACCCATCTAACACCTGTTGTGAAAAGACGTCGTATTCTCCATCAGTTATTTTCTTTAAGAAAATATCACCGGTTTCTTCGATGAATTGACGGGCAAATCCTAAATAGATTAATATCGAATCCTTGTTATCATTACCACGATAATGATAAAGATATAGACGATTGTTGGGATCTTTTAAAGCATTAGCCATTTTTTCAACAATACCCCTATTGCCAAGCTCACTCAAACGAGCACATAAAGAGTTGGATTGAATCAAGATATCCACAGCTCTATTTATACTTTCTTGGGACTGTTCATCATCAATTGTTGCGTATAAATCTAAAAGCAGTGCTGGTGATGCCGGCTCTCCTTTGATCACGCGTTGCAATTCAGCTTTCAATACATGAATGTTGCCATAGCGCAAATTTATTGGACAAGAAATAGCTTGGGCGATGATGGGAGCATAGGGCTTCCATTCTTCCCGAAGGCGTTGACTAATTTCTTCGACATAGGGGCAGCGGCCAAAAGCACTATAAAATTCACTAAAAGTATACGTTGATCCATTGACGTCTATCGTGCAGAAACCTGTTGCCATTTCCCAAAGAATAACCCCTAACGTATAAACATGCTGATGCCCTGAGTAGGGAGCGTTGGAAAAGTCTGGATCGAAATATTGAGGAGTCGCATCGATATCTTTACCAAGCCTGTAGCCTACCGGGCGATTGGATCCAAAATCAATGGGCTTGGTTTCTGCCGGGCCTGTTACAAAAACATTAGCTGGCTTTAAATCTATCAAAACCCAACCAATCCCTTCAAAATAAATAACACTGTCTAATAAGGATTGATAAATAGGCAATGCTTCTGCTGGAGTACTTTGAAGTTTCTTTTCTATCCAATCATGAAGGGTCGGGCCTTCAATGTATTCAAGAGCAAACCATCCATAGGGCAACCTTGGGTTGTATCGTGGCTCATCCAATCTCCGAGGAATAAATTTTCTCCCCGCCATGCTCGACCAAACTCTATTATAAAAATAGCTTTCCCAAAGGAATGGATCTTCTGTCTCCGGTAAGCCTCCCGTAAGAATGGCTTCAGTCCTATTTTTCTCAATCTTCGGGGTTTTCATAAACTTCAGGACAACCTTATTTTTCCCTGCCATAGTCGTCGCTAACAATACCGCACAAAAGTTTGTTTTATAAATAATGCCTGTAATCAAATACGAACCTGCGAAACTCTCTCCTTGCACTGGGATCCGACGTAAGAATCCCAAAGATTCCATATAAGATTCAACAGGTGTTATACGACTATACTGTGCACTTGTGACATCTTGTTTAAACTGATTCAACCTGCTTGTTTCAAGATCTTTAGAGCCTTCAACAATATAGCGATCAATATAATAGTGAACCTGCCAGTCTTTTAAATCGCCCAAGGAATGCAGTATCTCTTCGGCTACCACTGTTGCTGCTAAAAACTTTGGGGCATGGAGCATATCCCATGAAAAGATAATTGGAGATCCAATTTTATGCCGATGGGTCACAGCCAATGCATAAGAATATTCATGGTTACGAAAAACAAAAGTCATCTCATTTTCTGCGGGAAAAGGCATGGTAGTCATGGTATCTGCAATATATTTTGCAATACTTACTCCTCCATTAAACGATTCTTCACTCAAAAATATCCTTGCCAACTCCATTCCTTCATCGTCTGTTTGACCCAAAGGCTCAACAATCTCTCCTTGCTCATTGATGCGTTGAAGTTTAATTCCAACCACTTCTCCATTCTTTAAATTTACCTTGGCTTGCACGCATCCCAAATGAGCAAAAAATTTCTTAGAATCATAGTCATCACGGATCACCATAAATCGAGAACCTACGACTCTATTCAAATTTAACTCACCCTGCACCAAACGCGCTTTACTAGGATCCAATAAATCTTCTTTAAGCATCCTGATGTGATCCTTTATCCTCAGTAAACTCGATTTGCTATCATTTTCAGAAACCAATAATCTAGCAAGAGCCCTTATATTAGGATAACTGCTCTTATCTTCTAAAATGGAAAATGCTCTATGGAAAAATTCTAAAGGATCATTGATTGACGGATGACTTAAAATGTCTTCATACAACTTATAAATACCACAATCAGTTGCCGCAAAAGTGTTCAGCATGCCCATCATGCTTTGGGCATGTTTCACGGTTAAATAAGGCAGGGATAAATATAAATCATTAATACTATACCGGGCAAATCCTCGATCAAAAAAGACTCGTTCATCAAAAGTCAAAACATCACGTTTTGCGGACATCTCTTCAGATTTATAAGCATGACGTACGATGTGTAAGGTTAAACTATTAAAATCAGCATCGGTAAAAAATCCTTCCTTTAAAAGAAGCCGTTTTATTTCATTAAGCTGGGCATTAAGAGAGGCTACCTGATCCGCGGTCAAAGGATTACGGACAAGCATCATCCCTTGAAGATCGCCCCAGCCTCCCACGGCAGTCAATGGTCGCTTGCTCCATTTATCTTCTTTAACAAATCGACGAAAAATCAAAGGCTCATTGGCCCGCTGCTTTCTTCCTTTCAAAGTTCTGCTTTTTCCTAAAAGCACATCCAATCGCTTTTCTTGCCCATACTGAATTAATTCTTCTAAGGTCATGACTACTTGCCCCTCTGAAGGCTCTTGATTCAGGAGAAGTACGTGTGCCCAAATCCGATATCCATCCTCTTCTTCAATGACAAAACGCCAATTTGATAAATTGGTCTCAATCCTTGCCCTTTCTTTCAAAAAATCGTTGAGATAAATCCAATAGCCAATCTTTTCGGTTACACTTTCAGTGACAATCGAACCGATTGGCAATGCTGCCAGTAAGTCCTTCAATTGATCCAGGATCTTTTCTTCATCTGCTTTTCTAAGAACACAGCAATTTTCAGAACTAATTTCTTTTAATATTTCACCATGCATGCCTTGAGCCAAGGCCATAAGGGGTGTTTCCAAAGCTACTTTGAAAGCCTCTCCTCCAACTGGTGCTTTTTGATCAAACTCATCTAATAGCTCCTTACCACCAAAAACAGCCGCTCTTAAGGCAATCAAAGCGCTCGGATGCAATTCATTCTTATGGATTTGGTAATACTCCGCCATGGCAGGGATTCGTCCGGCAATGAGGCTTATAATCACCCTAAAAGCCTCTTGTGCCCTTAACTTCTTTAAATCATCGACAATAAAACTAATAAATGCTTTTTCTGTGTTTCCGATCTGGGTATAAAGAATCGCTTTTTGTTTTTCAATAGCTGTATGCTCAAGATCAGCCCGTTGCTCAGGGCTTGAAACCACTTTGGATTCTATTTCTTTCTTACCTTTGGCAGTAGCTAATTTATTAACAAATTCGCTCCTCGACTGAATCGTTGCCAATTCCTGCATATTCTGATCCAGCCAACTATGTTCAGAAGGATTCTCTTTTAAGTATTGTTCAATAAACTCAGGATTAGCATCCTCTATCTCGGCGAGTACTGCCAATGCAATGGTATAGGCATCCACCTGACGCAGCGGACTTTGGGAAAGATGTTTCATAATGATAAGCACCTTGTCAAACCACGGCTCATCTTCTTTAAAATTCCAAAGCATCCGCTTAATCCCATTCATAATTCTATTTTGCTTAGGTAAATTTAAATCTTTGTTCTTACTCAAAGCCTCCTTAACATTTTTAATTACTCCACTCAGTGCCTTACGACGTACCCTAATCCCTTGCCTGTCTAAATTCATCACTGTGAGATTAAAAAATCCATTATCCCGTGCCACATCATCAAAATCATAGTCTTCCTCACGCGGCCAAAACGTGTCGCCAATGAATGATTTACTCTTCCGATACGCTTTATAATACGACAGAAGCTCTAATAAAAATTTGACCTTAAATTCATCCGAAGCGCCAATTTCCCAATTTTCATATTCATCAAAGAACCGTCGATAATCGATATTGTCTTTATATTCAATAGCATTAGCCGCAATAGGAACATCTTTCAATTCTCCTTCAAATACCGGAGGCACGAACCGTTCAGCAAAGAAACGATGAATAATCGTCACAATTGAAAAGATAAATGTCAGGACTACGGGTATAAACACTATTGGTTTGTCGAAATAATGCCAAAAGCTTAAAGCATCAGAGGTAGCCTTAAGTGCCTCTTCATGGGCCTTGAGCGCACCTATCGGCTCTTGTGATAATGCTGAAAATGGAAAAATCGTAGATCCTAAGAACAGAATACAACTTGTGCTATGTCTTATCTTGCCAGTAGCCCATGACCATAACTTACCCAAATCTTCTTTAATCCGACCCCACCAGCCAATAGGCAGAATGGCTGCTGGGAACCATGTAGGTAAAATTATATACGCCAAAGCAATTTCAAACTTCATCCAAACAGATACTGGATGATATCGCCACAACCAAAGACCACCCTTACAGTCTGGCTCAATAGCCCATTCTTCTACGGGCTTCTTTTCTATATTTTTTCCGCTCTCTATATTTGACACAAGGTTTGAATCTGTGGATAAAATGCGCATCATTTCTCCAAGAAAAACAGAAAGCAGAATGCGTATTATTAATATAATCAAACTTGCGAGCCAAGGACTTAACCATATGAACATCAGAGAACTGAATAAAAATCCAAATTTAACACCTATGACTGTCAAGCGCATCCAAAATGGATAATGCCCTTGTAAAATATCTGACGGTGTATAAATTCTTTTGATAGCTGTTCTAGAAGTAAACTTCCCCTTAAAAAATTTCTTAACAAATGCCCTGCCTTTAAGGGTATGAAGGAAAGAATGGTTTCGCATAAGCACTAGAATTATTGCATAAAAAACATCAAGCACCGCATTAGGTAAACCTGATAAAAAAACAAACGCGACTTTTATCAAATTACCATACAAATAATACAAGAAGATGAATTCTAAAGTAAGCAACATTAGCCCAGAACTTAATGCAAGTAATATCATCTGTGTAAGTTTTTTTGCCTTATTCACCTTTTCTGCAGCAGCGATAATGAAAAATGTTCCAGCAAAAACCGCAAAGATTGCAACGGTTCCAATAAAAACATCTTTATCCGAAATTGAAATTAAATTCTGATTAGCAACGATTTGACTAAATCCCTGCGACATGGAAGAAAATGGCATAAAAAGAATCCACATAAATATAGCAAGCATGAATTTCAATCGCATTTGTTTTTTAAGTTTATTTCTATTTGCTTTGCTGTTAGCCGTGGGTATTATTCTTTTAAATAACTTTAAAGGAGAATAAGCATGGAAAGCTTGAAAATATTTCATATTGGCTGCATTATAATTGTTACAACCATTATAGTTATATATCTGATCGGCAATAGGCAGACTAAACATTAATAATATTGTTCCTGCCGCCAACAAAATCCCTATACCTAGTAACAAGGGCGAATGGGCAAAGACAGCTAGCCCCGCCAAAATAACAAATCCTGGAGTATAGAAATTAGTATCAAGCGATTTGAAAAAGCCTTCTCTTGCCAATAACTGTTCTGGGGAAAGATTATCCTTTAAGAATTCAACTTCAGCTTTTAAGCGACGATTTCTTCTTTTTAATTTCCTCTCGCTTTGATGCCGAATGATGTGTACCGTTGCTTTCTCATCACTTTCTCTGGATATCTTTTTTATCCGCATCCCCATTTGTTTAAAAAACTTGCTGATATTTCCATGGGTACTATCATTCCACAATAGGGCTATCCCATCCTTAGGCTCTAACACAATGTTAACGCCCATGGCAAAGTTCTGGATAAATGATCCATGATCTCCATCCCAGTAAGCCTCTAATTTTTTGGGCCTAAGTTTTCCGCTATTTACAAATATGGCAAATAGTTCTTCTTGCGAATATTCTTGCCCATTCAGTTTTTTATTGAGAAGAGGCTTATAATACGGAGCATTAGCAAAAACCAGATCGAATTTTATATCTCCAAAGGCTAATTCACCTGATGGTGAGAGAATATTATTATGCTGCTTGACTTGTATTTTAAAACCTGCCCGCTTGGCAAATAATTTAGTGTTGGCTACTTCCAAAGGATTGATTCCGATAGCATAAATCTTCTTACGAGCGCCTAGCCACGCGACCCAGGAATCAATCCCTGACCCACAGCAATCGACCAAAATGCGCGTCTGCTTTTTTGACCGTCTTTCTTTACTATACTTGTAAACATTCCATAAATATTCGCGGTCTAGGTATTGCCGATCTAATTGGGCTGGAGAATAAACCGTTGGAAAAATAGGAACAATCACGCGCGGGCAATACTTCTGTTTTTTAAAAATATCGGTATTGGAAATTTCTTGGTTAAACTCACCGATATCCTCAGGAGTAAACTCAACAAGTACTGGGTAGCCAAGATCCTTATCAAATTCAGCATAAACATAAGGCTTTTGTCCAAGATCTGTGACAGGACTTATACTATCTCCAAACCAAGTCAAATCCTTATATGCTTGGATACTAGCCTGGTCGGCCTTCCTTCGTATGGCAAATTTTTGCCATTTGCTTTGTGCTCTTCGATCATTAAACTTAGGAATATTAAAGTAATACGGCGTTAAATCAAAATAATGCTGTTGGTTTCTCCCTGCAAAATACTTTTTCTCATTCTTATTTGGGAAAATAGCTATGAGATAACCTTGCTCATTACATAAGCATTCAAAATATTGTGTAGGCCCAAGTTCATTATGCAGGATGTCAATACCGATGGGTTCTTTAGAAGGATGAATGCGTAGTGGAGTTTTTAATGTATAGATTACCATTCCATCAGGCCCGGCTCTTGAACGTACTGCATTGGCTTGCTCAAGATGCAAGGCCAAGAGCAATTCATACGCCGGCATCTGTTGAGCTTTCTTATTACGATGAAACGGTGCTAACCAAAATGGAACTGAAGGCTTTGATAAAGGCCAACAAAATGCCAAACCCATCGTAGCTGTAATAGGCCCGGCAGAATGCGGGAACAAATGCCCCAAAAGCCATGTTGCAGCAAGCCAAAAAAGGCTTGCCATGATTAAAGGAACGCGTGTAGTTTCTGGCGTTGAAACCGATTGTTCTTTTGGAAATGGATCTGGACTTGCATGTGATGTCAGTGCAATCGTTGAATAATCTCTTAAAAGAATTTCGAAAATATCAACACTTTCATCAGCCCAGCGTTCACACATTGCATGATTCGGCATTGGAGCTGAAGAATCTTCACTGGCTAATATATCCATAACACTGGCTTGCCAATGAAGCGAGAATTTATAGTTAGCCGGATCCCAATCACCATCTAATAAAGATGCGTTACGGCTTATATGAATCGTAATTATTCCTTTAATTCTAAAACCAATTTTTCTTAAGTAATTTAAATATGCTCTTTCACCTTCTTCTTGTTTTTCATAAAATTCCAAATCAGCTTTTGATGAATCTTGCTCATACTTGACTTCTACCGCGTACAAACCTAATCCTAAACTACGACGATTTGGCATTTTTACATTTAAAAGAAAATCGAATTCACATCGCTTGTCTTGATACTTGCCTATAGGGTGAAACGCTTGGACTTGAGCGACCTTTGTACCTCCCACAAATTCTTCCAATCTTTTTGCGGCATATAATTCCGCCATGAATCCACTGGGATGAATGCCTTCACTAGTCATCAAACTTATAAGATGCCCAATCCCAGGGGTATTTAGGAAATAATAAATTAATTCTCTCAGCCCAGTATTCTTAGACAATCTACCATTCCATATCATCTCAACACCTGATTTTATATACTTCAAGCAAACATCTTGTGAACGAATACGAGTGGGCAAAAGTGAATCTAGAGTTTTACTTAACTCTTCTATTTGAGCGCGTATTTTTATTTGTTTCAGCTTGTAATCGCTTTGAGATTGATTAGGCCAATACCGCAATGAGATTATCTTGTTGACGACTTGATCGACTGTGAAATAATTAGCGATTCCATGCAGACAACAGGTCCGCTTAAATTTATAATCACCTTCATTGATATTGGTTAAAAGTGCTTCTCTATAAAAATCACCTAAACATAAACAAAGATCAAACAAACATTCTATGATCTCCTTTGTCGGATCAATAAGTTTCCTTTGATATTGTGCTTCCAATTGTAGATACGCACCAATGATGTCTTCTAGCTCCACACGCATAAATGCTAGACTTTTAGCATTGGTCCTTTCGCTTAGCAAACCAACTTTCCCTAAACCACCCTTTAAACCATTCTTCATCAAAATTAATTCTGGCCTTAATAAAGTTATAATTTTATTATATTTAATTAACGACCTTGCTTGCTCAACACGCCGGCGAATGGCCTCATATCCCAAATGTCCTTCTAGCGCCATGGATGCAACAGCGGATATAAAGCAACGGTTACGTCGATTGATGCTTCTTCCAGAACTTGGGTGATAGATAACTGTCATTCCTCTTCTAGTAATCTTGTATAACGAATAAATCTTAACCCCTGTGTGTTTTCTAAATGTATCCACCCACTCTTCTACTTTTTGCGGCATAAATATTTCACAAACATCCTTATCTAGCGCCTCAATCACTCTTTCAAAACCAGGGAAACGCGTTAGTATGGATCGCATCCACGTCCTATCAGCAGAAATAAACTCTTCCGGCAAAGGTTGCATTTCAATTCTCTCTGCGTATATCTCCAACATTTCTTGGACAGATTTGATTTGATCTATGCTCAAAGGTTTATAGCTAGTCGTAGGATCAATCAATGGCAAAGCATACTTTTGGCCTTGGTCTTCTTCTAATCTTCGGCATTGAAGTTCATTTAGTCCAGCGATATGGCCGATTTCATGCAAAAGTGTTGGGAGAAATTCCGCTTGATTTTCCGGAAGGAAAACATCAGGACTTAGTACAATTTTATTTTCTTGCTGTGAAGCATAACCCCAAAGATGGTCCATTTTAACCGAAGTCTTATAAACTTCGGGTGGTGAATTGTTACACACTTCACCCTGGACAAGACTGCTCACGACCTTTCTAACGTTTTGCGGGCATTGAGCCAAATTAATCCTGCTTAATTCTGTGACAATCTTTACATTTTCTTCGTCTCTGACGGGATTGTATTCAATCCGTATAGCTTCTTTAATCCTTGCCTCTTCACCTACGCTGTCCTTAGGATCACGCAATCTTGGCCGCACACGTTCTACCTTGATTGGTTCACCAATAGACGGAATTAGTTTAGGATTTTGTCGAGCTTCTTCAACGTTTCTTAGACGACGTTGAATCTCGTGTGGGTCTTGATTACCGTCAAAGGAGCGATCATTGCTACGAGTAAGGTTTTGATAATATTCTCCAATGCTTTTTTGCCCTTTTCTACGTACAGATTCAATTCCATTTTTAAACAGAGGCAAAAGTCCTAATGCCTCCCTTTGTTGATCGATCTCCATCATCCGTGCTCTTTGATCTGCTGCTAACGACATGAACTTTTCATCCAGAGAACAATTAAAACTATTAATATACGTAACCGGAGTGAAAATATAATGGCTGAGCTTACGCAATCCAATAAGAAGGTCTCTACCAATTTCTGGCAATAGGCTGATTTCTATGCTTTTTTGTTTATATTCTTTTCTAATGCGGTATGCCGTTTTTGCACTCAAATCAGGAAAAACCAAAAAAAGTGGAAAAAGGAAGGTTCCTGCGCCAAATGGCGTGCCAAAATTTCCTAATAATGCATAAAAATTTAAATGTATGATTTGTGGCCAAACATACTTAAAAAATGGGTAAAACATAAAACGTACAATCTTGCCAAAAAAGAATGAGCCCGCCCAAATGGCCGCGGCCAAAAACCAATTTTCATCCTTGATAGCCATATTTGCTGATATGGCATACAGAGCAATTTTTATAAAACGTGCTGGGAACCAAATGACCACATAAATGCCTATCATGCGCGCCAATGCATTTTCTTGCTCTAGTCCTACGTTTAAATGTTTTCTTAACACTTCTTTAAGGATTTGAAAGTTTTCTCCTCGGAATATATAAGAGTATTTGAATGTTAAGCCAATCAATAAAACAATTATCAATAGCTTCATGTGCAAAATCATCACCAAGGCGATTTTTAACCAGGTCATCAAAAATATAAAAAGATGGCTATGTTGAATGGCCGTAAACCAAGCAGCTATAGTTTTGATGATGCTGCCGGATTTAATTGATGTGCTTGTACAAGCGATTCCTGCAGACTGAGGAACCTTCTTAGGAGTGGCTATAATAAGATATCTACGAATAACTGGATCCTTTTGTATGATCTGCTGCTTTGCTCTCTCTAACATACCTGCTAGTAGAGGATCCTTCTTTTGCGCAGCTTCTATAGCAGCATCAACAATATCAGCAAATCTATGATAAAATTTATATTCGGAAATGAACGTGAATCCATTAATGACGTACAAATCTTTCGCAGGCAAATTAGATAAATTACTGTAGCGAAAATTTTTAGGAACACTTACCCCTAAGGTTTGGTAGATCTCTGTTAAAAAATCTATAACTAATGCATCATGCCCCTGGCTATCCGCTAATGCTTGAATACAGGCAATTTTAACAATGTAGTTTGGATTTTTTCGAGCGACATGAATAAGATTTTTAACAGTAATTTCATTACAAACTCCCATCGTCGTCAACGCCTGAGCGGCATACATTGGCGCATGAAAAGCCACAAGATTTAAATATTCCCTAACATCTTCTTCTGCGGCTTGAGCTTTGGGGCCTAAATTTGTTAAACCTGCCAACGCTTCATCATAAAGTGACTTTTGCTTATAATTCTTCAAAATATACCTCAGCACTTCAACTAATTGATCGGTATTCTTGTTTTGATACGCAGAGGCGATCTCCTCTAAGCGGAGATTAGTCTCATGTTCCAGCCCTTTGATGGCACCAGTTTCATGATTTATAAGAGAGGCGATGCGTATTGGATCGTTGGAATCTACTATATCTTGGCGGATAATAATGGTGTGACCATCATGGAAGGCACGGAGATTAATCCCATGGGCTCGAAACTCTTCAAATAACTTAAGAGGTCCTGCGCGAATTTTATAGTACTTATGAAAATTTACCGTTAAACCCATCAACCCAGCCCAATTGAGAGATTTCCTGGATAATCCTCTGTATTTCTTAGCAATTTCTGGATATGAATCAAACTCACCGCTATGCTTAGCGACAATTTGATCAAATAAAGGCCTAAGCTTTTCATCTAAAGGTCGTCCGTCTTCAGTTCTTGTAGAGTCTGGAACATTATTATTTTCATCCCACGGCATGCTAATTTCCTGGATATACCGCTCAATTGTTTGTTTAGCCATTGGATTGGTAGTGTCAAATAAAGGCAATTCTTCTTTCAACACTAAATGATACCCAGAAACACTTGTAATGCCCCAACCCATGATCAAACCATCCGGTGTTCTCTTGGAACGAGGGAAAATATAAATGCGTGATTGCCCTTGCGGAGAAATGACCCAAGATAAATCAATCATATCTTCTCGGATCTTTCGTCGCGATAAATCTCCCAGCCTTTGATCTGCTCTATAAACAGCTTCGTCGCCTTCAAAAACAAAATTAGTAGCTGGCCATGATTCGACTCTTTGTTCACCCTCAAGCTCACCGGCAACCAATGCTTTGTTATATATTGGGAAATGATTAAAGAATCCCTGGAAATGAGCATGATGTTTAACCGAACGGCCAGGGCCATTCCAGGCAATGGTTGCATGCGGCATTAGCTTTGATATGATAGCTCCTAATCGAATTACCTCTGTCAACTTTGGATAGACATTGTGTGCTTTATGACTAATGACAAAGGACGGCAATTCTTTTTGATCATCGGTTCCCCAGAAAAATGGATTCACATACAACGTCCAATCTTTAAGCTCTTGATCATATCGGCCTAAATTAATGCCTTCTTCAATCACAGGTAAGAAAGCCTTGCA
>Ga0302319_10010586_pt1 | contig 17571 bp, 22 predicted proteins | sample Bog_T0_2_FD_203319 | JGI IMG/M metagenome (GOLD analysis project Ga0302319, IMG submission 203319) | Peat permafrost microbial communities from Stordalen Mire near Abisko, Sweden - Bog_T0_2 | ecosystem: Environmental > Terrestrial > Soil > Wetlands > Peat | place: Sweden: Abisko, Stordalen Mire...
TTGCCTCGGGGGAACTTCGTTTGCTAGACTAAAGATCGTCCCACCGCGTTCGGGCCCGTAGCTCAACTGGCAGAGCAACTGACTCTTAATCAGTAGGTTGAAGGTTCGATTCCTTCCGGGCTCACCACTCTAACTAACTGATTCTACGCACTTTAACCTGACTCTCCGCCTCGGCTGAAGCGGCCTCGCTTTGGGCCTCCTGCCCCTTTTTGTGCCCACCCTGTGCTTCCCACCCCTTTTCGAGCGTCTTTCTCGCCCGCCCGTCGGTCATGTGCACGTAACGCATCGTGGTCTCGATGCGTGCGTGGCCGGCGAGCTTCTTCAGCGTGAAAATATCCATGTCGGGCAGTTCAGCCCACCGCGTCAGGCATGTGTGGCGTAGGCTGTAAATCACGAAATGCTCGAGCCCGGCCGCCTCTAACGCCGCAGCGTGCTGCAATTTGATCGAGTCCGGGCCTATGTGGCCGGTCTTGGTCGGTGCAGGGAAGATCCAGTCGCCCTCCGAATCGGCCTTGCGGCCATCGAGCATTTCGGCGACTCGCGGCGAGGCCGGCACGTTTCGCCGCGACTCCTTCGTTTTGCCGGTAAGAATTGCGAGGCTGCCGTTCCGGTACTGGGCCCACTTCAAGCGGTAGGATTCCTCCGGCCGCAGTCCACAATCGATGGCGATCAGAGCGAAGTCACGAAGTAGCGGCGCCGCTGCTTCCAGGTAGGCGGCCTCCTCGTCGGGACTGACTATCCGTTCCCGCCGGTTCTCGCCCGGCAGCAGGCGCACCTTCGGGAGCAACTTGGTGACCTGCTCCCATTCCACGGCAAGTCGGAACATGCGCCTCAAAGTGGCCAGGTCCCGGTTGATCGTGCTCGTCTCCATGGACAGCATCTGGCGCGCGCCGACGTAGGCGTTGATGTCCGCGGCCTGGATGGCATCCATCTTCGAATTCCAGAGGCGCGGGAAGGTCTTTAAGCACCTCGCGCGGTCCCTGTAGAACCCGACTGTTTTGGGCTTGTTCTTGCTGGAGTTCTCGACGAACGGCAGGAAACTCCGTTCTGCGAACTCCCCGAGCGTAGGGCACGGCGTGCGGTCTTTGATCCCGACTTCGGCCTTGGCGAGCTGAGTTTTCCGAGCGGCCTCAATCTGTTCGGCCGCTCGCTGGTTGCCAGTCCTGGTCGATTCCCGAATGACCTCGCCGTTCCATTTGAACTTGTACCACCAGACGTCAGCGCGTTTGTAGAGGGACATGGATGGCTGCTTTCTTCCGGTCGGCCTTCTTCGACGTGGTCGCGCCCTTCCGATCGAGCCCCGCCTCGATCAAGAACCGGATGGCTTCGCTGCGCGCGTTGAAGCGCTGCTCGTGCCAAAAATCATCGACCCGCGCCAGCAACGCCTCGTCGAGGGCCAGGTTCAAAACCTTTTTTGTAGTGGTCATGCCGCTACTATACCTCGTATGAGGTGTGTGAGTTGGGTCACGCCGCCAACGTTACGCGCAAGTGCGGAACGCGCGGGACGCGGTGCTGGGCGTTGCGCGAGAACCCTGGGTACGGCGACCAGCGGGCCGCGCCCAAGGTCAAAACCCTGGAAACGCGGCAGAATCGCATCCAGGCGGCATGGAGCGCGATCCGGCCGGCGAACGCCCGCGGTGCACCCGGCGATTTGGCACGCGGTAAACTACGTTTGGCCGCCCACGGCGGGAGTAGCTTCCCCGCCCGAAGCGTTCAACACCCTGGGGCGCAGGGCGGCCAGTTGGTAGCAGGGTCATCGAGGGGTGCGATGTCCCGATTCGACGATTTCGATTATGAGAACCCGGGCAGGGTGCTAGGACTCAAGCTCCCGGCACACGAGCCACCGGAAACCAAGGAAGCCAAAGAGCTCAGAATTCGGCAAGAGTGCGACAAACGCAAAGCGACGTTACCCGAACTTCTGAGACGATATCTGAGCGTACTCGATAATGCTGAAAGCGACAAAATGCGCAACAGTCTTACAGAAGCGCTCGACAGTTTCGACCCCGATGTTGCGGCATATCAAGCGCGGGAAGTATACAACAAGGTGGCTACAGAATTGATCACGATTCGCAACGATCTCGTCTTCGAAGCGGGTCTCCAGAAAGCCTACTTTTTTGTCGCGGCGGTTTGGCCCGCTTCACCTTCGCGATTGAAAGGGGAGCTTGAAGGACTGAAGGCACATTGGCGGGGCGAGCGAAAGAAAGCTCTTGCATCGATACGACAAACCCCGTCTGATAAGCAAATAGTCCCCGTTGTGATCGCAGAGGCTGCACCAGGTGCTTCGTATCCCAAGCGTGCGGCTTGGTTACGCGACAGCATGGCTGAGTACGACATCACTCCCAATTACCTCTACACGTCGGTCGAGCCCAGGGGCCCGACCCCAGGGACAATTAACAAGATTCTCAGGGGCGACTTCGTCACCGAAGCCGTATTGATCAAGCTCTCGAAGTCGCTCGCGGCAGTCTTACACGCGCGCGGGGAGATCGAGACATATCAATCAGTGCGAGGCAGAGTCCCGAACGATTAGCCTAGAAAACCTAGATTTCCTAGATTCTGGGAAACATAGGTAGAAACTCGCCCAATCTCAGGCCATCTTGAACTATGAACCCGAGCCTAAAACCGCTCCTCAAAGTTCAGGACATGGCGAACGTTTTGAATGTGACAAATTCACGCGCCGCCGAGATGATTCGAATTAAGCTATTCCCCGACAAGGGCGTCGTGCGCTTAGGCAGGCAGATCCGCGTTGATCCGGACGTGCTCGCAGAATTCGTCGCAACCGGCGGGAAACCGCTGGAGGGCGGCTGGAAACGCGAGGCGAACCCGTTGGCCAAGGAGGTTCTGTGCGACTGAAGGGCAGTGTCGAAAAACTCCTAACGATGCCGGCGCAGCAAGCCCCGATCACACCCCTGATCACAGATGTTCAGCTCGCGGCATATCTTGGCGTTAGCGTCGCGACGCCACGCAAGTGGCGCCTCAATGGCACAGGGCCCCGCTGGTTCAAGCTCGGCGGCGGTTCCCTAGTGCGCTACAGCTTAAACGACGTACAGGCATGGCTTGAAAAGTGTCCCGCAGGCGGGGAGGCATTAGAGGCCTGAAGAACCCAGTGATTCCACCAGATGGCGCACGATTCAACGCTTACCGAAAGTTCAATTGCCTCATGATCCCGGTCTCAATTTTGCCGGTCAAGAACCTCACCTGGCTCGACAAGGTGGTTTACGGCGCACTTCGCTACCGCGCGTCAGATTCGGACACATGCGAAGTGAAGCTCTCTAAACTCGCGGAAGATTTGGGAGTGTGTTGCGCTTCAGTTCAGCGCTCCATCAAGGCATTGATTGGCGAAAAACTGATTGAGCGCGAGCGCTCACGTTATGGGAGTAAGTTCGTTTTCGTGTGGGCCGCCGTTCTGCGAGGAAGCCTGAAAAAGACAATTGAACCAGAGCGGCCAACCAAGCCCGATTCGACACAAACCAGACTGGACTTCTACGCACACTCTGAGCCCATCCAGGGTGGACTTCCGTGCGGATCCAGAGTGGACTTCCGTGCGGATCCAGAGTGGACTTCTAAGTCCACACCCTCTTTAACCCCGGAAGGAATTTCAGAAGGAAAGACGCACATACCGGATGCGTGCGCGAGTCTTCTACCGGAACACATGAGCCCCGACGCATTCGAGGCGGTCACCGAGGAGATCTGGAAGACGCATCCGCCGACGCGCCGCGGCACGCTGCAACTCGGCAGACAATACGCGAGTGCAGCACTCGATGGCGCGGTGAACAGGGATCGCCTGCTTCAACTCGCTCGCGAAAATCATGAACGCTGGCTAGCGGTCTACAACGCCGAGGGCTGGGCGCACAGTTTGCGCGTCTGGTGGTCGACCGGCGAATGGCGAAACGACCCAGGAGTGGCCCAACGAAAGGCGGACACGAATGGAAACCAGCGGCGCAGCGAAGTTCTGGCCGGATTGGAATTATTCGACGAAATGCGGAGGCGCTCATGAGCACATTGCCTGAACCGTGCCGCAAATGCTCGCCTTGGGACGGACTTTGGATGGAGACAAATCGCGGGCTGAAGCGTTGCGATTGCCAGCGCGGTCGTGCATTGGCAGACCTTTCGAAACCCGCTCTACCCCAGGCACCCACGATCTCGGCGAAGGCCGCCACACTGGCTACGGAGATGATGGCTGTTTTCTCATTCTTCCCCAAAGAAGCGGCAGCGAGAAGCTTGATTGCCGATGAACTGCGTGCCATGTGCTCCACCGAGGCAGAGGCGTTGTGGCTCGTGCGGCGGATGGCAAGGCTTTATCAAACGTGGCCCGGCCTTGGCGAACTGAGGTCGGTTTTCTGCTCAAGCCACCGGCCGCTGGACGGGGTCGAACCATGTTGCATTTCGCCATTTTTCCCGGACGGGATCCCAAGTGAGGCGCCGGAGAGGCCGCCGGTACGGTATCTCCTAGCCTCCTCGCCGAGCAGCAAAACCCTGTCAGGTGGCCTGACGCAGACGGAGGGGATGAGTAGACCCTTGCCAGCTCCGCGCGCCTCCAACTTGGGCGGCAGTCCAGAGCAGGCCTTCAGTGAAGAAATGAAGCAGCAGCGCCAACCGGAATCGGCGCTCGCGCTGCTAATGGCCTATGGAGAGAACTCGGGAATACAAGAGGGTCCGCTTACGAATTCAACCTGCGAGATGTTCCTGGTGTTGTTTGGGTCCGATGCGGGAGCGCTCGCCACCTTTCTCGAGCAGCACGCGGCACTGCAGGCCCATGTAAAGAGCTGGGACCTGCTGCTGTCGATGGCTCGGATCCACGTGAGGCGCGCGTTGGTTGCGCCTGGCCTGGCCGCGTCGAAATGAAACGGATTCAGGAGATGATCAATGGGATTCGCACTCACATCGCCAAGGCGGCCGGCGCCTGCTCCTGCTACGATGGCGGCCCGCAGCTCATTGGTTGGCTTGGGAGAAGTTGGTACCGGCGCTGCCGAGCAACGAGCCGAGATCGAGGCTACGGGATGCGCACACGCGTGGATATGTGGCATGGGCAGCGGAATGGGCGCCAGAAAAAGCTTAGGTACTACCAGGCGACCTCACCGCGGGAGGTAGCCCCGCGTCCGGATTCTGCTAGTGGGTGGGCCAAAAACGGGTTTCCCGGTGGGTTTCCCGGTTCGGGTTTCCCGGTTCGGGTTTCCCGGTCTGAACTGCATGAGGAGGTTGAAGAGGGGTGATAAGTGCCGCTGGTGCCGAGCGATCTGGCCTCAACCACTGAACTTGCGAGCGAGTTGCATTGCACCCGGCGAAACGTCAACGTAGCCGTTCTCCGGTTTGGGATCCAGCGATTCGCCGGAGGGCACGTAAGCCGCTCTCAGTTCCTGGAGGCGAAGCAGCGCCTCGGCTCTTCAATCCAGGCGCAGAACTCCCGCAAGGCGAAAGGGAAAGTCAAAGAGCCCGATATCAAGGCGGATAGCGAGGAGAGCCGGGCGCAGCAGGGAGGGAAGTCTAGCGGCCATGTGGGTGCCAATGGCTATGCAGCCGGCAACGGCCACGCAAGCGGCCACGAAGACGGACAGAGACCTGTTGAAAAGAGCCTGGCGGAAGCGCAGCGCGGCCTGGCCTGGCTCCGATTTGCGATCGAGAAGCAAGAGTACGACCTTCGTTGTGGGAAGCTTCTCAGAGCCGAGGAGGTTCGGGCCGCTTTTCAAGCCATCGGCCGGATCGTCGCGGCAGGCCGGGAAATCAGGCCGCATCAACTGGCGCCTCTCTTGGTCGACAAGAAAGACATCTCAGAGATTGAAGAGACTATTCGGCGTGAGGGGTGCGCCGAAGACACGCGGATCGCCAACGAGATCGCCCAGAAGTTCGGACTTTTCACCGATGACGAAGCCAAGACTGAGACCAAATGACCGTGGCCTGGCCGACCAGCCTGCAGGGCGGGCGACTCTGACCGCCGGTCTGCGTCGATGCATCTTCGACTGCCTCGTCAATATGTATGAGGAGACGCTCGAACTGTCGGCCTTGCGGATTGCACGGCAGTTGACCGGCCAGCAAGACGTCTCTGAAATCGAGCGGATCCTGCGCCGAGAAATGCGGTCAGCCACGCGCCGTGTAAACCGCGTCATCGCAGCAGAATTTGGAAGCGAGCCGCCAGGCGCTGGTTAAACGAGGCACGTATGAAGAGCGCAGCACTGAGCCCGGGCGAAGAAGCTGCTCCGCGACCGGATCCGGCATGACACCAACCGCTACAACGTCGGGCGCCTGCACGATGGCCGTCTCAAGTTGCTCCGCCAGAAATCCGCGGTCATTCGGAACGGCGTGGTGACCAACACGATCGTCGCAGCCATTCGTTCGTCGATGCGCACTTTCCTGGTTCGCCCAGGATCGACACCATCACGCCCGCGCCCGGCATCGGCTGGGGTTATGACGGCACGACCTGGATGGCGCCGCAGACGTTCGCTGCCGTGACTGGTGGCGTAGTCATCGGAACCGGAATGACACCAGTGACGGCCGCCGTGAACGAACCGACGGTCAAGCACTACGTTCTCATGAAGGACTTCGCGCGATGGCTGAAACGCAACGGGAGATCGCCGGCTGAGAACGCAAGCAGAAGCGCGCTGCGGCAACAACTTGGCATTTGATGCTTGCACCGATGTCCGAAGCAGCGAACCGCAAGGACGTTCATAGAAGCGCCGTCGCCAAACGATCTGTTGGTACGCGATCCCCCGGTCAGCCAACTGTTGTTCGGTGACGCGGATTATGCGAGCCGACTGCTTCGGTCGCATGACGCGCCACCCGGACATTGGGAGGTCTGCCGCCACGCTGTACGGAAGTCCGCCTGTGGTCTCTTGAGATTCCGGTCGCAAATTGACAGGCCCATTCTCTCCCAACGCCGTTCTGGGCCAATGGCAGCATAGGCGAGCATGCGAGCAAGTGATTGCCGGAGCAAAACGCGTTTAAGATGAGATCTGTTCGGCGCCGGCGGCGAAGCTTGGCCTTCCATGCCAAGCCAGTTCCCATGCGCCGGACGTGGCCCCGGAGGTATTCATTATGAATTTCCAGACGCGATTCGGCGAACAGCCGCTGCGGTACCTCTCGCCTCTCAGCATCGCGGCGGCGGTCCTGATCTGCGGCGCAGGGGCTCCGGCACGAGCGGTCGCGCAGGACAATTCGGCTGCTAGGTACAAGGCGAGTCAAGAGGACTTCCCCAACCCCGAACGGGGCTTCTTTATTGAGCGGAACTACAATCCGGGGCGTCGGGCCGGACGGCCGGATGGCTTCACCCTGGATGACCTGCGCGCCGCCCGGACCAAGGGTATGACCATCGTCAGGGCTGTCTATACCCTCACGCCGTTCCGCGACGCTCGCTTGTCGCCGGAGTTCCTGGCGCACTTTGCGGCCGATTTCGCGCTGCTCCGCCAAGCCGGGTTCAAGGTCATTCCGCGTTTCGCTTACAACGCCGGCCCGATCGGCGCGCAGGACGCCAGCCTCGCCCGTGTCCTGGAACACATTGAGCAGCTTAAACCGATCCTGCGGGAGAACGCCGACGTCGTTGCTTTCGTTGAGGCAGGCTTTGCCGGCGCCTGGGGCGAGTGGCACAGTTCCACGAACGGCATGTTCGATACCCCTCCGCCTCCCGCGTTGACCACGATCAACGACAAGACCCGAGCCATTGTTGCCGCTCTGCTGGCAGCGCTCCCGGATCGGATGGTGGCGTTACGATGCCCGCGGTTCAAGGAGCAATTGACCGGGCCGGAGCCGCTTTCGCTCAAAGAGGCGTTTACCGGGACTCTCAAGGCCCGGATCGGAGCGCACAACGACTGCCTGCTGGCGACGGAAGACGACATGGGCACCTACAGGCCTGGTCGTATGGCCCAGGAGAAGCAGTTCTTGCACCAGGACAACCTGTTCGTCCCGCAATTCGGGGAGACCTGCAGCGTCGATGTCGAAGCCCAACCGTACATCGGCTGCGCGAATGCGGTCAAGGAGCTCGGCTATTTGCGCTACACGGCGTTGAACCTAAATCCGGCAGTTGGGGCCTTCCATCAGGGCTGAATTTGGCGCGGATGGATGTGCTGCCGAGCAGAAGTGGCGGAAGATCTGGCGCAGCAGAGTGGGCCACCGTGCTGCGCTGACTAACTGCTCCGCACCATCTCGAAAAGCACGCAGCCACCCGCTGACGCGGGATAGTACTTGGGCGATTTTGCGTGCCTTGGCATGCAAGCTGGACAGACTCAATTGGTTCTGTTGCGCGTGGCGCGTATGGCGCGCGATCCCGTGCAGAAACAGCGGTCGCGTCGTGATCGCCTCGCCGTGTTTGTCCTGGCTCGCGATCCGCGTGAACAGACTCCACCAATTGAAGATCAGCGCCACCATCCGCGCCATCAATTGGCTGCGCTTCAGATCCTGCGTCGAGAACCCCGTCCAGCCCCATTGGTTCTTCAACTCGTCGAACATGTTCTCGCTGTCGGCGCGGTCGCGATACGCCTGCGCCACCGCGAGCAGATCCTGCTCCTCCCAACTCGTCACCAACACCGCGTGTTCATACCAATCTCCGCCCTTATGTTCCAGCACGCAGCCCGGCAAGCGCAGTTGTGCGCCTGCCTGTTCCGGCGCCGGACGTTCCCGCAGCTTCCGCCGCAACACCACCACGCGCCGGGCGCGGCTCCAGCCCTGCAACTGCAAATGGCTCTCCACGCCCTGCCAGCCTTGCCCGGCTGAGCGCCAGCCCGCTTTGTCTCCGCGCGCGGCCAGGCGCGCAATCAATTGCGCCACCCCTTTGCTCTGCCGCAGCTTGAATAAATACGGCACTCCGCGCTGTTCGGCGCCTTGCATCATCGCTTCGTTGCCATGCGCGATATCGCCACGCACAAAGGTCGGCCAGTCTTTCCGCTCACGCGATTCCAGCCAGCCCCACAGCGTCGGCTGCGCGTATTGGCTGGCCGTCTGGTTGCCGGCCTGCACATCCACATTCAACACCAGCTTCGCCGCCGCCAGCACCATCACCTGATACACGTGCGACGGCCGGCCCGGCTTCATCGGGTTGTAACCCACGCGAGCCTCTTCCTGGCGGCCGTACAGCGTCTTGATCGTGGCATCCAGATCCAGCACCCACTCCTGTTCCAGCAACGCAGAGAAAGTCTTGTCGGTCTGCAGGTCCATCCACAAAGTCAACGCCTCTTCGTCCTGCTGGGCGAAGGCGCGCCGGATGCTATCCTCACTGCGCAGACAGGCGATCCCCAACAGCTTCGGCAAGACGCTGTCGCTGCGCATCCCCGTGATGTGCGCATAGCGCCGGTGGCCACTCACCACACTGCACAAAATGGTGCCCAGAATCTCGGCCTTGGTCGGTGCGTTGGGACTGCTGTAGCGCAGCGGACACTGCTCGACGAACTCCGCCCAAATCCCACTGAGATGGAGAAACTCCAGGAAGTAAGTCAGCATCCCATGCGGACTGATGCCGGGATCTTCTTCCCAATGCACCTGCATCGGCCCACCCACGGTCTCCACCCGATGCGGTTCCGGGTACGCCAACGGCTCGCTGTTTCGCTCACCCGTAGGGTGAAGCATTGCCTGTTCCTGCGCCTCGCTCATCCCGCCTATTATCGGCCACTCCACGCGCCGACCACGGGATCAAACCGCCGGATCTAGGTTGAACAGCGACTATAACCGAAAAGTGCTACAGGGATGGGAGACCGGTGGATGCATGGGTGAGATCCAGCGGCGAATGGGCTACCGTTTCCGCCTGGTGAGTGCTTCCCTGCCAGCCCGCGTCGGTCCTGGTGAAACGCTGTCCGCCTCGCTCACGATTGCGAACGATGGTTGGGCGAGTCTGTACAACCCGAGACCTGTCGAGCTGGTTCTTCGGAACAAAGCCACAAAGAAGGTATTCCGACTGCCGGTGAAGGAGGATCCACGGTTCTGGGAGCCCGGCCAAGCCAAGACCATCCAGTTCACGGCGGGCCTGCCGGCCGGGATTGAGGGAGGCACGTACGATGTCCTACTCCGCTTACCGGACCCTTCGCCCATGCTCGCGGACCGTGCCGAGTACGCCATCCGCCTTGCCAACGAGGACGTATGGGAGGCCTTGACCGGCATGAACTCACTGCGGCAGAGTGTCACGGTCGTGGCTATCCAGTAGCACTGTTCTGGGAGATTGCTTTCCTAAACGCGCACGGGGCCCGGCATCAGGCTCGCGCCTCGTGAGCCTGCGCCTTCGAGTTGCGCTGGCGACTTTTCGTTCCCGGTCCGACGTAGTTTTCCTGGACGCCGTTTAGGCACCACTTGTCCCGGTAGCCGACGATCCGGGCGGAGGCGGCCGAATACCTCTCAGAACGTCGTCCGGACCACACGCGTTTGTGGACGACACTGGCCGCCTTGCCAAATTGTTAAGCGGCTGCCGTCCGCTCGCGCGGCTCAGGATCGATGTGCGCGCCGCGAAGGAAGCGACGTAAGCAACACGTGCTTATCTCAGCCAGCGGACGGAAACGGCCCAGGATCACCCCCAGCTAACCGCTTGCCAAGCCCACCAGGCGCTCGCCCGGGGAAAGCGGCGCTGGTGCCCAGCGATCGAGCGAAGCCATCCAAGCCGGGGAACAACGTGGCCTCAGTGACGTTCATCCGATCCAACTCCGTCAAGAGCGGTGCTCTCACCTGCGGCATGATCTTAAACCTGATGAGTTTCGCCTCGCCCTCGTCGCGTCCCAACAGCCAGGCGAGTGATTGTTCGAAAGATAAGCTCAGCGAGCTCGAGCAAAGAAAAAGCCCTTGCTGGACTGTCATCCGTTCGCTGGCGTGAAAGGGTTCGACCGGTGCAACGATTATCGGCGGCCGGTCGCCCTGCCGCAAAAAAAGCTTGTCAAAATTCGCCCGCGAACTCACAAACCGTGGCCAATTTGCGGGCTCGTCTGAGGACTTGATTAGACCCTCGCCGAGGGTCGGCTCCTTTTCGATGACTTCCTTGCGGGCCAGCCGCGCGAGCTCGTACTGGTCAACGGCCCAGATCATAAAGGCCGCGTCAGGGGCAGCGTTAGCTGCTGCGAAGTGGGCCGCAACGTACGGCGACCGCGTCCAGTCCAGCAGCCTCGATGGCGCCCCATGATGACGCATCAATGCGAGCCACGCAAGCTCGTCATCCGATTCCGGAAGTTGGGACAGATAGTGGTGTGCCCTACGCCTGAACTCTCTGCGGATGAACCGCTCGGCAGAGTACCTAGTTGTTCCATCTGGCAGCGCGAGCCGCTCGATCGACGGCTGAAGACTCCACCGCGCGTCGGCCTGCCCACGGAAGATCCAGCGCCCTGCCGGATATTGTGTCAACCGGCCAATTCCTGATAGCAGACCCGGAAGACTAGCGACGACCTGTTGTTGAGAAACTCCCTGGCGAAGAGGGTCTGGCAAGAGGTGGGCCATTGTTGCCATCACGTTTCTCAAGGAAGAAGGATATGTCCTTTTCAAACGAGGATGCAACAAATTTAGAGGGAAGTCCCGCTCTGGCAGGCTTCGGGCAGATCACGCGCCACTCGGAGAAAGCCGCCGCTGAGCGCCAAAAATGGGATCGGGAACGACAAGCGCGCTTGGGCCTGGTGATTCGGCTTCCAGTTGAACGTGTATTCGCCACGCCACCGAAGTGACCGCAATGTGATTATTCGCCTGAGGCCGCCTTCCCGGCTGGAATCCGGACATGCGAAATGGGGGTGTAGCCAGCAGTCGTCCCTCCGGTAATAGAGAACCCCGCACTCATCCGCCAATGGCGATCGCCATGCCTTGGCCAATAGATTCGGTATCGCACCGCGGTGTTTGGAAGGAACCACATATCCTCGGCGCTAACGATTCGAATCAATGGTCGCTAATTGAATCGAACGCCTTCGGTCCAGAACGAAACCGGTTGCACTGGCTGAGGCCGTGGTGGGTTAGGCCGGCGTCCGCAGCCCACCACGCTCAGCGCGCGCTGCGCTCAAGTGAGGTAGCCCGTTGGGGCTGGCGGGACTGCGCGAGGCTGTTAGACGCGGTACCGCGCGGCTGTAAACCTGCAAATCGGTTAGGGGACCAATTCCAGCAACTTTGCAGGCTTCACGCCGAGTGCACGCGCCAGGGCAACGATGTTGAGCAAGCCGACATTACGCTCGCCGCGCTCGACTCCCCCGACGTAGTTGCGGTGCAAGTTCGACAACTCCGCCAATGCTTCCTGTGACAGACCCCGCTCAATCCGCAAATCGCGGACGCACTGGCCGAAGATCACGCGTGGGTCGGACTTTCGCACCTGATGGCTATCGTCCGGCGCTGACCACTATGAGTTCTACACACTATGAGTGTGATACTAGGGAAGGCAACCGCTGCCCGCGAGAGCGGGTTGACTCGCCGGTGGGACCGGGGCTGCGTCTCGCAGCGCGTTGGGAGGCACTTTGTCCGCGAAGGTTAGAATTGCCGAGAAGGCTGTCGAGATTCTGGTCAAGGAACCGGACGGGCTGCGCCACTCGGTACTTCTTCAGAATCTTAAAAACGCGCTGCCAGGGATTCCGATCAATACCCTTCGCGGGAGTCTCGTCGGCTTGGTGGATTTCAGGCCTTTGGAGGTCTACCGGCCAGCCAAGGGATTATTCCAACACGTGAGGTTTCGGGAAGAAGAGCCACCGGTGGCCACGCGAGCTCGTGCGGCGCCGGCTCCGGTGCGAGAAGAGGAGTTCTACGCCAGCTTCGCGGAGTACCTGACCGAGGACTTGGAGGAATGCACGAAATGCATTCCCCTTGGCGGTTGCGCGTTCCAAAACAAATGGGGCACGCCAGACGTGATCGGGATTCGAAAAGCGCGCGAAAGCGACATCGTCAAGTTTGCGACGGAAATCGTTGTCGCGGAGATCAAGATAGATCCCAGGAGCCTGATCACTGCGTTTGGTCAGGCGTGCTCCTACCGGCTCTTCTCGCACCGCTGCTACCTCGTCATCCCGAAGTCGTCCCAGGCAGAGGACTTGGCACGGCTCGAATCACTGTGCCTAGCCGTTGGGCTGGGGCTGGTTCTGTTCGATAGCAGCAACGCATCCAGTCCGAGCTTTTCCATTCGCGTTCGGGCTGCACGCACCGAACCGGATCCTTTCTACCTCAACCGCAATTTGAAGTGCGTGGAAGAACGGCTGTTTGACTGACCCATTCAGGAGATCTTCCTGCCGCCTTGCGTGTGGCGGCCAGGCCCACGTTACGTTCGCCGGGTGCCTGTGAAGAGCAGGTTCGTGTTCTCAGGGTTGCAAAGCGGGGTTAGTCTTTTCTCCCGCAGGTATAGCCCGCCGAAGGGAGCGCAGCCGGGTTCCTGCTGCCGGCTGCGCTTCGATCATGAATGTGAGGTTGATCGATGCTGGTTAACCAACGGGTCATTGAATTGTGAACTTGGTTTGTCGTGGCTGATCGATAACCACGCGTGCGGCCTTGCCTGTCTCGTCGACAAACATGATGTTCACCGGAAGCACAAAGGTGATTTCGTCGGAGTATCGAATCTGGCAATCGAGACGGTCTTCCCCTTGCGATTGATAGGTGGCTACCATAGCGGCGCCGTTCGGCCAGGCGCCTCAGGATCTCGTACTGCATCTGATCGCGCTTTGCCATAGGGCGATTCGAACCGCCCGGCGGCCAGGCCGCAGTTCCTGCCATGCCGAGGGGCTCGGCGCGCGCGATGGGCAGCGACGTCAGCGCTGTGGCGCGATGACGGGCTGGTGGCGGCCTTTCCCCGAGGGCGAAATATAGGGGCCGATGACGACTCCGGGGGTACTCGGGTGGTACCGCTGGAGCGCGATGTCCTGCCCGATTGGGGCGCTGCGGTTGGCCCCCGGCGCGTCGGTCGCCTCGTTTGGTACCAGGTGGACGTCCGGACCAAATGGCCGCGTCAGCGCGCCAACGCGTCCGCCTGCCTGCAATTGTGGTGGGAGCGTTTCTGGGAGGCCTCCGGTCGGCCCCCGAACTGCCGGGCGTGCGCTTCCGCGCGCCACTTCTGTCGGGCGTGAGAACCGGAATGCCGTCACTTTTTGTGCCCACTCTAAGCACATAACGGCTGAGAACGGTTGTTACGGAGAGGAACGCTAACCGTTTTTTTTACTAAACGTTACCGCATGAATCCTAACGCAGCTCAATAGGTCGTAAAACGCCAAAAACTTACTCTTAATCAGTAGGTTGAAGGTTCGATTCCTTCCGGGCTCACCATCAATTCTCCCCACATACAGACCGCCAGCCCTTCATTCAGGAGGCCTTGGCCGCCACATGAGCAGCAGAGGGCCGAAAGGCTTGTCGCTGCCGTTGACGGCAGGTTGTGAAGAGCATCGCGGCCTATCCCGGCCGTGCGGTGGAGATATTGCTACTTCCGGTAAAGAAAACGCCTGAACTTGCGCGCCGCACGATTGAGCCACTCGTGGCGGCGGGTGAGCTCCACCCCGTTGAAATACAGCGTCATGAGGACTTGAGCTTTGAGGCTGCGCATCTGCAAGAAGGTGTAATTGACGCAATGGACAGCCCCAAAATACTGCTTCCAGTGCTCGTCTCCGCGGCATAGGTCGACCGCTTCCAGCGCCGGGTTCATTTGCCGCAAGTGAAGAACCACCGATGCGAGCATGACAACGCCGGTGTAATAGTGCTCGTACTGAACCGCGCGGCTCGCCGTGTGGAGCAGGAAGCGGTTGCCGTGTACGAATCCCCAATGGCAGCCCACCGGCATTCCATCCAACCGCATCACAATCAGCAGGCATCCCCCGGTGCGAGCGAGCGATGAGGAGAGATTCCGGTACAGGCTCTCAATCGCCGGGCTGTTAAAGCAACTCGGGGTCGGAGTCCCGTACCAGCGTTCCTTGTGCTGCCGAAACAGAGTGCCGATTTGAGCGTCGATTGCGGCCGGTTCAGTGTAGTAATCCAGGGTAATCTCGCCCAAGGCGCTCAATTGACGCATGTGCCGCCGCAGGTGCCGGGCGAACTTTGGCTTCTGGAGGAAAGCGGCGGGTGGCGCGTCTGGTGCAAGGGTCGTGCTCGCTATCAGGCACGGCTCTCCCGGCTTGCACTGAAGTCCGTTCTGCGCAGTCAGGAAAGTGTAGGTCGGCGAGGTGCTGCTGATTTCCCGCAGGTAGACCGCATCGCTTTCTTTGGCGAGTTGCGCGGTTGCGACCCAGAGGGCCTCGAGGACGCGTGATTCGGCATAGACGAAGTCGGCATAGTCAATGAATGGCGCGCCGAGAAACTCGAGGGTCCTGAGCCTTATCGAACAGATCACATGTTCGGCCAGCATCAAGGGCGCGATGCCCTCCAGGCGGCCCGAAATCCAAGCCGTAACGATGCGGAGATCGTGTCTCCGGGCATCGAATGCGCTCCAAGTCTCCACGAAGTCGAACGCCAGGAAGATCGAATCCGTGACGCTTCGCTCGAGCAACGCATCCCAATCTTCCTTTAGCGACGCCAGCTCATTCCAGTCCGTGCACAGGCGAATCTCGATTGTCTGGCTGTCTGCCATGCCGGGCGCTACTTCAACCTGCGCGGGCGGGGCAGACAGTCGTGATTGTCCTCGTTCTTCCATTGGCGAGCTTGCGATTCTGACAGTCAGCACTCAGGCCATTTGCGCAGGGAAGCGCGGATACCATCGACCGGCCACTTCCTGCGTTCTTCGTTGAGCACATTGTTGCTCATCCGTGCCGGGAGATTTTCATCGACGCATCAGCCGAAAGGCCGACGCCTTGAGGAACTGGCCCCTGGCCGGGCACTCAATGCTCACTTCTATCCTGCACCTTCCCCGCTGTCTTCGCTTGCCACTGCATGTGACAATGAACCCCCAACCTGGAGGTTGAGGGTTCGATTGCTTCCGGCCGATTGTATATTCTCTGTTGAATCCAGCCGATGAGGGCTCACCGGGGGTGCGAACGATTCGGTGGGAAGCGGCGGACCCGGCCGGGACAGGATTCTGCCCAGCGCACGGGGCATAGTCCGGGTGGCTGAACTGGCTTCGAGCACCTACACGTTTGGAGACCGTGTACTGCTTCGGACGGTGCGAGAAACCCCGAGCGCTGCCGGCGCTGCCCCGACTCCGTTCGAGGGAATCTCTATCCCGCCGGCCCATCGCGGTGTGGTGACCTTTCATCGCCCGCCTGCGGGGCCTGGAGTGGCTCTGAAACCGGGCCTCAGCCCTTGTAGTAGAAGCGCTCGTGGATGATCTTGCCGTTCAGCCAGCGCCGCACTGCGACCTGCTCCAAACGGGCATGAAAACCGCCTTTGAAGGTGAGATCGAAGATCCATTCGCCGTAGCTGATATCGTCGCCCACGGCGCTCGAAACGAGTTTGAGTTCGTGCAGGGTTTCAATGGAACCAAAGAACTTGATCTCGCGCTCGCGGTTGAACTCCTTGCCCACCCAGGGCTCATCCGCGTTGTCCTGCATGACGACGCCGTCGGCGTAGAACTCGTCAAACGCCTCCATGGCTTTGCCGGTCAGGATCGCCTCATTGACCTTCTGATCCAATACAGCCAGATTGCTCGTTGTGCTCATGATTTCCTTCTTTCCTTGTACTGTTGTCGAATGTGCTCTACACGTCAATAGATGACTAGTTATTGAATGGGATTCAGGAAAAGAGAAGGCACGGCACGATTGCGGACAGGCCTTTCCCCTTTGCCGGATTCGGCCCGGTGCGCAGGTTGAGAGTGAAAGTAGTGTGGGTCAGCCCCGGAACTCTTCGGCAGCGTAGGAGGCGCCGGTGACCAGCGCCATGTAGTCCGGGCGGTCCGAAGGATTCTGGTGCCGGTAGCAACGCACGAGTTGTCCGTAATACAGCAGGAATGCGCCGGGCATTTGGAAAACGTCGCCAGTGAACCGGCCCATCAGGTTGCGACCGAGGATGGCCGCCTGAAAGCTCCGTGCCCAGAGCCGGGGCGATAGGAACATGCCTATCGTTCCGCGCGGGAGTCCGAAAGCGCGATAAAGGGAGCGCCGCGGGTCATCGATGCGTGTTGCGTGTTCCAGTCCGTATCTCGCGAAGACGCGGACGCCCTGCTCCTCCGTGCCCATATGGACCAGGACGAGCCGGGTGCCGTTCGCTTCGATCTCTTTGCGCCGGCTAGCCAGGTCGGCCAGCGCTTCGCGGCAGAACATACACCCGGAATGCCGCAAAAACACCAGGAGTACCGGCGATAAACGACTCAGTTCCTCCAGCGAAACTCCAACATTGGTGCGAGTCCGCAGCGCCAGGCCGAGGATCTCCGAGGAGACGCAACGCCTCCGGCCCAATGTGCCCTCGTGTACCGCGAGCAGCACAGCTCCGAGAACCACCGCCCAGACCAAGTCGCCGGCGGAGGCGAGCACCAGCGAACGCCGGGGGAATTCTTCCCGCCAGACAAGCAGGAGGTTTCCGGCAAACGCGCCGCACTTCGCCACTACCGAAAGCAGGATAAAGGGCCAATAGCGGGAGGGATCGGCAGCCGCGATCAGCAAGACCGCACCGCCGAGCGCAACGGCGCAGAGCAGAGCGAACCACACGGCGAGAGGGTGGACGGGGCCTAATCCGAGCGACGCCTGTATCGCGCCGGGTTGCAAGGCCGCAATCGCGGTCCACACCAAACTGTAGACGCCCGCGGCCTGTAGGGCC
>Ga0302319_10010587_pt1 | contig 17571 bp, 10 predicted proteins | sample Bog_T0_2_FD_203319 | JGI IMG/M metagenome (GOLD analysis project Ga0302319, IMG submission 203319) | Peat permafrost microbial communities from Stordalen Mire near Abisko, Sweden - Bog_T0_2 | ecosystem: Environmental > Terrestrial > Soil > Wetlands > Peat | place: Sweden: Abisko, Stordalen Mire...
ACGAAGTTCCCGACCACATCGACGGGGCGATTCGTGAAGCTGTGGGCGCCGGGATCAAGCGTGCCGTCGGGACGAAGGAACCCGCTTTTATAGACTTCTTTGCCGGCGGCATCCGTTACGGTGAACTGCGCCCATGCTTCGTAAAGGTCGCGTACTTCCGGAATGAGTGAGTGACCGATGTTCTTGTTCTGAATGACAACGAAGGCTTCCAGCATGTCAGTGGGGTGCACTGTAAAAGGCACGGTGCCGAGAGGGGCGGCTAACTCAGGAGAGTTACCGATGCGGAGGGCGAAGATATCGACGTTGAGGTAGTTACCGCTGCGAAGGAATTCGATGGTCTTGTCCAACTGTTCATTGAACCCGTAGTAGAACGGAACGGCGGTGTTTCCGGCTTCCCAGCGATGGGAAACGAAGGTGCCGTTCTTGGCTCCGGGTTCCGGCAAGGTATTGGGAGCACGCTTCATGTGGCAGTTCTGACAGGTTGTGAAGTCGGTGGTGTAAAAGGTGAGCGGATTGCGTTTGGAGAATTTTGAATTCTGCCATTCGTCATAGGCGGTGAATGCGCGAATCCACTTGTAGTCATTGAGTGGCGGAGGCAGGTTTGCCTTGTGGCAGGCAGCGCAGAATTCCGGCTGGTGATAGATGTCCTGCATGACGGCCTTGGAGTGCCGGTCAAGGTGCGCGAGGATTTCGGAATCGGGTACGATGCCGGGAATGCGCTTGCCTTGCTCATCGACCATGACGGCGGGGACGCCCATGACAAAGCCGCCGTTGCCGAGTTTGGACTGAACACTTTGAATGGAGTGGCAAGTCGTGCAGGTGAGGCCATCGCGGTCAAAGGAGCGGTCGAGAGACGAGGACGGATTCATGGCTCCGCCTAGAACGGCGATGGGGTTGTGGCAGCTGTCGCAGTGACGCGCGAACTCCACGCCCTTGGTGCGGAGAAGGACGTTGACGCTGGTGCGGTAAAAGGGAGTGCGGAAGGAGTTTGAGTGCAGGGCCTGCCGCCATTGGCGATAGGCCTCCTGATGACAGTGGCCGCAATATTGGGCGTCGGGGAAGGCGCCCGGCTCAAGGAAATCATCACCTTCAGCGGCAGCATTGCCGGGCAGTGAAAGCGTCTCTTTGGCGAATGGGAAGTTATAGGTCTCTCGCACTTTGGCTGCATAGGCTTTGCGCACGGCGGCTTCATCTGTGACGGGATCTTCAGCGCCGTGCGCGATGCAGAGAAAAAATACAGAAGCTGCGCAGAACAGCAGAGTCAGAAAAAAGGTTCGGTGCGCGCGGATCGTCATAGATAGAGAAACCTTTGGGACGAATACGCCCTTTGGAAAGAGGCGCTCCATTGTTCAGAGAGATTCATCTGCGCGACTCATCCATTTCAAGGAAGATGGATGGCGGGGATGAATGTGGGGAAGAGCGCGATCTGCCAAACGTAGTATAGGCGAGGGGGCAAACCGGTGTACATGAAAAGGATGTTTGCCGGGCTATTGGGTAGGGTTAGCCAGGGATTTTGCCTGGGCGCGCTCGGCGGCGGCTTCGACGGGCTTGCCTTGTTTTTCGAGGGCATCGGCAAGTTGCAGGTGGGCTTCAGCGAATTGCGGATCGAAGGAAAGAGCGTCGCGGAACTGGGTGATGGCATCGTCTATCTTTCCGGCCTGCATCAGCGACTTTCCGGAGTTGGTGGCGACTTCGGCTCTTTGCTGGTTCATATGCGCACGCATGAGGTCGGCGCCGATCTTGCGTTCCGCGGCTGCTTCGGCGGGTTGGTTCTGCTTGATGAGAACGGTGGCGAGATTGAGATGGGGGTCGGCTTGATCAGGCAGCTGGCGTGCAGCTTCACGCAGGGCGGAGGCGGCTTCTGGTAGACGGTCGAGCTTGGTGTAGACGCTGCCGAGGGTGGCCCAGGCTTCGCCATTTTGAGTATGCAGTTTGAGGGAGGCTTCGAGCTGTGCGGCGGACTCCTGATAGCGCGCGACTTGCATGTACATAAGGCCGAGTAGATAAGCCGGCTCGTACGCCGATGGATTCAGCTTCTCGGCGGCTTCCAATTGGGGGATTGCATCGGTGGCGTCATCCCGGAGTTTGTATGCGACGCCAAGATCGTAGTGGAGCTGAGGTGAATCTGGAGCGAGCTTGATGGCAGCGCGTAATTCATTTTCCGCGTCGGCAATCTGATTGATCTGGATATAGGCGGCGGCGAGGTTTTGATGAGCGATGGGGCTGTCAGGGTGGAGAGAAATCGCATGCTGCAGGTAGGGGACGGCGTCGGTAGCCTGGTGGGCTTGACTGAGAGCCATGCCGAGATTAATGAGGGCGTCGGCATTGTCGGGCTCGGCTTCGACGACGGACTTAAACAAAGGGATGGCGTCCTGAACTCTATCAACACGTTGCAGGACGAGAGCGAGCTGGTAAGCAGCCGATGCGGACGATGGCTGCAGATGAAGAGCTTGTTCGAGGACGGGAACGGCCTGGTCATCCTGACCAACGTTTGCCAGCGCGGTGCCAACTGCGAGTGCGGTTTGCGGATCGTTCGGGGCGAGATTGTAGGCTTGCATCCATTCAGAAGCGGCGGCGGGTTTTTGCTCGGACTGGAGCACGAAGCCGAGGTGGAGATGGGCGATTGCGAAGCCGGGCTGGAAGCGGATGGCGGCGATGAATTGCTGCTCGGCGTTGGGCCAATCCTGGAGTTGCGCGTAGATCGATCCGAGCTCGTCAAGGGGCTCCGGGTTGCGCGAGTCCTCGGCGACAGCGCGCTTCATGGTGGCAATCGCGGCGGAAGTCTGATGCGTGGCAAAGAGGGCCCTGGCGTAGGCCTCAAGCATTGACGGGGGAAGGGGATGCTTTTCCGCATTGCCAGCCGCATCAGCTTTTGCGAAGAGAGGGAGAGCTTTAGCGGGGTCATTGGTTTGCTCATAGGCAACGGCGAGATTGATCTGGGCCGATGTGTCGCCCGGTTTGATGGCGAGCGCCCGATGCAACTCGCGAATGCCGGTCTCCATCTGGCCTTCACGCACTAAGACGGCGCCGAGAGCGCTGTGGCCTTGCTCGGCTTCAGGGGCCAGTTTTACTACTGACTCGAATTTGGACTGAGCGGTCTTGAGATCGTTGCGGGAAAGGGCGGCGGCCCCTTCGCGGTAATCAGCGTCAGCTTGCTTAAGACTGGTGGAGGGTTGTTGTGCGAAGAAAGACGGGGCGATGGCGTTGGCGGCCAGCGAGACGGAAATGAGTAGCAGCGGAAATTGGGGAAGAGCCTGGCGCATGGGCGCAACGGATTCAGTTTAGCTCGCTAGGGGACGATGAGGAATGGGGCGCGCCAGAAGGTGGACTTTTTCTTTGCGGGGTTGAGGACAGTGACCTGGCAGTCATACTCGCCGGGCGGGAGGGCGTTGATACCGAAGTTGAAGGTAAGCGGCATGGTGCCGAGGCGACTAGCGGAGTTGGGGGCGATGGCTGTGGGCAGCGGCTCGAATACTTTGTAAGCGCCGTTGTAAAGCGTGACGAAGGCGAAGAGCGGTTGGGCTGGATCCTTGGTGTCTGGCGCAGCTTGTTTGTAGGCCTGCAGGCAGACATACATTTCTCGCGCGGTGCTGAATCAGGGTACAATTCAGGCTTACTTCTGACCGATCTTTGCAAAGAACATCCGTATATCGGCAACCAAGAGATCGGGCTGCTCCAGCGCCGCGAAGTGTCCGCCCTTCGGCATCGAAGTTTTTTGTAATATGTTGTGAGTTTGAGTAATCCAGCTAAACGGCGGGACAGCCACCTCTTTCGGAAAATCCGCATACCCCACAGGAATCTCCAGGTTCGGGGTCGGCGCTATTTCCTCTCTGGTGAGCCGGTTCTCACGATAAATTCGCATGGCGGAGCCGATCGTGCCGGTCGCCCAATAGAGCGTGACATCGGTCAAAAATGTGTCGCGATCCACTGCCGAAAGAAAATCGCCGTTGTTGTCTGTAAGCAGTTGAAATTTGCCAATCATCCAGGCCAACCACCCCACTGGGGAGTCAGTAAGGGCGTAGGCAAGAGTCTGCGGTTCGCTGGCCTGGAGGGAAAAAAAGCTGCTCTCTTCCCGGTCAAAGTAGGAATACCGTTTCCGCTCAGTATCGCTCATTTTCGCAACGGCTTCCTGGTTCGGCGGTGGCACGAAAATCTGGTTCAGATGCAACCCAATCACGTGCGTGGGCGCCTGGTAAGCCATGGCTTGGGCTACTGCCGAACCCCAGTCACCACCCTGGATGCCGTATTTGGAATAACCCAAACGATCCATCAGAACAACTAAAGCCTTCGCCATACGCTGTGGGCCCCAGCCACGGGTTGTGGTGGGTCCGGAATATCCAAAGCCAGGGAGCGAAGGAATGATAACGTCAAATGCCGGGCTATTCTTGTCCCTGGGATGGGTGAGCGGCCCAATGAGCTTCTCAAACTCCAAAATCGAGCCGGGCCATCCGTGAATCAGCATCAACGGTATGGCGTCGGGGCGGGGAGAGCGCTCATGGATAAAATAAATCCGCTGTCCGTCAATCTCCGTTGTGAACTGGTCAAACTGATTGAGCTTCGCTTCTTGCGCACGCCAGTCGTAGCCGTTCTCCCAATAGGCCGCGAGTTCCCGGACCTTCTTGATGTCGGCGCCGTACTCCCAGGTCGTGCCCGGAAGTTGATCGGGCCAGTTGGCTTCCGCTAAACGGCGGCGAAGATCAATCAGAACACTGTCGGGAACATGCATTTTGAACGGCCGGATTTCGGCGGACTCAAGCTTCGCAGGCAGTTGCGCTTTTCCCGGTGCAATCGCGGAAAGCAAAAGCAACGCGGCCAGCAGAAGCCTCCTGCACTGCCAGGCGGCCCTTTTCGCATTCTCGAATCCAGTTTTCATAATCCTCTTGGGTTACTCAATGATTCCGAGGGCGCCAGGATGGTTCTCTCACATCTGATCCGGAGTCCCATCCGACCACACACCGGTGGGAACAACGAAATTATCCATCGGTTCCGGATCACCTAGAAACTGTGGAGTCAGAAATATTGGAGAGTTCGGGAATTTAAACGAGACATGGTTTGAGTCGTCTATCGGATTTGCGCCCCATACTGCGGCATCCATGAGCGGCGTGTAAAACATGAGATGGGCCATGTTGTGTCCGCCGCCATCATTAAGATATGCACCTTTCGACATCATGTAGCACATCGCCCCGGCCTCGAGAACAGGCAATTCTTTGTTTCCCATCGCCGTCTTAATACTTTCCTTGATTTCAGCTTTCGATTTTCCGGCCAAGACTAATTTTGTCCTGAAGTAGGTGTACGGCACGACCGTTCGCGCGGCCGGGGGATTGAAGCACTCCGCGCCGCGAGTCTTAGGGCTCCAAAACTCCGGGCTGTTGAATGAATTCATCCAACCGCGCTCTACAATGCAGATAAAGCCGTTCTTGCCTTCGACCGCCGTTTCGTAGCCATTTTTGCCTAGGATCGCAACCGTGGCGTCGCTGGAAATTGATGGCGGGGCCGCGCTTCGCGCCAAGGCGATCTCAGCGTCTCGATCCATCAGATACTTTGCAATCGGAGGCATGCTCGGATACGGATTCTTGGCGTCCTGTGCCTGCGCGCCCCGGGCTGTACTAAGGGCGAGGGCCGGCGCCAAGGCCCACCATGCCATCATCTGAACTGTCTCTCGTTTCATCCGGTTCTCTCCTCGAATCCTTGTGATGCAGATTTTGTGATGCCGAATTAATGTCTAGCTCCAAATCCATGATCGTCGAGCACCGCTAATTGGCTGAGCGTCCTTTCCCTCCATGCGGCCCGACAAGAGTTCTTCGTGCTCCTCCGTATAAGTAATCGTCGTTATATCGAGGCATACCGTTCGATGAGTTGAGCCACAGCATCGGGCTGCTCATCCGCGACGAAATGTACGCTGTTCTCGATGACTTCGATCTCGACGTTTGCGCACCCATGCGCCCGCAACGCATCGGCGAAGCTTGGCATGAGCTTCTCGAAAGGCGAGTTTTCGCCCGGAGCCAGTACCAAGGGCACGCTGATGGCGCTTTGTTGCGCCGCATTGAATTTCTCATTCGCCGGAAACGCCCGATATATCTCCAACGCCGCCCGCAGATGATCGGGAGCGGCATATGCTCGGGCGTAGCGGGAGACATCCTCATCGCTGAAAGTGTCGGAATCGAGAAAATGACGCAAATAAATGGCCTCGCGACCGGCAAGGAGTTGCTCCGGCAGGCCCGGCGTCTGCTGAAAATTGATATGCCAAGTGATGGGATTGGCCTTCACCGCATCCCACGGCCCAAGGCCCGGCAGCGGTGTGTCAAGCATCATCACCCCGCGGCTCGTCTCCGGAAAACGACGGGCGAAGGCATACGCAACCATGCCACCTATATCGTGGCCTACCACGTAGACGTGCTCCAAATGCAGATGTTCCGCCAGCTGGTGAATGTCTTGCGCCATATTGGCGGCGTCGTATCCGCCTTCAGTCGGCATAGCGCCGCCAAGGCCACGTAAAACAACGGCGACAACTGTGAACTGCCTCGTCAAAAGTGGCATGATGCGGTGATATGCGTACCAGTCTTCGGGAAAACCGTGCAGCAAAATGACCGCGGGCCCAGCTCCGCCGTGCACGTAGTGGAGTGTGGCGCCGTTCACTTGTGCAGTATCGGAGACGAATCCACTTCCTAGCGCCGCCACCGCCGGATCGGCTATCTGCTTGGGCGATGATTGGCCATGAATGGCGGCGCATGCAGCCACTACAAAGACCGCCAAGGCTTTCCCGGTCCTCGGTCCGTGATTCTTCGCCAGCGTGTAGCCGCTCTTCCGGCTTACGATTCTGGAGCATTGCGCATCATTGCTTGTCATCGTGAATTCTCTCTCTTGGGCCCGATCTTGTGCCGGTCCTTTACGGAAAAGCTCGTAGGGATTCCATCAATCGGCACAGTTTACTTAAGGACAGATTCCACGCATTGGAGTACCAATCTAGCTCATTGATGCTCCTAAAACCGGTGTGCTTTAGTATGAGCGTGCACCGGCGCGGTCCACCTCTCACCAAGATGTCTACCGTAGATGTAGTTATTTTTCCAAATTGGTAGTTCTCCCAGATAAGCGTGATCGTATCTGGCCTGGACTGAATTCGCGAGACATTGATAACACTACGATTCGCGCTAGAATCCAGAAAATTGATCCGAAACTTAGCGAACGCGCTCGATTCAGAGTGACATATAATTCCTTCCCCATCCGGAGTCTCTAGCCATGCTTCCAAGTATTCCGGAATCGTAAGTGCGGAAAGGATTCGCCAACATTCAGATTCGATCTTTACCGACGCAGCAAACTCAAGTGGAGTTTCGCTTTCAGATGGTATGAAATGCGGAGACGAGACAGCCAGATTCTGCTGCCTGGGGTGCCTCGCGATCTCCTGGAATGGCTGAGCCCTTCTCATCTCATTCTCTCTGGTTTAGGTGAGTGACCCATGGTTTGTGGTAAGAAGAGACAACCGTTCCAAGTCATTTTGTGAGTATCCTCAACCCGAGATGAATCTCGCCTGTGAGAAATTCAGGCTAGAACTCCAACCGCAGCGCTCCCTGCAGCACGCGGGGTGGGCTGGCAGTCGACCCGACGTTGCCGAACGGTGTTCCGCTGCTTTCAGTGAAAAGATCGGGCAGGTCATGTGTTCAACTCTGCCCAATGCTCACAGACGAAAAGTTAGATTGCGCGCAGAAATCGGGTTTCCGCCTGGCCGTGTGCTACCGCTGCGGCGGCGGTCAGATATCTACCTCTGAGCCTCGAGCTCAGAATTCCAAGCGCAACGAGAGCTGCAGTACACGAGCTCCATTGTTCAGGTTTCCTGGTGCGGCCGCGGTGTAGCTGATCTGGCCGAATGTGCTGCTAGTGATGTCCTGTTGATCCAGACCATTGAAGACATTTTCCGCGGGAGAGATAAAGCTCGGATGGTTGAACGCGTTGAATGCATCGGCGCGGAATTTCAGATTGATCTTTTCGCCATAGACGGGAAATGCCTTGGCCAAGCCCAGGTCCTGATCGAAATACCTTGGCGCACGCAAGCCGTTGCGGGCTCCGATCTGGAACCCTATTGGTCCCTCGTACGCGGCTGCGGCGGCCGTCGGGTTTGCGAAGATGTTCACGCTTCCTCCCGGCAGCTTCGTCACATTCGTTGCTACCGCTGATTTGGGACCGATAAGTATGCCAGGGGCATCGTTGGAATAGCTGGCATCGAAGGCGTTGGAGTTTGTACCAAACGCCTGCCCGGTGTGCCAAACCGTGATGCCGCTTAGAGCCCAACCGCCGATGATTTCGTTCGCCAAGGGCGAAGCAGTCGCAAAGAATGTTCTGCCCTTGCCAAACGGCAGATCATAGTTTGCGTCCGCGGTAATATAGTGCTTCACATCGAAGTCGGAGTTTGCGCGGCATTCCCTGGGGCGAATGACATCGCAAATCAGGCCTATGCCGCCGATGCCCGTAGCGCCCGTGGAGTTGGCGAAGAACGAGACATTATCGATGGAGTGAGCCATGGTGTAGTTAAAGCCGTACTGCAGACCGTGCGAACGGTTCTTCTGCAGCGCGACTAGAAGGCCGTTGTAGCTGGAAGATCCCTGATTGGAGAAAAACGTGTTTTCAGAGAATTGCGCGGAGGATCCAACGTTGAGTGGGGCGCCGACATCCGAGAGGAACTGGACGGTGTCACCGAAATCGCCGCGGTATGCTAACCCGTAGATGTTTGCCACCAAAAATTGCGTGAAACTGGTGAACCCGGCCGGCGCGCCTCCCATGACATTTTCAAACCATGGCTGCGGAACGACGGTTGCCGAGGTCGCTCCCGCCCTGAGCTGCTTGGTGACCGCCCCAAAGGCCGCAGAGAGGAGCTGGCCGGATTTCGGATCTGGGAATTCGAGAACCTGGTTTGCGTCGGGCTGCGCCAGAAGACGACGTCCGAGGCGGCCTGCATAGCTGATCTTCAGAACCATGTCTCCCTGGAACGAGTGTTGTATACCGGCATTGTAGGTGATGGAGTACGGCGTCTTGAGAGAGGGGTCAATGGTAGCGTTGAAGGCCAATCCCTCCTGAAGACCGCAGGGAGATGCAAGAGAGGCAGGACAAGCTGTGCCAGTAAACGGCGCATACGGCGGTCTTGGTGTTGCAGGCGGCGTGATCGAAACGGCCGCAATGCTGGTGTTCGAGGCAAGCCGCGCCGCCTGCTTGATGGTATTGTACGGATCGCCGCTGATCCCCAGAGCGATAGGCTCGTCTTGCTGGAACAGATAAGAATCCGCGTCTTGGCTTGCCTCAACCGCAGTAATGACTGTGCGGTCGTAGACAATGCCCGCGCCGCCATTGATTACGGTCTTCTTGTCGAAACGAGGGTTCCAGGCGAAGCCCAAATGAGGGGCAAAGAGGTTGTGCTGAGGCTGATAAATGGGTGGGCCGCCCTTGTTGGCTTTTCCGCCAAGGATGTAGGAGATTACGGGAACAGCCGTGGGGCCCGAAAGGGAGGCACTGCTTTGAGCTACGCGTGCCTTCAGGTAATTGTTGAACGTGAGCGGCTCGAGGCTCTCGAGGCCGCGCGTCTCATAGGGGACGGAGAAGAGCTGGTAGGTCACGCCATAAGAGACGGTCAGGCTGGGCGTCATCTTCCACGTGTCCTGGGCATAGAACTGGGACTGATAATTCCGGTAGTAGCGCTGATCGCCGGTAAGTTGCTTCAGTGCAGTACCCGAGGCGTTGTAGTTGAAGTCAGCCGAGATATCGGCAATCCGGCCCAGCATGAAGGCGTAAGCCTGGTCGTAGTCATAGATGGCCAATTGCGAGCTGCCGACATCGGCGGGGCGCAGACTGGGGTTGGGCACGCTGCCTGTTTGACCGCAATCGCCAGGGGTGGGCCCACACAGGCCCAAAATGTTGCCGCCCATGCCAATCTCCGTGGCATTGAAGTCGCCGACATTCAAAGTGTGGGCCAGAATGTCTTTGAAGCTTCCACCCGCCTGCCATGTATGGCTCCCCCTGGTCCAGGAGAAGTCGTCTCTCACCACCTCAATGGGGACGCGGCGGGCCTGCGCGTTCGGATTGAGGTAAAGAGAAGATGCCAGCGCGGGCCCGGTGCCATCGCTAAAGGTGAAAAAGGTGCTCCCATCTGGATTGAAGGTGTTGGGGAACGAGAGCTTTTGCACCGTTTCGCCCAAGCTGACCTGGTTGGTCTTGTTTGAGCCAATCACCCAGGTGTGCCCGATAACGAAATCGTACGAGCGATCGATGACTGGGTCGGTCGCCGGGTCGCCGGCAAACTCATTCGGGTTGAACACGGCGTTCTCGCGGACGAAGCCGAACTTTGCGAAGAGCTTCTGGTTCCCGTTGAGGTTGTAATCTCCCCTGCCGATGTAATTCGTCTCGTAGTCGTTGTTCGGGGCGTTGAAGAGGTATCCGCCGGAGTTGACTCCATCCCCGCTCTCCTGATTATTGGAGTGAGGAAAGCGGGCAGTGTAGGCGGAAACCCAGTTTGCGTCTGCGCCAATCCCTGCCGGGTCAAGCGCCTGGAGCTGGGTTGGAGACAGGTAGGAGGTTGCCCCAGTGCTGTCGATATAGCCGAGATTGCCGGCGCGCATTGTGTCGAGCGGCACGGTCCTCTGAACGTCAACAGAACTAATGGTTCGTGAATTGTTATAGTCGAAAAAGAAAAAGAGCTTGTCCTTCATGATCGGTCCGCCGATGTTGCCGCCGAATTGATTTTGGATCAGATGGTTGCGTGGAACGATGGGCGTTGAATTGTTATTGAACCAAGTGTTGGCCACCAGGGACGGATCGCGATGATACTCATTCACGTTGCCATGAAATTTATTCGTGCCGCTCTTCGTCACCAGCTGGAACTGGCCGCCGCCCGCGGGGCCGCTGGATGCCTGATTGCCGGCTACGTTGCCGTTAAACTCCTCCAATGAATCGACCGGCGCGTGTCCAACGATTGTGGTGGCGCCAAAACCCTCGACGACTCCGGGGCCTGTATTGCTTTGCTGCGCTCCGCCGGTCGCGAAATCGTTTACGTCCAGGCCATCCACCGTGACGTTATTCTGATCGACGCGCGCCCCCGTCACGGAGCCCGTGTCGGTTACTCCGGGCTGCAGCGTGAACAGTGCGGTCGGATCGTTTCTTTGTTGCACGGGAAGGTTGTTGAGGGATTCAACGTCGACCGTGATACCGATGGTTGCATCATTTGTATTGAGTGTGACTTCGGAGTTTGTCGCCGTCACCTCAACCGCCTCTGCTTGCGCGCTGATTGTCAGAGTCGCATTTTGGGTACGGATATTGGCCACGGTCAGGTAGATATCCTTGATCTCCAGTGGGGCAAACCCTTTGGCCGTAAAGGTGGCCTCATACCCCTGTCCCGGCAGAATCTCAGAAAAGCGGTAGGCGCCGGTGGCGTTGGTGGTCACGGCGAACTTCGCTCCCGTCGCCGCGTTCTTGAGAGTGACCTCGGCTCCCGGCACAGCGGCGCCGGATGGGTCAGTCACCGTACCTGTCATCCCGGAAACGTCTTGTCCGTAGCAGACCGTGAGAGATGTCAATACGAGCGCCATGAAGACAATCGCGACTTTTCCAAGATGGCGAAGCGTTGGCGTGCGGCGGTTCATCACTTGGTTGGAACCGCAAACAAAACACAAATCGAGAGCTCTGACGTGTTTCCTTGAAAGTCGCATCGAAATCCCTCCAAAATTGCCGGCTCCACAAGGGCTGTCTACAAGGCATCCCGGCAGAGCCTCTCGGTTTTGCATCTTTCTTCATCGGCCGGATCTGGAAGTTAGGGGCCAATGGACCGAAGACGCTGATGAACCAACGATGGCGCCCTGGCTACAATTCCGAGACGAGCATGCCCCTAAGGCATTCTCGGGAGGTAACCGGACCCATGACTCTCGTTCAAGGCTGGGCGTCGCGATGCGTCAATCCGCAACGGCGCTTTCATCGAACTCAAAGCCGTGGTCAGAGCCTAGCTCAATGAAGGTTTATAAAACTGACCTAATCCACTCGGTGATTGAAAAATGTGGTGAGTCGAAGGTTCTGCGTTACAGGCCGTTGAATGCCTCTCCCACACCCGAGCTAAAATGCCATTCATGAATCGAAATGGCGCCCTGAATCTACGGTCCTTTTGGAAAATCCAAATTATCGGATGGGGTTGCTTTTATGTTTACGACGTTCTGGAATCGATTCATGCGCTTTTAACCAAGCGTTTGTTTATTGATGAAGAGACAGTACCTATTGCCTTCATGTTCCTGGGAAGTTGCGCCCTGCGCCCATTTTGCCGTTGGCTGATGCGACAATCGCAGTCCTGGATCGCTTTCGAATTGAAAGCAGCCGCAGCGGCCATGCTCACGTCCATTCCCGTAGCCTGCGCAGCTTGCCTCGTTTTGCAGATTTTCCATCCCGTACCTTGGCACGCTTTGGTTGCAGTCTTGATGTGGTCATTTTTTATTCTTTTCATCTGGTGTAGTTTGTATTTCAGCATCAAGCAATGGCATTTCACCATTGAGCAATCGCAGCAATCGAGCATCGAAAAGGAGCGGTTGCTTCGCGCCGAGTCTGAGGTTCGAGAGGCGAGGCTACTTGCATTGCGCTATCAACTGAATCCTCATTTCTTATTCAACTCGCTTAATGCGGTCTCCATGCTCATCCTGGATGAAAATGCGCCTGCGGCCAGACGCATGCTGGCGCAGATAGGGGATCTTCTGCGCACGAGCCTGGATTCCGAAGTCACAGCAGAGGTGGCGCTTTCTCAGGAGCTGGCCTTTACCGAAGGGTACCTGGCGATCGAGCAAACACGGCTCGGGGAGCGGCTAAGAATCGATATAGCTATTCCATTGGAAACGCGGGATGCCCTGGTGCCAAACATGTTGCTGCAGCCGCTGGTTGAGAACGCCGTGCGCTACGGAGTCGCGCCGCTGGTTGAAGGTGGGTGGATTTCGATCAAGAGCGCGCTGCATGCCGACAGGCTGCGAATCGTCATAGTGAACTCCGGACGGAGAGGTGAGGGTGAACAGAAAAAAAATGGAATCGGTCTCGGAAACACAGAGGAGCGCCTCAAAACACTTTATGGGACGGATTTTGTATTCTCGCTTGCTTGGCCTGAAGCGGGCGGTTGCGAAGTCGTGCTGGAGTTGCCATTACGCAAGGCTCCGAACCTGCAGGAGGCTTCACTGTGCGAGCTCTAATCGTCGACGACGAGCCGTTGGCGCGCCGTGGCGTCGTTCTCATGCTGCGCCGATTCAAGGATATTGAGATCGTTGGAGAATGCGGAGATGGGCATTCTGCGGTCAAGAGAATTCTGGAACGATCTCCCGATGTAGTATTCCTTGACATCCAGATGCCGGGCATGGACGGGTTCGAGGTTCTTCGCGCGCTGCCTATTGAAAACCTGCCTGCGATCATTTTTATAACAGCGTATGAGCAACATGTTTTGCGGGCATTCGATGCTCACGCACTGCATTATTTGCTGAAGCCTGTGGACGACACACGCTTCGCGGCCGCGGTCAGTCGAGCTCGTGATCTGGTCGATTCCAAATTAAAGAGCGACATGGCTACGCGGGTCATGAAAATGCTGGACCGCGGCTCAGGCGGATTCGCGTCCCGGTTTACGGTGCAAACTGGGTCCCGTATACACATCGTCACTGCAGAGGATGTTGATTGGATAGGGTCCGCTGGCAGCTATGTTGAACTCCACGTCAATGGTCGTTCTTTTATGTTGCGCGAGACGATGGCATCTCTCGAACAGCGGCTCGACCCAGAAAAATTTCTGCGCATTCACCGCTCCCGAATCGTGCATTCGAAAGGCATACTGGAACTGCAGTCCATCGAGAACCGCGAATTCACGGTGAAGCTCTCAGACGGCTCGGAGCATCGCTCGAGCCGCACCTACGCCGATCGACTTGAGCGCTGGTTGTCATCCGGCAAACCTTAATTATTTGCGCAAATACCCTGCGACAAAGGGGGCTGTTTTGCACGATTCAACCCACACGAGTCAGGTTCACGCGGACGGCAGAGTAGCCCTGTGGCTGACTGGATTGGCTTTCACGGCGATCCACGTCGCATTCAGCGGTAGATACGGCTTCCACCGCGATGAGTTGTTGAGCTACAGCAATGCGATGCACCTGGACTGGTGTTACGTGGTGTACGCTCCGCTGACTGCGTGGCTGGCGCGTGTGGAACTGGTCGCCTTCGGAACCAATCTCGTGGGCTACCGCTTTTTGCCGGCGGTCGCGGTTGGACTGGTAAGCGTACTCGCCGGCTTGATTGCCCGCCCGATGGGCGGAGGACGGCGATCGATGCTGGTGGCCGCGGTGGCTGCGGGCATCGCGGGCCCGATTTGCTTTGCGGGCTCGTTCTTGTCTTACGTGTCGTTCGACTTTCTGTGGTGGGTTTTGGTGGCATGGGCCACGACCCGGCTTCTCGAGACGGAAGATGCGCGCTGGTGGATCGCAATCGGCGCGGGCATGGGACTGGGGCTGCTGACGAAGTACGCGATCGTGTTTTTTGCGGTGGGGCTGCTGGGTGGAATGCTGCTGACGCCGAACCGCCGTTACTTTCGCTCGGGGTGGTTCTGGTGCGGCGCGGGCGTTGCGCTTGTGATGGCGCTGCCAGTGATCGTGTGGCAAACGCAGCATCATTTTGTGGCGCTGGCTTGGATGAAGAGCATTCACGCGCGCGACGTGTCGCGGGGAACGACCGACTACTTCATTCCCCGCCAATTCTGGAATACGACTAACCCGGCGACAGTGCCGATATGGTGCGCGGGACTGTGGTTCTTGTTTGCGACTCCAGCCGGCAAGCCCTTCCGCATGCTCGGCTGGATGTATGCGATTACGCTGACCCTGTTTGTGGTCGCGAGGGGGCGCGAGTACTATATCGCGCCGGCATACCCGATGTTGATGGCGGCTGGGACGGTGTGGGGCCAAAGCTGGATCGTAGCCAGAAGCCGGCGTGCGCAGCGGGTGATCAAGAGAATTACGCGGAATTCGCTCGTCATAGGCGGACTGTCCGTGTTCGCGCTGACGCTTCCCATTGCGCCGATCCAGTCGGCGTGGTGGCGTCTCGCCGACGCGACCACGAACCACCAGAGTTTTAGCATGGAAATTGGCTGGCCCGAGCTTGTTGCCACGGTTGCGCGGGTGCGCGATTCACTGCTCTTGGAAGATCGCTCCGAGGTTGGAGTGCTGGCAGCAGACGAGGGCGAGGCCGGCGCTGTGAATCTGTACGGACGTGCTTATGGTTTGCCCGAGGCGATCAGCGGCATGAACTCCAACTGGCTGCGCGGATATGGGACCCCTCCGCCGCAAACCGTGATTGCTGTTGGCTTCAAGCGGGAAGAAGTGGAAGCGATTTTTGCTGCGTGTGAAGCGGCCGCCCAACTTTCAAACCCGTACGGGATTGTCAACCAAACCATCGGCGACCGCAATGAGGTTTACGTTTGCCGCAACATTCGCGTGCCGTGGCCGGAATTCTGGAAGGGGTTTCAGTCCTACGGGTGAACGCCGGGATGACCCGGCGAGGGAGTTCGTTCCCACCCAAGCAAAGCTTGGATGGGGCACCCCCTCGCACCCACGAACGCGAGTAAGTCCAGACGCTCACTATCAATGAGCAATGTCTGGGAATGAATCACATCCAGCTTGCCAGGGACCTCTACAACCTGGCGATGATGGCCTACATCGAGTCTGAAGGAATGCTTGTGTCATCGATGCTTTCCTTCAGACGGCGCATTTCATTGGGCAGCTGGAGCCGAAACTGGTGGCTTCAAGTACATCTCAAACTGCGCGACGATGCGGTTGAACAGGTGTGTTCGCACATCGGGGCCGGCGATGGAGTGTGTCTTGCGCGGATAGATCTGCAGGTCATACGGAATCTCGGCTTCAATGAGCTTTTGAATGAACTGAACGGAATTCTCGATGTGCACATTGTCGTCGCCGGTACCCTGGACGAGCAGGAGATGGCCTTTGAGCCTGGCGGCTGAATTCACGACCGAGAAATCCTTGTAGCCTTCGGGAAAATCGGCGGGCTCATTCAGGTAACGCTCCGTGTAGATAGAATCGTAATCGCGCCAATCGGTAACCGGGGCGACTGCCACGCCGGCTCGAAAGCGATCGGAGTGAGACATGGCATAAAGGGTGAATGTGCCGCCCCAGCTCCATCCCCACCAGCCCATTCGATTTTTGTCCAATTGCGGATATTGCGCGAGGGCTGCGTCGACGACGGTTAACTGATCTTCAAGCTGGACGGGGCCGGAGTTATGCCATGCAGCCTGCGCAAAATCGCGCCCACGCATCCCTGTGCCGCGGTTGTCAGCATGGAGAACGGCAAAACCATGTTGAGCGAGAAGCGTATCGAAGAGCAAGCCATCGCCCCAGCGGTTGGCAATTTCTTGCGGGCCAGGACCACCGTATGGATTCACGATCAGCGGCACACTGGCAGCGCTGGTGGCTCCATCGGGAAGGAGCAGCGTGGCATAAAGGATGGTGCCGTCGTGGGCTTTCACTTGGAGTTGTTCGGGCGCACGGAGGTGGTACGGCTCCAGGGCGCGGGTGGTCCAAAAAACGTTGCACTTCCCCGCTTCCTGGCAGAGACGCAGCGTGGGAGGATCGGTAATGGTGGACTGGCGATCGACAAATGCGGTGCCGACGGGAGCGAAATTTCCCTCGTGGTGCCCAGCCCCGGCGCTGAGCTGTTTCTTCTGGCCGTCGAAGCCGACCTGCCATAACTGCTGTTCCAGAAGATTGCCCTCGTTCGATGCAAAATAGACGAGTTTGTTGGCGTGGTCGACCCGCGGAGCTTCCGTCACTTCAAACTCACCCTTGGTGAGCTGGCGTTCAAGCTTGGCCGTGGTGCCATCGGGATCGTTTTGATTGAACGTGTAGAGATAGATGTGATTGTGGCCGTCAGTCCAATTGGTAAGGACGATGTTGCCGTAGCCAACAGAGACGTCATAGTTATCGTCAATGAACTTCTCGTCGGTGAGTTGCAAGACGGGGTGCGCCTGGCCGGTGGCAACATCGGCGAAGTAAAAGTCGCGGTGCTTATGATCGCGGGTGAGTGTTTCAATCCAGAGCGACTTTGGATTGATCCAGCCGAAGCGCGGAATGTAATCCTGACCAGGTTTGATGGGGAGCTTGATCCACGACGGCTTGCCGCCTGAAACACTGACGATTCCTACGCGCACATCCGGATTGGGATCGCCAGGCTGCGGATAACGCTGGGCATCGACCTTGGCGTGCGTAGGAATCCAATCGGTGATGGGATACAGCGGCACTTCAGTTTCGTTCATCTGCAGGAAGGCGATGCTCCTGGAATCGGGTGACCAGAAATAATTGCTGCGCGTTTCCAATTCCTCTTCGTAAACCCAATCAACTTCGCCGTTGAGGATGGCGGAAGTGGTTGCAGGGGCAACTGCGATTGTGGGCGTGCCTGGATCTTTAAGACGAATGACGCCGAGACCGTGTTCGCGCACGAACGATATGAACTCGCCGTTGGGAGAAAATTTTGGATCGTCTCCGGAAGCGGTCCCGGTGAAACCAATCTGCACGCCGGTTCCATTGTGCAGGTCAT
>Ga0302319_10010589_pt1 | contig 17570 bp, 9 predicted proteins | sample Bog_T0_2_FD_203319 | JGI IMG/M metagenome (GOLD analysis project Ga0302319, IMG submission 203319) | Peat permafrost microbial communities from Stordalen Mire near Abisko, Sweden - Bog_T0_2 | ecosystem: Environmental > Terrestrial > Soil > Wetlands > Peat | place: Sweden: Abisko, Stordalen Mire...
GCCGCGCCCGATCCCAAATCCCGCATCGATATTCTCCTGGTTGAGGATCTATCGGATGTAAGTCGGCAAGGGATTAGGACTCGACCGCAGGACGGGTACGGGATATCACAACGCCGGCTACGGCTTCACCGCCCGCACGGCGACGATCGAGCTTCGCGCCGGTTCGCCCCGAATGATTTCGGTTCTCACCACGGCCTGGAAGTAATCGGGCAGGGTCTGCTTATCCGCGGTGCCGAAGCGTTGCATCAGGTCGCGAACGCCCGGGGGCGTCGTCATCAGATCCAGCGCCGCCATGGTCGCATAGGTATCGATGCCGGAGGAACTCACCATCCTCGTGCCCGCGCCCGCTCCCGGCAGCATGCTGAAGAGCGCATAGGTAGCCGCAAGTTCGTTGGTGGCCGGGTTCACTTCCGAATACCAGACCGCCGGTTCGCCCGGGGCGGGCGCACTGTTCACGATCTTCTCGGTTCCGAAACAAAGGAACGGAGTCTTGCCGATATTGAACTTCGTCTGCATATCGTTCGCCCACGGCGATCCGATGAAAATCACATTGGCGCCTTTGATATCGGCCCACGTCAGAGCGCGGCCGCGCACGGGACGGATGCGGTACCCGGCTCCCGAGGCCATTTCGGTCAGCTTGTGCATGGCCATGATTTCGCCAATGCCGGTCCAGCTGTCGCTGAACAGGAAAGGTCCCAGCGGCTCGATGCGCTTATCGAGCGCCGGGAGCGCGGAAGAGGCATGCACCTCGGCGCCGTTCGGCGCATTGAGCGGCCCATGATAAGTGATGTAAAGCCGCGGAGAACCCTTCGTTCTGAGGAACGCGGGGTTCGTAAAAGAAACGACAGTGTCGGTTCCGTGGCGGAACACGCTCTTCCAGAGAGCCGAAAGTGGCGGCCGCGTGAGGGCGTCATTCTCTGTGGCTGCCGGCTCTGTGGCTGCCGGATGAAGCCAGACGTGGCTGAGGATGCCATAAACCGTTCCGCCACCCAACGCCATGCCAAGCGCCAGCGCGCCGGCCAAAAGTGTGATCGGGCGCCTCGGCCTGACTGGTTCGGCGGCGGGCTTGAACTCGATCCGCTCCGGCGGGGCGCTGACGCTCTCGGGCTCGGACTCTTCGATCTGATGCTGCTCGATCCGCAGCATGTAGCCGCCGCGCGGAATGACGAAGCGAATCTTTTCGTGAGCGCCCTCGCCCGCGTACCACGTCTCCAGAAGCTTGCGGAGCCGATGCGCATGGACGCGAACGATATTGTCCACGCGGCTGTCGAATTCACCGCTTCTGTGAAAGACGTCGATCGCGATGATCGATTCCTTGAGATGCTCGCCATCGGCCTGAAGGGCCTTGTCGACCAGGTATTGCAGCAAATGGCTCAGGCTGGCCGAGCGGCGCAGCAGATCCGATTTCAGAAGACGGTCGAGATGTTCGGCGACCAGCGCGGCGTCCGCACTCGATTCCGCTACCGGTAAAATTCCCACGCTCACAGTTGCGGCCAATCTTATCAAAAAAATGATGTCCGCGTCAGAGCGTCCTGTAAGAAAAAAAAGGGCTGCAGGCGAAGCCCGCAGCCCTCGTTCTCGGCGATGGCGCTAAAAATAGAACTTCAGCGCCACCTGCATCACTCGATTCTGGCCACCGATGCTGGCCACACCGTTGGCGGCGCCGTAGCCGAATCGCCCGCCGTTCACCGAACTTCCGTTTACGAGGTTGATCGGAAGGTTCGTGATCGTGTTCGAAGTCAGGCTGGCGAAGGTGGCGCTGGTGTTGACTCCGGTCCATTGAGTGGCGTTCAGAGCGTTATAACCCTCGAGCCGGAACTGGAAGTAACGTCTGGAATCCACCCCCACAGGGATGTTCTTGAAGAGGGTCAGGTTGAGGTTGCTCACGAACGGCAGGTTCAGGTAATCGTAACTGGACGTGTTGTTCGTGCTGCCGATCGGCGCCTGAATGAACGCGCTGGTATTGAACTCCTGGAAGATGCCGGTCTTGTTGCCGTTGGGGTTGGCCCCGGGAACGATGACCACGCGCGGACCGAAATCCGGATCGCCGGTGACGACGTTAGCCAGGCTCTGCCCTGTAACGCTGTAGGACGGAGTTGCCGGGAATCCGGAGCGGAAGCTGAGGATGCCGGAACTCTGCCACTTGTTGAACAGCAGCCGCGTCACCGGGTTGTTAAACACACCGGCCGATTTGCGGATGGGATCCGCGAACCAGTAGCTGTAGTTGATCACGAGGTTATTCGTCACGTCGTACGAGAGGCGGCCATAGTTCGTGGCGCGGATGTTCTGATTGGCGTTGGCGCTTGAGTTATAGATCGAATCGGCAGTGCCCAGGACTTTCGAGAACGTATACGCAACTCCGAAGGTTAGGTTTTGAGACATACGGCGGTTGGCGGTCAGCTGCAGCGAATTGTAGTTCGAAGTGCCGCCCCATTCCGCCAGATTGTAGTTGGCCACGCCGATGTATGGCCGGAACAGGTTCGTGAGCACGGTAGTCGTGCCGTTATAGGCCGGCGTCTGGGACGGGTTTTGATTCTGAGGAAGCCAGGCGCTGCCAAATGCCGGTGAGTTGATGTCCACCAGTTCGATCAGATGCCGCGTGATCTGGCCTACGTAAGCCGCCGAAACCAGGATATGGTAAGGAACTTCGCGCTCAACCGTCAGGTTGTAGCTGTAGACTGTGGGAACATGGCCATCCGGCGCATAGCCGGCCGATCCGCCCGCCGGGAATAGCGCGGAGCCAGCGTTCTGTAGATTGCTGAGAGGACTGTAGTAAATGGTAGCGGTATCCAGCGTGGGGGGAAGGCTCAATGAGCTGTACGTCGTATTGCCTTCAATGCGGTCGAAGTAAATTCCGGCGCCGACCCGCACCACTGTTTTCTGATCAACTTGATATGCCGCACCCAGACGAGGACCATACTGCACGCCCCGGTTGTTATACAGGCCGCGGGGATATCCGTTCGTGCCGCCCACCACAAAGCCGTTGTTCGGGTTGCCCGAGCCGGGAATGATCGCGCCGTAATAAACCGGCGGCAGGTAGGTCTTTGTAACGGGGTCGTAAGCGTTGACCTTGCCGGTCGCAGGGTTAATCGCCTCGGTATAAAGACGAACCGCCTGCGACTGGCTGTAGTACGACGGGTTGAAGGAAACGATCTGTCCCTTGGCGTCGTAAATCGGCTGGACAATGTAGAACCGCATGCCGTAATTGAGGGTCAGCTTATTGCTCACCTTCCACGTATCCTGGATATACCATTCGATGTTCGTGAAACGGTACTTGCCCGTCAGCTGGGCATTGGCCTGAGAATAAGTGTCGAAATTCCCCAGCAGCGCATTGGAAAATGCAAAGCCCGAATCGAGAGGATTGTTGTTGTCCTGACCGAAGCTGACATTGCCGGGCTGGTTGCCGTTGCTCTGGTCCTTGCGGTCCCGTTCGATCGAGAAACCCCACTTGACAGTGTGTTTCGGGAAGATCTTCGCCATGTTATCGACCCAGTTAAAGTTCGTGTTGTCGGCGAAGTTGGGCAGATTGTTTCCGAGGCTGGGAGCGTTTGACACGCCGCCGAAACTGACTTGGGGACCGACATTGCCAATATCGCCGTTCGGATACAGGTTTTGATAGGTGAGCCCTAACGCGCTGCGAGAATAATTCGGATAATTGATAGCGCTCTGCGGGATCAGATTCTGGCTGCCGCCCATAATGTACTCATTCGTCCATGTGGGGCTCAGGATCGTCGTTACGTTGATGGCGACCCCCCAGGCGGTTCGGTTTTCGTAGGCCAAGCCAATACCGGGGAAGCTGCTGCTTTCCCCGTAAGGATTCTGGAAACTCAGATCGTCCTTCGTAAAACGAACATAGGCGCGCCACTTGTCATTGATGTTGTCGTCAACTCGATAGGTCCCGATCGTGTCGGGCTGATGATACGACGCCGCGGAAGTGTAGTTGTAGGAATTGTTTCCCGCCACGTTTGGTAGTGGCATCACGTTCAGCAGCGCCTGGCCGTCATGGCTGATGCGGTTGGTCGGGATGATATTGCCGGGGAAAGGATTTCCGGTTGTCGGATCTTTGATCACGACGGGGACGCCGCTGCCGTTCTGAGTCAGAGAAAAATCTCCCAGCCGCTGAGCTGCGGTCGGCGTCGTCTTGTTGTTCGTGTTGGTCCCGATATACTGCTGCTGATATTCCTCGCTGGCGAAGAAGAACAGCTTATTCTTTTCCGTGTTGAACTTCTTCGGAATAAAGATCGGTCCGCCTACCGTGAATCCGGTGGTGTTGTACCGGTAGGTGGGTTTACGGGTGCCGTTATAGTTGTTTGTGAAAGTATTCGTGTCCAGGCTTTCATTGCGCAGGAACCCATACGCCGAGCCATGGAACTGCTTGCTTCCTCCTTTGGTGACAACGCTGATCATAGGGCCGCCCGCGTGGCCAAACTCAGCCGTGGCCGCATTGCTCACCACGCGGAATTCGGCGATCGTGTCGGGGTTCACCCATGTGGAGCAGCACATGTTAACGCCGCTGTCCATGTTGCTCATGCCGTCCAGCTTCACGCTGAGTTCGTCGTTGCGCGCCCCGTTCACGTTCGCGTTGTAACGGTTAGCGCCTACCGCGCCGGGAACGATCGCCAGCAACCCCATGAATCCGCGATCCACCAGCGGCAAGTCCACTGTTTGTTCGCCTGTCAGCACCGTCGCTTTTTCCGAGCTCTCGGTTTGCAGCTGCAGAGCGTTGGCCTGAACCGAGATGGTTTCGTTAATGGTGCCGACTTCAAGATGGATGGACGGTAATTCCAGATGTTCGTTCACATCGAGGACAATTTCCTTCTGCACGAACTTCTTGAACCCTGTGGCTTCCACAGTAAGGGTGTAGTTAGAGGGATTTACCGGAGTAAAGGCGAAAGTACCGTCAGACGAGGAATTCATCGTCCGAATACCGGCCTGCAATTCGTCGGTAAGAGTTACCTTTGCCCCCACCACACGCGCTCCCTGAGAGTCCAGGATGTTGCCGGACACGGAGCCTGAGGTGAGTTGAGCATGAGCCGGAGCTGTTGCAAACAGGACTGCGCAGAACGCAACAGTCTTAAGAAGTGATTTTCGTTCAAATACGTTTTTCATTGCTGCCTCTTCGTGGAGAGTTACCCTGCTGAGACAGGAGTTTAGCAACAAACCGACCGTCTGACTGGGTTAATACTGTCGGTTTTTACGGTTACAGGAGGGTTGCGCGGAATGTTAACCAACGATTAACGTCCCAACTCGTTCTGAAATAAAGGCTGGCTCGGCACCGAGTCTGCCAGGTGGTTCGATACGATTGTAACCGTGAAAACGCGTTGTTCGGCTGCCTCTGGGATCGGGAAATTAAGTTCAATTAGCGAACTAATCCGTCAGATCTCTCGCCTCTTCGCTCGATCCAGAATATGCTCGCAGGTGCGCACCGTCAGCGCCATCATGGTCAGTGTCGGATTGACGCAGCCGCTCGAAGGAAACGCCGCGCCATCGGTGACGAAAAGATTCGGCACCTCCCACACCTGGTTGAATGAATTGAGAACCGATGTTTTCGGATCCGTCCCCATCCGCGCCGTGCCCAGTTCATGCACGCAGGTTCCGGGCGGACGCGGCGTGTAATTCACTTCATAGATCTCCGCCCCCGCCTTCTCCATCATTTCGTGCGCCGTGTCGACGGCGTCCTTCATCATCTTCATCTCGTTATCGCTGTGGGCGCATTCGATGTGAAGTTCCGGAATGCCCCAGCGGTCTTTTGCGGTTGCATCGATAGAAACCCGGTTCTCGGGGCGCGCCAGCATTTCTCCGAAGGCCCAAAGGCGCGCAGAGTAGGGCCACTCTTCGCGAACGCTCCTCTTGAAATCGGCGCCGAACCCGTTGCGATGCAGGGCGTGAGTCGGGAACATGCCGCGGACCGCCTCACCCTGGTAGCCCCAGCCGCGGATATAGTCGGGGCGCTTCGTTTTCAGATTGCGAAAGCGCGGAATGTAAAGCCCATTAGCCCGGTTGTCGTCGAATTCGGCAATGGGGCCGGGCGCCGCCGGCAGGAAGCCCAGCACGCGGCAATCGATGGTGTGGTCCATCAGATACTTCCCCAGCGCCTCGTTCGATGCGCCGATCTTCGAAAGCATCAGCAGACGCGTCGATTCGAGCGTCGATGCGTTGAGCATCACCACTTTCGCCCGAACCTCTATGCTCTTGCCGGTTTGGCCGTCGATGAATTCCACCCCGCGAGCCTTGCCGTCTTTTCCCAGCAGAATTCGGTGCGCGATCGCGTTGGTTTGCAGCGTGAGCCGACCGGTCCTGACCGCGGCCGGCAACGTTGAAGACGGCGTAGAAAAATAAGACCCCGTCATGCAGCCGCGCCCGCAATGTCCGCACCAGTGGCAGGCCGCGCGGCCCTCATGGCGCTCAGTCAGGATAGCGGCTCGACCAATCGTCATAATCCGGTCGCCATAGCTCTCGACCACTTTCTTCAGCTTCCATTCGCCGCAGCTGAAGTTCATCGGGGGCATGAACTTGCCGTCCGGCAGCGCTTCATAACCCTCGGCGCGGCCACTCACCCCGATAAACGATTCCACAATGTTGTAGTAAGGCGCCAGGTCCTCATAACGAATCGGCCAGTCCTGCCCGTGGCCGTCGTGAGACGCGGCTTTGAAATCGTAATTGCTCAGCCGGTAGGTCTGCCGTCCCCACGCAAGGGTACGCCCCCCCACATTGCGTGAACGAATCCAGTTGAACGGTTTGTCCGCGGGCGTTGTGTAAGGCAGGTCGGCATCGTTCACGAAGAACTGCGTCGTGAATTCGTTGGCGAAGCGCGCCACGCTGCGCTGCCGCGTCTCGATATCGCCCGGCTTGCCAAAGCCGCGAAACGGCATCTGGTAGGGCCATGTATGCTCATTGAAATCCTTCGCGGGGTCGAGCTGCCGCCCGGCCTCGAGCATCAGGACCTTGAATCCGCCCTCGCAGAGTTGTTTCGCGGCCCAGCCGCCGGTCGCCCCGGAGCCCACCACGATTGCGTCGTATGTTTTCATGCCTGGTGCTCCGGATGTGTGCAGCCGTAGTAGTTCTTCAAAGCCGTATTGCCTTTATACTGCAGATCCCGATGGATACCGGCAGCCGAAGTGTAATATCCGTTCAGCGTCATCACTTTGAGCGTCCCGAAGAAACGCTCCAGCTCCGTCGAGGGTTTTTCCTCATTGCGCGCGGCCGCGCTCATCACGTCATGCCGGCGCGCGGCATCGAGCTGTGCAAAGGTCGAACCAAACGCGCGGTGAGCCTCCGCGTCGAACTCGTCGATTCCGAGCACCCACTCCTGTTGCACCGTTGCTTCGCTGTTTGCGAGCATCACGTCAATGAACAAACTCACGTTGGCTTCGCGAGCTCCGGGCGAGTGATCGTCGGCCGGCAGGATCGTTTCGGTGAGTGCGGCTACCGTCTCATTCGTCGCCGGACTGAAAAACTGAAGCCTGTATTCAGTCGGTGCGTTCGCGATCTGCAGTAACTGGCCCTTCGCGATATCTATGCGATCGGCCAGAAGTCCGGCCGAGAGTAAGGTGAGTGCGGTTCTTCGTTCCAAAGTGGGTTCCCTATTCAGTATCTGTCCAAAGGGACGGCATTGTGATCCAGTATCTGTCCAAACAGACAGGATTGTGGTGTTACAAGTGCTGTTTTACCGTTTCATCATGCCATATGGAACCGTAGAGCTTGCGCCGGGTATCTCATTGTGATAGGTTCTCCACACCATAGGTAGTTTCGCTGGCCAGGCCGCAAGGGTGATTGAATCAGTAAGCGCGAAGCTCAGTCCCGGTTGCACGGGCGAGACGGAGCGGCTCCCGGTCGCCGGCACAAAATACGAGGAGAGTTGATTTGATGCGCAATCTAATGTTACTTGCCGCGCTGTGTTGCACGGCGGGAATTGTCTCGGCCCAAACCCTGGGATCGCTCACCGGAGAAGTAAAAGATCCATCGGGAGCGGTGGCTCCCGGGGTCACAGTCACCCTTACCAACGTTGGGACCAATGCGGTGCGAACTAACGTGACCAACCAGGCGGGGATCTACAATTTCCCCGACATTGAACCGGCGGATTATGGAGTGAGTTTGAAGGCGAGCGGTTTTGAAACTACGAAGAGCAACTTCACCCTCCAGGTGGAACAGCACGCCCGTCTCGATTTCACTCTAGTCGTCGGACAGTCGAATCAGACGATCGAAGTCTCAGCCAATGCGGCGGCGCTGCAGACCGAAGACGCCACGGTCGGAACCGTCATTGAAGAGAAGCGCATCACCGATTTGCCCCTGGCCAGCCGCAATTTCTTCCAGCTGGTGCAGCTTAGCCCCAACGTGAACACCAACTTCGCCGCGCCCACGCAGGCCAGCGGCCGCGAAGGCGGCACGCGCGCGCAAGTCACGATTTCGATGGCCGGGAACCGCGCTACATGGACGAATTACACGCTCGACGGCGTCACCAACCTCGACATCGACTTCAACCTTTACATTATTCTTCCCTCCATCGACTTCATCCAGGAATTCAAGTCGCAAAGCGGGGTCTATCCCGCCGAGTTCGGGCGCGAAGCGGGACAAGTCAACGTCTCCACCAGGTCGGGCACGAATAACCTCCACGGAGCTCTGTACGATTTTCTTCGCAACATCGATCTGGACGCCAGAGGACGTAACTTCATTCTGCCCGTGGCCACCAAGAACCCCTACCAGCAGAACGAGTTCGGCTTCGTGATCGGAGGACCGGTCTGGATTCCCAAGGTGTTCCACGGAAGAAACAAACTGTTCTGGGAAACGAACTGGGAAGGCCTCAAGATTAAACAGGTCAATTTCAACACCAGCACTTTTCTCACGGCCAAGATGCGCACTGGCGATTTTTCCGAGTTCACCCTGCCTCTCTACAATCCGTTTAGCCGCGTTTGCACGCCCGGACCCAATTCCACCTGCCCCATTTCAACGCCGACGCAGACCGTAGCCGGCACCGGCACCCAAACCTATACGGCCGATCCCTTCCCCAACAACCAGATCCCCCCGAGTCTGATTCCCGCATCGACGCAGGTTTTCCTGAAAATCATGCCGATGCCGAACAGTCCGGGGTCTCCCGGCCAACCAGCCAACGCGCCCATTCTCAACAACTACGTCTGGACCGGGCTCACTCCTACCACGAAGTGGCAGTACAACCAACGCGTCGACTGGAACGAAAGCTCTAATTCCCAGTGGTTTGGGCGTTATAGCTGGACTTCGGAGGCCCTTCTGTCGCCCGGCGCCACCGGAGTCGACGGATCGATCACGAATACCTCCGCTCAGCAATGGGTGGTTTCCAACACGCGCGTGCTCTCGCCCACGAAAGTCAACGAAGCCCGCTGGGGTTACAGCAAGCTCTACAACGAGATCGCCCAGCAGTTGGGCGGTGTAACCAACTTCACTCAGGAACTCGGCATTCCGATCAACCTTCCCACCGGCAGCCTGTGGGGCGTTCCTCAGATCAACATGGGCAATGGCCTCTCCGGTTTCGGCAACAGTACCAACGGACCCTACATTTTCAATAACAAATATCATCAGTTCGTCGATAACTTCACCTGGAACCTGGGCAAGCACTCGATACGGCTGGGCGGCGAATACCGGCATAATGAATTTCCGTCGTTCGGCAACGAATACACGCGCGGATCTTTCACCTACAATGGCAACTATACGGCTGACCCCACGTCCATCGGGACCAACAAGGCGTCTCCCGGCTATATCGGCGCCGATTTCCTGCTGGGGACCTTTGACCAGGCCAGCATGGCAGTGAGCGCGGCCAACACGGACTATACCTCCAACGAATGGGGTCTCTATATCGACGACACCTGGAAAGTTACGCCCAAACTCACAGTTACCGCGGGTCTGCGCTGGGAAGTAGCGCAGCCCCTACTTGATACCAACGGCAATATGGAAAGCGCCGAACTCCGAGCCCCGGCATACAACTATCAGACGCTCTGCGCTCCCAATTGCGGACCTCCGGGAGCGGGTTTGAATGTCCAGAATCTTGCCTTGCATCCGATCTATGACCGTACCGGCAGCACCGGCGGCTATTGGGACGGCGTGAATTTCATCAACCCCTCGCTGGCAGTAGAGCGGAACGGTCAGTACGGTGCCCGCCTCGTGTATACGAACTGGCTGAACTTTGCTCCGCGAGTCGGCGTTGCCTACAGCCTGAATTCCAGCACCGTGATCCGGGCCGGGTTCGGCATCTTCTACGACCAGGAGAGCAAAAACTCCATATTCGACACTAACCGCAACCAGGCCGGCCGTTTTACCTCAAACCAGAACACCCACCTCGTCCCCACATTTACTTACACAAACTTCATCAACACCTCGACCCTCCCCATCATCATCAACCCGTCGGGTTTGTCGTGGGGAGTCGATCCCAATTTGCCGACCACTTACACGATGCAGTACATCCTGAACGTTCAGCACCAGTTCCGCGGGGGTGCCTCGGTCGAAGTCGGCTATAACGGAAACCAGGCGAGGCACACCGACTATCTCACCAATCAGAACCAGGCTCTTCCCGGGTACGTCGGCGTTTCGCTCCCCACCATCGTGCCCTATCCGGAACTCAATGCCGTCCAGTACCTGGTCGCCCAGGGAACGGGAAACTATAACGGCCTGGGTCTGAAGCTGACCCAGCGTCTGGGCAAGAACGCCACGCTCTTGGCTGGCTATACCTGGTCGAAGGCACTAACCGAAATCAGCGCCATTCGCGGCTCCAGCGGATCCTTCTCGCCCCAGAACAACCTGTGCCGGCAGTGCGATTACGCTGTTTCCGACTACGACGTTCCACAGCGCTTTACCGCCTCCGCCATTTACAACCTTCCGTTCGGGAAAGGCGAGAAGTACCTTGTCAGCCACGGTCGAATCATCAACGAGATCGTGGGCGGCTGGCAGACTTCGGCCATCTTCCTCATGCAGAGCGGGGCGCCGGTCAATCTGGCCTCGGGCCTCGACGCGTTGGGCAATACCGGTTACTCGCCCGACAACAACCGGTTGAACTGCACCGGCCTTAACCCGTACGGCTCGTTTAATAACCAGACCGATCAGTACCTCAATCAGGCGGCCTTCGGGAACGAAGTGGCCGTCCCGGGTTCCTACGCTTCCGAGGGCACCTGCTCACAGAACGCTTTCCGCGCGCTGCGCTGGTGGAACTGGGATACTTCTGTGATCAAAGACTTCCAGGTGAAAGAAGGGCAGAAACTTCAGTTGCGTATCGAAGGCTTTAATCCTCTGAACCACGTAGCCATCGGCGGCGCTCCCAGCGGCTGGGGAAACTCGACTACCACTCCGCAGGCTACATTCGGAATCGTCCGCGGCACTTCCACGGGTCAACGAATTGTCCAGATCGGACTGAAGTACATATTCTAAGAAACCGATTCTCTTGCTGAAAGATGCGGCCTGCCTCCAACAAGGGCAGGCCGTTTCCTTTTGGCCCGAATGATACTCTGACCTGGTCGATGAAGCCGAAGTCAGCAAAATCCCGTACGGCGCCTCAGCCTGGATCGGCAAGTTCCACGGCTGCCGTCAAACCTCGCAATCGGCATCTCCTGTTCGCGCTCGCTCTGGTCGCGATCACGCTCGCGGCCTGTGCGAATTCATTTGATGGTGGATTCGTGCTGGATAATCATGGCCTGCTGGTAAGCGACGCCCGGGTCCATGAGGCCACCGCTGAAAACCTCCGGCTCATCCTCGACCATACCTACTGGTGGCCAAGCGGCGAGACTGGCCTTTACCGGCCCTTCACAACGCTTTCCTGGTTGTTCAATTACGTCATCCTGGGAAACCGGGAAGATCCCGCCGGCTATCACTGGATCAACTTCCTGCTGCATGCGGGCAACGTACTGATGGCCTTTGCTCTCTCGCTCCGCTTTCTGCGCAGGGCCTGGCCGGCGTTCTTCATTGCCGCGCTGTGGGCTGTTCATCCGATCCTTACCGAGTCGGTCACAAACATCGCCGGTCGCGCGGACCTGCTGGCCGGCGGCGCGATACTCGGCGCTCTGCTGCTCTATCTCCGAAGTCTCGAAACGTTGGGCCTGCGGCGCATCGCATGGCTGGCCGGACTCTCGCTGGTCACAGCCATCGGCATTTTCTCCAAAGAAAGCGCCGCCATCCTTCCGGGCGTCATCGTTCTGTACGAACTGACCTTCCGCTCACGCCAGGGCCGCACGTTCGCGATGGGGCTCGTGGCCACGCTCTTGCCCATAGCCCTGATGTTCTGGCAGCGCTCCCGTGTGCTCGCCGGTGCTCCGCCTTATGAGATCCCGTTCACCGACAACCCGATCGTCGGCGCGGATTTCGTTGCGGGCCGGCTCACCGCCCTGAACGTGATTGCACGCTATTTTCGCCTCATCGCCTGGCCCGATACGCTCTCGGCCGATTACTCCTGGTCGCAAATACCGATCTCACGCGGCGGTCTCATGGACTGGGCGCTGGCCATAGCCGTGATCGCGATCGTTCCCGCTACGATACTGCTGTTTCGCCGCTTCGAGAAAAGTGAGGCAACGCGCGCGGCCCTGTTCTTCTTCTGGCTGGGGCTGCTCTCGCTCGCGCCGGTCTCGAATCTTCTGTATCCGGTCGCCATCATGGCCGAGCACTACCTGTATCTTCCCGCGCTCGGAGTCGTCGCATGCCTCGTGGCCGCGGTCTTTTCAACAGCCCAGCGCACCCGCGCCGCGAAGCGTGCCCCCGTGTTCCTCTGCCTGCTCATCGCCGCCCTCACTGCGCGCACATGGGTCAGAAATGCCGACTGGAAAGACGACCTGAGCATCGCCGCCGCCTCCGTCGCCGCCAGCCCCGCAAGCTACAAGACCCACGACCTGCTGGCCAACGCTTTATTCGCTGCCGATCCTTCCCACGCCAACATCGCCCGCGTCATTGAGGAATCGGAAAAGACGCGCGCCATTCTCGAACCGCTGCCGGACTCGCTCAAGCCTGCGCACCCCTATCTGTTCGCGGCTTCCTGCTACCTCGCCCGCGGAGATTCCGCCAAAGCCATCGCCGTGCTCCACCGGTTCGTGACTGTCGAAGCCGCCAGTCCCGGGCGCGTCAATGACCTTCGACAGGCCTATGGATATCTGACGCTCGCTTCTCTGTATCTCGATACAGGCGACCCCGTCCAGGCTTCGGAAGCGGCGCTGCGCTCGCGCGCGCTCGATCCCGCGAATGCGAAGGTCTATCTGAAGATGGCCGAAATTGCCCTGAAAACCCACCGCATCGACGATGCATTCATTCGCCTGACCGAGGGTGAGTTCGTGACCGGCGACGCCAACCTCAGACAGGCTCTGATCGACTTGTACCGCGGCGCGATGGCCCCAGGGAGTTGCGCGCTTGCGCCGGGGAAGGACGGGCCGGAGATCGATACCGCATGCCCCGTGGTTCGCGCCCACATCTGCGCGGCGGCGGCCTTTGTGGTCGCGACCCAACCCGATACGAAGACAATGTTCACGAACCGCTTCGCCTGCCCCATGTAGCGGGTGTCAACGCGCGGGACATCCGAACTCTTCTGTAAACATCCGCTCCCGTGTCCGCGCCGCGTCGTTCTGGCCCGTCTTAATAAGCGTCTCGATAGTGCCGGCCTCCGCCGCGCAAAGATGCCCGTGAACCATCGGGCACGCAGGGTTGAGCGCCGGCCCGCGAGGCCCTGCTGTCAGTGCGCAACTCCCCTGAACCGCAGAGCGTTTGTAAAGCTCCACAAGCGTCTCTCTCAGCGAGGGATCCGACATTACGAACGCGCCTTCCACCAGCGTCGTCGCAGCCTCATCTATCCGTCCGTCCGCTGCCGCGATTGCCGAGCGTTGCCGGTAGAGCTGCGAACTCAGCGGATTGAGCGCGCGCGCCTGGTCCGCTGCGGCCCGGGCCTTGTCTCTGTCGCCCGACCTCAGGTAAGCGATCGAAAGCAATGTATCGGCATCGCCTTGCCGGTCGTTGGTGATGCTTTCTGCATATTCCGGCACCGCCACGCCTGGCTTCAAAGTACGCTTGAACTCGCCGAACTCCGCCTTCTCCACTTCGAGGAAACGAATCAGAGCCGCAATCGACTTACTGTATTCGCCTCGATAGAGATAGCATTCGCCCGCCAGCCGATAGGGGTCCGGCTGATTGCGGTCATCCGGCAGCGGATCGAGAATCGCCAGGCTCTTTTCCGATTCCTGTATCACCCTGTCGATATTGCCGTGTGTCGGGTCCGACGCGTAGAGTACGTTCGCCAGCAAATCGTGAGTCTTGAAGCTGCCAGGGCTCGCTTCAACCGATGCGGTCGCGATGGACAGATCGTCCTTCCAGTCGGCATTACGCACCCATGTGCGGACGGTGAGCGCTGCGATCAGCACGCAATTTGCGATAGGTGCATACTTAGGCCAGACCCTATAGACAGCGAGTACAGCGCAAGCCGCGAAACTCAGCACAGGCACGTATAAAAAACGCTCCGCCATGATCGAGCCGATCGGGAACAGAACGTTCGAAACCGGCGCCATCCACGCTGCGCCCACGCATACCAGAAAGAAAGCCCTTCGGTTCACCCGATAGAGGAACACCAGCGTCGGAATCAGCGCAACGATTAAAATCGGCCACAGCCAGTCCGCAGCGCTCCCGTGCGCGATGGGAATCTCGGACCACGAATAGTCGGCTGAAAGGCGCGCAGGCCAGAGCGTCAGCCAAAGATACCGCGCTAAGACTTTGAACGCGGTTAGCCTGCCATCGAGGAACCTCGCGCCCAGGATCGGATTATCCGTGAAAGGAACTTCCTTAGGCAGCGAGGCCGCCAGCACTGCGGCCCGTTGCCAGAACATCGCAGCTATCGGAATCAGACTGGTCGCTAATCCCTCAAGAGGTTTCGCACTCCATTCTCTGCGGAAAACGACTTCGTAAACGATAATTATGCCGGGCAGCACCACCGCATTCTCCTTCGAGAACACTCCGATCGCCGTCGCCGCCGCCACGCCCGCGAGATACGCCCAGTGCTTTCCGCCGCTGGTTTCCGTGCTCTTCAAATACAGCAGAAAACCAGCCAGCAGACCGGTCGCGGCCAGAACATCGGCCCGCCCCACCATATTCGTAACGGCTTCGGTAAGCACCGGATGCACCGTCCATACCGCGGCGATGAAGAACGAAGGCCACAGGCGGCGCACGAACCTCAGCGCCAGCGCGTAAACCAGCAGTGCATTGAAGGCGTGCAGAACAAAATTGATCGCATGGTAACCCCCGGGCTGATCGCGGTTCCCAAGAATGGCGTAATTGAACAGATAGGTCAGGGTAGTGAGCGGCCGATAAACTCCCCCTTCACCCGTAGGCCACCAGTAGGTGTGCTGAAGAATCAGCCGCAGGTTGGCCGCTGTTGCCTCGCGAAGCCGCGGATCGTTCAGGATCAGCCCTTTGTTATCGAGCACGAATCCACCGTCGAACGAATTCGCATAGGCCAGCAGAGTGAGAAAGAACAGCCCCAGCCCCGCAGGGAAATGGGGATGTCGTTGCGCAAAACCTGTGCGTTCGGGCTTGCGCGGCGAACTGCCCCGGCTCTTACCAGGCTTCATGGAACAGTCAGCGTATCAGATTCGCATCTGTGGCATAATAGTTGCATATGCAACCATTGATCCGCCTGGCTCTCGCCGCTCTCTGCATTCCCTCTCTCTTTGCGCAGACCGCGCCCGTAACCACTCAGGTCCTCGCCACCCTAACCGTGAAAGACGGCATCGTGCGCGCGGACCTCACTAAAACCATGCCCGAAGAAGTGCGCGCCACCGTGCAGCTTTACCTCGACGGCAAAATTCAGCAATGGTTTGCCCGCGCCGATGGCAAAGGCGTGGTCTTCCTGCTCAACTGCAAAACGGTCGACGAAGCCAAAGCCATCACCGACACGCTGCCGCTCATCAAGGGGAAGTTCGCGTCCTTCGAGTTCATGCCGCTCGGTCCGCTCACACCACTGCGGATTCTGATGGCGCCCCCGCCGCAATGAAAGCCAACCCGCTTCCCGATCTCGACTGCGCCTGCGCCAATCTGCGCCGTGCCGCCCGCCTGGTCACTCAGCTTTACAGCCATGAGATGGGCGGCCAACTGGAACCTACGCAGTTTGCCCTGCTTACCGCTCTTGATCGTCTGCCCGGCTCCAGTCATGTCGCGCTCGGCGAAGCGCTCGGTCTGGACAAGACCTCTCTGTCGCGCAATCTTCGGCTCATGGAGCGGAACGGCTGGGTGCAGGTTGCTGAATCGGAAGACCTGCGCCGGCGCGGCTATCGTCTCACTACGTCCGGGCGCCGCCTTCTGACCGCCACAAAGCCTCGTTGGAAGCAAGCGCAGTCGAAGCTGCGCAACCTTGTGACCTCCGAAGACTGGGAAACGATGCAGAGACTGCTGGTCCGCGTCGCAAGTGCCGCCCGCCAGGCCCAGGGTCGAGCCTGATACTTACCTCGCCGGAACCAGCCGCAGCAGTTGCCCGCCTTCGGTCAGGACATACACATCGCCCTCCGGCCCCACCCGCACATCGCGAATCCGGTCGACGCCATGCAGGATCGTCTCCTGCACCACCGCCCGATCGCCATCGAGTGCAACCCGGAAAAGATCCATCTGCTTCAATGAGCCGATCAGCAGGTTATCCTTCCAGCGCGGAAACGCCTTGCCGTCATAAACCGCAATCCCCGATATCGCAGGCGAGGGCGACCAGCCCACAACCGGTTGCTCCATGCCCTCCTGTTCGGGATTAGCCGGCATAGGGATCGTGTCGTAACGAAGGCCCCACGTGCTCACAGGCCAGCCATAATTACGGCCCGCTTTGATGTGATTCAGTTCGTCGGCGCCGCGGGGTCCGTCTTCGGCTTCCCAAAGCTCGCCATTGCGATCGAAAGCCAGCCCCATCGGCGCCCGGATACCCAGCGCATAAACATACGGAAACGCGCCGGGCGTGTTTACGAAGGGATTGTCGGGCGGCGCTTTGCCCTCCGCAGTCATCCGCAGAATCTTCCCCCAGGGGCTCGAAAGAGCCTGCGGCGGCGTCTTGCCCAGCTCTGCGGGTGCTACATAATCCGGATCGGGAAACGATGTGCCGATATAGAGAAATCGCTTCGAATCGAATGCCATCCGCAGCCCGGTGGTCACGTCGATCGAGAATTCCGTCAGCACCTGATTCTCCACCCAACCGCCATCGCGAATCCGGCCGCGGTTGATGGTTGCCAAGGCCGCCAGCCTGCCCTGCGCATCCTTCACGCCGTGCGCCGTCACCAGATAAATCCAGCCGTTCGTCTTGTAGTCGGGATCGAGAACCACATCGAGCAGACTGCGGCCGCCGCCCCCGCGCAGCCCCGCCGCATTGCCTCGCGGCGCACCGGCCACCGGTTCGGCCAACAGCCGGCCCTTCACGATCATCCGCAGATTCCCGGCTACTTCCGTAATCAGGGTGCGGCCGTCCGGCAGGAACGCGAACGCAAAAGGCTCGCCCACCTGAGCGACCGTCTCCACCCGGAAGTCGTGAAGCTCAGTCTTCACCACACCCTTCGGAACCCCCAGAGGCTCATAAGCCCGGGTAATCGGAGGCCTGGTGGAGGGCGGCGGCGCAGCTCGCT
>Ga0302319_10010591_pt1 | contig 17569 bp, 14 predicted proteins | sample Bog_T0_2_FD_203319 | JGI IMG/M metagenome (GOLD analysis project Ga0302319, IMG submission 203319) | Peat permafrost microbial communities from Stordalen Mire near Abisko, Sweden - Bog_T0_2 | ecosystem: Environmental > Terrestrial > Soil > Wetlands > Peat | place: Sweden: Abisko, Stordalen Mire...
TTTCCTTCTGTTTTCGCCGAAATAAATAGTTTTCTGAGCAAATTCGGCGATGAGCACATATCGAGAAACATCATACATCGTGCTCGGTTTCCCCAAGCCATCCCATCACGTACCGTGCTCAGGCTCAGGAGCGCGACCTCGATGCCATCATGGTGCTGGCGCCGACCAACCCACACGGCAAGCGATTGCGAAAACGTTACGGCAAGGTGCGCAGCCACCTGTTCACCTTCCTTGCCTATCCCGAGGTCGACGCCGACAACAACAGCAGCGAACGCGCGCTGCGTCACACTGCAACCTACCGCAAGGTCACTGGCTGCTTCCGGTCCGTGTGGGGCGCCAATCTGTTCGCCGCCATCCGCTCCGTCATCGGCACCGCCGCCAGGCGCGGCATCGACGCCTATGAAGCCATCAGGATGACGCTACAGGGTCAGTCTGTGCTCGCCCCGGGCTGACCGAAAACCCCGGGGTTGAGCAGATACCAATAATTAATATATCGTCAGAATATCGCCGATAGCTTCCACCGCATGACGTTACCATATCTTGAATTACTATGTCAAAATTTAACATAGAGATGTTTGCCGCCATTGCAGAAAGTGGTGTTCCTTGCGGTATGCCCTGCGTTGCTTTGTATCTATGGACCAGTGGCCCTGTTCCAGGACTGCCGCTTCTGAGATCGCGATAATGGGAAATTGAGCACAGAGGGCGCCGGAGATCTCTGTCTCGGCTATTCGCAGAATAACCGAGGCGCTGAAGCAGTTCACCTCGTTCAATCTTTGCTGCCACCGTAAGTGCTCTAAATACAGCGTAGTGGTCATCCGGCAGCATCGTTCCGCCTAGCAAATATGACCAGCGCTCCTTCAGAACCTTATGATTAATGTTGTCAAAAAATCCCTTGATGTCGAACGCAAAAGCAACGCAATTATCGCGAGAGGAAATTTCTGCAAATGCGTTTCGGGCAAGTCGGATATTAGATGCTCCCTTCCGGTATCCTATAACAGCCGTTCCCAGCCCTTGTGCGGCAAGCTCAGATTCGTATAGCTCTCCTAATTTCTCGGCATAGTAGGCAAAGATATAACCATCGCGGTTGGCCGGATATGCCAATTCGCGGAACTTGATGGTTACTGCCGGTTTTTTTTGTTCCCACGCGCCGCCGATATCGCCTTTCTTTTTTTGAAAAGCTAATGAGTGGAAGGAAGGAATGTCGAGCAACCGCGACGGGATCGGTTACAAGACGCTCTGCTTCGGCGCGGGGTAACGGCAGGTCGAAGTGAACTCGAACTTTGGAGCTGAACCAGTCTGGTTTCCGTAACCTCGGCCGAGATCGCTTGGAGGCCAGCATTTATTGGCAAACCCGGGGAGGCGGGGATGTGCGTATACCCCTCCTTGCGGACGAAGCCCCCCCGGTGTCTTTGATGGCCAGATCGTGACGCATCCGCCACCAACGGCTCAGATTGGAACGCGCGTCGTTTCGCATCCTTCCCCTCGCCACACATCCTCACGGCCCAAACAGCCGCGACGCAACAGCCAACATGCGGTGGTACGATCACCTCGCGAAGGAGGTTCTCATGAAAGTGCTGGGCTACCCGCTCGCTTGGCTCGGCCGACGCCTGGTCAGGGCGGTCGTCGAGAGTATCGCGATCTGGTCGCTTGACACCGTGAACACCACTCCCCTGACGCTGGCCGCCAGGGCGATAGCATAGATGGATAGCCGTGATTTTGAAACAAGTGCCATGGATCGAAAAAGTTTCTTGGCCAGATTGTGACAGATGAGGTCAGCGAACCTCGTCTCGCCCGCCTTAATCTCGGGGTTTTGGCGACGCCGCCGGGCCGAGGACCATCGCAATCATGCGCTGCACCGTTCTCCGTTTCCGCTCAATGCAACCCTTGCCCTGCCGGCGTTGGCGGCACGCTCCGCCGGCATCCAGCCGTGCGGGTCCCAGAGTTCCAGGGTCTGATAGGCCACGCCGATGCGACCCGGCGTCCCGCTGCGGCGCTGCAGCCGCTCACGGACCATGCGCCTGGCTGCCGGTTCGTCATCCGGCGTGAAGCGTAACGTCCTGCCCCGGGCACCGATCCGGCCGAACTTCACCTCCACCAGCCACGCGCCGAACAGGTCGCGGACGACGTCGATCTGGTAGGCCCGGAACCGATTGCGGGCTGGATCGCACGCTTCGAGTTGGATCGAGAACACGCTCATTACGTCGCCTCGCCAAGTCCGCAGCGGCCCCCAGGCAGCTGCCGGTAGAATGTCGCTGGCCCGACGCCGAGGCGCCGGGCGACTTCAACAACCGTGATCTTTGGGTCGCTCAGCATCGTCCGCGCTGCCGCGATGTTCATTTCGGTCAGGGATCGCGGCTGACCCTCCACCTTCTCAACCGTCTCGATTCAGCCTCTGGATGAGTCACTCACTTTCGATGTCGATGGCCTGTTCGAGCACGGCGCTTTCGACGAAGTTCCCGAGCCTCTGGACTGTGGAGTTGTAAATTGCGTTGCTGTCCGAGCCGTCACTGAGGGTCAAGACGAAGGCAACATCCTGCTCCCCCAGGTCATGGTGGCTTGTGAGGTCGAATTGAAACAGGTCTCGGCTGTAGACGCGGGCGTGCAGACGCATTGCGTTGCCGCTGAAAGTGATCCCGCTTCCTTTGGCAAAGTCGCGCATATGCCGGCGCACCGGTTGCCACTTTGCCAATTCGGTACGGGCTTCCATCTCAGCGGTGGTGTCTTCTTTCATGGAACCGAGCAGATTCCCCGTTTTTCCGGCCCGCGTTGTATATTGCAATGCCACTTGGAGCCTGGTGGCGAAGTAGTTTGCGCCGCCGAGTTCAGAAAGCACTGGATTGAGTATGGCCGTCAATTTCCCCTTACCGATCAGCTTGCCACCCCTCACCATCTCCGGGGGGATCGGAATCTCATTCCAGTAATAAGCGAAGCCAGGTCGCAGTTTGGCCCGCCAGGCGAGTGTTACGGAGCCGGGGGCGCAGGTCCAGGGCAGATGCCCATCCCACGGCGTTCCCCAACCTAACGCGGAATCGTGCGTTTCAAGCTCACTGTTGTTGATCAATAGTGCCCGAACGAGATCGGCCGATGGGGCTTTGAGATTATTGAAGGTGTGAGCGGCCAGGGTGGCAACTGGGGGCACCGCGTAGCTACTGCCGGTGTGCGGTGTGCCGCCCAGCATCCGCAGATGCGAGAACCAGGACAGGTCGGGCTTCAACATTCCGTCTGGCCCAGGTCCCTTCAGCGAGACCGGACATTCGGCGGCAGGCCGGCCATGTTTATCGAACTGACGCCCGCCAACGGTTAGGGCTGCTTCACAATCCGCTGGGGCGCACAAGCGGTCTGGATTGCCGGGACGACGATTTCCTATGGAAACCACTGGAAGAATATCATTTGCCCGTGCCAGCAGAGCGATTTCGTGACCCAGATAGCTGACCAGCCCTGGATCGTCCTCCGGCGCAATGGCATTGAAGGACATGTTCCATACCCGCGCTTCCGGATGGTTGCGCGCAACAAGGTGCAGGTAGTCAATCAACTGCTGAGGGCTTGCCGTGAAATTGGCGCCTTGGCGGGGGATTGCCTGAACTGTTCCGACCCGGCAGGTCAGTTCTGGCAGATCGAGCTCGTTGTTCCAGGCATGAGCGTGGACCACCAGAGAGCTGATCCGATTGCCGTGGGCATGATCATTCATGCCATCGGGCACCAGCGACGGAGCCCGCCACGCCTCCATTCCGATATAGCTGCGGGCGCTCAAGCCGCCGTCAATGACGGCGACTACAGGCTGTGCTGCCGCATTCGGCACAGGCGGCACCGGCTCAGCGCCGACCCCAGGTGCCGTTACCTCCACCCGCCGCACCGGGTCAATTCGAAACGAAGAGCCGGACGCGGCAAGTTCGACCAGCGCATCCTTGCCCGGTATGGTGACAAGGCTACGAGCGACACCTTCATTGCGATAGCGGCGAACCGCCCGCGCCAATCCCGTCTGGTCCCGCCGCGTTACCGGCACGGCCGCGACCGGCGCCATACCCGGCGGCGGCAGCGCGACACCGGGCCAGGTTGGCAGCATCACCTGGCGTTTCTCCAGGGTCTCCAGCGTCTGGATCACCGATTGCCGCGCATCGACATTCCGGAAAGGTGCCAGCCAGAGTATGAACGCCTTCCCTCCGTTTACTTCGGCTGCCGTGTCCCAAACTGCTTCCAGAGACCGGCCGTTTAACAACTCGGAAATATCAAAGGGACGAATTTCGGCAACGCGCGAGATGGCTACCATCGCCTCAATCGAAACGGCAGTGCGCAGATAGTTTGCCCAGAAACGCAGCTTTGCCGTCGCCGCTTCGATCAGATAGCCGCCTCGCACCGGCGCCACGAGGCGACAGTCAAAGCGATCATCCACAAGCCCTGTCGGTGTTTTGCTCGGGGCGTATGAATCGGCGAACATCCGCGCCACGAGATGGAGGCGCCCTCCATGTGCGACGACGGGTCGTGAGTCAGCGGCAATAGCTTCCACGGCGCTGGCCAAGGCATCACGCTGCGCCTGCAATCTCTCGTGGACAATATCCTTCTTTCCGACGCCGCCGCCCTGTGCCCGCTGCGGTAGCGGGTCCTTGCGTAGCTCCAGGACCGGATTAAGAAGCGGCGGGTTGCCGCGGTCATCCTTCGCCATGACCGTCCTCCTTCAGCCATGCCGAAACGGCCTGTCTGGTGACGCCTAGCAGTCGGGCCGCGTCGGCCCCTGAAAGGCCGCGCTCTCGGACCATGCTGATCGAAAGGCTGCGCTTGCGCTCACTGCTCAAACCGCCTCGCTCCGACAATGACAGCCGTCCGGCGGCGGTCTCAACTGCCGCCCAGGCGACGCTACCGGCATCGAGAGGCAGCCCTTCAAACACCGCGTTGCGACGCGCCGACAGGGCGATGTTCTGGATGTCAGCGCCGCTGAGACCGGACGAAATCCGCGCCAAAAGCGGCGGTAGCGGCGAACCGGCGTCGTCTTCCATGAGGAAATGCCGCCACAGATCTTCGCGCACCGCGGCATCAGGTAGCCCAAGCTCAATCTTGTAGGGAAAGCGTCGCCATATGGCAGGATCGAGCAACTGCGGATGGTTGGTCGCTGCTACCACGATGGCTCGATCATCGAGGGAATCCAGCCCCTGGATCACGGTGTTGACCACGCGCTTCAATTCGCCCAGCTCATGTTGGTCATCGCGCAGCTTGGCGACGGCATCTATCTCGTCGAGAAACAGCACCCCATCTCGTGCCGGCACGAAATCGAAGACGCTGCGGACATTCTTGGCGGTGTCACCGAGCAGGGATGAGATCACTGAGTCCAGCCTGACGATATAAAGAGGTCGTCCGAGTTGGGCTGCGATATGACCCGCCAACAGCGTCTTGCCGGTGCCCGGTGGCCCGGCCAGCAGGATGCCTAGGCGCGTTGCAATTCCCTTTGCGGTCAAGAGATCAACGTTCCGAACGTCCTCAAGAAACCCCGAAATGACCGCTTTGCCGCTCCGGTCAAGAAATGCGGGCGTGGTTGGCCAAGCCTGTTCCTCAACCAGGGGAAGGCGGGACTTGCTATCGACCGGCAGTGATTCGGCGTAACCGGACGCGCGCAATGGCACTCCACGCTGGCGGATTAGCGTCCGCAGCCGGCGGGCAGCTTCCTCATTATCGGTGTTCAGAAGTTTTGCGAGCTTGCTGCCGATCCGGCGCACGCGCGTGTAGTCCGCCGAAAGAGCGGCATCGACCAGTTCAATCAGATCGTCAGGTGGCACAGACATGTCATCTCTTCGGCTTGCCCGTAAAGTGATATGGCAAAAACGTAAACCTAAAACCGGCGCCACGTCAACCGATAACGCCGTGTCGTCAAGCGAAAAGCCGAGGATGTCACCGGCTGGCACGCTTCCTGCCGGCGGTGTCCACCGTGGCTGTCGCGGGCGAACAGGACCCCTGATCCAAGCTTAATCCGTCGCCCCGATGGCGACATTTGAAAAAGACGGTCTGATCGTAGCCAAACTACGACCGGGCACTACGCATTAAATCTAGCGCTTGCTTGGGTTTGTTGCTATTGTCGTAGTATGGCTACGACCCAACGAAACAAGCTAAATTCCCTCTACACCAGCCTGGCGCCGGGGAGGCCGCTGACCTCCGAGGACTTGGCAGCCCGGGGGGTCTCGGCCGACCTCGCCGTCCACTATGTCCGCGCCGGCTGGCTCAGCCGGCTGGCGCGCGGCGTCTATTGCCGGCCGAACGACACGCTCACCCTGAACGCCTGCCTGGTCCTGCTGCAACGCCGGTTCGAAGGGCTGCACGTCGGCGGCAAGACCGCGCTCGATTGGTATGGCGTGCGCCACTACCTATCCCAGCAGCCGGTTCTGCACCTCTATGGCTGGGCGGCGGGGCGCCTGCCCGAATGGTTTACCCTGCGGTTCCCGGCTGAATACCACCGTAAGCGGCTGTTCGACGAGCAGCCCAATGCGCTGCTCCACGTCGGCGCGTTCGAGAAGCGCGAAGGTGCTCCCCAGGTCGCGGCGCCGGAGCGCGCGCTGCTGGAGGTGCTGAGCGAGGTTGGCGTGCGCCAGCCGCTTCAGGAGGCGCGTGAACTGGTGGAGAGCACCTACAGCCTGCGTGGCGACGTGTTGCGCGACCTGCTCCAGCGCTGCACCAGCGTGAAGACCGTGCGGCTGTGCCTGCAGCTTGGCCGCGAACGCGCGCTGCCTTGGGCCGCCCGGCTCGATCCCGCGCAACTTCCGACCGGCAGCGACCGGCCCTGGGTGTCCCGCTCCGCCGACGGTCTGCTGGTGCTGAAACCATGAACCAGCTCTACCTCGACACCGCGCGCCTGCTGACGCAGGTGGCGCCCTTCGTCTTCGTCGATGGGATCTTCGCGCTCAAGGGCGGCAGCGCGATCAACCTGTTCGTTCGCGACATGCCGCGGCTGTCGGTCGATCTCGATCTGATCTTCCCCGACTATGCCCCGCCCCGTGACCAGGCGCTTCAGCGCATCAACGAGGCAATCCGGCAATCCGCCGCACGCCTCAGCCAGCGCGGCTTCCAGACTTACGTGCCAGCCACGGTGGATGCCGGCGAGACCAAGCTGCTGGTGCGGCGTGGCGGCATCGAGGTCAAGATCGAAGTCAACTTCGTAATGCGTGGCACGGTCTTTCCGGTTCGCATGGCTTCGCTGACCGCCAATGCCCGCGAAACGCTGCTGGCCGATCTCGAAATCCCGGTGGTGTCACTGGAGGACATGTACGGCGGCAAGCTGGTTGCCGCCATGGACCGGCAGCATCCTCGTGATCTGTTCGACGTGATGCAGCTCTTCGCGCACGAAGGACTCACCCCTGGCATCCGCCGGGCGTTCGTCGTCTATCTGGCCTGCCACAACCGGCCGGTCCATGAGATCCTGTTTCCGTCGCTGCGCGACGTCAGCCAGGACTATGAACGCAACTTCAAAGGCATGACCGTCGAACCCGTGGCGCTGGCGGAATTGCTGGCCGCGCGTGAACGCCTGGTGCGCGAACTGCAGCAAGGTCTGGACGCTGACGAGCGCCGATTCCTGCTTTCACTCGTCGCTAACCAGCCGGAATGGTCGTTGTTGGGGCTGGCGCATTTGGAACATCTCCCCGGCATCCGTTGGAAACTGCACAACCTGGAACGGCTGCAAAAGACCAATGCCCGGAAGTTCATTGAGCAGTCCGAGGCCCTCGCGCGGTTGCTGGCCTGAGTGGGATGCGGGGTGGGTAAGCCAGGATCCATCGCGGGCGCTGCTGGGGGAGGCATTGCGCATCTTGCGCCGATGCCGCAGCAAAGCCTGGAATGCGGCTTGTGGCACGGCCGAGGTGGCAGGAAAACGGTGCCCGCGCCATCGTGCGACCAACAAGGTGCGCGATCGGCACGCCGCGCTTGCCGGCGGCGGCGCGCGTCCCCATGCTCATTGAATGTTCGTCGTCACCGAGGCCGATGCTGCTGCGATCCGCGCTGTCTTCGATCAGGAAGGCGAGCTGTCGGCTGCCATCGAGTTGCGCCGACGGTTCCCCGGGGTCACCGACAACGCCAAGGCGCGGGCTTGCGCCCGGAACATCGCCGGGTGGACGCCGCTGCCGGACCTGCCGCCGCCGGTGACGCGGCTGCGTCCTCGCAAGGACGGCTGACCAGGCGCCATCAGCACCAGCAAACTGCCGGTTCCCCAACAGGGTAGGTGGCGCGCAATCAGGCCCCTTTCCGGTCAGCTATATAACCTTCTGATAAAAGACGAGTTCTCTTGCGTTTGTCAGGTTTTTGCATATACACTGAGTCAGGTTTTTGTAGGAAGGAGTCCCATGCGCCGCCGGCTGACTTTGCGGGAGAAAGTGGAAGCGCGGATCGCCGAGCGGGGCGACGATGCCTTCCTGACCCGTGAGTTCACCGATCTCGGCGGTGAGCGGCAGGTGCTGCGCGCCCTGCGCGAGCTGACCGAGGCAGGCAAGCTGATCCGCCTCGGCTACGGCGCCTATGCCCGCGCGGAAATCTCCCCGATCACGCAGAAGCCGATGCTGGCCGGTGATGGGTTCGGCTCGGTGTCGCGCCAGGTGCTCGACAAGCTCAAGGTGGGCTGGGGACCGACGAGCGCCGAGCGGGACTACAACGAAGGCCGCAGCACCCAGGTGCCGATGACGGCGCGCGTGCGTCTCCGGCCCGGCACCCGCATCAGCCGCAAGCTCCGCTACAAGACGATGGAGCTCGCGTTTGAACGATGATCTGCCCGCCAATCTCCGGCCCGTCGCCGATTTCTTCGGGCTGATCGGGACGCCGCCGGTTGAGAAGGATTTCCACGTCGTCCGGGCGATCCGCACCATTGCCGCGCTCGACGCCGCGCCGTTCCGGCTCGTGTTCGCCGGCGGCACAGCGCTGGCGCGCGCCCACAAAGTGATTGGGCGCATGTCGGAAGATGTGGATTTCAAGGTCGTGCCGCTGGCGCCAGCCCCGGTCGGCCGCACTCGGTTGCGCCAGCAGCTCGGCAGCTTGCGCAATCTCGTCACGGCCGCTCTCGGGGACGCCGGCTTCGTTTTCGACCCCGCCGTTCCTGCACACCGCTCGAAGAACGAAAACCGCTACACGATCTGGCAGATCCCATACGAGAACGCTGACAGAGTTGGTCAGGGGCTTCGTCCGACCATCCAGGTCGAACTGACCTATGCCGAACTCCGGCTGCCCGCCGTCATGCTGCCGGTCAGTTCCTTTGTCGCCGAGGCACTCGGCCGCACGCCGGAGGTGGCCGCAATCGCCTGCGTCAGTCTCACTGAAACCGCCGCCGAGAAGCTCGTCTCGCTCACGCGCCGCATCGCCGCGGAGCGGGCCGGGGTGAGCCGCGATCCGGACCCGACGCTGGTCCGGCATATCTACGACCTGCATGTCCTGCGCCAACACATCGATCCCGACCAGATCGCACGGCTCGCCCGCGCCGCTGCCGCCACGGATGCAGAGGAGTTTCGCAACCAACACCCGGCCTATGCTGCCGACACTGCCGGCGAGACCCGCAAGACGGTCCAGGCGCTGCAAGCCGACCCGGTCTACCGCCAACGCTACGATGACTTCGTTGCCGCAATGGTCTATGGTGACAGGTGGAAATTCGACGACGCTATCGGCACGGTCACCGGACTGACCGCCGAACTCTTGAGAGATTGACGAGACCGAAGACGGCACTGACGCCTAACAGATGCCGACAAAAGTGGTGTAACATAAAGGACCTTATGTTACACCACGGCCATGCCAGAAGAGACCGCCGAACCCGCCCGCGCGCTGACCGTCACGCCGCCTCCCGGACCCGTCGCCGGGCTGTCGGCCAGCGTCGTCGTGCCCGGGATCATCGCCGACGCCGGCGAGCACGCCACCCGCCGGTTCCTGGAATTCTTCGCCGTCACCATCCGCAACAAGAACACCCGCACCGCCTACCTGCACGCCGCCGGCCGGTTCTTTGCCTGGTGCGAGCGCCACCATCTCGGCGAGCTGGCCGACATCGAGCCGCTCCACGTCGCCGCCTATGTCGAGGGCCTGGGCAAGGAGTTTGAGAAGCCGACGGTCAAGCAGCATCTCGCCGCCATCCGCATGCTGCTCGACTGGCTGGTCGCCGGCGGCGTCCTCGCCACCAACCCGGCCCATGCCGTCCGCGGGCCGAAGCATGTGGTCAAGCGCGGCAAGACGCCGGTGCTGACCACCGAACAGGCCCGGGCGCTGATCGAGAGCATCGACACCGCCACCCTGATCGGCCTGCGCGACCGGGCGCTGATCGCGGTGATGACCTTTGCCCTCGCCCGCGTCGGCGCCGTCGTCGCCATGCGGGTCGAGGACTATTTCGCCAACGGCAAGCGCTGGTGGGTGCGCCTGCACGAAAAAGGCGGCAAGCGCCACGAGATGCCGGCGCACCACAAGCTCGAAGCTTTCCTCGACGCTTATATTGAAGCCGCAGAGATCGGCGATGAGGGCAAAAGCCCCCTGTTCCGCTCCGCTGCCCGCCGCACCGGCAAGCTCACCGCCACGGCGATGCACCGGATCGATGCCTACCGCATGATCCAGCGCCGCGCCGCCCAGGCCGGCATGGAGGTTCACATCGGCTGCCACACTTTCCGGGCCACCGGGATCACCGCCTATCTCGAAAACGGCGGCACCTTGGAAAAGGCCCAGGCCATGGCGGCGCACGAAAGCCCGCGCACCACCAAGCTCTATGACCGTACCGGCGACGAGATTACGCTCGATGAGGTTGAGCGGATCGTGATCTGATGTGGCTACCTTGGGCATTGGTCAGGTGACCGATGCGCCGATGGAGACCTTGTCAATGTCTTCCCGGCGTGGCCGGAATACGTCCCGGCCTGAGGCATCGGTCTGCGGCATGCTGGTGCCAACCTGTGATGCAGACAGGTCCTTTACTATCCACCCTTGTGCCTGGGCCGCCTCGCTGGCCGCGTGCGACAACGCATCCCGCCGGATGGCGAGCGCGAGCAGGAAACGTGGCCGCGTGATCGCGACGAACACATTGGTCGCGGCGGCCAACTCGGCGTCATTCTGCGAGAAATCACGGTCCTCAACGCCAAGGGCATGAGAAATGACGGTGGCCAGATCCATTACCTTCTGGTTGGCGGCAGAACCTCGCCAGATTTCCGATTCCACGAGCAGCATTGCATCGGCCGTCCGGCCCTTCACTGAATGGACCGAGCCGAGCCGAACGCCGATGCCATGGTGAAGTGCGATCTGCTGCGACCCGAACGCCGTTGCGCCGGCATCCGCGCCTGCTTCCACAAAGTCGCAGTATGCCGTTGCCTTCACCGTCTCGCCGCGACCAAGAGTCAGCCGGAGAGCTTCGCAGAATACAGCCCACCGACCCGCGTCCGATGCGGCGCCGGCGCGCAAGATATGCGCGATGATTAATTGGCGCACCCGCGCTGGCATCTCGGGATGGATGGTGGCGAGGCTCTTCCACACAGTGCTCACGGTGAGACGCCCCCCGGTGGGCGAGGCGAAGCCGTGATGGTTCAGGTAATCGACGAGGGTGGAGGAAAGCGCCGCATGGGTTTCCCGCGGTGCAGCGCCCGTGCCATGGCCGTGGGCAAGCTTGCGCAGGGCGCCGCAGAATGTACCTCCTCCGGCGTCCTTTCCCCCTCCGCCCCGATAGTGCGGATGATAGTCGACAAGGCTCTTCGGCCAGGCCCCACGGCTATCACGGGAGAGACTGTGGCGTGACGCCACAGCCCGGACGTCAGCCTGCCTGCCACCATCCGGCAGGTGTCGTGACACCCATTCTGCGTAGCTCGGTAGAACCTGATCAATCGAAGCGCGGTCAAACGTCAGAAGCAGCCGATGCCCATCGCGGTCCCCGGCGGCGACGATCGTCTGGCTGCTCCGCGCAGTCAGGCGGCTGGCAAAGGCCGCAATCCCCGCGCCAAAGCGTCTGGTGGTATCCAGCGGGATAAGGTCTTCGCCGGGTTTCCAGTACTGATCCGCCGGCACATCCTGATCTTCGTAAAGCGTCTGATTTCGGTCTCCCAGGCGCTGGAAGATCGCCCCCTGGCCGAAGATGTCATGGAGGAGCGCAAGTTGACCGCCATGCGTATCTTGCGCCTCGTCCAGCAGTATCAACGGAAATCGCGACCGGAGGCGGTCGCGCAGATGCGGACATTCCGCCAGGGCGCGGCGCGCGAGAACCACCATGTCGCCATATCGGTAGAGGCCCCAGCCGACAAGGGTCGCCTTGATTTCTTCCAGCTCTCGTCCCGAAGGTGTATGGGCACCAGGCTGCCGGGTTCGCCCGAGAACGGCGAGCCGGCGGGGAAGCTGATCGGCCGGCGTGGTGAAATCTTCTCCCAACTCCAGGCGTTCGACCCACTGCGACACCTGATAATCACCGCCCTTTCTGCGGCGCATCGTATTGAGGGTCGGTTTGGACGAGACCAGCGCATTTGCGGCGGCTGCAAACGCTGTGTCATCGATGCGCCTGAGCGGCCATCCGAGACCACGCAGATATGGAATCGCAATAAACTGATCGATAAAGGCCGTGACGGTACCTATGAAGTGTGGATAGGCCATGAAGGCCGATGCCGTGGAATGGTCCCCAAGGCGGCGCTGCACTTCTTCACGCGCGGCATTGGTGTGGGAGACTACGCAAACGCCGCGATGTCGGTCCTTCCAGCTGCGGGACAGCAGCGCGAGCTTCGCGACCAGCAGGGTCGTCTTGCCGTTTCCCGGAGCCGCTTGGACATCGCAGGACTCCAGGCTGGCGAGGAACGCCCGCTGATGGGGATCGGTGAAATCGCACCTTCCCATTTCCCGGCCAAGCTCATCGAGGACTTCATTGGTCAATGCGGGCAGGACGATCACTTGGCGCCACCCGCCGGCAGGGCCGGTCGTCTCGTGACGTGTTCGATTGCCTCGACCAGATAGGGCGGGCATTTGGCCCGGAAGTCGGCTGGTTTGTCGCTCAGCTGGTCAACCAGATCGGCCAACTGCTCAGCGACCTCTACCTTCGAAATCTGGCGTTCGTAGATTGGTTGGAAGATCAGGACCGCAACCACATCGGTATCAGCGCCATTGCTCGCTCGCCAGCCTGCGAGTTCAGCGTCGGCTTCCGCGATAACCTCGTCACGAGGCTTTTTCCTGCTGGCGCGCGCCAGCCTGATCGCGCGGTGCAAAAGTGGTGCAAACCTGGGCTGCCTGGCAATGTCGAATTCGAGAGTCCATTGGTCTGAAATGAAGGCTTTGACGCCCTGGCTGTCTTCGCTTCGCATGCCGGCAAGGCGTGCAGCCTTCTTGGTGGTGTCCCATTCGCTCTCGGTTTTGCGCTCTCCCACGAGCTTTTTGGCGGCGTCGGGAGGGATGTCGCGATCGTGCAGCAGGGCTACAGGAACCGGCACTTCCCGGCCTTCCTTGCGCTGCAGGATGCGGCTGTAGCGAAACAGCCCAACATGGCCCACATTGACGATCGAAATGCCATGATCTTCCAGGGAACATCCCAGCTTCCTGGCGATGGCAGGAAGCAGAAGGTTTTCCGCGTCGCCCTCGACGACGATGACGCCCCGGGCGAAGAACAGGTTCGCCTTGGTGGCATCGAGGAACCGGCGGAGGAATCCGTAGTCGTCATGATCGAGCCGGGTCCTGCCTTCCGAAAGCGGGTAGGCGTAGTGCTCTACCATCAGCACGAGCGACTCGACATCTGCGCCGGCGGCGAGATGGGGGCTGTGGGTGGTGAGCAGGACCTGCACCTGCCTGCGCTCTGGTTGCTCCGCCGGGGGTGGAGCAGCGCGATTGGCGAGCAGCTGCATGAACAGCGACTGATGTTGCGGGTGCAGATGGGCTTCCGGTTCCTCAATGAGGAGAAACGGCACCTGCTCAAGATGGGATTGCAGCAGGAGCAGTTCGGCCGCCATGAAGAGCAGGTTGTTGTAGCCGAGGCCCCGCGCGGTCCGTTCGGCATGACCCGCCTTCGCATTGAGATACAGCTCGAAGCGCTCCAGCACTTGGTCAAACGACCCTTTTGCGCCGAGACCAAGCGTTGCCGACAGCTCATCGCCGGCGAATGACAGGCGGTTCAGAAAGGTCGTGTTGACGGCTTCCTCAACCTTCTGCACGCTGGAGTTTGCGTTCACGGCGTTGTCGGCGGTTTGCAGTGTGTCGAGGAGCGTCGGTGGAGCCCCTTCCTCTGCGTTCTTCGATTGGGCTGCCATGATCGGCAGAGCGCCGAGGATTCGGGATAGGCGTGAACGGCGGCCGGACCGCAACTCGCGCTCAGCATCACGGAGCGGCCGAAGATAGGTAGTCTTCAGGTATTCCCGCAGGTCGCCTTCAAGTGGCAACCCGTCGGCATCCTTTCCGGCCCGGTACTGGGTCATGACAGTGTGTCCGCCGCCGGCGGATTGGCGAAGTGTCCCGCGCAGGCAAGCGTGCAGCCGAAACCGCCCCGCTTCGTTCGAGCACCATTCGAGGAACCGGGCCTCTTCCAGCTCGCTCAAGTCGTCGAAGGTGCAGCGGATCAGTAGCTCGGTCGTTCGCTGGCCTTGGCGATCGACGTAAAAGTCGCCACTGTCGAGACGCACGAAATCGTCACCGCGCGTCCAAAGAACATGGCGAGGAGCATCGATAATTGCTGTCTTGCCAGCGTCGTTCGGCCCGACGATGATATTCAGTCCTGGCTTTAGTTCAAGCTGGAGCGGCCCGGCGACCGGGAAGCACCTGAAGCCACTTACAAAAAGTTCGGAAATGTACACGTCAGTCCCCAGCTTTGCTTGGTACGTGCGCGGGTGCTCCGGTGCGGAGCAGGTGGTTGCGTCAGGTGTCGTTTCAGGTCGTGGCGGTTGGAGAGTCGGCGGTGATGTCGATCGGTGTGCGGCTGCGGAGCGGCAGGCTGGGGCACAGCTTTGCCCGCTCAGGGCCGATGAGCCCGACGACGGCCGCGAGCATCTCAGCCGGCACCCGCATACGGGCAACATTGAGCGCGGCGAAGATCGCCTCGTTGAGCCTTGGTTGCCCGAGAACGCTTTCCACGGCGGACGACATCAGCAGTTCAACCGTGTAGGTCAAAGGCAGCGCGGGAAAGCGTGCCGCCGACAGCCGGCGCCCCTTCTTTTCGTCGACGATCGCGATGCCGCCGACGGCGTGAGCCAGGGCGAGGGTTGCTGCCTCGCCGTCGTCGAGCGTGTCGGCCGCTCCGCCGGCCACCAGCCCGGCAAAGGCCGGTAGGGCCGATGACGGCAGGGCTTCAACCCGGGTATGACCCGCGGCCAGCAGCGCCTCCACCACTTCCATCGACTGCCAGCCCCGCGCCTGACCACGCTTCAGGTCTTCGAGTGCGGCATCCACCAGGATCACCGGCGCGGCCAGCGCGTGCAGGATTTCTGCCGAGCACTCCGTTGCGGCGAGGTTGATCCAGAAGCTGGTGTCGGCGACCAGCACCGCACCCGGATCAGGGGCGGAGGTCGGGCGCCGCATCGGCAACTTCTCCCTCGCTCTCGAACTGGTTGATCAGCTTGCGCACCTCGATCCGGTCGATCAGCAGCAACCGGGCGAGCTGCGCCTCGCTCAACAGGTCGCGTTGCCACGCCTGGCTGGCCAGAAGCGCAAGCCGGAACGAGATCGGCTGATCGGCGTCAGTCTTGGCCGGGTCCAGTTCCCGCTCCTCGCCCAGCACCTGCCGGGCCTGCTCGTCGGTGATGCCCCCATTGGCCTCGAACCAGTTCCAGCTTCCCGGCTTGAGCAGCCCCAACTCCTCCAGCCGGCGCACCATGGCCTCGCGCGAGACATCGAACATATGCGCAAGCAGAATAACATGCCGGCGGGAAAGTTGTGATGCGCCGGCAGTGACGTCCTTGAACGCCGCCTGCACGGCTTCGGGCGGGGTCAGGAACGCCCGGCCGAAGGCGTTGGCGTATTTCTCTTCCCGGGCTGCATCCGGGGCCTCGTCCTGGAAAGCATCCGCTGCCCGGCGGGTCGCGACGAAATGCCCCAGTTCATGCGCCGCGGACTGGGTTCTGCGGCTGCGCCGGTGGCTGGCGTTGAGCAGGATGCAGGCGCCAACCGACTCATCATAGGCGTACAGCCCGGAAATCTTCGGCGGCAACCGCCGCACATAGACCCTCACCCCCAGATCGAGTTCCAGCAGCGAGGGCAGATCCTTGGCCGGCGCGATGCCCAGCCCCAGCCAGTGCCGCAGCCGCGCCGCATCCTGCTCGGCCTGGAGGACGACATCCCCCGGCCGCAGCGGACGCTCCGGCGGGTAATTACGCGCCCGCTGCACGCCCAGCAGATTCTCAAGTTCGACCTCGGCCTTGACCAGCCGGGTCATCAGCTCGACGGCCTCGTCGATTGCGGCATCGCCGCTGCCGCCGGCCTGGCGGAACTGCGGCTTCAGATCGACATGCACCGCCTCCATGCGCAGCAGCGCATTGAGCGAGGTGCCGTAGAGCTTGGCCAGCTTCTGCAACTCGTCCAGCTTCACGCGGCGCTGGCCCTGCTCCATGGCCACGATGGTGGTGCGGGCCACGTCCAGCGCGCCGGCGGCAGCCGCCTGGGTAACCTTGGCGCTTTCGCGCGCGGTGCGCAGTCGTTCTCCGAGTTCGGCGGGCGACAGGGTATCGAGAGTGGTGCTCATGGTCGGCACGATGCTTGTCTGGTCACGAAAGAGTCCGGTCCGAGGGAATCAAGAAACGCCAGCCATTCTACCCGATGCCGCTGCAGCATGGCCTGCAATCGGGTCTTCACCGCGTCACGGCGCTGCTTCAGCAGCGGGGCAAGTTCCCCTGAGATACGATTGATCACCGGTTCATGGAGAACCGATCCGGCCATCGTCGCGAGCTGGTCGAGATGCAGCACCCCGGCGATCATGTACTCTCGCATGGCCCCGGTCGGGCGGGGGGCGCCTGCAACCGCGCCGCCCTCGAAGTCCGACGCCCGCAGGTTCTCCCAGACATAGCCACTCGCCGGCTCTTCGAGCCCGGCGGCATGGACACTCAGCCGGCGCAGCAGGCAGGCGGCGCAGACGCCGCATTGCCGCCGCGTGTGGTCGATGGCCACCTGCCGTGATCCTTGCCAGCACGACCGGGCCATCCACCAGTCCTCGCCGCCCTTCATTGCGCCGGCCCATGCCGCCAGCGTCTCGCCCTTGGTGTGCCACAGTCGGGGAAACTGGTAGTGCGGCCGGTGCCCCAGCACGAGTGCCAGCAGGTCTTCCATCCGTGCGGTGAAGGCGGGATAGCTGCGATAATCGGCATAGGCTTGGCCTGACACCGTCAGAATCGGCCCCAGCGCGCCCTGCCCGCTTTCCGTAACGATAATTTCGCTGGCCTTGGCGAGAGCAGCCGCGATGCCGGTGACGGCGGCGAATTTGAAGCCGCGCGAGCGGGCGCTGGTTTCGCGGGCACGCCGATCGCCCATGGGGACACGATAAGGAACCGTGGCGAAGGGCTGCTGCGCTTTGCCATGGCGCTTTGCTGAGAGGGATCGCGTTCTTTGATGGGGTGCTGAGCACGCTTTTTGATGGGCTTCCCACTTCCGCTTCCCGTCACTTGTAGGGACGCCCGGAAGCGGAAGTGGGAACCGCGTCCGAACGCGCGCCCCT
>Ga0302319_10010592_pt1 | contig 17569 bp, 15 predicted proteins | sample Bog_T0_2_FD_203319 | JGI IMG/M metagenome (GOLD analysis project Ga0302319, IMG submission 203319) | Peat permafrost microbial communities from Stordalen Mire near Abisko, Sweden - Bog_T0_2 | ecosystem: Environmental > Terrestrial > Soil > Wetlands > Peat | place: Sweden: Abisko, Stordalen Mire...
CCGCCAGCGCGTCCAGGCCGGGGAGACCCGGCCCGAAGCCCCCACTGCTGCTCGGAGGCGGCCCGCATCTTGCTCGCGGGTGGGCGTGATCAGCTTTGATCACGTCAGTTGAGCGGCCACGGAGGAGAGGCTGGGGTTCGACACGAAGAACGGCGCCCACCTGCTGCGGCTGATGCGGACCGCCGAAGAGGCGTTGACCGAAGGAATTGTCCGGGTCCGGCGCCCTGACGCCGCCGAACTGCTTGCGGTCCGCCGTGGCGAATGGTCCTACGAGCGCCTGATGGCTGTGGCGGAAGACATCGACGCGCGGCTTTCCGGGCTTGAGGCCATGTCGCCGCTGCCCAAGACCATCGACATGGCCAAAGTCGGCGGCGTCGTGATGCAGGTGTACCAGCGCATCTGGGACGTGAGGGAGGGACGCACCCGGGTCGCCGTGCGCGCGCCAGCCGACAGGATCAAGGGTGCGCCGGACCCGCTTGAGCGCCTGGTCTACGTCGATGTGGAAATGACAGGCTATGCCAGTGAAGAGGCGCGGGTCGTCGAAGTCGCTGCGGTCGAGGTGCTTGGCGGTTTGCGGACAGGCCGGGTGTTCCATACCTATGTGAACCCGGACGCCGATATCAACTGGCATGCCTTCAGGATGCACGGCCTGACACGGGATTTTCTGAAGGACAAGCCAGGGATGGGCGAGATCGCCGATGGACTGCTGGCCTTCATCGGCGGCTCGCCCATGATGATGCACGGGGCATCGGACGATATCGCAGCCCTCAACCACGACCTGGGGCTGGCCGGATCGCCGCTTCTGGACAGGGGGCAGGCGTTCGACTCCCAGAGAATCGCGCGGCAGCTCTTCTCGGGCACCGCAATGAGCCTGGACACGCTGTGCGACACTCTCGGCGTCGACCGTTCCGCCCGTGACCGCGGCCATACTGCAATTCTCGACGCGACGCTTCTGGCCGAATGCGGCCTGAAGATGGCCATGATGGAGGGCTATGCATCCATCCAAAATGCCGGTCTGCGCCGCCGTGCGGAGCGGAAACTGAACACTGCTCCGAGCAGGCCGTTCGTCCGGGACGTGGACGTCACCATTTCCGGTGACGGGCGGACGGCCGTGTTTGTGCTCCCCGATGGCACCAGGCTTGAAGCCGCGGTGCCTGACTGTCCGGACACCCACAGGATCATCGCTCACCAGCATAGCGGTGCTGTGCTGGTGCTGCCGGCGGCCGCGCTGGACGGCGGGGGCCGGGATCACAGGCCTGATAACCCGGAAGGGCCAGCGGTGCTAGTCTGCCGCGGCCGGGCCGTCGAGCGGATGTGGTTCTCGCATGGCAGGCCCGTCAGGCCGCCGGAACATGCCGCGCCAGGTTGCGGCCACGGAATGTAGCCGCCGCGTTATCCGGCCAGCGCGCCGCCGGCGGACGCTTGGGGAAAGCCGAGCACCTCAAGCATCCGCGGCAGCGCCCGGCCCGTGGCGACTGCCGTATAGCCGACCGCTTCGGCTTTCAGCATGTCGATCATGCGGCGGTCGACTTCGTTGGCGCCCGCTTCATCCTGGTAGCGGCCCGTGGTCTCGTACCCGAACTCAGGCGAGCGCTGGATGAGAAAGTTGGTGTTGTCGAACGAGCGCCACAGGCGCCTGGTCCGCTCCGCATCCTTCTCACTGAAGCGGTCCGCCCCGAGCGCGTTCCCGTAGACCAGGCTCAGGAGAAGCGATCCGTCCGTGACCGCGATGTCAACCTTCCCGGCCAGCCGCACCAGGCGGCGGTACTGCTCGTCCAGGACAGCGCTCTGGTCGGCCAGCGTCTGCCAGTCTTCGCCATAGACAAGCTCCTTGGCGTATTCCGGCACAAAATCGGCGTTCACGCCGAGGCGCTTGAGATGGTAAGTCAGCCCGAAGGCGTTGAGGGACTTGCCGGCGCCCGGCCCGCCAAATATGTTGACAACAATCATGCCGCGCTCCCGCTGCGTGACAGAGGATACCAACGCCAAAAGGACTCGTCCAGAAAGGATTCATGGGGCAGCGGTTACGGCTGCCGTTGCCGCGCCGGGTGGCTGCGGCGCCATTCCGCCGCCCGCGCCCTGGCCTCGCCGGCGATGGCGGGACCGGAGGCCGCCTCAAGCCGATCGGCGGCGGCGGCCGCTTCCCGGACGCCGCCGGACGCTGCCAGCAGATACCACTTCATCGCCTCCGCGGCGGTGCTGCCATCCTGTCCGCCGCTGTCGAGGTCTTGGGCCATCCCATACTGGGCGACCGGCAGGCCGAGATCCGCGGCCGCGGCTTCATGCCTGGCGGCTTCGGCCATGCGCGGCTCACCAAGCTCGCCGCTGGCCAGCATGACGGCGAGCGCATGGTGCGCGTCCGCGCTGCCGCTGTCAGCGGCGAGCAGGTACCACCGGGCGGCCACCGCGGCGTCCTGCGGCGCGCCGCGGCCAAGCGCGTGCATGTCGCCAAGCACCAGCTCGGCGTCGGTCAGGCCAAGGCTGCCGAGCCTCTCCAGCACGGGGTCAGGATGGTCCCATTCGGGCTGCCCGTTCCCGTCAGCGTCGACGGGGGCCTGCCCGGCGACAATGCGGCGGCCGTTTTCCAGCGCCAGCGCGCCAGCGGCGATAAACGCCGCATTCCGCTCGCGGAAGGCGAAAAAGGCGGCCTCGCGCGCGGCGCCTGGAACGCCCGCCTGCCCGGCACGGCCGAGCCAGCCGGCGGCCTTGCCGCCGTCAACTGGCAGGTTCCCGAAGCCGAAGCCGTAGGCCTCGCCAAGCATCGCCATGGCTTCCGGCTTGCCCTGCTCCGCGTCGCGCTCGAGTGCCGGAACGCCGCCGGCTGTCAGCCGGACAAGGGCTGGCAGGCGTTCCTGCGCCGGGTTGCCGCCGGACTGGGCGGCCGCATGGCCTGGCAGGATCGCAAGCGCGCCGAGCATTGCGGCCGTCCGGAGAAGGCGGGCTGGCCGCATGGCTGGCCTCCGGTTTCTGGGTGGCGGTGCACAGATGGTATCCTTCTGGTGCGTCCGGGGCCAAGGAAAAGCAATGGCGCAGATGTCCGGCGGCCGTTGTCGAAAAATTAGTGCTTTGAGGCTACCGTCGTGTTTTGGCGCCATTTGCAGGAGATTCGGATGGCACGGCGCAGGGTCAGGCGTCCAGAGCACGCTGGCAATCCAGACGCTGGCAGCGGCTACGGTGCCTTCATCGGCAAGTGGCTTCCCGCGCCGCTGCTGGGCCTGGGGGCGCCAGCCAAGCGTCAGCAGGCGGCCCCGGGAACGGCGCGGATTCGGCGGAAGTCCCGCCTCGCCTCCGGCCTATCTTCCGCTTCCCCGGGAGACCAGGGCAGCGGAAGATAGGCCGCGCCGTCCGCGCACGTTGGCCGCAAGCCGCTGCCCGCCGATGCATCCGCCGCTGGCTGCACGTGGCGGCCTCGCGCCCGGTCGGGGCACCGGGCCTGCGGCGGGAATGCCCGGAAACGTCCTATTCCTTGCCATCAAGGAAAACTTGTTGACGGGAAGGATTATGCCGGACATCCTCTGTGCCAAGCGACGTTCCACGAGAGGCAGGCATGGAAACACAGAACCTTCTATTCCGGATGCTGCGCCGGGGCGAGGTCCCTGCCGCAGAGGGAGCGGACGACGCCGCATCCGCATCGGTCGCCAGGAGCCGCCTTGCCGCGCTTTCCGATGACGGGCGCGGCAAGGCGGCTCCTGAGGCTGGAGCGCCCGGTCCCGGAGCCGGAACTCCTGACGGCCGCCTGCAGACCCAGAAACCGGCTCCCGGAGCAGTTCCGGACGCCAGCACCCGAGAGGCAACCATGAGCACACCGCAGACTGTCCCCGCCGAGAAAAAGGCCCCGGCGTCGGCGTTCGATCCGACGATGCCGGCGACGATGTCGATACTCTCCCCAACGCTGAAGCTGAGCGGGATTGTCCTGGAAACTCTCGAGGACCTGACCGTCCAGGGGAGCATCGATGGCACAATCCGCGTGCGTGACCTGGTGGTTGCGAGAGGCGCCACGGTCTCCGGCACCATCGTCGCGGAGTTCGCCAAGGTGTACGGCACCCTGACCGGTGACATCACCGCGAACGCGCTCGTGGTCGCCAGCGGAGCGGCGCTGGGCGGTCAGGTGAAGGGCGGGAAAATCGGCATCCAGCCCGGTGCCCGGATCAAGGCGAGCCTCGAGTTCGGCGAGACCGAGCATGTGGCCGCCGAGGAGCCTGAAACGGCGGCGCAGTCGGCGGCGCAGTCGGCGGCACAGCCGGCGCAGCGGGCACAGCGCGACGAACTGGGCTTCAGCAACATCATCCACCTCGACCGCGCCAGCGCCTGAAGCATGGCGCCGTCCGGCGGCGCCATGCTACTCGTGCTGCGGCACGCCGCCGTCACGCCCTGACGGTCCGCGGCGCGTGCGGCGGGTCACGCCGCACGCGCGGGCCTGGTCCTGGTCCCGGGCCGCGGTGTGCCGCTCCAGCGCGGCGCGCCCCCGCTCCGCGCTGGCCTGCTGGCGCGCTCCACGCTGGCGGCGGGAGGACCAACGGTAGCTGGGATCGTCGCCGATCAGCGACAGGTGGTCGCTGATCCGGTTGCGCTCCAGCCAGCCGACGGCGGCCTCAAGCTCGTCCGCGGTCATCTCCGAGCGGCGCTTGTTGCCGAGGGCACGCTTCACGACGGCGTTGTACGCATGGTATCCGCCCGGCCCCTCGGGAACGAGGTTGTTGTCCTCATCCTCGATCACCTGCGCCGCCACCATCTGCCCGATGCGGCTGCGCAGCCGCTGCTCCGTCTCGGATGGCGTCTCCGCCTGGACCCGCTGCGCAACGCGTTCAAGCGGCCCTGGCGGCGCCTGGCCTGCCTGGTGCGCGTCTCCGAAGTCAGGGCCCGGGGCGACCGTCACGAAATGCAGGCCAAGGGCGTTCGATTCCAGCGGCTCAATCCCCATTCCCCACCCGCGCTCGCCATCGCCGCCATCGTCCTGGCGGTCGAACAGGTCCTGCTGGCGGTTTCCAGGCAGGCGCGCGCGGGTTCCCTGCTCCGTCTCGATGGCATGGCGGAAGCGGCGGAACAGGAGGTCATCCGGGTGGTAGATCATCGCCTGCTGGCGCTCGTAGGGGCCGCCGTTCGGGTCAACGCGGGTCGCGCGGGCGATCATCTGCTCCAGCCACGGCCGTGACCTGATGTGCGTCAGTGCCGCGACATGGGTCACCTCCGGGACGTCCATGCCCTCGTAGGCCATGGCGACGGTGACAAGGACGGACGGCTCCGGGCGCAACCGGTAGGAGGCGATGGCCTCGTGGGAGTCGCGCTCGCCGCTGATGGCCAGCCGGACCGAGTGGGCGGCCTGGCCGCCGGGCACCCAGGACCGCAGGCGCGCCACGTAGCGCCTCGCGACATCCTGGTCGCTGGCGACGACCAGGAGTTTGCCCAGCCCGCGCGCGGATGCGTCTCCGGTGGCCCCGATTTCGTGCCTGCGCCGCGCCCTGTGCTCGCGGCACGACCGGAAAGCCTCGCTGAGCATCGCGTCCGCGAACTCCGTCCTGAGCGCTGTGTAGATGGCGTATTTGGCGAGGTCCGGCTCCGCCGACAGCGGGACCGGCTCAAGCGGCCTGGGTGCGGCGCTGTTCTTCATGGGGCGCCACAGCGCATCGCCCTCCATCGCGCCGAACGTCACGGGCAGGATCGCCCGCTCCGCCTGGGCCTGGCGGCGCGAGTAGCCGACCATGGCCCATCCGGGCGCGTTGAAGTGGATGCGCCGCATGCCCCGCTTCGCCGTGCCCGCCTGGCCCCGGTATGGCAGCCACAGGATGGCCCGCCCGTCGGCCCGCTCCAGCGTCCCGCTCATCAGCAGCCTGACCGCCGCGCTCTCAAGCAGCGGGGCGATGGACCGGCTCCATGCGGTCTCGTCCGCCGCAAGCGCGAACGGGTCAAGGTCGCTCAGCGCGGGCAGGTGGTGCATCTCGTCGACCGCGACCAGGTAGCGGTGGCGCCGGAATTCGGCCAGGTGCAGCCCCGGCGCGGCGGCTATGGCCTGATATGTCGTCACGTAGCCATCGCACCCCCGGCAGGGGTCCGGGGCGTTGTCCGCCGCGCGGACCGTCAGCGCATGGCCAAGGGCCGTCCGCCATGCCGGGTCCGCGAACGCCTCCTCGGCCTGGAGACGCAGCGTGTCACGTGGGACAATCCAGCAGACGCGGTCCGCCACGCCTGCCTGGATGAGGCGCGCGGCCGCAATGACCGGAAGCAGGCTTTTTCCCCCGCCAGGCGTCACGGCGGCCACGCAGTCCCGCACATCGGTCCCGCCTGCCGCGATGGCGCGCATGACGCCGTCGACCTGGCGCTGGTGCATCCGCAATGGTCGGCTCATTCCCGTCCCGTGCCCTGTATGTGCCGTCTTTGTTCGGGCGGCGCAGGATACACACGATCAGAAACGGATCAACCGTGCTGCCGGCCGCATTGCCGGGAAAGCTCGGCGTGGCGGGCCAGGAAACGCGCCTCGGCGACACATGGCGGCCAGGGTTCGATGCCGATGCCGAGCGGCACCGGGTGGCGCTCCCAGGCGCGCTCGCACACCGCGAGCAGCGCGGCCCGCTCGTCGGCGAGGATTCGCGCGTCGTAGGGCTTCACCAGCGGCAGGTGCAGCGCGTTGACGCCGAGCGCCTCGCCGATGGCGGACTCCACGCGGCGTTCGATGGCCTTGAATCCTTGCAGCGACGGCTTGACCGGGGACGGCACGTCGGGCAGGTATGCCTCCGCGTCGTCGTGGTGGAGGGCGGCGTAGGCGATATCGGCCGGGACCGCCCGGCTCAGCAGTTCGCCGTGCTGCGCGACGGAGTAGAACTCCCCGGTGGCGCCGTTGTAGCGGCACTTCATCGAGAGCATGTGGGCGATGTCGGCAATGTCCACATCGCACGGCTGCGGGGCCAGCGGAAAAAAGCTGCGGCCGGTGAATGTGTCAATCCAGCCGGGCGCGACGGTTTCGCTCTCCGCCGGAGGCGGTTCGGGGGCTGTGCGGGCGCCGCGGGAAAGCTCCCCGTGCCGGGCCAGGAAGCGCGCCTCGGCCATGCGCGGTGTCCAAGGCTCGATTTCGACCCCGAGCGGCCTTGGCCGATGCGGCAAAGCGTCCGACGGGCGCGCCAGCAGCGCCGCGCGCTCGTCCTCGGCCAGGCGCGCGCGGTAAGGCCTGGCCAGCGCCAGGTGCCGGACATCGATGCCGAGGGCGGCGCAGATCGTGGCCTCCGCCTGGCGTTCGACAGCGTCAAATCCTTGCAACAGCGGCTTTACCGGGGCCGGCACGCTGGGCAGGTAGGCGTCCGCGCTGCCGCAGTGCAGGGCGGCCAGGGCGATCCCGGAAGGGACCGCCCTGCTCAGCAGCACGGCGTGCTGCGCCGCCGAGTAGAACTCCCTGGTGGCGCCGCTGAAGCGGCACTGCATCGACAGCATGTGCGCAATGTCAGCGATGTCGATTTCTGACGGGCGGGGGTCGAGCGGAAACATGGTCCGGCCCGTGAAGGTCTGGATCCAGTCGCCCTTGCGGGCTTCGTCCGGCAGATCGAGCATGGTGTATCCTTGTGATGGCCACCCATGCGGCCGCCGTCAAGATTTTTCGCTTGAAATCCTCCAAAGCGCAAGGAATTATCGCGACTTCAGGCTATGGAGGCTCAGATGGCTGACCTGTTCGGGCAGGACGACTCCGGCGGCATCCTTGACGGCTATGTTGCCATCCGGGTCTCGCGCGGGGCTGCGCCGGCCACCCTTGTCGAGGACCTTGAGGGCGTGGAGGCGGCACGCTGGCTCGCCAGCGTGATCCGGCATGACTTCGAGCAGGCATGCTACGGGGCCAGGGTCTACGGGCCTGTCGGCACATGGGACGGCGTCACGGCGGACAGCATGCCGGGCTACTGGAGGCGTTCCGAGCAGCCGGCCCATTCCGGACGCCCGCTGTGGAAGCCGGATGCCAGGCACCCGCTCGGCAAGTGGCTGGACGACACCGCTGGCCGGATGATGAAGATGCCGCCGCCTGAGATTCTTGACGCCATCCTGCGCAGGCACGGCATAGAGGGCTCGAAGGAGCCGGCGCCGGTGATGCAGGTGCTTGAGGGCGGGGACTTCGCGGTTCTCGTGCACAAGCCCAAGGCGAAAGCATTCAAGGTGGCTGGCGTGGCCCGTGATCCGTCCCCGCTCGCTGACATTTGGTCCCCGCGGTCCCGCGGAGACTCCGCCGTGACCCCGGTCGCGCCGGATGAAAGCTAATTAGCCTCGATCAGGACATTCGCGGCAAAGGTTGCCGCTGGCTTGGAAGGAGCCGGAACGGTGGGTGACGGGAAGCAGACGCCAGAGAAGCCGATGTTCATTCCGCTCATGGCCACCTACGGCGACGGCAAACAATGCTTTGCGGTTGAACTCGCATAGGCTTGGTGGGGGGCGAGGGCAGGATGCACGCGATGCGCAAAAGGCGCTCCACATCTTGCGGCGGTGCCGGGACCGGAGCAGCGCGTCCCCAGATCCGCAGCGGGAGCGGGGATGCCCGGGCCGCGCCTTTGGCGGCGTAACGCTCACTGCGGATTGCGGCTGTGCGAGCGGGCGGTGGCGGCGCTGTGGCTGGCCGGATTTGGGATGCCGTCCAGGTCCTTCAGGCAGCCTTCAGGGCCGGGCGTGTCACCGGTTTCCCGCGCACCGGGAAGGCAGGCATGTCAGCTTTGCCCGGGAGCGGTCCAGTGCTCCGGACAGCGGGCCTCGTACATGTCGGACGCCCCGAGCTCCACGACTTTCCCGTTGCGCACCTTCTTGTGGTTCTTGGTCGCGTTGCGTTCGCCGCAGACGGCGCACACGGCCCGCAGCTTCGTGACGGTGTCGGCCATCGCCATGAGCCGCGCCGTGACATCGAACGCGTCCCCGTGCCAGTCCGCATCCAGCCCGGCGGCGATGACGTGCGTGCCGCGGGACAGCAGTGCCTTCACCCCGGCGATGAGGTCACCGTCGAAGGCGGGCGGGCACATGAACTGGCATTCGTCGATTATCACCAGCTCGATGGCTTCGGGAATTTCCGGCCACGAGGCAACGGCCAGCGCGGGCACCCAGAGGCCGTCGTGCGTGGCGACCCTCGCTTCGCCGTAACGGGTGTCGAAGGCCGGTTTGATGACCAGGGTCCTGATGCCCTCGGCGCGCACCGCAAGGGAGGCATGGCGGACGACCGCGCTCGACTTCCCGGCAAACATCGGGCCGCAAAAGACCTCAAGGGTTCCATACGCCATGGCCAAAACCTTCCGACTGGTGTTCCGCTGGCCGCGGACTGGCGGCGAGCCCAAGGATTGGCAGGCGCCTGCGCCGGTGGTCAGGCCAGGCGCGGGCTGGCGGGACCGGACGCGTCCGCCCGGTGATTGCGCGGTTCGGCGCGCCGCGGAGACATGGGCACGCGGGCGGGAAGCGGGGGCGGCCTGGCCATGGGAGAGATCCTCTTCAGTAAGGATTTTTGCCCCAGGTTTGGCGAGTTTGCAAGGAAAAGACCGCCGCGAAAACCGCGTGAGCCTTTCGCGGCCAGAAGGTATCCTTGTTGAGTGGCAGGTGCTGGTGAGGCGGCGATGGACGGGTGCGGGCGCGAAGGCTCAGGAGCGGCGGCCTTCATCGGGGAGATCGCGGCGTTCAACGGATTTGGCCGGGCGACGGAGGTGGTGGAAACCGACGGCATCACCTACCTGGTCAACGAGTTCTGGACCGCTTCGCAGCGGCAGGGCGACCCGATCCACGAGATCAGCTTCCGGGCCTGCTTCAAGCCGCAGCTGCCCGAGTTCTTCATCTCCCGGCTGACCGCGCCCGGCGATTCCGTCTACGACCCGTTCATGGGGCGCGGGACCACGCCGGTCCAGGCTGCCCTTATGGGGCGGCGGCCGGTCGGCAATGACGTCAACCCGCTGTGCGCGATGGTGACCCGGCCGCGGCTGGCTCCGCCTGACGCCGGCGCGGTGGAAGGCCGCCTGGCCGGTGTGGACTGGGAGGCCGGCACGCCCGGACACGGAGAACTCCTGGCCTTCTACCACCCGGAAACGCTGAAAAGGCTCTGTGCGCTGCGCGCCTGGCTGCGCACACGCGACGCGATGCCGGGCGGCCTTGATACGGTCGACGACTGGATCCGCATGGTGGCCCTCAACCGGCTCACCGGGCACTCGCCGGGCTTCTTCAGCGGCTACACGCTTCCGCCGAACCAGGCAGCGTCGGTGGCGGCCCAGATGCGCATCAACGAACGGCTGGGGAAGGAGCCGCCCGAGCGTGACATCGCGCAGGTTATCCTCCGCAAGTCGCGCTCGCTCCTGCGCGGAGGAGGCATGGCGCCGCATCCCGCGCCGATGCTGCTAACGGGAGACGCCGCGTCCACCCCGGCGGTTCCCAGCGGATCCATCGACCTTGCGGTGACCTCGCCGCCCTTCCTCGATGTCGTGGATTACGCAGGCGACAACTGGCTCCGCTTCTGGTTCGCGGGGATCGACCCCGCGGCTGTCCGGTTTTCGCGCCACCACAGCGAGGCGGCATGGCGGGCAACGATGTCATGCTGTCTCGCCGAGATCGCCCGTGTCGTGCGGCCTGGGGGTTATGTCGCATTCGAGGTCGGTGAGGTCCGCAACGCGACCGTCCTGCTGGAAAAGGCGGTGTGGCAGGCGGCATCTGGCCTGCCGCTCGACCGGGTCTGCGTCATGGTCAACCGGCAGATGTTCACGAAAACCGCCAACTGCTGGGGGGTGGCGAACAACGCGCGCGGCACCAACACCAACAGGGTGGTGATCCTCCGCCGCCAGTGACGGCTGGGGTGCCATCATCCGGCTGCGCCCAGGCTGCCTGCTTGCGGCCTGCCAACGCGCGGTCCAGCATCACCGCGACGGCAGCCATCCGGGGAAACGGGCCAGGAAACATGGATTACGGCGCCAAAGCCATAGAGGCAATGGGCGCTCTCCCGCAAGGAAGCGCGCCTCCCGTCCGGCGCCATGCGCTGATCCCCGGCCAGCATCCGGATCCTTGGCGATGAGGCTGCAAACCCTGTCCGCGGCGGGAGTCCGCAACCTGACGCCATTCGGAAGTGCCCTGCGCGCCGCCGCGCGCCAGCTGCTGGAGGCCCGCGGGCCGCTGCCGGGCTTCCTCGCATGCACAGGCCATGGCTTCCAGGATGGCGGGTGCCAGGTGTTTGCGCAGGCAGTGCACATCTGGTCCGGAGGAGCATTCCGTCCGATGGCGGCCTGCGCCGCGCAGCGCGGCGGCAGGCCGCAGCACATCTTCGTCGGGGCCTGCGGTGTGGCGCTCGACAGCGACGGCATGGCCACATGCGCCGAGATGTGCGCCAAAATGACTTACTTTGAAGGCCAGCTCGGATTCTCGGCTGCCCCCTACGAGTGGGGAGCCAGCGAGGCGATTCCCATTGACCCTGCGGAATCGGCACTGCTTGCCGCACTCCTCAAGGAAGGGCTCGGGCCGTTTGCGCCCGGGCTGCTGCTACGGGGTGTCCAGCCCAGGCTGCTCGGCCACCTCCAGCGCGTCGCCGAATCCTTGCATAAGGCGGGCGACGGCGTGGCGGGCACGGAAGATCATCCGCCGCCGAGGCGGCCGTGAAATGAAGCGGCCATTGCATCGGGCAGGCGTCGCCCGGCCCTGAAGGCGGTCTCGCGGCCTGTTGTCGCCATGGCCTCCGCCCCCCGGGGCCGGCGCCAGATGTGCGGCCACCGCCGCACCCGAACATGGCCGGTGAAACATGGTGACGCTTTCCCCGGAGCATGGAAAGATTGGCAAGGACTCACCAAGGAAACCGTTGACAGCCCATGAGAGACGGATTATTCCTGCGCAAACACAAGGCTTTGTTTTATGCACATCCAAAGGCGTCATGAGGGCGCCAGCGTTACGAAAGCACCGGCCGTCACCGCCGAGCCATCCGACTTCGATGCCTTTTCGTCCGCCTTCGCGGTGGCCAGGGCTGACATGGAGCACGAGATGGCATCCTGGCGACATTGCCTCCCATATTCCCTGCTGCGTGTCCTGGCGCTGATGCCGTGGGAAGGGAACACAAGCCCGGCGGGCGAGCTGGAGCGGTGGATGCGGCGCTACTGCCGCGGCGAGTGGCGCCTTGTCTCGTTCCAGGGTCTTGGCCGCAGCCTGATGTGCCTCAACGACGACGAGTGCGCGAAGCGGTTCCACGCGCTGTTCGGCGTCACGGCGGCAATGCCGCGCCCGTCGCGCCGGTGATGGCGCCGCTGCAGGGGATGTCCGCGATGCGGGATGATGACGGGACGTGGTCCGGCCTGGAAGCCTGGCTGCAGCGTGCGTTCGCGGGCCAGATGCGCAAGCATGGCCTGGAGGCGGTGGCATGGCATTCCATCAGGATTGGCCGCAGGCTCCGCAATGACGGCGCTGACAGCATCACCGTGTTTGGCGGCTACGCGCACGACGTCATGGAAGACGTCCGCGAATTCAAGGCGGCGGCGCCGCAGGTGCGGCGGGAGATGCTGATGCCTGTTGCCATGGCCGCTCTTGGCGACCGTGGCCGCGCCGAAGAGGGCGTGCTGCTGGCGGAAGCATGCACCTACTCGCATGCCGAATACGCATTGCCGAAGGCGGAGCGGAAAGCCGTTGCCTGCGCCCGCTGGCTGGCCAGCGGGGATATCCGCCTGCTGCTGGTCAAGCGGGCTGACGTCGAGGACAACCGGACCGACTGCGCGCGCGTGTCGCCGCAGTTCGAGGCGGATTACCTGTCATGGGCGGCGCCGTTCCACGCCGGGCTGTGCCAACGCATCGCGGAACTCCGGGGAAGCGGTCCGGCGCCACGCGCCTGACGGGCAGGTGCCGGCCGCGTGATCAGCCGTCCGGGCAAGCGGTTCGGCGGAGCAAATGTGGCCACTGCCGGAACTCGGCAACGGCCCAATCCACACCAGGCAATGCGGCCTGGGATCACGCCAGGGCCACAACAAATCTTGGGGGGCAGGGGGAAGTGCCTTCGCTGCATTTGAACGTCCGTCCGTCGACCATGCAGTAGTGGATGCCCAGATCTTCCATGTCATCTCTTGCGGAATGGTGCCCAAAGCGACCCTGGCGCCTTCGCTGAGGGGCAAATTCCAGATCGTCTGGCGTCAGCGGCCTCGCCAGCCGTGGGCGCGTCCTGTCGATTTCCGCCTCACCCCACCAGATGGCGATGGAGTGCTGGTTGCGCCAAATGCCCGAGCATTTGCCATCAGCGGTGGCCGCTTCGAGCGCTTTCCCAAACGCGGCGGCAGGGAAACCTTGCTCTGCCGTCTGCTCCGGCCTGATGGACAGCCAACGTCCCTTGAGACGGATGACGACCCGATGGAAGTTCGCGGCGGATTGCCTGTCATGGGCGGCGCGTTTCCGTGCCGGCTGCGCCCCCGCGTCGCTGGCCTCCGCGCAGCCGCCTCAGTAGGCGCCACGCCGCCTGATCAGCGCGGGGATGGTCATGGCGATGATCGCGATGTCGGTCCAGAGCGACCAGTTCCGCACGTACCAGCCGTCTATGGCGACGCGTCTCGGGTAGGGGATGTCATTCCGCCCGCTGACCTGCCACAGCCCGGTGAGCCCCGGACGCACCTGCACGTAGGCGTCGGCCTCGTCCCCGTACATCGCCATCTCATCCTCGACCACGGGCCGGGGCCCGACGAGGCTCATGTCGCCGCGCAGCACGTTCAGGAGCTGGGGCAGCTCGTCCAAGGCCGACGTCCGGAGGATGCGGCCCAGCCTGGTGATGCGGGGGTCGCAGCGCAGTTTCCGGTCGGCCGCCCATTCGGCACGGGCGTCCGCCGACGCGGCCAGGTGGCGTTCAAGCACCGCGCCGGCGTCGGGAACCATGGTCCGGAACTTCAGGCATTTGAATCTCCGCCCTCCCTGTCCGATGCGCTGGTGGCCAAAGAAGGCCGGGCCGCCGTCGGTGCGCACCACGGCCGCCAGCACCGCCAGCGCAGGCCACAGCGCCGCGAGGGCGGCCGCGGATGCGGCGATGTCGAAAAGCCGCTTGGCGAGCCGGGCGGCCGGGTTGGACAGGTTGTTCCGCTCGACCAGCAGGAGAACTTCCCGCCCCACGAACAGGTGGCTGTCCATGCCCATCATCGACATCCCGCCAACCGCCGGGGCGGCGGCGCACGGGATGCCAGCGCGCGACAGTGCCCGGAGCAGGCCGGGATCGCCGAAGGACCCGAGCACGACGACCGCAAGGTCGGCGGCATGGCGGCGCGCGGCGGCGACCGCCTCGCGCGCCGAAGGCGAGCCGCCGATCACGGCGGCGACCTCGTAGCCGAGCAGCGGTTCGGCGCCCAGTGCCTCGACAACCTCATCCGACGGCTGGCCGCAGCCGAACACGACCACGCGCTGCTGCCGAAGTCCCGCGCGCAGAAGGACACGCTTGGCGCATCCGCGCAGCAGCACCATGAGCGGCATCGCGAGGATCCAGCTTTGCGCGACCCAAAGCCGCGACACGTGCTCCTTGGCGCCGTACAGGACGAACGCCTCGGCGAGCGCGCAGAACATGCAGGCGGTGGCTATGTCCCGCGCCTCCGGCCAGGCGGGCACCCTGGCGCGGTAGTGTCCCCTGCCGTTCAGCCATGCGAGCGCGGCGGCGGCCAGGGCGGCACGCGGACCGAATGTGGCCAGGCACTCGCCGCTCTTCAGCAGGGTGAACTCGGCGCCGGTCAGCCACGGGCTGAGCAGTCCCGATGCGAACGCCGCCAGCGCCGCGGCGACCGCCAGGGCGGCGATGTCCGCCAGGGCAAGGCCGGCCGCGTTGGCCAGGCCGCGCCTCCGGGGCCATCCGGATGCCGCGGGCGTCACTTCCATGGCTGGCCGCCGCAGGCGCTGATCTGCGCCATGACGGAAGGCGGCATCGGCAGCCGCGGAACCGGAGCATTCTTCCTCCAGCGCAGGAACGCCGCCCATGCGCGCAGCACATTGGCGCGCCCCCCGCTCCGGATAGCGGTCCGGGCCGACCATGCCGCCATGCAGATCAGCATCTGCCGCCAGGGCAGGTGCATCCAGGCGACGCGCATCTTGTTGACAAGAGCCCGCTCGGCGACAGCCGCCGGCACGTCCCGGCCGGCCTTGTCGCGCATGTGAAGCACCCAGATCTCCGGACGGTATTCGATGCGCCAGCCCCTTTTCAGCGCCCGATAGGAGAGGTCGAACTCCTCCATGCTGTAGAAGAACTCCGGCAGGTAGAGGCCAACCTCGCGGAACACCGCAGACCGGACCGCATGCCCGACTCCGATAAAGCGGAAAGTCTCGAACGGTGCATCCGGGTTGACCGACTTGTCGGTGTGGGGGAATTCGCAGGGGTCCATCCCCCAGGTGCCGTGCTTCCGGACCAGGCTCTTGAACGCAAGAATCCCCGTGTCGGGGGAATTCGACAGGGCGGCGCCGATTCGATCGAGGAACTCGGGCGGATAAGCGAACGCGTCGTCGTCAAGAAACACCAGCACCTCGCCGGAGGCCGCCTTGATTCCCAGGTTCCGTCCCCCGGCGACACCAGTGTTTTCCACCGCGCGCACGAGCCGCGCGCGGTGGAAACCCTGAAGCAGAGGCTCACGGTCAATGCCGTCCGCGTTGTTGTCGACAAGCACGAGCTCGTGGTCGGCGCGCCCCCCGATCAGGCGCCGCAGGTGGCCGATGGTGGCGGCCAGTACGGTGTCGCGCCTATACGTGACGACGATGGTGCTGAACTGCGGCGTCGGGTCCATGCAAGCCCCCAAGGTCCTGGCCCATCGGCAAGGATATACCGGATGCTATGAAGGAATTCCCTCCGGCGCAACGTCTGATTGCGCGTCGCCAAAGCGAACGCCGGCTGGGCCTTCCCAAAAATCCTTGCCGGACGAAGTCTGCCGCGGCATTATCCACCAGAAGCCAGTGTCACGCGAGATGTAACATGCACACATGCCGCAGCTTTTCCGATGTCCAGCGCAGGCTGGACAGCATCCTGGCTGTGCGGCCCAACGTCCGGGTTGTGTCGTTTGATGTCTTCGACACGCTTGTCCAGCGGCGATGTGCCCCGCGCGTTGTGCAACGTGCCACCGCGGCCGTGCTGGCGCGTGCGATAGGGGCGGACGATGTCGACGGACTGATGTCTGCCCGCAAGCAGGCACTGGTCGCCTTGCATAGCCAGGCGCTGGCTGCCGGGCTCGACGCGGACGCGCTGCTGGCGCCGTGGTGCCGGGCATGGGTTGCGGCAGTCGCGGCGAAGAACCCTGAAAAGGACCGGATTGCCGAAGCTGTAATCGAGGCAGAGCTCCGCCACGAGGAATGGGCCTGTTTCGGCAACGCGCCAATGCTGCGCCTGGTCCGTAACCTGAAGGATCGTGGTTTCCGCCTAATATTCGCCTCGGACATGTACCTTGGAAGGGTGGCCGTCAGGCACCTCCTCAACAAGTGCGGGTTCAGTGATCTCTTCGATGCCGGCTATGTGTCTGGCGACTGCTGCATGCTGAAGGGAACGGGTCGCCTTTACAGTCATATTCTGTCAGAGGAGGGGCTGGGGGCCGACGAAGTCATCCACATCGGCGACAATCCCCATGCAGACGGGGAGATGGCGCGCCGTCTTGGGATTACAAGTGTCGTGATCAAGGATAGGGCGGCCAGGCAGCGGCTGGGCGCCCTGGATTATGATTCAAAGAAAATAATCGAAGACCCGGCGTGGGGCGGAGTTATGGCGAGCGGGTTCGCCGCGCACCTGCCATACGATACTCCGACAGATTATGAGGTTCTGGGGCGGTCAACCTTGGCTCCGCCGCTGGCTTGCTTCATACATGGCCTCGTAGAGCGTGCCGTAGTCACCGGGGTGGAGCGGGTCTTCTTCCTGGCGCGGGAGGGGCTCCTTCTGAAGCGGATGTACGAGGAAATTGGCAAGCCGCTGTTCGGGGATGCGCTTCCAGAGGCGGTGTATCTTTACGGTTCGCGGGCATCGACGCTGCTGGCCGCCATGGATCGGTTCGGTGTCCGTGAGCTCGCATTGACCTGCTACGGGGAGGACGACGGATTCAAGAAAATTCTGGGTCCCGTAGTCAGGGATGATGCCTTGCTGAGGAAGATAGCAAATCGGTGTGGCGTTTCGGATCTGGATGGCAGCCGCAGCGGCAACGCGTGACAGCATGCGTCGCCGCCTTACAGCCCACATGAGGGACCGTGGCTTCTTTGCCCCCAAGAATGTCGCTGTGGCCGATGTTGGGTGGGGCTGCCAAATCCAGGAGAGCATCAGCATCGTAGCGGAACAGTTCGCTGATGCCCCCAGGATCTCCGGTTACTATATGGGCGTCAGCATGGCCGCGCTGGAGCGGCGTGGAGCCGGCTTGGTCGTCGAGCCAGCGCTCTCGGACGCCAGTCAGTTCGATTGGTGCTCATCTGCCGTCACCGCTTTTGTGGAGGCGTATGAGACAGCCTCGCGGTCAGCACATGGGACAGTGACCGGCTACACGGACGATGGCACACCGGTGTTGGCCGATCGGCTTTCGCCATCGCGTAAGGCAGAGGCATCCGGCGATGCTGCCATCGCGCTGATGCAGCGCGGACTGGTCAGCTACGCGACTGCTTATGGGCGCTGCGTCGCAATGACCGGGTTGCGCGCCTTGGA